>ENA-UOUL01001013-UOUL01001013.1-bioreactor-metagenome-genome-assembly--contig:-NODE-1013-length-43455-cov-4.207133_pt1 | contig 43455 bp, 31 predicted proteins | sample MGYA00249838_ERZ747220 | MGnify/ENA primary metagenome ERZ747220 (study PRJEB28778, sample SAMN05720191) | bioreactor metagenome | isolation source: Anaerobic biogas reactor | place: USA:Washington... | reverse complement strand
AAGGCGGAGAAAAAGATGATGACGGGAAAGCCCTGGAAAATCAGGAAGAAGCCCAACGACCGCCGATCCGGCGGGCTGATCGCCAGGTTGCCGAAGACGAACTCGACGCCTTCATTGCCCAGGGCGATCAGGCGGACGATGGTTTGACCGGCGGCCCAGAGGGCGTCGCGACCGACCGGTGACTGGAAGACGAACAGGCCGAACGCCAGTTGCAGGACGGTGGCCCAGACGATCAGCCGCCAGTTGACGTTGCGCCGGTTGCGCGAGACCGCCCACGCGGTCGCCATCAGTCCGAAGAGCCCAGCCAGACTTACCAGGTTGTAGATCGTCACGTTCGTCTCCGCCATTCGCCGTTTTGCCGCTTGCCCTGCCAGTATCCAGCGGGTGGTTGCGGGTGTCAAGGATTGCGGTCGCGGCTTGACTATCAGGCGATGCCGCCGTAATGTGAGCGGCGGTTGCGGCGCCGGAGCTTTTTCCGAGGGTCATCATGATTGAGGAAGGCAGGACGTTTGTCTACGGGACTCACTACTGGCGGCCGCCCACGCCGCTGCGAGATACGCACGAGCGGAACCTGGCCCACATCAAGCACGACCTGGGGTTTGACCTCGTCAAGTTCCGGATGCTGTGGAACTGGCACCATCGGGAGCCGGAGCGGTTCGCGTTCGACGAAGTCCACGAGATGTTCGACATCTGCGACCGGATCGGGCTGGCGGTGCTGATCGAGGTGAACCTGGAGTCGGCGCCATACTGGCTGGAGCGGGTTCATCCGGAGGCGAGGTACGTCAACGCCAACGGCCGGGCGATCGAACTGGGCAGCCAGGAGGCGACGCCGGGCGGCGGGCATCCGGGATTGTGCTTTCACCATCCGACGGTGGTCGAAGAGGCCCAGAGGTATCTGGTGCGGTTGGTGGACGAGTTCAAGGGGCGGCCCAGCCTGTACGCCTATGACTGCTGGAACGAGCCGCACCTGGAGCCGGCGTGGTGCAATATGATGTGGGGAAACACGGGCGATTTCACATTCTGCTACTGCGACGGTTCGCGGCGGGAGTTTCGGCAGTGGCTCCAGGGCGTCTACGGTGAGATCGACGTGTTCAACGAGGCGTGGGGCCGGGCGTACACGGATTTCGAGCAGGTCAGTCCGCCGATTCTGCAGGGGAACTATGCCGACTGGCTGGACTGGTTTCGGTTCTGGTTCGATTCACTGGCCGAGAACATGGCCTGGCGGGTGCGGACGATCAAGGGACGCGATCCGAATCGGCAGGTCATCAGCCATTCCGGCGCGGTGCCGCCGGTGTTGCCGCGGGCGGGCGCGGTGATCCACAACTGGAAGTTCGCCGAGCCGGTGGACAAGTGGGGTACGAGCTTCGCGCCGCAGGCGTTCGGCTGGCCGCTCTCGACGTGCGCAATGGTGGCCGAGGTGACGCGCGGGGCGGCGCGGGGCAAGGACTTCTGGATCAGCGAAATGCCGGGCGGGGCGTCGAACATACGCGGTTTCCGCCGGAGTTGGCCGCCGCAGCCGGAACACTACCGGCTGTGGAACTGGTTGACGGCGGCTCACGGATCGCGAGGAACGATGCACTGGTCGTATCTGCCGGAGCGGACGGGCCAGGAGGCGGGCGGGTACGGGATGATGCGGCCGGACGGGACGGACAATCCGCGGTCGTTGGCGATCGCCGAGACAGCGCGGCGGCTGAAGCGGCACGAGGACGTGATCATGGGCTGGACGCCTCCGACGCAGGTGGCGGTGCTGTACGATCCGGACATATCGAGCCTGCTGTTCGCAATGGAGTTGACGGATGAGAGGTACGGCAAGACGCACACCGGGTACTACCGGGCGATCTGGTCGGCGGACCTGCTGGCGCGGTATCTGACGCCGGAGACGCTGGATGACGTGCGCGAGCCGGTGCTGATCGCGCCGATGATGCTGGTGATGGACGATGCGACAGCGGAGAAGCTGGCACGGTACGTACGGGACGGCGGGACGCTGATCCTGGAGACGCGGACCGGGCTTTTCGACCGGCACGGGTACATGCGGGCGACGCTGCCGGCGGGGGCGCTGGCGGAAGCGGCGGGCGTGGTCGAGGGCGAAGCGGTCTGTTCGGATCCGGAGAACCAGCCGACGGTTCCGACCGCGGACGGACGGATTCTGGTCGATCCGGACGCTGACCTGCCCGATCTGGACCCGATTTCGCTGGGTCCGCCGATCGCGTTCAGCGAACCGGTCAAGACCTCGGTTCGGGCACATGGCTACCTTGCCCCGCTGGAACTGCGCGGAGCGAGGCCGATCGCGGCGTGGGGGAGCCTGACGCTTGGCGCTCACCATGCGTACGGGCGTGGGCAGGTGTATACGATCGGCACGTATCTGGGACTGGCGATGGACAAGCGGATCGCCGAAGCGGTGGACCTCGTGCGGACGATCCTGTTGAGGCACGCGAGGCCGGTCGTTCGCGGCAACCGGCTTCGGCCGCGGATGATCGGAGATGGCGAGCGGGCGATTCTGGCGGTGTTCAACGACCATCGGCGCGAGGCGGTCACGGAGGCGGTGCCGGTTCCGGAGCGGTATATGATGGCGACGGATCTGTATACGCGTGAGGCGGTGGCCGTGGTCGGTCAGGCCGTGGAGTTGACGGTTCCGGCTGAGGATTGCCGGATTCTGCTGCTGGAGCGGTGAGGGACGTTTGCCCTGTCGTTTTGCGTTTGATTCGCCTTTGGGCGGCATTTAACATGGGTGAAATACACGGATAATCACGGGGGTGTTGAGATGGAAAAGCGAATCCTGACCTGCGAGCAGGTACGCAGCATCGACAAGCGGGCGGTAGACGAATACGAGATGCCCAGCATCATCCTGATGGAGAATGCCGGGCGGAGCGCAGCCGACCTGATCCGGGCCGACTACGACAAGCTGGCTGTCAAGCGGGTAGTGGTCTTTGCCGGACCGGGCAACAACGGCGGCGATGGGTTTGTGATCGCCCGGCACCTGCACAACGCCGGCTGGCAGGTGCGGGTCATTCTGGCGGTTGCCGAGTCGCAGCTAAAAGGTGACGCGCAGACGAACTACCGGATCATCCGGCACGCGGCAATTCCGATCGAGACGGTTGACGTCGCGGATGGGACGCTTAAGTGGACGGAACTGGTGGTCGACGCGCTGTTGGGGACGGGGTTTTCCGGCGAGGTGCGTTCGCCGCTGGATGAGTTGATCGACAAGATCAACGACTCGGGCAAACCGGTGATCGCGGTGGACACGCCGTCGGGCTTGGACTGCCAGACGGGCCGGCCGGCCAGGAGCGCCATTCGGGCGTCGATGACGGTGACGTTCGTCGCGATCAAGTCGGGTCTGGTCGAGCAGGCCGCACAAGGATACGTGGGCAACGTGGTGACGGCGGATATCGGAGTACCGAAGGAACTGATCGACAAGGTCGCCGCGGGCGGGTCCTGATCGGCTTGGTTTCTGGCGGGCGCAGTCGCTCGGGTCAAAAGCGTTGCCATCGGCCGGGTTCGGTCTTATGATAGGGGGGTCTTGTGAACCAGGAGGCAGACTATGGCTGGTTTGGGCGTGAATATCGACCACGTCGCGACGGTTCGTCAGGCCCGTCGGACGGATGAACCCGATCCGGTATGGGCGGCCGTCGAGGCGGAACTCGGCGGGGCCGACGGGATCACCGTGCACCTGCGCGAGGACCGGCGGCACATCAATGACCGGGACGTCGAGCTGCTGCGGCGGACGGTGGCGGTCAAGCTGAACCTGGAGATGTCGATCCAGCCGAAGATCGTATCGATCGCGGCCGACGTGAAACCCGACCAGTGCACTCTGGTGCCTGAAAAGCGAGAGGAGATCACGACCGAGGGCGGCTTGGACGTGGTGAAGCTCAAACGGCGGGTCGGTGTGGCGGTGGACCGGCTGCACAAGGCCGGGTGCGAAGTCAGCGCGTTCATCGAGCCGGCCGAGGACCAGCTTCGGGCGTGCGCCGATCTCGGATTCGATGCGGTGGAACTGTGGACCGGTGGTTTCGCGAATGCCAAAACCTCCAGGGCCAGGCAACTGGCCCTGGGGGCGCTGGCCAAGTCGCTCGACCTGGGCCTGGAACTGGGGCTGGTGGTTCACGGCGGGCACGGACTGACGTATCGGAATATCGAGCCGGTGGCGCGGATGCCCGGTTTTGCCGAATTCAATATCGGCCATACGATCATTTCGCGGGCGGTCTTTGTCGGCCTCCGTGAGGCGGTTCGCCAGATGAAGGAACTGCTGATCCGGTTTGGGCCGAAGTAGGTTTTCGATCTTTGGAGGTTACGACAGAGATGTTCAGCGGAACGTACGTCGCGCTGGTTACGCCGTTCAGGAACGGCAAGGTCGATTTCGATACGCTCGATCGGCTGGTGGACATGCACATCGAGGCGGGAATCGCCGGAGTCGTCCCGTGCGGGACGACCGGCGAATCGCCTACGCTCGACCACCAGGAGCACGATCAGGTCATCGAACGCGTGGTCAAGCGGGCGGGCAAGCAAATCCACGTGATGGCGGGGACCGGGTCGAACTCGACGGCCGAGGCGATCCAACTTACCAAACACGCGGAGGCGGCGGGTGCGGACAGTTCGCTCCAGGTCGCCCCGTACTACAACAAGCCGACGCAGAAGGGGCTCTACGAGCACTACAAAGCGATCGCGGAGTCGACGTCGTTGCCGATCGTGATCTACAACATTCCCGGCCGATGCGGCGTCGAGATTGCGGTCGAGACGCTGGTCGAGCTGTCGAGGATCAAGAACATCGTCGCGGTCAAGCACGCGACCGGTTCGATGGACGGGGCCTCAGCCCTGCGGACGGCGTGTGACCTGGAGATCCTCTCGGGCGACGATTCGATGACGCTGCCGCTGATGAGCATCGGCGGGACGGGCGTGATCTCGGTGATCGCCAACGTCGTCCCCGGCGACGTGAAGGCGATGACGGACGCGGCGTTGGCCGGCGACTTCCGGACGGCGGAGCGGCTTCACCGCAAGATGTTCGCCCTGGCCAAGGGCATGCTGTCGCTGGCGACAAATCCGATCCCGGTGAAGTCGGCGATGGCGATGCTGGGAATGTGTGAGGGAGAGCTTCGACTGCCGCTGTGGCCGATGGATGAGCCGCAGCAGAAGAAGCTGCGGGCGGCGTTGGTGGAGTATGGGTTGCTCAAGGGATGAAAGAACCTTTTAGAAGGGGAGATACATGTCCAGGTACAGACGGCTGTTGGTGCTGATCGCGATGCCGGTGGTTCTGTCGGGCTGCTCGACTGCGGCCAAGGAGGCCTACTATACGGTTCGCGGTCCGCAGGCGAACGTTCTGGTCATTCGTCCGGTGGCGGATACCCTGGCCGGGTATGACAGTTTCACCGTCGAGCCGATCGTCAGCGAGTTGGAGGGGGTGCTGCCGGCTGGGACGCCGCAGCTCGTCCAGGATCGGATCGCGGTCCGGCTCCAGCGCAAGACGCGGTTGGAGAACACCGGCTCGAGGCCGATCGTGATCAAGGGGCAGATCGTGTACGCCGAGATCAAGGGGATCGGCGGCACGCTGGCCAGTCCGGGACAGGAGTTGGTCTGCCACATCGCCCTGTTCGACTCGGCTGACAACCTGCTGGGCTGGGCCGCCATCGCGGGCAAGACCAAATCGCGCGTGCGCGGAACGCTGGACGAGGACGCCTTGGCCGAAGGGGTCGCCAAAGGGGTCGAGGAGTGGCTGACCGACAACGGCGTTCCGGACCGTGAAGAGGACAAGGAGTAGCCGTCGTAGCGGCACAGAACGCGTGGAAGACGGGGAGACCTGCCCGGAGAGCGGATTCGCATCGAAACCGCCGGCCGTTCCTGCTACAATTGGCGTGTTCGTTTACGACGGCGTTCCGGAGAGCCAAGATGTCCAAGACCCCCTATTCCGCATTCGCGAACGGTAACCTGATCCTGCGCGACCTGCTGGCGATCGACCGGACGGTGCTGGCCAACGAGCGGACGTACCTGGCGTACGTCCGGACGGCGCTGGCGTTGATCATCACCGGGGCGTCGTTCATTCACTTTCTTAACTGGATTCCGGGGCAACTGGTCGGCTGGGCGATGGTCCCGATGGGCGTGGTCATCCTGGTCATCGGGACGTGGCGGTATCGCCAGGTCAAGATCGACATCGATCAGGTTCGCAACCTGCCTCCGCATCCCAACTATGCCGCAACCGGGCAGAAAACCGGCGACGAGGCGGATATTTAACCCCACTTCTGAAGGTTCACCGACATGAAAACGATGCATCTGATCTGCAATGCGCACCTGGACCCCGTCTGGCTGTGGCAATGGCCGGAGGGCGCAGCCGAGGCGGTTTCGACATTCCGCGTGGCCGCCGACCTGTGCGAGCGGTTCGACGCCTTCATTTTCAACCACAATGAGGTGATCCTGTACCGCTGGGTTGAGGAGTACGAGCCGCCGTTGTTCGCCCGCATCCAGGACCTGGTGCGCCGCGGACGGTGGCACATCATGGGCGGATGGCATCTTCAGCCGGACTGCAATATGCCGTGCGGCGAGTCGTTCGTCCGGCAGGGCCTGACGGGCTTGGGCTATTTCCGCGAGAAGTTTGGCATCCGGCCGACCACGGCGATCAACTTCGATCCGTTCGGCCACTCGCGCGGGTTGGTCCAGATTCTGGCGAAGCTCGGGTACGATTCGTACCTGATCTGCCGGCCGGACCAGCGGCAGTGTCCGCTGCCCGCGGACGTGTTTCGGTGGGTCGGGCTGGACGGTTCCACATTGGTGGTTCATCGTTCGGCCGGCTACAATTCGCACCTGGGCCAGTCGCGTGAGAGAGTGGAGAGCCATCTGCGCGACCAGGCGGAGCGGGCGGTCGGCATGACGCTGTGGGGAGTGGGGAACCACGGCGGCGGGCCGTCGCGGTTGGACCTGGAGCAGTTGACGGAACTGATCGGCCGTACGCAGGAGCCGGCGATCCGTCACTCGACGCCGGAGGCGTACTTCGCCGAGCTGCGCGAGGACGGTCCGGACCTGCCGCGGGTGGAGAAAGACCTGAATCCGTTCTCGGTCGGTTGCTATACATCGCAGATCCGCGTCAAGCAGGGGCACAGGCGCCTTGAGAACGAGCTGTACGCGACGGAAAAGATGCTTAGCGCCGCGGCGCTGCAGGGGCTGCTCGCGTATCCGCGGGCGGAGCTGGACGAGGCCCTGGCGGACCTGTTGACCTGCCAGTTCCACGACATCCTGCCGGGTTCGTCGATCGAGCCGGCCGAGGCGGACGCCTTGCGTCTGCTGGATCACGGCCTAGAGATTCTCTCCCGCCTCAAGGCGCGGGCGTTCTTCGCGCTGGCCTCGGGCCAGCCGAAGGCCGAGACGGACCACTACCCGATCCTCGTTTACAACCCGCATCCATTCCCGGTCGAGGCGGTGCTTGAGGCCGAATTTCAGCTTGCCGACCAGAATTGGAAAGACGAGTTCTCCATGCCGGTGGTGTGCCGCGACGGCGAGTCAACGCCGTGCCAGCCGGAAAAGGAGGAGGCAAACCTCAACCTCGATTGGCGCAAACGCACGGTGTTCTCGGCCACGCTGGCCCCTTCGCAGATGAACCGGTTCGACTGCACGATCAAGGTTCTGCCGCGAAAGCCAAAACCGAGCGTCAAGGCCCGCGAGGGCGTCTTTGCGTTCGAGACGGACGACCTGGACGTTGCCATCGGTGCGCGGACGGGACTGATCGAGCGCTGCCGCATCGGCGGAGTCGACGTCCTGAAAGCCGGAGCGGGCGCGGGTCTGGTGATCGCCGACAACGAGGACTCGTGGGGAATGACGGTCGATCGGTTCGAGGAGGTCGTCGGGGCTTTCAAGCTCGCCTCAGCCGGGCAGGCGGCGAAGATCGCGGGCGTTCGCAGGACGCGACTGGCCCCGGTGCGGGTGATTGAGGACGGCGACGTTCGCACCGTCATCGAATCGATCTTCGTCTACGGCAACTCGGCGCTGGTGCAGCGGTACAAGCTGCCGAAGCGCGGGCGGCAAATCGAGTTGGAGCTTCGGGTCCATTGGAACGAGAGGAACCGAATGCTCAAACTGACGCTGCCCAACATGCTGGAAGGGATCGAGTTCATCGGGCAGACCGCCTATGGCCATCAGCCGTTGCCCGCCGACGGACGCGAGGCGGTGGCCCAGAAGTGGGTGGCGGTGCTGGACCAGCGGCGCGACGTGGCGCTGACGTGCATCAACGAAGGGACGTACGGATGCGACTGCCGCGACGGCGAATTGCGGCTTTCGCTGCTGCGGTCGGCGGCCTATTCCGGCCACCCGATCCTGGATCGGCCCATCGTCCCGCAGGATCGGTACCTCTCGCGGATCGACCAGGGTCTGCGGACGTTCCGACTCGTCCTCTCAGCCGGTCCGGTTGAAGGCGAGTTGGAGACGATCGATCGCCGCGCGCTGGCGTACAACGAGAAGCCGTACGTTCTGGCGTTTTCGCCGTCGGGTCAGGGCAAGACGCTCGAGTCGCTGGCGACACTGTCGGATATGGCGGTGCAGATCGCCGCGTTCAAGATGGCGGAGAAGGGCGACGCCTTTGTCATCCGTCTGTTCAACCCGACCGCCGGGCCTCGTCGGACGACGTTGCGGCTGCCGATCCTCAACTTGGAACAAGACGTTTCGCTGTCGGCTTTTGAGATCCGGACGCTGAAGCTTGACGCGAAGGCGCGGACGCTGGCCGAGTCGACATTGCTTGAGGACTGAGCCGGATCGGCTAGTCCAGCAGGTGGCCCATCTTGGTCTTCTTGGTGGCCTGGTAGTGCCGGTTAGCGGCCTGCGGCGGGATCTGGATCGGGGCCTGTCCGACCACCTTAAGGCCGTAGACTTCGAGACGCGAAGTCTTCTTGGGGTTGTTGGTGAGGATCCGCACCTGTCGGCAGCCGAGGTCGCGGAGGATCTGGGCGCCGATGCCGTAGTCGCGCCGGTCGGCTGCGAACCCGAGTCGCAGGTTGGCCTCGACGGTGTCCAAGCCGCGTTCCTGGAGGGCGTAGGCGTGGAGCTTGTTGGCCAGGCCGATGCCGCGCCCCTCCTGCCTCAGGTAGACGACCGCCCCTTCGCCAGCCTCGGCGATCATCTTCATGGCGGACTGCAACTGCTCGCCGCAGTCGCACCGCATCGAGGCGAACACGTCGCCGGTGAGGCACTCCGAGTGGACCCGCACGAGGACCGGACGGTCGACCACCACCGGTTCGCCCTGCTCGTCGAGGCGGCCCAGTTCGCCCATCGAAAGGGCCACGTGCGTGTGCTCGTCGGCCGGGCAGTGGTAGGCGGTCAGTTTGAACTCGCCGAACGGCGTGGGCAGGCTGACCTGTTCGATTCGTTTGACCAGGTGTTCCCGCTGCATCCGGTGCTGGATCAGGTCGGCCACGGAGCATATCCGCAGGCCGTGGCGCGTGGCGAACTCGATCAGGTCGCCCATGCGGGCCATGGTGCCGTCTTCGTTCATGATCTCAATGATGACCGCAGCGGGCTTGAGGCCGGCCAGGCGCGCCAGGTCGACCGAACCTTCGGTCTGGCCGGCTCGCACGAGCACGCCGCCGTCGCGGGCTCGCAGCGGGTTGATATGCCCGGGCCGGGTGAAGTCGGCGGCTTTGGCGTCGTCGGCGACCGCCCGCAGAATCGTCGTGGCGCGGTCGGAGGCGGAGACGCCGGTGGTCACGCCGAAACGGGGAGCGGCGTCGATGGTCACGGTGAACGCGGTGGCCATGGGGGCTGAGTTGTCCGGAGTCTGCGGATAGAGGTTCAGGCGGTCGCACATCTCAGCGGACATGGCCAGGCACAGGACGCCGCGGGCGTGCTTGAGCATGAAATTGACAAACTCCGGGCGCATCGCCTCAGCGGCGCAGACCAGGTCGCCTTCGTTCTCGCGGTGCTCGTCATCCACGAGGATGATCATCCGTCCGGCAGCCAGGTCGGCGGCGGCCTCGTCCACGGTCGCGAATACGTCTTTTCCGTTGTCGTCGGGGGTGGTCATGGCTTACTCCACGGCATTCGCTCAAAAACAAAATTATAGCGGAAAACCGCCCGGATTTCGATACGGTCGCTTGAACCGGTCTTAATAAAACGTTAACATAATTCCTCCGAGGAGGTACCGCCATGAGCCTGTTCCTTTCCGCTGCGACGTTTTCTGAGAACTACGAGGTCTTTACCCGACTGGTGTTTGCCGTGGCCGCCGGGGCGTTGGTGGGCATCGAGCGGGAGTATCACGGTCGTCCGGCGGGTCTTCGGACGCACATCCTGGTGACGCTTGGGGCCGCCTTGGTGGCGGTGATTTCCACGGAGCTTCCGACGATGAGCCTGGGGTCGCAGGAGACGCTGCGGGTCGATCCGGGCCGGATTGCCGCGGGCGTGGTCACCGGCATCGGCTTTTTGGGCGCCGGAGCGATCATCCGTATCGGCGTGACCGCCCGCGGTCTGACCACGGCGGCGTCGCTGTGGTGCATGGCCGGAGTGGGCATGGCCTTTGGGTTCGGTTTCCACGTGGTTGGCTCGGCGGCCGTGGTGCTGGTTCTGATCACGCTGTTTCTGATCGGGGCGGCGGAAAAGGGGATTGCGCGGCACTGGTACAAGACGGTGGAGGTGACGGTCGATGGGCCGATGAGCCACATCGATGACTTGAACGGGCGGTTCAAGAAGCACGACTGGCGGATCATCGACCTGAAGATCAGCAAGCGCAAGGAAGAGCCGGTTCTGAAGCTGGCCTATGACATGCGGCTGAACGCCAAGCACGACGTTGAGACGCTGGTTGGCGTGCTCAGCGAAGTCGACTTCGTGCGAGATTTCAGCGTCAGTTGATCGACCGGCCGGGTAGGATCAAACCTCGCTGTCTTTGTTTGGGATGCGCCCGTGTCTGAGAACCTCACATTGCCGGCCGGCGGGTTCGGCCCGCGTCAACTCGACTATCAATGGTACGATGCCATCCGCGCCGAGTTGGTGCGCGGGCGGATCGCGGGGGCCGGGCGGGTGCTCGACGTGGGCTGCGGATGCGGCGGGACGTTGTTGGGGTTGGCCAAGCGCATCGAGGAAGGGGTCGGCGTCGATATCGACGGCAATGAGATCGCCCATGCCGAACGGGCCCGCAAGCGGCGCAAGGTTCGGAACGTGCGATTTGAGGTGGCGGACGCGGCGGAGCTTCCGTTTGCCGCGGGGAGTTTCGATGCGGTGCTCCTGCTGGGCGACGTGCTGACGTTTGCCGGTCTGTACGGCAAGCACAAGCGGGTGGTCAGCGAGGTGCGGCGGGTGCTGCGGACCGGCGGCGTGGCGGTCCACGAGAGCACCAACTGGGAGTGGGCGTATCGCAATTCGCCGACGACGGGCGTTTCGTTCGGGCGGACCGGTGACGGCGGGTTCACGATGCTCCGCGGGCGGCGAAGCGAAGCGGGGCTTGAGGTCGGCCGGGAGTATCGCGTGCGGCCGGACACGCGGCTGCACCGATGGCTCGCCGGCCAGGAGTGGCCGCGGGATGATCGGGCCAGGTTGCAGATGGACGAAGCGGCGGCAATCCCGCAGCGGGATTTGGAGTTCGTGGGCCTGCGGCGATGCCGGCATTACCGCGGTCGGGATCTGATTCGTTTGTATCGCCGGGCCGGGTTCGGCGAGGTCAGGACGGTGGCCTACGGCCAGACGTACGACATCGCGGTGGAAGCGGGCCTCGACGAGGAGTTGTGGCCGGATCAGCGGGAGGCCCTGGCCAAAGCGGAGGCGGCGATCGTTTCGAGGTTGAGCCTCGGTAGCGGACCGTGGCTGTTTCTGACGGCCAGGTGAAGCCGGTATGACGCTTTGTGAGCCGGAGCAGGACATGGACGTGAGACGGTCGGCGGATTTCTACAACGCAGCGGGAGTTTGCGAGATGACCGATCCGGCCAGTGAGGCGTCGGCGTTCGCGGTCCAGAAGGTCCACGAGCCGCTGGCCCGGGAGATCCGGCCGGGCATGCGAACGCTCGATCTGGGCTGTAACGCCGGGCGGTTCTGCTTTGCCATGGAGGAGATGGGGGCGGTTCCGGTTGGGATCGACTGTGCGAATGTTCCGCTGGAGCATGCGCGGTTGCTGGCGGCAAAGCGGGGGAGCAGGTGCCGGTTCGTTCTGGGCGATCTGAACCACCTGCCGTTCGGGCCGGACGCGTTCGATCTGGCGGTATTCCCGCAGAACATCATCGAGCACAGCTACGATGCGGTTGATCGTCTGGCCGCTCGATTGACGACGGTGCTTCGCCCGGGTGGGAAGTTGTGCGTCTCGGCCAGAGACGAATTGCTCAAGCATGGTGGCGATCGGGAGTTCCTGGATCGCTACGATGCGGCGACGGGCAGAGTTGCTACGGTGTACACGATTCCCGGGAAGGGTGAGTTCGAGGGGAGCTGCCACTTCTGGACGGCGGCGTTCGCCGTTCACGTGATCGGCCGGCGCCTGAGGCCGACAACGGTCCGGCAGTTGCCGAACGGCCTGTTCTGGCTGGTCTTTGTCAACGACAAGTCGGCGTAAGCGGAATCGGACCGTGGGTGGGGCTCCATCTTTCTCCATCAGTGAGGCGTGCTCGAAAACGTTCGAGAGGTCAGGAATGGCCTATGTTCTGTCTGGCGGCTCTTTCAACTTGGTCTCTCCAATTGGCAGTTGCAGCGGCTCGACAGGCGAAGTAGAGTCAATCGCCGGTTCCAGAAAGGTGGATCGATCTGTCGGCCGGTAAGGAGCAGGATGATGGCTAAGCGGGAGCGCCCGGCGTCACTGAAGCCGGGTTATTTTTTGGGCCAGGAGGCCTCAAGTTGCCCGACGAACGTGCTGTTCCGGCGGCTCAACCCGTATCTCAAGCCGTTTCTGACCGTTGAGGGCGCTCGACGCTACTTTGACCAGATCGCGGGGCGGGTGGACGGCCTGGATTTCGTGCCCTACTGGTACGAGCCGGCGGACGCGGAGATGTGCCGGGCGATCGCGCAGGCGGGCCGCGACGCGGGCATCGACATGTGGGCGGGCGTCCGGTGGCACAAGCAGTTTCGTGATCTGCCGATCGTGCCCGCCGATTGCGCCGGTTGGACGATGGACGCATCAGGCCGGATCGCGCCCGCCGTGTGGGAGCAGCGGAACCAGAGCTTCGATTATCTGAATCCGAAGGCCGTCGATTGGCTGCTGGACGCGCTGGAAGAGCGGTTCTGGTCCCACGTGAAGGGCGTGGTGAACGGGTTCTTTTTTCCGGAGGTGCGGATCGTCTGCAGCGTGCCGTATGGGCGCGAGGCGTTCCAGCCGTGGACGCTGCACGCGTATTCACCGTACGTGCTGGATGAATGGCGGCGGTGGTGCGCGGAGCATGACGTGCGGTGGGAAGGGAGCGTGGTGGATCGCTTTCCCGTTCCGCGTCCGGGCATGGTGGCGGCGGAACCCGATAAGACGATGCACGTGCCCAACAACGTGCCGGCGGCGGCGCCGGCGTTCACGCGATTCGCCGACATTCCGCATGGGACCGCGGTATGGCTGGCGTGGGAAGACTTCCTGTGCGAGATGCTGCACGCCAATTTCATCCACCGGGTGGCGGAGCGGGTGAACCGGTATCATGCCGATGAGCCGGACTGGCGCGGCGTGTGCTTCTTCAACAACGATTGCACGATGCTCGACTATCGGAACTATCGGACCGACACGGCGCGGACGGGGCATGCGCTGGGGCACTATCCGCAGGGACGGCGGATGGGCGTGGACATTCGGCGGCTGCTGGACGATCCGGAGATCACGTGCTTCATCAGCGAGACGATTGAGCCGGTCAACGATTACTACTGGTACGAGGAGAACGCCCTGTCGCACGGGATGGAGCTGGCCCGCCGGCACGGGCGCGAACGCGACTACGGTTTCATGGTCCACTACTGCGACCTGTGGGGACAGACCGGCGACGTCCTGACGCCCGGCGCCGGGATCATGGACGACCTCCAGGAAGACCTGCGGTGGGAGATGATCCACCAATACCGGCCGCCGGTGTTCTCGTTCTACAGCATACCAGCGGTACTGGTGAAGGAAGGGGCATGGTATCGCCAGGAGGCGGCGGAACGGTTCTGGTCGAGAGTCCAGGAGTACAAGCGGACGTTTGCGCAGTAGTGGCGCAGTGAACCCTGCCGGCGCGAGGAAGGATGCAGAACATGGACACGATCGATTCTTCCCGGTTCTCCAACCCCGACGCCTTTTACTGGCCGGGATACATCTGGTTCTGGAATGGCCGGATCACCAGGAAAGACCTGCGGGCGCAGTTGAAGGACATGGCTGAGCACGGGGCCATGAGCGTCTGGCCGCTGCCGGCGCCGCGGAGTTTTCGGCCGACTTTCATGCCGACTTCGCTGGAACCGGACTACCTGACCGCCGGTTTCCTCGATCACTACCGATACATGGTGGAGCAGGCGCAGCGGCTGGGTATGAATGTCTGGCTGTACGACGACGGCGGCTGGCCCTCCGGCATGGCGTGTGGCCGGATCGTCAGGAAGAAGCCGTCATTGGCGCAGCAGAACCTGGATCGGCGCGTGCTGGAGCCCGAGAAGGGCGAGGTGGTTGTCATTCCGGAGAACTGCCTTGCCGCATTTGCCTACGAGGCGGGGAAACGCCGGCGCCGGCTGACGCCCGGGACGGTTCTGGAGATCGCCAAGACGCCGACGCGGATCGAGGTGTATTTCGTGCAGCGAATCGATGCGGCCCTCGCCTGCCGCAATGAGACCGTCAATGCCGCCACCTTCTATCCGGACCTGCTGAATCCGGACGCCACCCGTGAGTTCATCCGCATGACGCATGAAGCGTTCAAGACGGTGATCGGCGAGCACTTCGGCCAAACGGTCCCGCTGGTCTTCACCGACGAGGTCAAGGTGTCGAACCGCCCGTGGACGGACGGCTTGGCCGAGGACTTCCGGCGCACGTACGGATACGACCTGCTCGAAAAGCTGCCGGACGTGTTCAAAGGGGACGAAGCGGAAGGCATGCGGACGCGGGTGGACTACTTTGACTGGTGGAGCCGTCGATTCGCCGAAACGTTCTTCGCACCCGTTGCCAAATGGTGCCGCAAGAACGGGCTGCTGTTTGCCGGGCATTTGGGCGGCGACGGCGACGCCGGTACGGTGGGGGCGCGGATCTACGGTTTCGGGCATCCGCTGCGCGTGATGAGAGAGCTGGATATTCCAGGCATCGATGCGATCTGGCGTCAGATCTTCCCGGGCCGGCCGACCGTCAAGGTCTTTCCGGGCGGCAGCAAGGTCCAGGTGAATGCGAACCACTTCTACACGAAGTACGCTTCGACGGTGGCGCATCAGGAGGACCGGCCGTGGGTCATTACGGAGTCCTTTGCGGTGTACGGTGCGGGCCTGACGCCGGCCCAAACCAAGTGGATCACCGATTTCCAATACGTTCGCGGGGCGAACCTGATGACGATAGGCGGCTACCAGTTATCGAACCGCGACCACTTCATGGGTGGGCAGCGGCCGGTCCAGGGGCCGTTCAACTCACTGTGGAAGCATATGGACCTCTATCACGGCTACGTGGCTCGGATGAGCTACCTGCTGAGCCGCGGTCGGCCGCTGGTGGAGACAGCGGTTTACTATCCGGTTCGGGACCTGTGGGCCGGCGGGCCGGAGGTAGGCGCCGTCATAGAGTCCCACGACACCCTTGCCCAGCGGCTTCTGGAGTGCCAGTGCGATTTCGATCTGATCGATGATGACGTTCTCGAGCGCGGCTCGACGAAGGTCGGCGGCGGGTTCCTGCAGGTCGGGCCGATGCGGTACCGGACGATCTTCGTGTGCCGGACCCGGTGGATGACGGAGCAATCGCAGCGGGCGCTCCGGCGATTCTCGGAGAAGGGAGGTCGGGTTTTCTGGGTGGATTCGGAGGTCAAGTCGAGGAAGGGTGCGGGCGGTTTGGCCATCGAACGGGCGGATATCGCGAAGTATGCCACACCTCTGATCGAGGTCGAGAACGGCAACACGATGATTCGCGTCTGTGCGCGCGACCTGGCCGACGGGCGGCTGTACTTTGTCACCAACGAGGCCCTGGGCAGGACCGCCTGCACGATCAGGTTCCGTGAGACTCAGCCGATGGTCATCCTCGATCCGGAAACCGGGAGTTGTCACCAGCCCGCGGAGGCCGATTTTGCCGACGGTGTGTGGGCGCTTCGCTTGAAGATGGAGTTCGCCGGCTCGTGTGTGGTGCTCTTCAGCGAGGACGCCAGGTCTGCCGAGATTCGCGAGCCCCTCCGTACCCGGGTATTGCGCCGTCTCGATCGCGGCTGGACTTGCCGGAAGAGGCGCGCGTATCGTCTTGGCGTGCATGATTTTGAGGTGGATGAGCGGTTTGGCGATAGGGCGGTTTCGATCCGGCTGGGCGACTGGCGGAGCAAGCTGGGCAAGGGTTTTTCCGGTGATGCGGAGTACGCCGTCCGTTTTGACTGCGACGCCGAGATGGTGGGGCGGGCCGAGCGGCTTGACCTCGGGCGGGTCCGCTATGCCTGTGAAGTGATCATCAACGGCGAGTCGGTGGGTCGGCGGGTCTGGGCGCCGTATGTGTTTGCAATCAGTGACCGGCTGCGGGTCGGGCCAAACGAGATACGGGTCATCGTCACCAATACCATGGCCAATGAGTTCGCTACGACGAAGGTGCTGGACCAGTGGCCCAGCCAGATCATCGGCCCGTACCACGGCATCGCCAAGCTTTTCGAAGCCGAGTCGCTTCCGAGCGGGCTGTTCGGTCCGGTGAGCATATTGGGGAGCCGGTAGGGCTTGCGGGCCGTCGATCGGAGAAGCAGGACGGGGCCGGAGAAACATCGGTATTGTGGTCCGGCGGGGAGTTCGACCATTGACATCCGGGTCGATTGGACTATGATCGTGCTTGGTTTGAATAAGGGTTAATAATCCTGTCTTGGATGGAGGTATTAAGGATGGCCAAGCGTACGGTTAACGTGGCACTGATCGGTCAGAAGTTCATGGGCAAAGCGCACAGCAACGCGTACATGAAGGTGGCGAAGTTCTTCGATCTGCCGGTGATTCCCGTAATGCATACGACGGTGGGGCGGGAGATCGAGGATCCGGAGAGCTTCGCGAAGCACTGGGGTTGGCAGAACTTCGATACGGACTGGAAGCGGGTGGTCAACTCGCCGGAGATCGATCTGGTGGACATCGTGACGCCGAACGATCTTCACGAGGACATCGCGATCGCGGCTTTGAAGGCGGGCAAGGCGGTGGCGTGCGAGAAGCCGCTGGCCCACACGTGGAAGGCGGCCAAGGCGATGGTGGACGCGGCGAAGACGGCGAAGAAGCCGACGTTCGTGTCGTTCAACTACCGTCGGGTCCCGGCGATCGCGCTGGCCCGGCAGATCGTTCGCGAGGGGCGGCTGGGGCGGATCTACCACGTACGGGCCCAGTACCTGCAGGACTGGGGCGGTCCGGACACGCCGCTGGTGTGGCGGTTCGAGAAGAAGCACGCCGGGTCGGGCGCCCACGGCGACCTGAACGCCCACCTGATCGACATGGCGCGGTTCATCACCGGCCAGGAGTTCACCGAGGTGTCGGGTATGCAGGAGACGTTCATCAAGGAGCGGGTGATTCCGGTCGAGGACACCGGGATTTCGGCCTCGGTGGCCAAGCGCAAGGCCAAGGGCAAATCGACGGTGGACGATGCGCTGCTGTTTATGTGCCGGTTCACGGATGGGGCGATCGGGAGTTTCGAGGCCAGCCGCCTGGCGACGGGCAACAAGAACGGGAACCAGATCGAGATCAACGGCGAGAAGGGGTCGCTGTACTTCAACTTCGAGCGGATGAACGAGTTGATGTTCTACGACGCCACTCAGCCGGAGCACCTGCAGGGCTGGACGGACATCCTGGCCACGAACCCCAGCGTCCATCCGTACTTCAACGCGTGGTGGCCGGTGGGCCATATCATCGGCTACGAACACACGTTCATCAACGCCTTCGCGGACATCTTCCGGGTGCTCGGCGGCCAGAAGCCGGTGGTGCCGCTGCCGGACTTCGCGGACGCCCTCAAGACCCAGCAGGTGCTGGAGGCATCGCTGGAGTCGGCGAAGCACAAGAACTGGGTGAAGGTCAATTCGATCAAGTAGGGCGGCGACATTTGCGATGGAGGACTGAGCGATGAAGATAGGTGTGATGTCGGCTGGGCTGGGCGGAATGGGCTTCGAGAAGGCCCTGGACTATTGCCAGAGCCTGGGACTGGGGGCGATCGAGCTTCCGGTCGGGTGCTATCCGGGAACGCCGTTCTTCGATCCGGAAGCGGTGCTCAAGAGCGCCGATGAGCAGAACCGGATCAAGGACATGTGCAAGCAGCGCGGCTTGGAGATCTCGGGCTTGGCGGTGCACGGGAATCCGGTGCACCCGGACGCGGCGGTGGCCAAGGAGCACACGAAGGCCCATGAGACGGCGGTGAAGCTGGCCCGGAAGCTGGGTACGACCGTGGTGATCAACTTCAGCGGTTGTCCGGGCGGCAGCAAGAAGGACACGACGCCGAACTGGGTGACGTGCCCATGGCCGCCGGATTTTTCGGACGCGGTCAAGTACCAGTGGAACGACGTGCTGATCCCGTTCTGGACGAAGCAGAACAAGCTGGCTGCGGACGAAGGCGTGAAGATCGGCTTTGAGGCGCATCCGGGGTTCTGCGTGTACAACACCGAGACGCTGCTGTGTCTGCGGAAGGAATGCGGCAAGCAGCTTGGGGCGAACTTCGATCCGAGCCACTTTTTCTGGCAGGGGATCGACCCGATCGAGTCGGCCCGCGAGTTGGGCAAGGCCAAGTGCATCTGGCACGTGCACGCGAAGGACACGTCGATCGATCCGCGGAACACGGCGCTCAATGGCGTGCTGGACACCAAGAGCTACGGCGACGTGGCGGTCCGGAGCTGGGTGTTCCGGACGGTCGGTTACGGTCACGGCGATGAGTTCTGGAAGCCGTTTATCAGCATGCTGCGGACGTACGGTTACGACGGCGTGCTGAGCATCGAGCACGAAGACAGCCTGATGAGCGTGCAGGAAGGCTTCGAGAAGGCGGTCGAGTACCTCAAGGGCGTGATCGTCAAGGAGAAGGCCGGGGCTGCTTGGTGGTTCTAGGAGCGGCACGGAGCACGCGGAGAAGGCCTGAGATCAGGTAGACCAGGCAAGGGGCGTGTACGTTTTGTACAAGACGTACACGCCGTGCAAGACCGGGATTCCAGGGTCGCGGCCGCAGGGCGTTTCTTGTGCGCGGGTTTTGTACAATTTGTGATATTGGCGCGGCCCCGCCTGGCGGGGGAGTCCGGCGGTCGGAAGATCGGCTGACGCGGGCGGCGGTCGGGTGTGCTTTTTGTACAGAACGTACGATTTGTAGGGCCGTGGTTTTTACGGGGGTGTGGCAAACCGGGTGGGGTGGCGTCCTGCGCGAGTTTTGTACAGATTGTACGTTTTGCCAAGCCCCCCGTTTCCGCGAGGGCGAGCAGGACTATCTCGGTTCCGTTGGTCGGGTGGGTATTATGTTGCCAAACGTCGCACGGGGCGACGCGCGGGCGGGAACGGAGCGTGTCCCCGCAGGATAAAGATAGCATGGGAATGGGGCGGAGGCAAATCGGCGGATTTGGGGGCGCAGGCAGAGACGCCGCAGGAATTCCCACAGAAGTGCAAAGAAACGGGCAAGGAATTCCATTGTTGGTTGCCTTTGCGGCCTGTTGTCCAATTGGTTTGGGTGCGGCGGGCGGTGATAGGGTAGAATAATGCAAGTGGCGTAAGCCCCTGTTCCTTCACGGTCGCGGTCTTTGGAGGGTGACGGAATGGCGAATGCTGGTTGGGATGGAGACGGACGGTGAGCTACCGGCGGATTCGGTGGATTTACCAGGTTGGGTTCTTTGGGCTGTTCGTGTTTCTGCTGGTGGCGGGGGCGATGGGGTTGGCCGAGCGGTACGCGACGGAGCTGTTTCTGGACATGTCGGTCCTTGCGGGTTTGGCCACGGTCATCACGCAGCATAATCTGATGGCGGGGATGTTTCTCGGGGTGCTGATCGCGGCGGCGACGCTGTTTGTGGGGCGGTTTTTTTGCGGGTGGGTCTGTCCGATGGGTGCCTGCCAGCAGTTGGGGGCCTATGTCTTTGAGGGAAAGGACCGCAAGGATCGGTATACGAGGAACAGCTTTTCACGGTGGCAGCGGGTCAAGTATGCGGTGCTGGCGGTTTTCGTCCTGGCGGCGGTGTTCGGCGTGGTGCTGGCTGGGCTGCTGGACCCGATCGCCCTGATCACGCGGTTTGGCGTGACGGTGGTTCGGCCGTTCGTTGACCTGGTGGGCCAGGACGGAGCGACCCAGACGGTGGCGTTCGACGCGGCGGTGGCGACGGGCGTGATCTTTGTCGCGGCGTTCCTGATGAACCTGGTTCAGCCGCGGTTCTGGTGCCGGACGATCTGTCCGCTGGGGGCGATGCTGGGGCTGTTTTCGCTTCGGCCGGTGTTCCGGATGGTGCGGGATGAGCAGCAGTGCATCCGCTGCGGGCGGTGCACGGAGGAGTGCCAGGGGGCGTGCGAGCCGGATAAAGCGTTGGTCCCCTCCGAGTGCGTGATGTGCATGAACTGCATCGACGTGTGCCCGACGCGGGCGATCGCATTCAAGGCGACGCGGCGGCTGGAGGATGAGGCGGCGGCCCAGACGTGGCGTGGAGCGTGGGTGTCGAGGCGGCAGTTCATTGCGGCGGCGGTGGGCGGACTGGCGTCGGTGGCGGTGCTGCGGAACTGGCGGAATATCCTGGGGCGCGGGTATCCGAAGCGGATTCGGCCGCCGGGATCGCTGGATGAAGAGGATTTCCTGGCCCGCTGCATCCGGTGCGGAGCGTGCATGAACGTCTGTCCGACGAATGTGATCCAGCCGTCGGGCGGCGAGACCGACGCTGAGGGGCTTTGGACGCCGGTGCTCAAGATGCGATACGGCTATTGCGAGTACGAGTGCGTCAAATGCTCGCAGGTGTGCCCGACCGGCGCCATTCAGAAGATCGGCATCGAGCAGAAGCACGAGGAGAGTTTTGCCCACATCGGGACGGCATTCGTGGATCGCGGGCGGTGCCTGCCGTGGTCGTTTGGGAAGGAGTGTCTGGTCTGCCAGGAGGTCTGTCCGGTTTCGCCCAAGGCGATCTACTTCCAGGCGGCGACGTACCTGGACGCGGAGGGCCAGTCGGTCGAGATGAAGGTGCCGTACATTCGGGCTGAGCAGTGCATCGGGTGCGGGGCGTGCGAGTACCACTGTCCGGTGCAGGATAAGGCGGCGATAAGAATCACGAGCATTGGCGAGCACCGGTCGCAGGATCGGAAGCTGCTGCTGTAGGAAGCAAGAAGAAGGGGCACGTCCTGGCCGTGCCCCTTGTTGAGACCTTTTCTGGTGACTACTGGGTCCATCCGATGGTTCGCCATCCGGACCACGTCTGGAGGATCTGCATGTAGTTGGCGCGTTCGTAGGCGCCCGGGTTCGGCGAGTGGCGGAGGCTCATGTTGCCTCGCATCTTCTCGATGGAGGCGAACTCGTTGGCTTCCATCCATTGCTGCAGTTCGACCCGCAGCTTCTGGAGGTGCCTGGGGCCGTTTTTCAGGAGGCCCGAGACCATCTGGACGACGCCGGCCCCGGCCATGATCGACTTGATCGCGTCGAGGGTGGTGTGGACACCGCCGGTGACGGCCATCGGAGCGTTGATCCGCCCGGAGAGAACGGCGAGCCAGCGGAGGCGCAGGAGCAATTCCGACGAATCGGAGAGCTGCAGGGCGCGTTTGACCTCGAGGGCCTCCGGGTCGATGTCCGGCTGATAAAAGCGGTTGAAGATCACCAGGCCGTCCACCTTCAGATCGTCGAGGCGCATCGCGATGTTGGGGATCGAGGAGTAGAACGGCGAGAGTTTGACCGCGATGGGGATCCTCAGGGTCTTTTTGACCTCGGCGGCGAGTTCCAGGGTCTGCCGCTCGATCTGGTCGCCGGTGACGTTCGGATCGGTCGCCAGCGTGTAGACGTTCAATTCGAGGCCGTCGGCCCCGGCCTGCTGGATCAGGTCCGCGTACTGGAGCCATCCACCTTTGGTGGTTCCGTTGAGCGAGGCGATGACCGGGACGTCGACGGCGTCCTTGATCTTGCGGACCTGCTCGAGGTACTCGTGTGCCCCGAGGATGAAGCCCTCCGGGTCGGGGAAAAAGGTGACGGCCTCGGCGATCGCCTCGCTGGGCGTGTCGATGGCGTCACTGATGGAAATCTGTTCGGCGACGATCTGCTCCTCGAAGAGCGATCGCATGACGATGGCCGGCGCCCCCGCGTCTTCCAGCTTTCGAACGTTGTCGAGATTGTCGGTCAGCGGGGAGGCGCCCGGCATCAACGGGTGGGGCAGTTTGAACCCCATGTACGTCGTTGACAGGTCCATGGCGGCCCTCCTTCCTGAGTTCGGTTAGTTCCCGCACTCAAGAATACAGCCGGACGCCGTGGTAGCCAACAGTTTTTTTGTCTACTTCTCGCCGTTGCCGTTCTCGCCCTTGGCGGGGACGGTGAGGGCGGCGAGCTGCTGGTAGACCGCGTACCTGGCCGTGGTGTTCCTCTGGGCGGCTGCCAAGAGCATCTGGTAGCGTTCACGGCTGACCTTCTCGACCATGCGGAAGCGGGTTTCGTTCTGCATGTAGTCGGCGACCTTCTCCTTGGGTTCGCCGGAGTCGAGCTGGAGTGGCGGCTGGCCTTCGGCGAGGCGGCGCGGGTCGAAGCGGAAGAGCGGCCAGATGCCCGCGTTGACCGCCAGCTTCTGCTGGTCCAGGGCCATCGACAGGTCGTAGCCGTGGGCGATGCAGTGGGCGTAGGCGATGATCAGCGACGGGCCGTCGTAGGACTCGGCCTCCTGGAAGGCTCGGACGGTCTGGGCGTCGTTGGCCCCGTAGGCGACGCGGGCGACGTAGACGTTGCCGTAGGTCATGGCCATCAGGCCGAGGTCCTTCTTGGGAATGGCCTTGCCGGCAGCGGCGAACTTGGCGGCCGCTCCGAGCGGCGTGGCCTTGGACTGCTGTCCACCGGTGTTGGAGTAGACCTCGGTGTCGAGGACCAGGATGTTGACGTTGCGGGTGTTGGCGACCACGTGGTCAAGTCCGCCGTAGCCGATGTCGTAGGCCCAGCCGTCGCCGCCGAGCAGCCAGATGCTCTTTTTCGTCAGGTAGTCGGCGAGCTGTTCGAGCCAGCGGGCCTCGGGCTTGTCGGCGATCTGGGCGAGCTTCTCCCGCAGGGTTCTGACCCGCTTGCGCTGTTCGGCGATGCCGGCCTCGTCGGATTGATCGGCTTCGAGGAGGCCCTTGGCCAGTTCCTCACCGATCCGGGAGGCGAGCTTTTCGACGAGCATGCGGGCCTGACGGTTGTGGGCGTCGACGGCGAGCCGGAAGCCGAAGCCGAACTCGGCGTTGTCCTCGAACAGCGAGTTGGACCAGGCGGGTCCGCGGCCGTCGCGGTTGGTGGTGTAGGGCGTGGTGGGCAGATTGGCGCCGTAGATCGACGAGCAGCCGGTGGCGTTGGAGATCAGCGCCCGGTCGCCGAAGAGCTGGCTGAGCAGCTTGACGTAGGGCGTCTCGCCGCAACCGGCGCAGGCGCCGGAGTACTCGAAGAGCGGCTGGAAGAACTGCGAGTTCTTCACGGTGATTTTGGTGATCGCGGAGCGGTCGACGTAGGGGAGCTGGTTTTCGAAGAAGTCGAAGTTCTGCCGCTCGACGTCGAGCATCTCGAGTCGCGGCCGCATGTTGATCGCCTTGCGCGACGGATTGGACTTGTCCTTGCCCGGGCAGACGCGGACGCAGGCGGCGCAGCCGGTGCAATCTTCCGGGGCGACCTGGACGGTGAACTTGAGGCCCTTGAAATCGCCGGCTTTGTAGTCGGCGGACTTGAAGGTCTGCGTGGCATTTTCGAGCAGCTTGGGGTCGTAGACCTTCGGCCGGATGGTGGCGTGCGGGCAGACCATGCTGCACTTGTTGCACTGGATGCAGAGGTCGGGCTCCCAGATGGGGATCTGGAGGGCGACGTTGCGTTTTTCCCACTTGGTGGTGCCGGTGGGCCAGGTGCCGTCGACCGGGAAGGCGCTGACCGGCAGTTCGTCGCCGCGGTTGGACAGCATCACGGCCTGGACACTCCGGACGAAATCGGGAGCCTGGGGCGAGACGACCGGCGGACGTGAATGGCCGGTGGCCGCTTTGCCCGAGGTCGGGATCCCATGGAGATTGGCCAGAGTGTCGTCGACGGCGGCGAAGTTGCGTTTGACGACCTCCTCGCCCTTCTTGCCGTAGGTTTTCTTGATGGCGTTCTTGATCTGGGCGATGGCCTCTTCGCGGGGCAGGACGCCGGAGATGGCGAAGAAGCAGGTCTGCATGATGGTGTTGATCCGGTAGCCCATGCCGGTATTCTGTGCGACGTCGTAGGCGTCGATGACATAGAGCTTGAGTTTTCGGTCGAGGATCTGCTGCTGGACTTCGCGCGGGAGCCGGTCCCAGACCTCGTCTTTTCCGTAGGGCGAGTTGAGCAGGAAGACGGCGCCGTCGGCTGCGTACTCCAGGACGTCGTACTTGTCGAGGAAGACGAACTGGTGGCAGGCGACGAAGTTGGCCCGGCGGATCAGGTAGGTCGAGCGGATGGGCTTGGGCCCGAAGCGCAGGTGCGAGATGGTGATGGCGCCGGACTTCTTGGAGTCGTAGACGAAGTAGCCCTGGGCGTAGTTGTCGGTCTCTTCGCCGATGATCTTGATGGAGTTCTTGTTGGCCCCGACGGTGCCGTCGGCTCCGAGTCCGAAGAACACGCCGCGGACCACGTTGGCCGGTTCGATGTCGAAGCTGTGATCGTAGTCGATCGAGAGTTTGGTCACGTCGTCGGCGATGCCGACGGTGAACATCTTCTTGGGGTCGGCCTTGAGCAGTTCGTCGAAGACGCCCTTGATCATGGCGGGCGTGAACTCCTTGCTGGAGAGGCCGTAGCGGCCGCCGATGATGACCGGGGAGAGATCGGAGGCTTCGCGGACGGCGGTGACGACGTCCTGGTAGAGGGGTTCGCCGGCTGCGCCGGGCTCCTTGGTCCGGTCGAGGACGGCGATCTTCTTGACCGACTTGGGCAGGGCGGCGATGAAGTGGTTCATGGAGAACGGCCGGAAGAGCCGGACCTTGAGTATGCCGACCTTCTCGCCTTTGCCGACGAGGTATTCGACGGTCTCGTGGGCGGGTTCGGCGCCGGAGCCCATGAGGATGATAACGCGTTCGGCGTCGGGCGCGCCCACGTACTCGAAGAGGTGGTATTGGCGGCCGACGACCTTGGCGAAGCGGTCCATCGTTTCCTGGACGATCTGTGGGCAGGCGATGTAGAACGGGTTGCACGCCTCGCGGGCCTGGAAGAAGGTGTCGGGGTTCTGAGCGGTGCCGCGGATGACCGGGTGATCGGGCGAGAGGGCCCGTTCGCGGTGGGCCTTGACCAAGTCGCTGTCGATCATGGCCCGCAGGTCGTCGTCGGTGAGCTGTTCGATCTTGGCGACCTCGTGCGAGGTGCGGAACCCGTCGAAGAAGTGGAGGAACGGCACGCGAGCCTTGAGCGTCGCGGCGTGGGCGATGCAGGCCATGTCGTGGGCCTCCTGGACGGAGTTGGAGGCGAGGAGGGCGAAGCCGGTGCCGCGGCAGGCCATCACGTCGGAGTGGTCGCCGAAGATGGAGAGTGCGTGGGTGGCCAGAGTCCGGGCCGAAACGTGCATCGCGTAGGCGTTCAACTCGCCGGCGATCTTGTACATGTTGGGAATCATCAGGAGCAGGCCCTGGGAGGCGGTGAAGGTGGTGGTCAGAGCCCCGGCCTGGAGGGCGCCGTGGACGGCGCCGGCGGCGCCGCCTTCAGACTGCATCTCGGTGACGTCGGGGATCACGCCCCAGATGTTGGGCGTGCCGCGGGCGGCCCACTCATCGGCGAACTCGCCCATGGGGGAAGAGGGGGTAATCGGGTATATGGCGATCACCTCGCTGACGCGGTGGGCTACGGACGCAGCGGCTTCGTTACCATCGATGGTTACCATCTTTCGCATGGCCATTCCTATCTCCTTGCCTGGCTTGTCAATACGGCGGTGCTGTCGTTGCCATTCGCCTGAAACAACGGAAAAAACAATGATAATACTCATTCTAGGTTCGGATTCAACAGGAAATCAAGAATAAGTGAACGATGGCTGAACGGTGGTAAGCGGGGCTGTCGAGCGCTTAACGGCTGCGTTTGACGCCGTCGAAGAAGGCGATTACTCGGCGGCGGTAGGCGGGGAAATCGGAGGTCACGATGTTGCTGTGGGGGCCTGGGCCGAGCCAGCGGTCTTTGGGTCCGTTCGCCCGGCGGTGGAGCTGGTCCATATTGTCAGGCGGGATCAGCGTGTCATCGCGCCCGTGGATGAGCAGGACGGGCCGCAAACCGAGCCGGGCGATGTCGCGGCCGGGATCAAGATCCCGCAGCCAACACCCGGCATGGAGGGAGGCGGAAAGGAGCATCAGGTCGGCGAGTCCGCGACCCGCCAGAGGAACATATCTGAAGTGATGATGAAGGAAAGTTGGCGCCGAGACGAAGCAACTGTCGAGGACCAGGGCCTCGATACGTGGGTCGTTGGCGGCAGCCCCGAGAAGGGCGGCGGCGCCCATCGAGGAGCCAAGGCCTAAGACGTGCCTGGACTGCTTGGGTCGATGCTCCTTGAGCCAGTCGACGACGGCGAGGATGTCGCGACGTTCGAGGAGTCCGAAGGTCGAGGTGTGACCCTGGCTGTCGCCGTGGCCTCGGAAATCGAAGATCAGGGCGTTGTAGCCCTGGCGGTGGAAGACGCGGAGGAAATCGAGGAAGTTGGCCTTGTTGGCCCCCAGGCCGTGGGCGATGATGACGGTGGTGTCGCTGTGGGGGTCGGGCATGAACCAGGCGGAGAGGTCGATCCCGTCCGGCGTGTGGATCGTAACGTCCTGAACCTGCCAGAGGGACAGTTCGGGAAGCTCGGCGGGATTGGCGATCCTGAAGCGGTGAATGAACGAACCGGCCAGGAGCGGCACGAAGACGAGAAGGGTCAGGCACGTTCGGGCTGGAACGATCAGGCGGGCAGCCTGTGCGAAATGACGCCTGCGTCCATCCTGTGCGGCCGATCGGCGGCGGAGTAATCGTCCCCAGCGGCGGTACGACTCGCCGACTCGGCCGACGGTCCTGGTCCAGATCGCCAGTGCCATTCGCCATGCGATAATGAAGTACACGACCCAGACGACTTCGACGGCCACGATCCGCCCGCGAGCCATGTGTGCGGCGAAGGCCATGGCGGCATAGACGACTGGAACGATCACAGCGATGTAGAGCAGGTATTTCCAGCGGGGGATCTTGCGGACCCGAGGGAAGCAGGACCAGAGGATCGTTCCGAGTGTCGGGGGCATCAGGAGGATGATCGTTTCGCCTGGATGGTGGGTCCAGCGGCTGACGACAGGAAACGCGGCGGCGGAGACGGCAAGAACCGCCAGGCACGTGGTGGCGCGTCGGGATGGGGAGGGGCATCGCATACAGGGTACCGCCTGAGAGATCAGGTTCTCAGTGACCTCCTCCGCTGCGGCGTTTGGCCATTTGGCGGGCTTGTTCGAAGGCGTCGAGGATGCTCGGTTCGGGTTGCGGCGATGATGGTTCGGGTTCGTCGGGTTTGGAGGCGGCTGGGGTCGCGGCGGTCTTCCGATGTGTGGGTCGGCGGGTGTGAATGTGCTTTTTGCCGGCGTCTTCGTCAGGTTGGCGGCGGAATTCGGGGAGTCGGGCGGCGGAGAGCAGGCCGGTGCGGCGTTCAAAGACCTCAGTCAGCAGGAGCAGCACGGCCAGGATCAGCAGATAGGGGCCCAGTTCGACGATTCGCGGGTACGCGGGGAGGTCGTTCCATATCTCGGCGAGATTGATTCGTTCCTTGCCGCCGGTGATCCGTGCCAGTTCGTCGAGATGGGCCAGACCTCGGCCGGCTTGGGCGGGAGCGTATTCGGGGCAGTAGGGCAGGCAGACTGGAGGCAGGGACTGGCGGGGCAGACCTTCAATTTCCACCGCGGTTAACGCCGTTTCCTGGCCGGTCAGCGGGATCGCGACGGTGAGGGTGTCGGCGGAGTCCCAGGCCATCGGCATTCTGGTCGCTTCGGCGGGTTGGCCGGCGGTGCTGCGGAGGACGGTGGCCACGGGCAGGGCGGAGAAAGGCGGGGATTCCCGCTCCGGGTCCAGATGGAGGGTGATGCGGCAGAGGCCGTTGTCGATCCGCTGGGTGAGCAGCATGTTTTCGGGCAACACGCCGGCTTCGCCGGCGGTCCATCGGGTCAGGCTGGAGAAGAACTCGCCCACGGACGGCCATCCGGCGACCGGACCGGTGTACTGGCCGTCGCACTCGCCGGTGTAGCAGAGGGCCCGTCCGGCCCCGACCTGCCACGAGGCGACGACGGGTGCGGCGTATTCGTCAGTGGTTACGGCGGCCAGGTTCGCTTCGGGACGCAGATAGCAGAGGTTGTAGCCGCCGACGGCGGGCATGTTGTCGAAGGACTTGCCGGTGAGGCTGAGGAGTCCGGCGGTGGTCTTGACCGCGGTGGGTTGGTCGACGAACGTGCTGCGGGCGACCACGAAGGTATCCTGGGCGAACAGGCGCGGTAGTTCGTACGGGTTGTCAGTGAAGAAACACCGGCCGTCGCCTCGCCGGGCGATGTCCTTGAGCAGAGGGGCGTCGCAGTCGGATTCGCTGCCGAGGCCGATGACGCTGACGGTGACCTGTGCGTCGCGGAGTTGGCGGATGAGTTCGACGTAGTTGCCGGGTTCCTCGGAGTCGGCGGCGTCGGCGAAGAGAATGATGTGACGGGTGCCGGCGTTGGCCTGAGCGATCATACTCGCAGCCTGTTCGAGGGCGACATAGACGAAGATCCCGCCACCCATCGAGTCGATGCGGAGGATGTCCTGACGCATTCGCTGAGGGTCGGTGACGCTTTGGAGATTGACGACGACGTGGGGCGAGCTGTCGACCGCGACCACGCCGTACTCGTCGAGCGGCGAGAGCAGGTCGAGGACTTCGACCGCGGCCAGATTGGCCAGGTCCATCTTGCACTTGCCGTCGGCGACCGGGGCGGCCATGCTGCCGGAGCGGTCCATGGCCACCACGATGGCCAGGCTCAGTTTGCGGTGTTCGCGGCGGAGTTCCATAGAGACGGGCATGATCGGCTCGAGGGGCGATTTGAAGTAGCCGCCGGGTCCGTAGGAGGTCCGGCCGCCGGTCATCATCAGACCGCTGCCGGTTTCGCGGACCCAGAGGGCGAGATTGCTCATGGCCGAGACGCCCACCTTCTCGGCTGGGAGGTTCTCGAGGATGACGGCGGAGTAGTCGGCCAAGTCCTCCAGGCCCCAGTTGCAATCGGCTGGGTCTCTGGCGGCGATCTCCAGTCCGCCCGCTTGAAGAAGTCGGACCAAGCCGGAGTTGGCGTTGGCTGTGGCACAGAGAATGGGTTTGGGGCCTTCGACGCCGACCAGGACGCGGGCACGATTGTTTTCCGGAACGGGGTCGGTGTTGACGCTGGCGACCTGAAGCTGATACTTGAGAGCCCCGGTCTCGCCGGCCTTGTCGCGGAAGGTGAGGCGAGAGACGCCGGAGGTGACGCTTCTCGAGCCGGACCCGATGACCTGGTTGCCGCGAAGGAGCTGATACTGGATTTCCTGCGGAATCGGGGAGCGGACCCAGGCGGTTAGCATGAAGGACTCGCCCGGGCTGATCGTCGAAGGGGCGTCGATTTGCTGGATGGCCAAGTCGCCGGCGGTTGATCGCTCCATGAGTCGATAGTCGACGGCGATGCGGCGTGAGGCGGCGCGGCCGGCGACGCCAGCCGGATCGGCTCCGGTCCACCGGCCGTCGGAGAGGACCATGACCCGGCCGGGACTCTCGGGCGGAATGAGCGCGACCGCGGTCTCCAGCGCGCGGGCGAGGTCCGAGCCGTCAGGGCGGACCTCGCCGACGAATCCGCCGAACTTGCCGGCCTGCGGCGACTGCTCGACCAGGGCTTCGCCGCCGAAGGACACGACGGCGAGGCGGTCTTCGGGCGACATCTCGGCCTGGACCTGGTTGATGATCTCCAGTTGGCGGGTCTGGTGTTCGTGAGGCATGGACAGGCTGCGGTCGGCGACGACCACGACGGTGCCGGCGCGGCTGGGCAGGCGGATGGCGAGGCCGGAGAGGCCCACGATAATCAAGAAGAGGGCCAGACCACGCAGCAGTTGCAGCCAGCGTCCGGGCATCGGGCGAGCCAGCATCAGCACGCCCAGCGGGATCGCCAGGAGCAGCCAGACCGGATGGAGGAGCGTCATGGCCGTGGCCTCCTCATGGATCGGTGTGGTTGGGCGGTGGTCATGGTCTCAATCATCCTCCGATGTCCTGTCGTCGTCCGCCCGCGCGTCCGGCCAGGACCTGGTGCGCAGCGAGGATCGCTAGCGCCAGAATGACCAGAATCCAGGCCGCACCGCGGTAGTGGCGAGGCAGTTGGTCGGCGGCGGGAGCGCTGCCCCATCGGCCGGTAATGGCGGCGCTGAGGTCCGATTCATCCCGGTAGAGCACGTTGGCGGCCAGGCTGTAATCCGCGCCGGCGGCGGTGATCGTATAAAGGCCGGGTTGGTCGGCCCGAAGGCTGACACTACCGTCGTGAACGGGCAGTTCGATCCGGTTGCCGTCGGGCCGTTCGATGATGACCTTCTCGACGATCGGATCGAGGCGGACGGCGGTTTCGGTTCCGAGGCGGACGTTGGGCTGCGGCAGGCCCGGCGACCGGCCCGATCGCCATTGGAGCAGGTTCCAGAAGAGGATCGGCCAGTCGGTCGAGTTCTGGAGATTGGAGGCGGTCGGGTTGAACTTCAGGCGGATCAGGTGGTTGTCGCCGGCGAGGCGGGTGTCGGTCAATAAGGGAACGTCGCCCGCGGTGACCACCACGGCGCCGGGTGTGTCCTCGACCTTGTCGGCCGACCAGACCACGCCGTTGAGGCCCAGCCCTTCGGTCAGAGGATGGGCGCGATTAACCACAAACGGCCCGAGATAGGCGGCCTGGGCGTCAGCCGGAGCAGTCAGAATCTGCAGCATCCAGACGCCGTCGGGCGTCGGCGCCGCCTCAGGACTGTCAGTAATAAGGAGCTCCGGCCGGGCGTCGGTGATCAGGACCCGGCCGCTGGCGTCGAGGGCGTCGCGGACGAGTTGATGGAGATCCTGGTCGTTGATCGAGAGTCTAGCACGGACCATGCGGCGCGGAGGCGGAAGGAGCAGTAGGCGATTGTCCATATCGAGCGCATCGTCGCTCAGACTCGCCGCAAGGGCAGTGGTGTTCTGCGAGAGGGTCATAAAGACGCGGTGGATCTGTCGCGGGCCAAGATCAAGCCGCGTGACGCGGGCGCCGCCGTCGGCAGATGTTTCGAGGGCAAACTCGGTGACCTGCGGCTGATCGGAGAGGTTGGCGATCTCGATCAGGCAGCGGTCCTGCTCTTCGCGAGTGGTGCGGGCGGCGTTGACGAAGGCGACGTTGGCACGCCGTTGGCCGAACGCCCACCATTCGATCCGCTGATCTTTGGCTTGAGGGGACCCAGGAGCGCGATCGGTCAGGACGATCACTCGGGCGTCGTCTGTGCCCATATCGGCGGCCAGGGCGACGGCCCGGTCGATGCGGGCGGCAGGGGCGGTGCAGGTCCAGTTCTCCAGCAGCGGCAGGACATCGCCCTCGCTGCGCACCGGCGGGCCGAGCAACTGGACGTTCGAGCCGGCCAGCATGAGACGCAGCGAGAAGCCGGGCAGGCGCCGGAGTTCTTCGCGGAGTGTCTGTTCGGCCAGGGCACGCGGGCTTTCGTCGCCGCCGGCCCCCATGGAATAGGAATCGTCGAGCACGACGAAGACGGGAATGGCGGCATCGGGCAGCGGCAGCATCGGCCGGGCGGCGGCCAAGGCCAGCAGCACCAGGGCGGCCAGTTCGAGGAAAAACAGCAGAGGGGTCTGAATGCTCTGGACGCGAACGCCGCCTTCGCGCGGCCGGCGCTGATCGAGCCAGAGCATGAGGCTCGAGACGGTCTGGCGGCGGAACTTGTTGCGGAGCCAGTAGATCGCCACCAGGGCGGGTACGGCCGCCAGGGCCAGCAGGGCGAGCGGCAGCGTCAGCACGGGCATCAGAGCACCTTCACGATCTGGGCGGCGGCCAGCGGGCCAAGGTCCCAGTCTTCGACAAGGTCTTCGGCGACCAGCGTGAGCATACGGCCTCCGGCCTGGACGGCGGCCCGCTGCCAGTGGTCCTGGTGGCGGGCGAGGTTGTCGCGGTAACGCTGTTGGGCGGAGGCGTCGAGGAATATTTCCTGGATTTCGTTGGTCTCGGAGTCGACCAGGCGGATGTTGCCGCGTTCCGGCGGATCGACGTCGTCGCGGGCCAGAAGCTGGATGACGAAAGTGGCGGCGGCGCGTTCGGCGAGGCGCGAGAGGGCGACGATCGGCTCGCCCATCCAGAGCAGATCGGAAATCAGGATTCGGACTCCGTGCGGCCGGAAGGCCGGCGGGCTGCGAAGGACCGCCTCAGCGGGTGTGGTGCGGGAGTCGAAGGCGAAGCCATCCCACGTGGCGGGCGAATCGGCGCCGTGGTGGATGGGCCGGCAGAAATCGCCGGTGATCCAGGCGGCGTGGGTGAAATTGGCGTTTGCCGCGGCTTCGGCGACGGCGGCGGCCAGGCCGAGGGCGGCTTGGGCCTTGGCCGTGCCTTCGAGGGCCATCGAACGCGAGCCGTCGAGGACGATGTCGGCGTGTGGAGTGACCTCCTCGCGGAAGACCTTGAGGGTGAGCTTGTCGGTGCGGGCGAAGGCGCTCCAGTCTATGTGGCGCAGGTCGTCGCCCGGCTGGTATTCGCGGTGGTCCATGAACTCCAGTGAGCTGCCGGGCCGGTTGGCCATCTGACCTCCGGCCAAGCCCCAGGCGGCGTTGCGCGGAGTCAGCAGGGCGTAGGCGGCCCCGGCCTGTTGTCCGCGGAGCAGCGATGTGTGCAGTGGATCAGGCATGGGCGGGCGTCACGATTTCGGGTGGCTTTGCGGGTGGAAGCGGGACGGCGGGCCGGAAGGCCGTAACCTGCCCGAGGAGCCAGGGCACGTTGACCGCGAGGGCGACAATGGCCCAGCCCCCGGCGAAGACCGCTGCGTCACGGATGTATTCGGGTTTCGAGAAGAGCACGGCGAAGGGGTTGCCCAACAGCCAGTAGGAGAAGAAATCGTGACCATACCACGATTGATAGTTGATGAAGTAGCCGATCAGAACGGGTAGAATGCTCCCTCCGACGACCAGGAGCAGAGCGATGGTGCTGGCGTACGGGACCAGCACCGAGTCGCGGAGAAACGCCCGCTTGATGACGGAGGCGGTCAAGGCGTAGGCGAAGCAGTAGCAGCTGAACACAAAAGCTCCAAAGAGCAGGTCGGGATCGGGTGGGCGCCTCACGGTCGCAGGCAGGCACCCAGCAAAGGCCCAGAAGGGCAGAAAGCTGACGATGGCGACCAAGAGGGCCCAGAGGATGCCCGATGCGGCTCCGGTAAAGAACAGGAAGCTGCCCGTGCGGAGCAGGGGATTGCGTGGAATGCTTCGGGCCAGGCGCGGGCCGTGGGAATCCCGCTCGCTGACCGATCCGAGAACGCCCGCGCCGCTCAGGATGACCGAACCGACGAGCCACGATTCGAGGAACTCCACGTCGCCCGTCTGCCCCGCCCAGTACCAGGCGAGGACGGCGACGATCAGCCAGACCGCGGTCAGGTATATCCGCAAGGGCATGATGCGGTTGGCCGAGGGCGGCATGATCATGGCCAACGAGAGGATGACCAGCAGCCCCACCGCGCCGGCGGCGAGGACCACCAGGCTCACCGCACCGGCCCAGAACTCGGTGCTGTTTATCCAGCTCCCGACGCCAGATTGGATCATGCCGGTCGCCGCTCCGAGGGTGGATGAAAACAGCGCGACCAGCGCACCGAAGGTGAGCAGCGCGTTGAGAAACCGCGAGCCGCGTCCGCAGGGAATGCAGGCGGCGAAGATCGCCAGGTGCAGCCCGACCGCGATGGCGAGAAAGCACATCGCGAGCAGGATGAAGATCGACGGCAGGTCAATTCCGCGGAGCAGATAGGTGAAGGCCATAAACGGCATGCACGTGCTGTAGATCAGGAGCACGAGGATCAATGATGCGACCGATTTGCCCATGATGATCTGGCGTGGCGTGAGCGTGGAAACGAAGAGCAGGTCGGGATTGGACCCGCTGCGCTCGGCGGCGAGACGAAGACCCACGTAGGCGGGCAGGAAGAAGATGCAGGTGCCCAGCAGGATGCCGAGCAGGAAGTTGAAGGCGTCGCGTCCGCTTTCAAAGTTGGTGGTCACGTGCTCGGAGAACAGGACAAAGCTCCCGAGGGTCAGGAGCTGGACGATCAGGAAGAAGAACAGGAGGCCGGAGACGAAGCGGCCCTGAACGGCCTGGCGAAGCTCCTTGACCACGATGGGGTTGGCGGCGTTGTCGAGTCGGGTGGCGAGGGCGGTGAGGGCTTTCACTGGACCTCTCCTTTCGTGATGGTCATGAATATCTGCTCGAGCCCGACCCGCCGCTGGCGGAATTCGTAGATGCGATAGCCCCGGCTGACGATCTGGGTGAGCAGGTCGCTGCAGGTCTCGTCGGAGCCGGCCAGATCGACCTCGAGTTCGTGGCCGACGGGCCGGACGGCCTGGATGTCGGGCATCTCGAGCAGTTCCTTATGGAGCTCGTCGCCGCGCCCGTTGGGCCGGATGATGACGGTGCGCAGGGCCGCCGACTCGTGGAGCAGTTCGTTCAGGCTTCCGGCGCGGAGAATGCGGCCCTGCTCGATGATCACGGCTCCGTCGCAGATCTCAGCCAGTTCGGTCAGGATGTGCGAGCTGATGAGGATGGCCTTGCCCTGACGGGAGAGGACCTTGAGCAGTTCGCGGAGTTCGACGCGGGCCCGAGGATCGAGTCCGGCCGCCGGTTCGTCCATAATCAGGACGGGCGGGTCGTGGACCAGGGCGCGGGCAAGGCTGACCCGCTGTTTCATGCCTTTGGAGAGGGCGTTGAGGAATTTCTCGCGGATGCCCAGGAGGTTGGTGAACTCCTCGACGCTGTGAACGACACGGTCGCGGTGCGGATTTCTGATGCCGTAGGCGCGGGCGAAGAAGTCGAGGTAGTCGTGGACGGTCATGTCGTGGTGCGTGGCGAGGGTGTCGGGCACGAAGCCGACGAGCCGCCGGGCGCGCTCGGGCTCCTCGACGACGGAGACGCCGTCGATGGTGGCGTCGCCGTCGGTCGGCTCGTCGAGGGTGGCCAGAATCCGCATGGCGGTGGTCTTGCCGGCCCCGTTGGGTCCGACGAACCCGAAGGTCTGGCCGGAGGCGAAGGAGAAGGAGATATCGTCAACCGCGCGGGTGCGGCCGAAGTAGCGTTTCAGGTGTGCCACGTCCACTTTCATCGGGTTGCCTCGCTGAACAAACCGTAGACCAGGAATTCGGACTTCTCGATTTGGGCGTTCTGCAGGCCGGGCTCCAGGAACGCGCTGGCTTCCAGGACGGCCAGGTACGTTCCGTTCTGGAGATACGGGCGCGGATGCGCGCTCATCTGGTGGATTTCGTCGATCACATTCGATCGGTACACGGTGCGCAAGGCGAACCGCGGGATCTCGTCCTGTATGGCCGGAGCGGCGAAGGGGACGCCGCCGGCCGCACCGGAGACAGCCGAGAGAGCGGCTTCAGCCCCGGCGCGAATCTCGGACCCCTCATAGAATCGCCCGTCATAGCCCCTGACGATCAGATGCACCACGTTGGCGCCAAGGCGATTGGATACGATGAGGCGGCCGTCGTCGGCGAAACGCATACCGAGACGCTCGCGGCGCTTCTCACACCTGCGGACCTTGAAGTGCGCCGGAACGCGAGCGACGACCCATCCGGAGGCCAGGTGCTGACCGGTGGTCCAGTCGACCATGCAGTCGCGGCCCGGGGTGTTCCACGTGTTCATGCCTACCTGCGGCGTCAGTTCCGTGCGGGTGTCGAAGAACAAGCCGCCGCCCGGCGTCAGGGGCGAATAGAGGGCCAGGTAGCCCAGTGTCGTGGCCTGCTGGGCGTCCTGATCGAGAAGGGTCAGCGTCATGGCGCGGGCGTGGCCGGCGAAACCCTCGGCGAGAACGGAATAGCCGAAGACCGCGGCACAGGTGAGCAGGGAGATCGCGGGAACGGTCCAGAGCATCCAGATCCGCTTCTTGCGGCGGGAGAGCACCCACAGGTTGACCGGCCCGATGACCACGGCGAAGGTGAGCATGAGAAGGAACAAGCCGCGGACCGGAGTGCTGAGCCCGGAGACGACCGGAAACATGCGATTGGCTTCGCTGACGGGCGGGTTGGCCAACCACGGTTCTCCGGTATGGTGCCAGCCTTGGCGCACCTGCTTCCAGGTGTCCTCAGACCAGGCACCCGGGTCCGTCTGGACAATATGGGTGCACTCGCCGAACCCGGGACGGTAGCGAACCGGGTCGTCCTCGACCATGTGACGCCGCCATGTCTGCGGCGGTTGCCAGGGCCCGATCACGAGCAGGCTGCCTCCGCTTTCGACATAGGCGGTCAGTGCGGCCCGAGTTTCCGGGCCGGCGGCGGACCAGTCGGACCCGCTGACGACCACCCCGTCGTAGCGGGTGTAGCCCAGCCACTCGCCGCTCCAGTTGGCGACGGGCATCTCACTTCGGACGACTTGATAGGTTGGGGCGGTGCTGGGGCCGTGCCAGACGCCGCCGCCAGGGCCGGAGGTGGCAGCGGGCGAGGATGGCTCCGGCTGGACGTGGGTGGTGAACTCACCGCTGATCGATCGGCTGGCCAGGACAGGAACGTTGCGAGTTACAAAGCCGCTGCCGGCGTAGCGCAGGTGGTGTTGCGACATCAACACGTTCTGGTCAAAATCGGAGGCCCGGACTGAGATCATTTTCTTTGAGGGCCGCCCGTCCACGAAGACCTTCAGGTCAAACCCGTGGTAAGGCAGCGGCGGCAGGAAGATCGAGACGGCCGCTTCGGACTCTGGCCCGACCACCACGGTTCGCTGGGCCGAACTCAGGTGGTGCCCTCCACTGCCGTAAGAGGTCGCGGGAAACTGCAAGCGGACACGGTGCGTGCGATCGGGTGAAACGTTGCGGACGGCCAGGCGGATCTCCTCATAGCCGTGGTAGCGGGCGGCGGATTCGCACGGCTGAACGGAGACGTCGATATCCGCGGTGACCTCCTCCGCTGAGGCGGACACGGGCGCCAGCGCCGCCCACGTCAGCACCGCCACGAGGGTTGGCAGGAATCGTGAAGCAGAGCGGGCAGGTGGTCTATTCATGGGCGGCCTCCGCAACCTTCATGTCGGATGGCAGGTTCAGGCCCGATTCGTCGAGTCGCTCGATCAGGGCGGCGATTACGGCGTAAGGGGCGACCTTGTCGAACCGGGCTTTGTAGTTGAGGATCACGCGGTGGTTCATCACGGCGGCGGCGACGGTCTGGACGTCCTTGAAGCCGACGGTGGGCCGGCCGGCCAGCAGGGCCTGGGCGCGGGCGGCTTCGGCAATGGCGATCGCGGCGCGCGGCGAGGCGCCGTAGGCGACGTAGCTTCTGATCTGTTCGGTGGCCTCGGGGGAATCCGCGTGCGTGGCCGCCACCAGACGCGAGATGTAGCGCGACACCGGCCGCGGCAGGACGATCCGGTCCATCGTTTCGAAGAGCTGCTTGAGCTGCTCGGGCGAGATCGACCACGTGGGTACGGGCATCTCGCCGCGCCGGCGGGTCGAGATGATCTGGTCGAGCGTCTCGACGTCCACGCCGGAGACGATGAGCTTGAACAGGAAGCGGTCGAGCTGGGCCTCGGGCAGAGGGTAGGTTCCTTCCAGTTCGATCGGGTTCTGCGAGGCCAGCACGAAGAACGGGTCGGGCAGCTCCCGCGTCGCGCCCAGCAGCGTGACGCAGCGCTCCTGCATCGCCTCGAGCAGGGCCGATTGGGTCTTGGGCGAGGCGCGGTTGATCTCGTCGGCCAAAAGCAGGTTGGTAAAGATCGGGCCCGGTTGGAAAGTCATTTCGCGGCGGCCGTCGGAGGTCTGCTGGAGGATGTGCGTGCCGAGGATGTCGCCGGGCATCAGGTCGGGAGTGAATTGGACGCGGGTGAATTTCATGTTCAGCAGTTGGCCCAGGGCTCGGACGAGCATGGTCTTGCCCAGGCCGGGCAGGCCTTCGAGGAGAATATGGCCGCGGGCGAGGATGCCGATCAACACCATGCGGTGCAGTTCGCTTCGGCCCAGGAGCATGCGGTTGAGCTGTTCGAGCAGGCGGTTGGCCGTTTCGACCGCCGGGCGAAGTTCGCTGGGGTCGAGCAGCCGGGCAGGTTCGTGATCTGGTTTCATGTGTGCCTCATATTCCGGTTGTCGCTGGCCGCGGTGTGCGGTTACTGACGTTCGAAGTAGCGTTTGACCGCGCCCTTGTGACGCGGCAGGACTTTGGCGGTGAAGGCCGATCCGCTTCCCGTCGCTGCGCCGCCCAACGCTCCGCCGGAGGACGAGCCGACGTCTTCGACTTTCGGAGCCGAGAGCGAGACGCCCACGCGGGTGCTGTCCTTCAAACCGGCCAGGTTGGGCGGAAGCACCTGTTCCTGGAACTCGGTGTTCTCTTTGGTGCTCGGGTCCTTCCAGGTCAGCGCCGCGTCGCCTCGGCCGCGGGTGACCGCGCCTCGGCCGGGGCAGTTGCCGGTGGCGATGCCTTCGCAGGCGTTCATGCCGCTCTTGGCCAGAAAGGCGAGCAGCCTGTCGTTGTTGCACTGGCTGCAACCTTCGCACTTGGCCATCATTTCAGCGTCGATCATCTTCGCCTCGGCGAGCTTCTTGACCATTTCAGACAGTTGATCCTTGCTGAGTTGGCAGGCCTTGCACAGCTTGGCCAGGTCGGCTTGGCAGAGCTTGCCGTCCTTGCAGGCGTTCAGGAGCTTCTCGTCCAACGCCTCATTCAGCAGCGATTCGTTTTCCGAGAGGGCCTGCTCCATCAGGGCCGAAAGCTCCTTCATGGCTTGGGCGAGGTCCTTTTCGTCGAGCTGGCCGGCGGCCTGATCGAGCTGGGCGGCGAGATTCTCCGCCGCGGCGAGTTGCTCAGCCTGAGCCAGAGCGGCTTCGGCGGCTTCTTCGGCGCCTTTGCGAAGTTCCTGTTCGAGGTGGTCGAGGGCTTCGAGGGTCTTGCCCGGCTCGGTGCCGCTGGCGTCGGCTGCGGTCTGGTCGAGCTTCTGTTCGAGGGTCTCCGCCCGCTGTTCCTCGATGATGGCCTCCTCTTCGAGCAGTTCGATCTGCTCCTTGATACGGGCCACGTCGTCGGTCACGTCGAGCGGGGGCCTGGCGGCGTTCATATCCACGTAGCGTTGCGGGATGGCGAAGCCCAGAAGAACGAAGGCGGCGGCGGCACAGAAGACGCACCAGGTCTGCCCGCTTCGCCAGATGATCCGCGGACGCTCGATGGCGGGCATCGCGTCGCGCCACGGGCCAAGGTCGGTCTCCTCGCCGGCCATCAGCAGACCGCCGCAGTTGCTGACCTTATCGAGCAGGGCCCGGACGCTCCGCCGTGCCGGCATCCGCCGAACGGCCGCGACAGCCGCGGCGACGACCGCGACGGCGAATCCAAGCAATCCCCACAACAGCGGCTGACGCTCAGTCCCAAAGGCGGCTCGAAGGAACAGGACGGCGAGACCCCAGGCGAAACCCCAGACGGCGGCCAGGACCAGAGTGTAACGGAGGGCCAGCAGCCCAGCCACGCGGGTCCGAAAGCGGCGGATGGAATGCTCATGCGGTCTCATCATCGCTCCTGGCTCTCTGCCCCTTCCAGCGGCAACCCTCAAGTCTGCCTTAAGTTACGACAATGACTGGCCGAAGTCAATGACGAACATCACGGTTGATCGTATGTTGATCTTCAGTCAGATCTTCCGTGGGAGTGTACGGACATCGGCAACGTCCGGCCTCCGTATATATGACACCGCCGAAGGGCCATTGTTTCCGGAAAAAGCATCGGTGGATGCCGACGCCGGCTGACTGGCCGAGGGTTGGGTGGTCGGATTGTCAGGTTGAGGGTCGGAAAACCGCCAGTCGCAAGAAATGGTCGACGAGCGGATTTCCAGGCCGGTGTCGGTGAGTGTGTACCGCAGCGGTTGGCCGTCGGAGGGGTCGACGGGGATCCGATCCATGAACTCGGGAACCAGTTCATCGAGTCGATCGGGCCATCGGCCGTGAGCGAGGTGGAAACGCTTGATCGCAACGGTCGTCCGGGCGATTCGCAGTTCGGCGACGGCGCGGGTCCACGCCTCCGCGACGTGAGCCGGGGAGGATATCGCGATGCGGGTCAGAGGGTAGTAGAACGGCAGACCGTCGCGCTCCTGGCCTACATTCCGTATTTCGGCGACCGCTTGCTGGATCGGCAGCTCAGCGGCGTCGGCGGCTCGCGACATCAACTCGAGCGTCAGGGCCCGATCGTAGCTGAGCAGGAGAAACACCGGCTTGCCTCCTTGAGAGTCGGCCAAACGTTCCCACGAGGACTCGTTGTAGCCCACTTCGGAGCGAAAGGCCCAAGCAGGGCTGAGGTTTCCTTCAAGTTCCTCGAACTGCCGCTGCAGATTCTGGAGTTGCATATCCGAGAGATCAGCCAAGGCGACGCACCGGATCGCGGTCTCACCGATCACGCTGGCGCAAGCGTAGCGGGTGAGAACTGCCACAAGCGTCGGCGATTTTGCCAATGCCCGGTCCAGTCGGGTGAGTGCCACAAGCGTCGTATGGGCTGGATTGGCTTGGTTGAGATTCGCTTCGACGAGGGCTTTGAGGCACAACGTCTTGACCGCAAAGCGATGAAGGGTCAAGACATGGTCATTGAGGGCGGGTACGCCGTGTGAGTCCAGGTCAAAAGGTGGCGGATACTGGCCCTCCGAAAGCTCGGCTGCAGCCATCAGGCCTTCAACGTTGGGAGCATTAGTCTCCAGAAGCTGCTTGGACGTCTCGATACCTCCAGGGTCAAGTCGGAGACCCGGTGCGGGTGATCTCCTGATCCCAAGCAACGGCAGGTCTTCGCCACGACCCGACGTGGCATTGACGCAGATTCTGATCGGCGTGGCGTACTTGTCGATCTGCACGGCCATGTTCTGCTCGTCGGGGATCGTCGGCAACACCGCCAGGACCTCCTCCCAGGTCAGCGGCTGGCCGGCGGCGCGGATTCGGGCGGTGACGGCGGCGAGCCTCATCCGGCCGTGAAGGTAGACCACCACCGGCAGGCTGATCAGCAGCGTCAGGAGGACCAGAACGATCGTCCCGATCGGGTGGCGGCGAAAGAAGCCACTCGCATGGTTGTCGGCGTGTCGGTCATCAGCGGCGGTCATCGACGGCTCCCTTCGGGAAGTCCCCTTTCAAGAGAAGACGATTCCCACGGTCGTAGTATTCAGAAAAACCGCGAAAAGGGGTCTATTCGCCGTGTTGCTTGCGGATCGCGTTCCTGAACCGGTGAGCCACGAACGTGTCCGCGACGATCTGCGTGATGTGGTAGACGATCGCGGGAATCATGGCCATCGCATAACCGCTGAAGTAGCCGCTCCAGACGATAAACGAAATGGTGATCGTTTTCTGAGAAGTGTGAATCGTGAAGGTGGCTTGCGACTCCAGCGGCAGGCGGATCAGCCGCGAGAGGCCCAGGTTCATCGCCAGGGCGATCGTGTGAAGCAGGCAGACGAACAGGAACATCGGAACGACGCCCAGACCGAACTCGCCGAGCTTGCCGGTCGAGGAGGAGACCGCGTTCAGGATAATCAACAGCACAATGATCTGCTGGAATGTCGAAAAGCATGGACGGCAGGATTTGATCCGTTCGCTGAACTTGATCCGCAGCAGTTGGCCCAGGATCGTCGGGACCAGCACGACCAGCAGCAGTTCGCGGATCATGCCGCCGATCGGCAACTCGACCTGTCCGCCGAACCGCAATAGCAGGTCCAGCGACAACGGGATCGTGAGGATCGAAACCAGGTTGGTGCCGACCGTGATGAACAGGCTCAGCGGCACGTTACCACTGGCTATCGCGGTCAAAACGATGCCCGAAGCAATGGTCACCGGGACCACCGAAAGAATCGCGATGCCTACCACAAAGTCACGGTTCTGCCCGAAAAACAAGTACGCCATCGGCATGGCGATCAGCGGAAAAAATACAAAAGAAGACAACATGGCAGTTGATATGCCGCGTAAATTCTTAATTTCGTTTATGATGCTCGATGTTTCGAGGGTGGCGCCGGTGATCAGGAACGACGCGAAGACGGCGATCTTGAGTAGGCTGTAGCGGGCAAACAGGTCGCCGACCTCCGGCCACAGGAATGCGAGGCCGACCATGGCGGCGATGCCGAAAAAGAACCAGGTTGTACGAAAAAACCGCCACATCGGGGCTGCGTTCCGGGCAATCGGGCGTGGAGGGACCGCTCCACGGGGGGCTTACCGCCGGGTCAACGTCTTTATCGCCCGGTGCAGCCCAAAAATCAAGATCGCCTTCGCGCCGACGGTGTCCGGCGGGCCCGAAAATCAGGGTGAAAATCTGCAAGACCCGTTGACAAAACGCCGATCACGGCTACATAATTAGGGTTCGATCGAGTTCCCCGATAGCTCAATCGGTAGAGCGAGCGGCTGTTAACCGCTAGGTTCTTGGTTCGAGTCCAAGTCGGGGAGCTTAAACTCCAACGGGGTATTTCCCCGCCGAAATAGTTAACGGAAAGCCCCGGAGCGCAAGCCGCCGGGGCTTTTCTGTAAGCCGTTGGAGCCAAAGGGTTATGGCCAACCGCGAACGACAGCCCGACTCTCTGTTTCGCACCGTCGCCGAGACGTTGCGGCAGGGAACGTACACGTTCCGCCCCGGCACCCAAGAGCAACGCCCCGAACTCTCCGACTCTCTCGTAAACAGCGGTTGTCCAGTTAACAGACCCGTTCGTCTCGGACCCTTGAGCGATTTCGAACTCATCGGCGAAGGGATCGCGGCATGACTCCATCACAGCCGACACCCGCGCTGCGGTTGACGCTTGGCAGATCTTGGATGCCAGTCAATGGCCGCCCGTGCTTGTCGACAAAGGAGTGAATTCATGATCCGGCAACATCGCGAAAAGTATCCCGATCTGCAAAGCAGCCAGGCAGCCATGATTCGCGCTGCCCGTACTGCGGCCGCCCTGGCCAAGCAGCACGGACAGTCCCTGCTGCTGTGGCGCGACGGCCGGATCGTCCGAGTTGCCCCCGACGAACTACCTGATCTGCCGGAGCAGACGCCACAGGCATTTGAACAGTCATGATTCTCCGTTTGTCCGAACGTTTGAGGACGCAGATCAAAGCCGGACCCTTATCGGCATCGGGATTGGATGAAGAACCCTACGCCGACTGGTCCGCCCGGGTGTTCACCGCGGACCGAGAAAAGTACATCCTGTTAA
>ENA-UOUL01001012-UOUL01001012.1-bioreactor-metagenome-genome-assembly--contig:-NODE-1012-length-43483-cov-8.094365_pt1 | contig 43483 bp, 39 predicted proteins | sample MGYA00249838_ERZ747220 | MGnify/ENA primary metagenome ERZ747220 (study PRJEB28778, sample SAMN05720191) | bioreactor metagenome | isolation source: Anaerobic biogas reactor | place: USA:Washington... | reverse complement strand
AGGTCACCGCCGCCCACCGGTCGCGTGGGAGTGAGGCCAGCAGCTCGGCGGCCCCGGGTAGCGCCACGACGGAGTCCAGGTCGGCCATCTCGAGGGCGAGGAGGCGCTGGTAGGCGGCGTCGACACGCTCGGGTGCCACGAAGTCCGCCAGCGTGTCCTTCGCGCGGCGGCCGTGGCTGACCTGCAGGATCGCCGCGGCGTCGAGGTCGTTCTCGGCGGCCCAGGTGCGCCACGCGCGTTCCACCGCCGGGGTGGAGTCGACGAGCGTGCCGTCGATGTCGAAGAGCCAGTACGTCACAGGCCGGCGTAGTACTCGTGGAGCTGGGCGGGATCGGATTCCACGCCCTCGAGCTCGTCGAGGATGAGGTGCCAGCCGAGGGCGTAGTTGACGGCCTCCTCACCGAGCAGACCCTCGTGGGTGAGGCGGATGTTGCCCTCGCCGATCTTCCAGGTGACGAAGGACTCCGGCAGGCCCGGCCAGTTCCACGTGTGGACCAGGGTGCGCGGCGGATCAGAGTGGGTGACCTGGCCGGTGGCGCGGCCCTCCTCGCCGAAGTCGTAGACGACGGTGTCGCCGTCGACGCGGGCGCTCACCGCCGCCCAGAGATCGTCCACGGAACCGGGGAGTGTGCGGTCGAAACGGAGGGTGCCGTCGGTGAGGGAACCGGCGCCGGCGGGCGTGATGTCGGGACTGAGGTTCACAGCGACTCCAGCAGTGCGGCGCACGCCTTCTCGCAGCGGCGGCAGGCCTCCGCGCAGATACGGCAGTGCTCGTGGTGGTCGGCGTGCTCCTCGCAGTCTGCCGCGCATTCAGCGCAGGCGGTGCGGCAGGCCTCGAGCAGTGCCCGTACGGTGGCGGTGTTGCTGCCGGTCAGGCGGGTGAGCACGGTGCCGGTGGCGGCGCAGATGTCGGCGCAGTCGAGGTCGGTGCGGATGCAGTCGCGCAGGTCGGCGACGGAGTCCTCGGAGAGACACGCGTCGGCGCAGGCGGTGCAGGTCTGAGCACAGCTGAAACAGGCCTCGATGCACTCTGCGAGCAGCTGCTTGTCGACGCCCCCGCCCTGCGGGTGGCTGTCGATCATGGAGGATACGGCGGACATGACATTCCCCTTCTCTTATGGATGGTGTGCCGCCCGCCACACTACCGTTTCCGGCACACGAAGATGGCGGTGCCGGGGAAGATGCGACCGCGCTCCGGGGACCATTGACCCCAGTTCTCGGTGAGGTGCTCCGGCCACTCAGGCTCGAGGAGGTCGTGCAGGTGGAACCCGGCGGCATCGAGGGCCCGAACCCAGTCGCCGAGGGTGCGGTGGAACTCCGCGTAGGTGACGGTGCCGTCCTCGTCGTGCTCGACGTACTCCCGCTCGAAGTAGCTGATCTGTGCTTCGAAGGCCTGCGGGTCGTCGGGGAAGATCCACCGCATGGGGTGGTTGACGGAGAAGACCAGGCGGCCGCCGGGGCGGAGAACGCGGGCGACGTCGATAAGCACCGATGTGACGTCGGGGACGAAGGGGAGAGCGCCGAAGACGGAGAAGGCGACGTCGAAGGAGGCGTCACGGTAGGGCAGCGCCTGGGCGTCGGCCTGGGTGAGGGGGACGCGGCCGTCGGCGTGGGTGAGCATCGCGTGCGAGAGGTCGAATCCGGTGACGAAGGCGCTGGAATGACGCGCCAGCCAGGAGGCGCACGGGGCGGATCCGCAGCCGATCTCGAGGACGTCCAGGCCCGCGACGTCCCCGAGGAGGCGGGCGTCCGACTCGGCGAGCATCTCCGGGCACCAGTGGAATCCGTCCAGGTAGGAGGCGTGACGGGAGTGGTAGTCTGCGGCATCGTGGTCCCACCAGGAGCGGTTGGCGGTGGCGGCCTGTGAGGCGGATGTTTCAGGTGTTGTCATGGACTTCCTTCACTTCCCGTGGTATTTGCCCTTGACTGGTCGAGGCACTAGTGTGTATTGGGCGTGTCTGTGTCTTGCGGTGCAGTGGACTGTAATAGGAGGGTCCGCGCATGCGCGGGGTGAGATCGGACAGCCGAGAGACACGTTCCTGTCCACTTTCTATCTCCTATCCAACTCGGAGCAACTGAATTCATGCCCAACACCACTACCCCTCAGGTTGCCATCAACGACATTGGCACCGCTGAGGATTTCCTCGCAGCAGTCGACGCCACGATCAAGTACTTCAACGATGGTGACATCGTCGAGGGCACCGTCGTCAAGGTTGACCGCGACGAGGTTCTTCTCGACATCGGATACAAGACCGAGGGCGTCATCCCGTCCCGCGAGCTGTCCATCAAGCACGATGTCGACCCGGACGAGGTCGTCGAGGTCGGCGACCAGATCGACGCACTGGTCCTCACCAAGGAGGACAAGGAGGGTCGCCTGATCCTCTCCAAGAAGCGCGCACAGTACGAGCGCGCCTGGGGCGCCATCGAGGAGCTCAAGGAGAAGGACGAGCCGGTCACCGGTACCGTCATCGAGGTCGTCAAGGGTGGTCTCATCCTCGACATCGGCCTCCGCGGCTTCCTGCCGGCCTCCCTCGTCGAGATGCGTCGCGTCCGCGACCTGGACCCGTACATCGGCCAGGAGCTCGAGGCAAAGATCATCGAGCTGGACAAGCACCGCAACAACGTGGTCCTGTCCCGCCGCGCATGGCTCGAGCAGACCCAGTCCGAGGTCCGCTCCGAGTTCCTGCACCAGCTCCAGAAGGGCCAGGTCCGCAAGGGCGTCGTGTCCTCCATCGTCAACTTCGGCGCCTTCGTCGATCTCGGCGGTGTGGACGGCCTCGTGCACGTCTCCGAGCTGTCCTGGAAGCACATCGATCACCCGTCCGAGGTCGTCGAGGTCGGCAACGAGGTCACCGTCGAGGTTCTCGACGTCGACCTGGACCGCGAGCGCGTCTCCCTGTCGCTCAAGGCGACGCAGGAAGACCCGTGGCGTCAGTTCGCCCGCACCCACGCGATCGGTCAGATCGTTCCGGGCAAGGTCACCAAGCTCGTTCCGTTCGGTGCGTTCGTGCGCGTCGAGGAGGGCATCGAGGGTCTGGTCCACATCTCCGAGCTGGCCGAGCGCCACGTGGAGGTCCCGGACCAGGTCGTGTCCGTCGGCGACGACGCGATGGTCAAGGTCATCGACATCGACCTCGAGCGTCGCCGCATCTCGCTGTCGCTGAAGCAGGCCAACGAGGACTACACCGCCGAGTTCGATCCGTCGAAGTACGGCATGGCCGACAGCTACGACGAGCAGGGCAACTACATCTTCCCCGAGGGCTTCGATCCCGAGACCAACGAATGGCTCGAGGGCTTCGAGAAGCAGCGTGAGGAGTGGGAGTCCCGCTACGCCGAGGCGGAGCGTCGCCACAAGATGCACACGGCTCAGATCGAGAAGATGGCTGCGGACGAAGCCGCCGAGGCAGCGGCCGGTGTCTCCGGAAGCAACTACTCGTCCGACTCCGGTGCCGACACGGCCACCGAGTCCGCGGGTGGTTCGCTCGCCAGCGATGCCCAGCTCGCTGCACTGCGCGAGAAGCTGTCGGGCAACGCCTGATAGGCACGTACACGACGGGAAGGCCCCCGCACTTCATGTGCGGGGGCCTTCCCGTTTTCTGTTCCGACCCGATGGGCGACCGCCCCCCGGATGAGCGAATGTATCGCTCGCTCGATTGATTCGAGCGAGCAATACCATTCGCTCGGACTGTGGGGACGCAGACGGGGACGGGGAGGGGTGGGGGAGACGCGGAGAGGGGCTCGTGTGGGCGGGAGGGCGTTCGCCCGGCGTCGTCGATCGTGCCGGTGTGCCGTCGGGGATCAGCCCACGGCGGGGGTGGCCCACTGCGCCGGCAGCGCGGCCGCACGCTTGCGCATCGCGGCGTGACTGTGCCGCGCGTTGCTCAGGAACGTGGTGAACCAGTTGCGCCGGTGGTCGGCGAGAGCGGCAGCGACCTCGGGGATGAGGATGCAGTGCACACCGTGGTCCATTCCGAGGCGATGCCGACCGGGTGCAAGAGAGGACGAACGCATGACCTGCCTTCTCGGGGTGGTGGATCGAACGGTCGGACGCATACTCGACGATATCCGACGGCACGACTGTACTCCGGCATTTGGCGCAGGTGAGAGGGGTGTTTCGCGTCCTCTCACCACTGCGACCGGTCTGTGATCGCCTCGTGATCGGCGCGTGACAGCGGCGGGTCGGGTGTCCTCGCCGCGGCGGTCGGTGCAAGACTGGGCGGTGTGCTGCGAATGGGGTTGACCGGAGGAATCGGCGCGGGAAAATCGACCGTTGCGAAGGAGCTCGTCGCGCTCGGTGCGGTGCTCGTCGACGCCGATGTGATCGCGAGGGAGATCGTCGAGCCGGGCACGGAGGGATTGGCCGAGCTCGTCGACGCGTTCGGTGAGGAGATTCTGCGCGGCGACGGTTCACTCGATCGGCCGGCGCTCGCCGCCAAGGCATTCGCCAGCGACGAGGCCCGCGCGGTCCTCAACGCGATCACGCATCCGCGCGTCGGTAGACGGACCGCCGAGCTCGTCGACTCTGCTGCCGACGACGCGATCCTGGTCCAGGACATTCCGCTGCTCGTGGAGGGTGGTATGGCCCCGGCATTCCATCTCGTCGCGGTGGTCCATGCGGGGGAGGAGGAGCGGTTGCGCCGCCTCGTGGAGCAGCGCGGCATGCCGGAGAACGATGCCCGGGCGCGCATCGCAGCTCAGGCGACCGAGCGGCAGCGACGCGAGGTCGCGGACGTGTGGCTCGACAACACCGGGGAGCCGGATGCCATCGTCGACCGGGTCCGTGCGCTCTGGCACGACAGGCTCGTCCCGTTCGAACGCAACATCCGGACCCGTGTGGCCGTCGACGCCGCACCCGTACTCGTTCCGCCGCGGGAGCACTGGGATGCGCAGGCTGCACGGTTGATCGCGCGCCTCGCGCTGGCGTGCGGTGGTCGGGCCGTGCGGATCGACCACGTCGGTTCCACCGCCGTGCCGGGTCTCGAAGCGGTGGACGCGGTCGACATCCAGATCACGGTTCGTGATATCGACGATGCGGATGCGCTCGCCGAACCGCTGGCGGCCGCGGGTTTCCCGCGTATCGAGGGTGTCACGCACGAGGAGCCGAAGCCGTCGTACGGGGCCGGCGGCGAGACCGACCCGGCCGTGTGGTCGATGCGGCTGCACGGCAGCGCCGATCCCGGGCGACCCGCCGGGATCGCGATCCGCGTCGACGGCTGGCCGGGGCAGACGTTCGCGCTGGTGCTGCGCGACTGGTTGCGTGCGGATCCGCAGGCGCGCGCGGAGTTCGCGGCCGTCAAGCGGGCTGCCGCCGATGCCGCTGCCCACGAATCGGATCCGCCGGTTGCGGCCGCCGTGTACGGCGAATCGAAGGCGCCGTGGTTCGACCGGGCGTATCACCGGGCGCGGGCCTGGTCGGAGGAGTCGGACCGGCGCGGATAGCGCTGTGCTCCGGAGTCGAACCGCCGACCGGAATACTTCCGCCGACACTCCCGTTGGGATAGTTGACGAATCAATTATTTGACGGAGGTACGGTCGTGCAATTCGGAGTCTTCACCATCGGCGACGTCACCCGCGATCCCCTCACGGGGCGTGTCCCGACGGAACACGAACGCATCGACGCGATGACGAAGATCGCGCTGAAGGCGGAGGAGGTCGGCCTCGACGTCTTCGCCACCGGCGAGCACCACAACCCGCCGTTCGTTCCGTCGTCGCCGACGACCATGCTCGGCTGGATCGCGGCGCGCACCGAGAACCTGCTGCTGTCCACCGCGACCACCCTGATCACCACCAACGACCCGGTGAAGATCGCCGAGGACTACGCGATGCTCCAGCACCTCTCGGGTGGGCGCGTCGATCTGATGATGGGACGGGGCAACACCGGACCCGTCTACCCGTGGTTCGGCAAGGACATCCGCCAGGGCATCCCCCTGGCCATCGAGAACTACCACCTGCTGCGTCGTCTGTGGCGCGAGAAGGTCGTCGACTGGGAGGGGAAGTTCCGCACCCCGCTGCACGGCTACACCTCCACCCCGATGCCCCTCGACGACACACCCCCGTTCGTGTGGCACGGCTCGATCCGCTCGCCCGAGATCGCCGAACAGGCCGCGTTCTACGGCGACGGCTTCTTCCACAACAACATCTTCTGGCACCGCGAACACATCCAGCAGATGATCCGCCTCTACCGAGCCCGTTTCGAACAGTACGGGCACGGCGCAGCCGATCAGGCGATCGTCGGGCTCGGCGGTCAGGTGTTCATGGCCGAGACCGAAGGCGAGGCGAAGAAGATGTTCCGGCCATACTTCGACAACGCCCCCGTCTACGGGCACGGGCCGTCCCTCGAGGAGTTCTCATCGATGACGCCGTTGACCGTCGGGACCCCCGAGCAGGTGATCGAACGAACCCTGGGATTCGCCGACTACGCCGGCGACTACCAGCGGCAGCTGTTCCTGATGGACCATGCCGGACTGCCCCTCGACGTCGTTCTCGAGCAGATCGAGATCCTCGGTCGCGAGGTGGTGCCGGTGCTGCGCACCGAGTTCGAGCGGCGACGGCCCGCCCACGTGCCGTCCGATCCGCCGACACACGCCTCCTTGACGGCCGCGGGACCGGATTCTCCACACCGTCTGGTCGCCCCCGCGAAGCTCGACGAGACGGTGGAGGCACGACGATGACGCGGCGCATCACCGTGGTCACCGCGGGCGTGTCGCAACCGTCGTCGACGAGGCTGCTCGCCGATCGGCTCACCGACGCAACCCGCGCGGCGGTGGGCGCGCGTGGAGAGGACATCGTCGTCGATGTGCTCGAGATCCGCGACCTCGCCGGCGATCTCGCGATGACGATGACGACGGGCGTGCCGACACCGGCGCTGGTGCAGGCACGAGAACGCGTATCGACGGCGGACGGACTGATCGCCGTCACACCGGTGTTCACCGCCAGCTACAGCGGTCTGTTCAAGATGTTCGTCGACGCCCTCGACGCCGACGCAGTGCGCGCAATGCCGGTCCTCGTCGCTGCCACCGCCGGAACATCACGGCATTCGCTCGTGCTGGACCACGCGATGAGACCGCTGTTCGCGTTCCTCGGCGCCGCGGTGGTGCCCACCGGTGTGTTCGCGGCGACCGAGGATTTCGGTGCGGTCGGGCCCGAACTCGGCGACCGGATCCGGCGCGCCGCGGACGAATTCGCTGCCGCCGTCGTCACCGACCGCGCCGCCGTGGAGGGATTCGTGCCGACCGCGCCGCGTCGCACGGCGTCGTCGGGCAACGGCGTGTCGACCGCGGGAAGCACCTTCGAATCGCTGATGCGTGCGCAACTGGACTGACCTGCACGGGCAGGACGTCCACCGCCTGCGGGTGCATCAGTCACGCCATTCGAGGGGCATTCCGCGGGAGGCGAGCCACGCGTCGACGTCGTGACCGTGTGCGGCGATGCCGTCCACGGCGGTGAGCGCGGTGGCGACGGCGCGTTCGGCATCGTCGGTGTCGAGCACGCCCGCGGCGACCGCCGCGAACAACTCGTCGACGTCCTCGACCTCCGTACCGCGACCCGTGCGCACCACGAGGTCCAGGTAATGGTCGCGCGAGTGCCACACGTCGCCGTCCCGCCAGAACTCGCCGACGTCGAGGTACCGGTCCTGATCCCGTTCGAAACCGGGACGGAAATGGAAGATCGACACCCGCAGGCGTACGGACGGCAGCAGCCACGATTCGAGATAGTCGAACTGGCGGTGATCGGCCGTGCGCCCCATGTACAGGCCCCAGGGCAGTACCCGATACCGCTCGACGGGGCGTTCGATGCCCTTGGGGTCGGTGTTGGTGCGGGCGGTGACGTCGAAGCGTTCCACCTTGATCGGATGCAGCCGGGACGCCATGATCGCAACCTACCGCGCTCCGCCCACTCGCGGGCCGACCTCCGATCGAGGTGGCGTGTCGGGGGAACGGCCTACCCTGGTGTGCATGGCCTTCGCAAGCGAGCATCCCGTCGTCGCGCACTCGGAGTTCCGCCCGGTCGGCGACATCGAACGTACCGCCGGGCGGTTCGAGGTCGTCAGCGAGTACGAGCCGGCGGGCGACCAGCCCGCCGCGATCGACCAGCTCGAGCACCGGTTGAAGGCGGGGGAGAAGGACGTGGTGCTGCTCGGGGCCACCGGCACCGGCAAATCGGCGACCACGGCGTGGTTGATCGAACGGATGCAGCGGCCCACCCTGGTGATGGCACCCAACAAGACTCTCGCGGCGCAACTCGCCAACGAACTGCGTGAGATGCTGCCCGGCAACGCCGTCGAGTACTTCGTGTCGTACTACGACTACTACCAACCCGAGGCGTACATCGCGCAGACCGACACGTACATCGAGAAGGATTCCTCCATCAACGACGACGTGGAGCGGCTCCGCCACTCGGCGACGTCGGCACTGTTGTCACGGCGCGACGTGGTGGTCGTCGCGTCCGTGTCGTGCATCTACGGTCTGGGTACTCCGCAGTCCTATCTCGACCGGTCCGTGCAGCTCGAGGTGGGGGTGGAAGTGCCCCGCGACGCCCTGCTCCGGCTGCTCGTCGACGTCCAGTACACCCGCAACGACACCGCCTTCACGCGCGGCTCCTTCCGGGTCAAGGGCGACACCGTCGACATCATCCCCGCCTACGAGGAACTCGCCGTCCGCATCGAGTTCTTCGGCGACGAGATCGACGCCCTCTACTATCTGCATCCGCTCACCGGGGACGTCATCCGGAAGGTCGACTCGCTGCGGATCTTCCCGGCGACGCACTACGTCGCCGGGCCGGAACGCATGGAACGCGCCGTCGCGGGCATCGAAGCCGAACTCGAGGAGCGACTCGCCGACCTGGAGAACCGCGGCAAGCTCCTCGAGGCGCAGCGGCTACGGATGCGCACCCAGTACGACCTCGAGATGATCAGGCAGGTCGGCTTCTGCTCCGGCATCGAGAACTACTCGCGGCACATCGACGGTCGCGCGGCGGGGTCGGCGCCGGCCACCCTGATCGACTACTTCCCCGAGGATTTCCTGCTCGTCATCGACGAGTCCCACGTCACGGTGCCGCAGATCGGTGCCATGTACGAGGGCGACATGTCTCGTAAACGCAACCTCGTCGAGTTCGGGTTCCGGCTGCCGTCGGCCGTCGACAACCGGCCGCTCACCTGGGAGGAGTTCTCCGACCGGATCGGCCAGACCGTCTACCTGTCCGCCACACCCGGCGCGTACGAACTGGGACGGACGGGCGGTGAGGTCGTCGAACAGGTGATCCGCCCGACCGGCCTCGTCGACCCGAAGGTCGTCGTCAAACCGACCAAGGGGCAGATCGACGATCTCGTGCACGAGATCCGGGAACGCACCGACCGCGACGAGCGCGTCCTGGTGACCACGCTGACGAAGAAGATGGCCGAGGATCTGACCGATTACCTCCTCGAACTCGGCATCCGGGTGCGTTACCTGCATTCGGACATCGACACGCTGCGCCGGGTCGAACTCCTGCGGCAGTTGCGGCTCGGCGAGTACGACGTGCTCGTCGGCATCAATCTGCTGCGTGAGGGGCTCGACCTGCCGGAGGTGTCGCTCGTGGCGATCCTCGACGCCGACAAGGAGGGGTTCCTCCGTTCGACGCGGTCGCTCATCCAGACCATCGGTCGCGCGGCGCGCAACGTCTCCGGCGAGGTCCACATGTACGCCGACAAGATCACCGACTCGATGGCGCAGGCGATCGAGGAGACCGAACGGCGTCGAGAGAAGCAGATCGCGTACAACGTCGAGCACGGCATCGACCCGCAGCCGTTGCGCAAGAAGATCGCCGACATCCTCGACCAGGTGTACCAGGAGGCCGACGACACGGACGGCATCGAGGTCGGAGGTTCCGGCAGGAATGCTTCCCGCGGTCGTCGGGCGCAGGGCGCGGCCGGGCGCGGCGGCAGTTCCGGTGTGGTCGAGGGTCGCGACACGTCGTCGATGCCGCGGGCCGAACTGGCCGATCTCGTGCAGCAGCTCACCGACCAGATGATGCAGGCGGCGCGTGATCTCCAGTTCGAACTCGCCGCGCGGTTGCGCGACGAGATCTCGGACCTGAAGAAGGAGTTGCGCGGCATGGATGCCGCAGGCCTGCAGTGACATCCGCGACATTGATGTGACGTGGGATAACAGAAACCTTCGTCGGTGATCGTCGGCGCTCACCGGGCGCGCTGTGGTGTCCTACCCAAACGCACCACCCACGCGAGTGTGACCGCTAGTGTCGAACCGATATCGGGTGGGGTGGCCGGTCGACCGTCCTTCTCGCCCGGCCGTGCATGCCGAAGACATCGCCGATGGAGGACTGAATGAGTGCGTACCGGACCATTGTCGTGGGAACCGACGGCTCCGAATCGTCGTACCGAGCCGTCGAGAAGGCCGCGTCGCTGGCGCAGGACGCCGACGCCACCCTCGTGATCGCGTGCGCGTACTACCCGGCCGATCCCAAGGACACCGCCCGCGCGGCCGACGTCCTCGGTGACGAGGCGTACCAGGTCACCGGGTCGGCGCCGACCTACGAGATTCTCCGCACCGCACGCGAGAAGGCGAATGCGCTCGGGGCGAAGAACGTCGTCGAACGCCCGATCGTCGGGGCACCCGTGGACTCGCTGCTCACCCTCGTCGACGAGGTCGACGCCGATCTGATCGTCATCGGGAACCGCGGCCTGAACACCCTCACCGGACGACTGCTCGGTTCGGTGCCCTCCGACGTGGCTCGCAAGTCCACGACCGACGTTCTCGTCGTGCACACCGTCCGCTGACGGGCCGCGGCATCGCGGTCAGCAATAGTGTTCGCGTGCCGCGTTCACGTAGCTGTGGGCCGCGTCGTCGCCTGTCGTGTCCGACGCCGACGCGGCGTAGGCAGCGACCGGCCGCGCGAGTTCGAGCACCCGCTCCTCGGGGACTCCGGCCGCGAGTTGGTCGCACAGGCCCCGCGCCAGCGCCAGCAGCGTCTCGTCGGGCACGTCCGCGACAAGACCTTCGGCGCTGAGCGCCTCCTTGAATCGGAGACCCCGATCGTCGAGTACCGGCGCCGTGGTCTCGGCGCGAGTGGTGGTGGGGGACACGGCACCCGCAGCCTCGGCGGAATCGGATGTGCCGTCGCTCGACGAGCACGCCGCCAGCAGCAGCACCGCCCCGATGCACAGTCCGGCGGCACCCCGGCGTACGGCGCCGCGCGCGCTCACTCGCCCGGTCAGCACGGTGCCGTGTCCCGGACGCCGTCGAGCACGTGCGGCAACGGACTCGTGTGCAGGATCCCGAGTCGCTGTGTCGCGCGGGTCAACGCGACGTACAGGTCGTTGAGCCCCCGCGAGGATTCGGCGAGGATCTCGGACGGTTCGACGAGGATCACGGCGTCGAACTCGAGTCCCTTGACCTCGCGGACCGTCGCGACCCTCACCGAATCCGAGGCCAGCACTTCCCATTCGGTGCGCAGCCGGGGCGGCACGAGCACTGCGGTCAGCCCCGGACCCGTCTCGGTGTCCAGTACGCGGCGCACCTCGCTCCCGAGGTCGTCGGTGACGCGGCGTGCCCACGGCCGGACACCCGATTCGCGTACCGACCGTGGCGGCGCCTGGTCGGGATCGATCTCGGCGAGCACGGAGTGGGCGATCTCCATGATCTCTGCCGGGGTCCGGTAGTTGACCGTCAACTCGGCTTTGCGCCACCTGTTCTTGACGTACGGTTCGAGAATCCGCTGCCACGATGTGTTCCCTGCCGGATCGCCGGTCTGCGCGGTGTCCCCGACGAGCGTCATCCACCGGTTCGGGATGCGGCGCATGAGCATCCGCCAGGCCATCTCCGACAACTCCTGGGCCTCGTCGACGATGACGTGCCCGTACGTCCATGTCCGGTCACCGGCCGCGCGTTCGGCTGTGGTGTGGTGCCTGCCCAGGTCCTGTCGCTCCGCGAGTTGCGTGGCGTCGATCAGGTCGTACGCCATCAGCAGTTCCGGATCCAGGTCGTCCTCGAGATCCTGCGGGGCGGATCCGGTGAGGATGTCGAGAGCGCCCTGCGCGTCAGCGATCTGCCGACGCCACGCCCGTGCCGCCCGCTCCCGTTCGGCGGCGTCGTCGACACCGAGGAGTTCGGCCAACTCGTCGAGGAGCGGAGCGTCCGCAGCGCTGAATCCGAGGTGGCGTCCGGGTCGGTGCAGCGCAGTGACCTGTTCGTCGTCGAGCTTCGGGGCCGCCGATTCGAGGCGTCGCCGGGACCCGAGGAGATCGGCGAGGACCCGCTGCGGTGTCAGGTCCGGCCACAATGCGTCGATCGCGGCGACGATGTCGGGGTCCTCACGCATCTCCGAGCGGATGTCGTCGAGATCCTCCCGGCTGAGGAGGTTTCCGCCGTGGACGAGGTCGGTGCCGATGATGGCGGCGAGTTGGTCGGCGAGTGCCTCGATCACTGCCGATACGAAGGTGGGCCGTGCCAGGTTGTGCGGTCGCCGAGACGATCTGGCCCGGCCACGGGCCCGCGTGACGACCTTCCGGTCGAGGGACAGCCGGTAGGTGTCGAAGGTCAGCTCGACCGGCGTGGACGGTAGCTCCTGTCGGTCCCGGACGGCCTTCTTGAGCACGTCGACCATGTCGAGCGAACCCTTGATCGCTCCGGCGGCGTCGCAGTCCTCGACCGTGGCCCGCACTCCGGGATACAGATCCCCGATCGTCGACAGCAGCACTCCCGTCTCGCCCAGGGACGGCAGGACCTGACCGATGTAGTCGAGGAAGGTCGAGTTGGGGCCGACGATGAGCACGCCGCTCTTGGCGAGCTGCTTGCGGTAGGTGTACAGCAGGTAGGCGGCGCGGTGCAGCGCGACCGCGGTCTTGCCGGTACCCGGACCACCCTGGACGACGAGGACGCTCTTGTGTTCGGATCGGATGATCGCGTCCTGCTCGGACTGGATGGTCGCGACGATGTCGTGCATCTGCCCGGTCCGGGCCGCGTTGAGTGCGGCGAGCAGCGCGGACTCGCCGGCGACCCCGCCGGCTGCGACGACCTCACCATGTTCACGCGCGGCGTCGAGGTCGAGGTACTCGTCGTTGAGCGCGGTGACGGTCCTGTTGCGGCTGCGGATGTGGCGGCGCATCGTCACACCGTCGGGAGTCGCGGGAGTGGCGAGATAGAACGGACGGGCCAGCGGCGCACGCCAGTCCAGGAGCAGCGATTCGTAGTCGTTGTCCTCGTCGAGGATTCCGATTCGGCCGATGTATCGCGCTTCGATTCCGGTCCCGCCCGTCTCACCGTCGGTGGAGCCACCCGAACGACCGTCGGAGGTGGCGGAGGTGTCGGACGTGTCGACCCGGACATCGACTCGCCCGAAGCACAGCCCGTGCTCGGCGGCGTCGTACTTGGTGAGGTCGTCGGTGTACATCTGGGTGAACGACTCGCGCTCACTGCGCGCCTGCGGGGTGCCGCCCGACTCGAGCAGGACTCGGCTCAACCGGGTCTGCGCGTAGTCGCGCAGCTCATCGAGGTGTGTGTACAGCATCGACAGGTAGGACTGTTCCTGTTCGATGTCGGGATGGGACGCGCCGTCGCCGCGCACATGGACTCCTCGGGGTCGTGCCGATCGGATGGGGGCGGTGCCGATCGAAGCGTCCGAGAAGTCTAGTTCGCGGCGAGCGTCCGTGCAGAATCCGGATGTCGTGGGCGCGGGTGCGGCCACCCGATCAGCGGGTGTCCGGCCGTCGACGTGCCAGCGCCTGTCCGGCGTCCTCCCGGGCCTTCTCTCCGAGATCGTGGGCGCGATCGGTCAGGTCGCGTGCCTTCTCGGTCAGGTCGAAGGCTCGCTCGGCGGCCTTCTCCTCGGCGCGGTGCGCCCACTCGGATCCTCGCTCGCGGGCGGTGTCCCACCACGACGATCCGTGTGCGCGTGCGGCGTCGGTGTATTCGGGTGCTCGGGTCTTGGCGAGGGCGAGTAGTTCGGTGCTGCGTTCGCGGGCGGATTCGGCGAGTTCCGGGGCGCGTTCGCGGGCCGCATCGAGCAGTTCGGTGCCGCGTTCGCGGGCGCGTTCGGCGAGTTCGGGTGCCTGTCGGGTCGCTGCGTCCACGAGGTGTCGGACCTCGGCCCGCTGGTTGTCGCCGTGATCGGAACCCACGTGGGGAAGTGCGGCGACGAGGCTCTGCTGGGCGTGCTCGGCCGCCTGGCGTCCACGCCAGCCCAGTGAGGGTTTGCCTTCGGTGTCGACCGCGGCGAGCAGCAGTCCGCCGAGCAGTCCGATGTTCTTGAGGAACTGGGTGCGCTGCTGTGCGCGTTGGGTGGGGTCGTCGACGTTCCAGAAGTCGTGCCCGGTGATGGTGGTGGGGACGACGCTGGTGGCCAGCGTGAGTGCGGCGATCCGCGGGGCCTTTCCGAGGGCGAGCAGCGTCCCGGCGCCCACCTGGATCGCCCCGTTGATCCGCACCATGTTCTCGGGTGCGGAGGGGAGGCGGTCGGCCACCGACGCGGGGACGGCGTCGAGCATCCGGTCGAGTCCGGGTTGTGCTGCAGCCACCTTCGCGGTGGGCTTCCGCAGCGCGTCGATACCTCCGACGATGAAGATGGACGCGAGCATCGGTCGGGCGAGTCTCCTGACGATCATGTCGACCCCGTTTCTGTCGTGCGGTGGGCGTGTCCCACCCTGGCACGGGTACCCGCCCCGGCGCCGGATATTCCCCTCGCGGTCGAATTCGGACGAGACGGAAAAGCATGAAATGCCGAACTCTGCGGCCCCGGCAATCCAACCGACCCACAAGCGAGTGGGCGGGACCGACCCGGTCCGGCATCGTGCGTGAACTCCAACGCGCACTTGCCTGGTGGATCGGTGCCTGCTCGCTCAGCCATCACACCGTCCGAATACGGGACCCGACGGTCACCAGCCGCGCTCCTGCCATTCGGAGAGGAACGGGCGTTCGAGACCCAACGTGGTGTCCTTGCCGTGCCCCGGGTAGATGACGGTGTCGTCGCCGAATCGGCCGAACAGCTTCGTCTCGACGTCGTCGAGCAGCGAGGTGAACTCTTCAGGATTCGTTGTCCGCCCGATGCCCCCCGGGAACAGCGAGTCGCCGGTGAAGATGTGGTGTCGGCCGGTGCCGCGTTCGGTGAGCACCAGCGCAACCGAACCGGGGGTGTGCCCCGCCAGGTGGATCACCTCGAGGGAGGTCTCGCCGATCTGCACCGTGTCGCCCTCGTTCAGCAAGCGGTCGGGTGTGACGGGCAGCGGCCCCGCGTCGAGGGGATGCGCGGCGGTGGGCACCCGTGTCGCTGCGACAACCTGTTCGAGTCCTTGCCAGTGATCCCAGTGCTGGTGGGTGGTGACGATCAGGTCGAGTCCCGGTGCGTTGTCGCGCAGGAACGACACGAGAGTGTCGGGTTCGTTCGCGGCATCGATGAGGACCGATCGGCCGGTCGCCTCGTCGGTGACGAGGTACACGTTGTTGTTCATCGCGCCCACCGCCAGCTTGACGATGGTGGCGCCGGGAACGGTGCGGCGGTGTGCCGGGCCGCCGGGGGTCACGTCGCCGGTGTAGGACTCGTCGATGATCACGGGCTGCTCTGTCATGTCTGAACCGTACCGCCGCGCGGATACGGGAGGTGACCAGCGGCGCACCGGAACCTGTCGGTGCTCGCGCCTACGATGGCACAGGGCCCGTCGGGGGCTCGGTCGATGAGGAAGGAATCGGTGTGGCGGATCGATTGATCGTACGAGGCGCGCGCGAACACAACCTGCGCGGAGTCGACCTCGACCTGCCGCGCGACAGCCTCATCGTGTTCACCGGCCTGTCCGGATCGGGCAAGTCGAGCCTCGCATTCGACACGATCTTCGCCGAAGGTCAGCGGCGCTACGTCGAGTCCCTGTCGGCGTACGCGCGGCAGTTCCTCGGGCAGATGGACAAGCCGGACGTCGACTTCATCGAGGGCCTGTCGCCGGCGGTGTCGATCGACCAGAAGTCCACCAACCGCAACCCACGATCGACGGTCGGCACCATCACCGAGGTCTACGACTATCTGCGTCTGCTCTACGCACGCGCCGGGACCCCGCACTGCCCGGTGTGCGGTGAACGGATCGCGCGACAGACCCCGCAGCAGATCGTCGATCAGGTCCTCGCGATGGAACAGGGGCTGAGATTCCAGATCCTCGCGCCGGTCGTGCGCACCCGCAAGGGGGAGTTCGTCGACCTGTTCGAGCAACTCACCGTCCAGGGCTACTCGCGTGTGCGTGTCGACGGTGTGGTGCACCCGCTGTCCGACCCACCGAAGCTGAAGAAGCAGGAGAAGCACGACATCGAGGTGGTCGTCGACCGTCTCGCAGTGAAGGCTTCCGCGAAACAGCGGCTGACCGATTCGATCGAAACCGCGCTGCGGCTGGCCGAAGGTGTCGTCGTGCTCGACTTCGTCGATCTCGACGAGGACGATCCGGGGCGCGAACGGCGTTTCTCCGAGAACCTCGCCTGTCCCAACGCGCACCCGCTCGCCATCGACGATCTCGAACCGCGATCGTTCTCGTTCAACTCCCCGTACGGTGCGTGCCCCGAATGCGCGGGTCTGGGGATCCGGAAAGAGGTCGATGTCGATCTCGTCGTCCCGGACCCGGATCGCAGCCTCGCCGAGGGTGCGATCGCACCGTGGTCGATGGGGCAGAGTTCCGAGTACTTCACGCGCTTGCTCACGGGTCTCGCCGATGTCATGGAGTTCGACATCGACACCCCCTGGAAGAAGTTGCCTACGAAGGTCCGCAAGGCCGTTCTGAACGGTAGCCACGAACAGGTCCACGTCCGATACAAGAACCGGTACGGGCGGGTGCGTTCCTACTATGCCGAGTTCGAGGGCGTCCTGCCGTTCCTGCACCGTCGGCTCGAGCAGTCCGAGTCGGAGCTGATGAAGGAACGCTACGACGGCTACATGCGCGACATCCCGTGTCCGGCCTGCGCAGGTACCCGACTGCGACCCGAGATCCTCGCGGTCACCGTCACGGCCGGTGACCTCGGCGCGAAGTCGATCGCCGAGGTGTGTGAACTCTCGATCGCCGACTGCGCCGTCTTCCTGGACGCCTTGACGCTCGGTTCGCGAGAGGCCGCGATCGCCGGACAGGTCCTCAGGGAGATCCAGGCCCGGCTCGGCTTCCTGCTCGACGTCGGGCTCGACTACCTGACGCTGTCGCGGGCGGCGGCGACACTGTCCGGTGGTGAGGCGCAACGGATTCGGCTCGCCACCCAGATCGGATCCGGGCTCGTCGGCGTGCTGTACGTGCTCGACGAACCGTCCATCGGCCTGCACCAGCGCGACAATCGGCGGTTGATCGACACCCTGACCCGGCTGCGGGATCTCGGCAACACCCTCATCGTCGTCGAACACGACGAGGACACCATCCGCACGTCCGACTGGGTCGTCGACATCGGCCCGCGCGCCGGTGAGCACGGCGGCCGTGTCGTGCACAGCGGAACCTACAAGGATCTGCTCGACAACACCGAATCTCTCACCGGTGCTTACCTTTCTGGTCGTGAGGCCATTCCGGTGCCAGGTGAACGCCGCGGCGTGGACGCCGGCCGAGAGGTCACCGTCGTCGGCGCCCGCGAGAACAATCTGCGCGGCATCGACGTGGCGTTCCCGCTCGGTGTGCTCACTTGCGTCACCGGGGTGTCCGGCTCCGGCAAGTCGACGCTCGTCAACGAGATCCTCGCCACCGTGATGGCCAACGAACTGAACCGGGCCCGCCAGGTGCCCGGGCGGCACACCCGGGTCGAGGGACTCGACCAGTTGGACAAGCTCGTACAGGTCGACCAGTCGCCGATCGGGCGCACACCGCGTTCGAACCCCGCCACGTACACGGGTGTCTTCGACAAGATCCGTACCCTGTTCGCCGCGACCACCGAGGCGAAGGTGCGCGGATACCAACCCGGACGGTTCTCGTTCAACGTCAAGGGCGGGCGCTGCGAGGCATGTTCGGGTGACGGCACCCTCAAGATCGAGATGAACTTCCTGCCCGACGTCTACGTGCCGTGCGAGGTGTGCCACGGCGCCCGCTACAACCGCGAGACACTCGAGGTGCACTACAAGGGCAAGACGATCGCCGAGGTCCTCGGCATGTCCATCGAGGAGGCCGCCGAGTTCTTCGAGCCGGTCACCTCCATCCATCGGTACCTCAGAACCCTCGTGGAGGTCGGGCTCGGCTACGTGCGGCTCGGTCAGCCCGCGACGACTCTGTCCGGTGGTGAGGCACAACGGGTCAAGCTTGCGGCGGAACTGCAGAAGCGATCCAACGGGCGCACCGTGTACGTGCTCGACGAACCCACCACCGGACTGCACTTCGAGGACATCCGCAAGCTCCTCGGCGTGATCAACGGTCTGGTCGACAAGGGCAACACCGTCATCGTCATCGAGCACAACCTCGACGTCATCAAGACCGCCGACTGGGTGATCGACATGGGGCCGGAAGGCGGTTCGGGTGGCGGCACCGTCGTGGCCTGCGGCACGCCCGAACACGTCGCGGGCGTCGAGTCGAGCTACACGGGCAGATTTCTGCGGGAGGCGCTGGCGGAGGAGGGGCAACCGGTACCGGTGACGACGGTCGCGGGGAAGGCGGCAACCCGGAAGGCAGCAACCGGGAAGAAGACCGCCGCGAAGAAGACCGCCGCGAAGGAGACGGTCGCGAAAAAGGCGGTCACGAAAAAGGCCACCGCGAAAAAGGTGCCGCCGAAGGAGGCGACCGTCCCGGTGCGGTGACCCGGCGCCACCTCCCGCGGTGGGGTCGATCACGGAACGGCGCTGCCTCCCGACGGAACTATTAGCATCGAACTAATAGTTCTATCGGGAGTGAGCGATGCCGAAACAGACCGTGGCCGTGATCGGGGGTGGCGTCACCGGACTGATCGCGGGTCGAGCCCTGGCGCGCTCGGGCCTGCACCCGGTGGTGTTCGAATCCTCCGAGCGGCTCGGCGGGCAGGTCCGCACCGTCCGGGTGGGTGGCCACGCCATCGATGTCGGCGCCGAATCATTGCACCGGATGGGTGCGACCATCCCGGGCCTCGACGACGACCCCGACCTCACCGCCGGACTGTGCACCGCCCGCGACTCGCACACCTGGGTGTACGCCGCGGGCCGGCTCCGCCGACTTCCCGCCGGAGTCGGACCCGGTGGGCCGACGAAGCTGCTGCCGGTGCTCGGCGCCCGAACCCTGTCTCCGTGCGGTGTCCTGCGGGCCGCGATGGAACCGCTCGTTCGTCGCGGGCCGCTGGACGGCGACGTCTCGGTCGGCGACCTGATCGGCCACCGATTCGGCCACGAGGTCGTCGAACGTCTCGTCGACCCACTGCTCGGCAGCCTGCACGGCGGTGACGTGCACCGCATCAGCGTCGGCGCGGCGTTACCGGAACTGGCCGCGACCGCGGCCCGACACCGTTCCCTGCTGCTGGCGCGCCGACCGGGTCGCCGCAGCCGTGGCCCGGTGCCCGAGTCGGTGAGTTTCCCGAAGGGGCTCGGTGAACTCGTCGACCGGCTCGCCGCAGACTCCCGACTCGACATCCGCACCGGTCACTCCGTGCGTTCGGTGCACCCTGTGGGTCCGCGCCATCGCCTCGACATCGACCGGGACGACACAGGCGGGGACGACCGGGACTTCGCCGACCGGGACTTCGATGCGGTCGTCCTGGCCGTCGGACCCCGTGCCGCAGCCCGAATCCTCGCTCGGACCAGCGCGGCAGCAGCCACCGAACTCGGCGGAGTCCGCGCCGCCTCCGTCAACACAGTGATCGCCGCGTTCCCCCGCACCGCGGGCGTCGCCGCCCTGCCGGGAACCGGTCTGCTCGTCTCCTCCCGCGAACCGTACCTGCTCAAGGCCGCAACCTTCCTCAGCGCGAAATGGGCACACCTCGACGACGGACCCGACGTGTACGTCCGGCTCTCCGCCGGGCGCATCACCGGACCGCAGATCGGCGACCTCGACGACACGGAGCTGACCGGTCGGTTGCTGGCGGACCTCACCGCCATCACCGGATTCGACGCCGTACCGACCGCCGTCCACGTGCAGCGGTGGCCACACACCTCGACCCAGCTCGAATCCGGACACGGCGACCGCATCGACCTCGCCGAGCAGCACCTGTCCGAGCACCCCGGACTGGTGCTCGCGGGCGCCGGCCACCGCGGCATCGGCCTGACCTCGTGCATCCGTTCGGGCCTGGCGGCGGCGGGTCGCGTCACGGCCCACCTCGACTCCGGCGCAGCATCCGCGCACCGGTACCTCGACGACGAACCGGGAGTTTCCGAATGTCCGTGATCCCCACACGTCCCGCGCGCACCGTACGGACCATGCGACACGATCCGAACGAGCGGCCGTTCATCGTGATCTGGGAGGTCACCCGGGCGTGTGCCCTCGCATGCGCTCATTGCCGCGCCGACGCCATCCGCGCGCGCAACCCACTCGAGTTGACGACGGTGGAAGGCTTCCGGTTGCTCGATCGGATCGCGGCATTCGGTACACCACGGCCCATCGTCGTGCTCACCGGCGGCGACCCCTTCGAGCGCCCCGACCTGCCCGAACTCGTGCGATACGGGACGGGGATCGGCCTGCACGTCGCCCTGTCGCCGTCGGTGACACCGCGGTTGACCGAACCGGTGCTGCGGGAGCTACACGACGCGGGAGCCACCGCCGTCTCGCTGTCCCTCGACGGGGCGACCGCGGCCGGTCACGACGGATTCCGGGGCATCGACGGGGTCTTCGACCGCACGTTGCAGGCCGCGCGGACCGTGAAGGATGTGGGCTACCGGCTGCAGATCAACACCACCGTCACCGCGGGCAACGCGCACGAACTCCCGGACATCCTCGCGACCGTGGTGGACCTCGGTGCGTCGCTCTGGTCGGTGTTCTTCCTGGTACCGACCGGGCGCGGCTCCCGGCTCGGTCCGCTGGATCCCGCCGGTGTGGAGGACGTGCTGCACTGGCTGCACGACGTCGGCGATCAGGTGGCGATCAAGACCACCGAGGCACCGCACTTTCGGCGGGTGGCGCTGCAGCGGGCGGCGGGCACGGTCCACCGGCCGGGCCCACTCGGGGAACGGCTGCGCGTCGCCACCTCTGCGTCCGGCGGGGTGCGAACCCGTCCCGCCCGCCCACCGATGGACGTCAACGCCGGTCGCGGTTTCGCGTTCATCGACCACCTGGGGGACGTGTATCCCAGCGGATTTCTGCCGGTCGTGGCCGGATCGGTCCGCGAACAACACTTCGACGACATCTACCGCACCTCGCCGGTGATGCGGGCACTGCGCGACCCGGACGGTTTCGGCGGGAAGTGCGGCCTATGCGAGTACCGGCAGGTGTGCGGGGGGTCCCGTTCGCATGCGTACGCGGTGACCGGCGACCTGTTGGCGGCCGACCCGGCGTGCGTCTACGAGCCGTCGGCGACGCGCGACTGATCGGGACCGGACCCGCGGGGCTGCCCGGTCAGCATCGCATCGACCGCCGCGATGTCGGCGAACGTGACCGATTCGAGGCTGCGGCGGAAGGCGCCCTGCGCACTCGACCAGTAGCGGTGGAGAGCGCATTCCTGCTCCCACCCGCAGGGCCTGCCCTCGAGGATGCAGCGTGGGGGTTCGTCATCGGAGTCGACCGCGTCGACGACCTCGAGCAGCGTGATGCGCTCGGCGGGCCGGGCGAGGCGGTAACCGCCGTTCGGTCCTGCGATCGAGTCGATCACGCCGGTGGCGACCAGCCGCGCGAGGATCTGCGGTAGGTAGTTGAGCGGAATCGACATCTCCGTGGCGATCTCGCGGGTCTTGCGCCGCGACGAGCCGTCCGTGTCGGCTGCGGTCGTGGGGCGCGCGAGGGCGACCACGGCGCGGACCGCGTAGTCGCCCCGCTTCCCGAGTTGCACGCGCATGTATCGAACGTACCGCCGGGTGGAGCCCGGCCGGGTGAGGGGAGCGGTCAGTACACCGGGCCGGTGTACTTCTCGCCGGGGCCCTTGCCGGGCTCGTCGGGGACCACCGACGCCTCGCGGAACGCGCGTTGCAGGGCCTGCAGGCCCTCCCGGAGTGGGCCGGCGTGCGGCCCGAGATACTCGAGGGACGAGGTGATCAGCCCCGCCAGCGCGGTGATCACCCGCCGAGCCTCGTCCAGGTCGCGGTGCGTGCCGGCGTCGGGATCCTCGTCGGCGAGTCCGAGTTTCTCGGCGGCCGAACTCATCAGCATCACCGCGGCGCGGCTGATGACCTCGATTGCGGGGATCTCGGCGAGTTCGCGCACGCCGTCGCCGTCGGCGATACCGTCGCGGTCGACCGCGGGGGTGTCCGGGTTGTCGCTCATGAGTGCAGCATCCCACCACCCGGGAAACCCGCGGGCGACGGGGCACACGATTCGAGGTCGACGTGCCGGTTTGCTAGACTCGATCCCACGACCGCCTGCGCACATCCGCGCGGGCAGCAAGTGGAGTCCGACTCCCACCTCTGGCGGCGTCTCGACGCGGCCCAGTGGTCCGGTCCATCGCGACATCCGTCGTGATGTCCGCCCCGTGACGGGGTGGACGTGTTCACGGTATCGGCCGTGTGTACGTGACCGGTCGGTACGGACCCCGCGCGGTGCCTCGGCATCGGAGCGGGGTTTTTTCGTCCGGGGATCCGGGTCCGCCTGTTGCGGTGCGGTCACGACGACCACACCGCAGTTTCTACCTAGGAGGCCCCATCAGCGCTGAGACCCGCATCAACGAGCGCATCCGAGTTCCCGAGGTCCGACTCGTCGGCCCAGGAGGGGAACAGGTCGGAATCGTGCGTGTAGAAGATGCACTCCGCCTGGCATACGAAGCCGACCTCGATCTGGTCGAGGTGGCCCCCGACGCCCGTCCGCCGGTCTGCAAGATCATGGACTACGGCAAGTTCAAGTACGAGGCTGCGCAGAAGGCGCGCGAATCGCGCAAGAACCAGCAGCAGACCGTGATCAAGGAGCAGAAGCTCCGTCCCAAGATCGACGACCACGACTACGAGACGAAGAAGAAGAACGTCGTCCGATTCCTCGAGGCCGGGTCGAAGGTCAAGGTGACCATCATGTTCCGCGGCCGCGAGCAGTCCCGTCCCGAACTCGGGTTCCGGCTGCTGCAGCGCCTCGGAGCCGACGTCGCCGAACTGGGGTTCATCGAGACCGCACCGAAGCAGGACGGCCGCAACATGACCATGGTGCTGGCCCCGCACAAGGGCGCCAAGACCCGAGTCAAGGCCCAGCAGGCCGCGAACGCTGCACCGGCGAAGCCCGCCGCGAAGCCCGCTGCTGCCGACGCCGCGCAGGCACCCGAGGCCGGCGGCACACAGACCAGCTGACCGCTCCGGCAGCACATCCGGTGCTGCGGGAGCACCGATGTACACACGACAGAACTGAGGACCCCATGCCCAAGTCGAAGACCCACAGCGGCACCGCGAAGCGATTCAAGGTGTCCGGTAGCGGAAAGATCCTGCGCCAGAAGGCCGGTCGCCGCCACCTGCTCGAGCACAAGTCCTCGCGCGTGACCCGTCGCCTCGACGGCAAGGCCGAGGTCGCCGCCGCCGACGTGCCCCGCATCAAGCGCCTGCTCGACATCTGAGCATTCCCGACCGATCCACCCCGGGGACGACGACGCATCTCGTCCCCCGAACCTGACAGGACATACCAGTGGCACGCGTGAAGAGGGCCGTCAACGCCCAGAAGAAGCGCCGTTCGATTCTCGAGGCCTCCAAGGGCTACCGCGGGCAGCGCTCGCGCCTGTACCGCAAGGCCAAGGAGCAGCAGCTTCACTCGCTGACCTACGCCTACCGCGACCGTCGCGCCCGCAAGGGGGACTTCCGCAAGCTGTGGATCAGCCGCATCAACGCCGCGGCCCGCGCCAACGACATCACCTACAACCGGTTCATCCAGGGCCTGAAGGCCGCCGGTGTCGAGGTGGACCGTAAGAACCTCGCGGAGATCGCCGTGTCCGACGCCGAGGCGTTCGCCGGCCTGGTGGCCGTGGCCAAGGCCGCGCTGCCGGCCGACGTCAACGCTCCCGCTGCCTGAGCGCGACGCTGAACGACGACACAGCACAGGAACGGCCCGTGGACACGCTCACCGAGCGCACACCGCGGGTCGTTTCCGCTGTCAAACTGCTCCGCGCCGCCGACCGCCGCAAGGCGGGACGGTTCCTCGCCGAGGGAGAGAACTCCGTCGGCGAGGCGCTCGGCTCCGCCACCGTCCACGAAGTGTTCGTCACGGCGGCTGCCGCCGACCGGTACCGCGACGTCGTTGCTCGGGCCCGTGACCTCGGTGTCCGCGTGTCGACGGTCACCGACCGTGCCGCGGCGCGCCTGTCCGACACGGTCACCCCGCCGGGGCTCGTCGCGGTCTGCGACACCGTGGACGTCACCCTCGACGTCGCGTTGAGTGCGAATCCGCGGCTTCTCGCCGTCCCCGTGGGGATCGGGGAACCGGGTAACGCCGGCACCGTCATCCGGGTCGCCGACGCCGTCGGTGCCGATGCGGTCGTCCTCGCCGGCGACAGCGTCGACCCGCACAACGGCAAGTGTGTGCGATCGTCGGCCGGCAGCGTGTTCCACCTGCCGCTGGCCCGCGAGCGTGACACGGGTCTGGTTCTCGACACCGTCCGGGACGCCGGCGTGCAGATCCTCGCGACCGCCGCCGACGGGGACGTCGACCTCGACGACGCCGACGACCTGCTCGCCGCACCCACGGCGTGGCTGTTCGGTAACGAGGCGCACGGACTCGACCCGGAGATCGCCGCGCGTGCCGACCATCGGGTGCGCATCCCCATCCGTGGCCGTGCCGAATCGCTGAACCTCGCGACCGCCGCCGCGATCTGCCTGTATGCCAGCGCCCGGGTGCAGCACAGGGCACCCGGCCCCATCGCATAGGATTTCGGGTGCGGCCTGCGCCGCACCCGACGTCACCCACCGACGAAGATCCGTTCGCACGAAGAAGGAGTTGCACCGGTCGTGGCCAAGAAAGAGGGCGGCACCCCGCCGGCAGTCGATCCCAGCGCCCTGACCGAGGACGCACTCGCCGCGGCCGAGAAGGCCGCCCTCGCCGCGTTCGACGCCGCCACCGATCTCGACTCGCTCGCGCAGGCCAAGATCGATCACCTCGGCGATCGGGCTCCGGTGTCGCTCGCGAAGCGGGCGCTCGGATCCCTGCCCGGTCCCGAGCGTGCCGACGCCGGCAAGCGTGTCAACGCGCATCGCGGTGCCGTGCAGGCCGCGTTCGACGCCCGCAAGGAACGACTGCAGGCCGAACGCGACGCCGCCGTACTCGTCGCCGAGGCGATCGACGTCACCCTGCCCGCGGGCCGGCGCGCGCTCGGCGCACGGCATCCGATCAGCATCATCTCCGACCAGGTGTCCGACGTGTTCGTCGCGATGGGCTGGGAGATCGCCGAAGGCCCCGAGGTCGAGACCGAGCACTACAACTTCGACGCTCTCAACTTCCTGCCCGACCATCCGGCCCGCACGATGCAGGACACCTTCCACGTCGCGCCGGAGGGGTCCCGGCAGGTGTTGCGCACCCACACCTCGCCGGTTCAGGTCCGCACGATGCTCTCGCGCGACATCCCGATCTACGTGGTGTGCCCCGGGCGGACCTTCCGGACCGACGAACTCGACGCCACCCACACGCCCGTGTTCTCGCAGATCGAGGGGCTCGCGATCGACAAGGGCCTGACCATGGCGCATCTGAAGGGAACCCTCGACGCGTTCGCCCGCGCCCTGTTCGGCCCCGAGACCACCACGCGGATGCGGCCCAACTACTTCCCGTTCACCGAACCGTCGGCCGAGGTGGACGTGTGGTTCCCGAACAAGAAGGGTGGCGCCGGCTGGGTCGAATGGGGTGGCTGCGGCATGGTCAACCCGAACGTGCTTCGTGCTTCCGGCATCGACCCCGACGAGTACAGCGGTTTCGCCTTCGGGATGGGCCTCGAACGCACCCTGCAGTTCCGCAACGGCATCTCCGACATGCGCGACATCGTCGAGGGCGACATCCGGTTCACCCTGCCGTTCGGCACTGCCGGCTGACCGCCCGACACCGACACCTGCCGAAGACCGACATCGAACGAGAAAGCTGAGCTCACGTGCGAGTAGCGCAATCCTGGCTGGCGGAGATCCTGCAGCGTTCCACCCCGGGGTGGAACGTGACCGCGGAGGAACTCGACGCGGGATTCGTCCGGGTCGGTCTCGAGGTCGAGGACATCGAGACCCTGGCCCGCGTCGAACACCTGGTCGTCGGCCGGGTTGCCGAGATCACCGAACTCGAAGGCTTCAAGAAGCCCATCCGGTTCTGCCGGGTCGAGGTGGGGGAGGCCGAACCCCGCGGAATCGTGTGCGGTGCCCGCAACTTCGCCGAAGGCGACCTGATCGTCGCCGCGCTGCCCGGCGCGGTCCTGCCCGGTGGGTTCGCGATCGCCTCCCGCAAGACCTACGGGAAGATCTCCGACGGCATGATCTGCTCCGTTGCCGAACTGGGCATCGGCCACGATCATTCCGGCATCCTGGTCCTCGAACCGGGGTCGGCGCAGCCCGGTGACGACGCCAACGACCTGCTGGGTCTCGGCGACACCCTGATCGAACTGAACATCACACCCGATCGCGGCTACTGCTTCTCCGTCCGCGGCCTCACCCGCGAACTCGCCTGCGGATTCGACCTCGAGTTCACCGACCCCGCGCTGGTCGCACCGCTGCCGTCCGACGGTGGTGAGGCGTACCCGATCCGGCTCGAACCCGAATCGGGCGCGATCCGGTTCGCGGCGCGCAAGGTCACCGGGATCGACCCGAAGGCCGTGTCGCCGTGGTGGTTGCAGCGCCGCCTGCTCACCGCCGGTGTCCGCCCGATCTCCCCGGCCGTGGACGTCACCAACTACGTGATGCTCGAACTCGGCCAGCCGCTGCACGCCTTCGACGCGGCGACGCTGCAGGGTGAACTCGTGATCCGCCGTGCGAAGGCGGGCGAGAAGCTCACCACCCTCGACGGTGTCGAACGTGTCCTCGATCCGGAGGATGTCGTCATCACCGACGACAGCGGTGTGATCTCGCTGGCCGGAATCATGGGCGGTGCCACCACCGAGGTCGGCGACGACACCGTCGACGTGCTGCTCGAGGCGGCCACCTGGGATCCGCTTGCGGTGTTCCGCGGCAACCGCCGGCACAAGCTGACCAGCGAAGCGGGCAAGCGATTCGAACGCACCGTCGACCCGGAAGTTGCGCTGCCCGCGCTCGACCGCGCCGCAGCGTTGCTCACCTCGATCGCCGGGGGCCGAGTGGAGCCCACCCTGACGGATATCGCGGTGCCCACCTCGATGCCGTCGATCCACATGGACATCGACCTGCCGGACCGGGTGGCCGGTGTCGCCTACGCGAACGGTACCGCCGCCCGCCGCCTCACCCAGATCGGATGCGCCGTCGAGGTGGGAGTCGGCGACGACGGACACGGTCAGCTCGTGGTGACACCACCGACCTGGCGTCCCGACCTGACCCAGCCCGCCGACCTCGTCGAGGAGGTGCTGCGTCTCGAAGGGCTCGATCTGATCCCGTCGGTGCTGCCCGCGGCCCCGGCAGGCCGGGGGTTGACCCCGAGCCAGAAACGACGTCGCGCGGTCGGCCGGTCGCTCGCGAACGATGGACACGTCGAGGTGCTCGCCCCGGTGTTCCTGCCCGCCGGAGTGTTCGACACGTGGGGGCTGGACGCGGACGATCCACGCCGGAGCACCACCCGTGTCCTCAACCCGCTCGAATCCGACCGTCCCGAACTGGCGACCACCCTCGTGCCCGGACTGCTCGAGGTGCTCGCCCGCAATGTGTCCCGTGGTCAGCGCGATCTGTCGCTGTTCTCGATCGCGCAGGTGGTGTGTCCGGGCCCCGACACGGGTCGCGTCGATGCGCTGCCCGTCGACCGGCGTCCCACGGACGACGAGATCGCGCGACTCGACGCGTCCCTCCCGGCGCAGCCCGTCCACATCGGTGGTGTGCTGACCGGGCTGCGTGAGCCGTCCGGTCCGTGGGGTGCCGGTCGGGCGGTGGAAGCGGCGGACGCGTTCGCCGCGGCCGATGTCGTCGCACGTGCGGCCGGGGTGTCCCTCGAACGCCGGGCCGCGCAGTACCTGCCGTGGCATCCGGGACGCTGCGCAGAACTGCTCGTCGACGGTGCCGTCGTTGGGCACGCGGGGGAACTGCACCCGGCGGTCCTCGAACGTGCCGGGCTTCCGCCGCGCACCTGCGCGTACGAACTGGATCTCGATGCGTTGCCGATCGTCGAATCGTTGCCCGCGCCGGTGGTGTCGCCCTTCCCCGCGGTGTTGCAGGACGTCGCGGTGGTCGTCGCCGACGACGTTCCCGCCGCGAGCGTGGAGTCCGCGTTGCGGGGCGGCGGCGGTGAGTTGCTCGAGGACGTTCGTCTGTTCGACGTGTTCACCGGCGCGCAGGTGGGGGAGGGGCGCAAGTCCCTGGCGTTCGCGCTGCGGTTCCGCGCCTACGACCGGACGCTGACCGAGGACGAAGCGAGCGAGGCGCGCGATGCCGCCGTGGCGGCTGCGGCAGCAGCGGTGGGCGCGGAGTTGCGGAGCTGACGGGTGCGTCGGATGGTCGCGGGGACGTAGCCTGGGGTCATGACCACGGACGAGTCGACCCCGGGCCGGGAGCCGGATCCGGACCGGCCTGATGAACCGGTCCCCGACGTGACGCCGGCGGGTCCGGAGACGCCGTCGGTGCCGGACGTACCCCCGGCCCCCGACATTCCGGATGTGCCGCCGATCGTTCCCGAACCGAGTCCCGAGCCCGACATCACCGGTGTCGGACCGGGGTCGGTGACGCCGACGATCGAGGAGGTCACCGGCTACACCGCGTCGGGTGTACCGACCTTCGATTCGGTGCGGGAGAAGATCGAGCGCCGCGTGGGAACGGCCATCGGATCCGAGGAGCTGGCACGCGAGTCGGAATCGGGCCGGACCCTCGAGGAGCAGTACGAGGACCGCAAGAAGGCTGCCGCGGACAAACTCGCCGAGATCCGCCGTTCGATGGGTCGCTGACCCGCCCCGCCGGCCGGTCCCGCCGGCCGGTCCCGCCGGCCGGTCCCGCCGGCCGGTCCCGCTGTGCCCGTCGCCCTCGGGCTCCGCCCGCCGCCGAGCGAATGTATCGCTCAGTCGATCGAGTCGAGCGAGCGATACATTCGCTCGGGCCGCCGGAGGCGGGAAACGAACCCCAGGGTGAATTAGTTTGCACGACGGTGCATAATCAATCGCATGGGTAACTCACCGGCATTCACGGCGACTCCGCAGTCGCCGCTCCGGGTCGCGGTGGCGGGAGCCAGCGGCTATGCGGGCGGCGAAGTTCTGCGTCTGCTCCTCGCGCACCCCGCTCACCAGGACGGTTCGCTGGTGATCGGCGCGCTCACCGCCGGCGGAAACGCCGGTGCGTCACTGCGCGAATTCCATCCGCACCTGCATCCGCTCGCCGATCGAGTGCTCGCGCCCACCGACCTCGAGTCGCTGGCCGGGCACGACGTCGTCTTCCTCGGTCTGCCGCACGGGCACTCCGCCGCCCTCGCCGAGCAACTCCCCGACACCACGGTCGTCATCGACTGCGGCGCCGACTTCCGACTCGAGAACGCCGACGACTGGACGCGGTGGTACGGCAGCGAGCACGCCGGAACCTGGCCGTACGGGCTGCCGGAGATGCCCGGCAAGCGAGACCTGCTCGCCGGTGCCACCCGGATCGCGGTGCCCGGCTGCTATCCGACGTCGGCGACGCTCGCGCTCGCTCCGGCGGTCGCGGCCGGGCTGGTCGAACCGGCCGTGCAGGTCGTCGCCGTGTCCGGGACCTCCGGTGCCGGCAAGTCGCCGCGGGTGGACCTGCTCGGCTCCGAGGTCATGGGCTCGGTGCGGGCCTACGGCATCGCCGGTGCCCACCGGCACACTCCGGAGATCGCCCAGAACCTCGCCGCCCTCGCCGGCGCGCCCGTATCGGTGTCGTTCACCCCGGTTCTCGCGCCGATGCCCCGAGGCATCCTCGCGACCTGCACCGCGCGCACCGGAGCCGGTGTCGACGAGATCCGCGCGGTCTACGAGAAGGCATACGCCGACGAACCGTTCGTGCAGCTGCTGCCCGAGGGCGTGTTGCCCGCGACCGGTGCCGTGGTCGGATCCAACGTCGCGCAGGTCGCCGTCACCGTCGACACCGACGCCGGAATGCTCGTCGCGATCGCCGCAATCGACAATCTCACCAAGGGCACCGCCGGCGGTGCCGTCCAGTCCATGAACCTCGCCGTCGGTCTCCCCGAGACCGCCGGCCTGCCCGCCGTGGGAGTGGCACCGTGACCGACAACACCGACAAGCACGCCGAGCACGTCTACGCGGACGCCGTCGAGGTCGCCGGCGGTCGGCTCGTCCGCACCCAGGGCGTGACCGGCCCCGCCGGGTTCCGTGCCGCAGGGATCCCCGCGGGCATCAAGACCGGCGGCAGGTCCGACCTCGCCCTCGTGTTCAACGAGGGACCGGAGCTGACCGCGGCCGGCGTGTTCACCACCAACAAGGTCAAAGCGGCCCCGGTGCTGTGGTCACAGCAGGTCCTCACCTCCCACGCGTTGCGTGCCGTGATCCTCAACTCCGGTGGCGCCAACGCCTGCACCGGGCCCGGCGGCTTCCAGGACACCCACGCAACCGCCGAGGCCGTCGCCGCGGCCCTGAGCAACTGGGGCACCGAAACCGGCGCCGGGGAGGTCGCGGTGTGCTCCACCGGACTGATCGGCGACCGGCTGCCCATGGACAAGGTCCTCGCCGGTGTCGAGGAGATCGTGCACGAACTCGCCGGCGGCATCTCCGGTGGCACCGACGCGGCGTACGCCATCATGACCACCGATACCGTCCCGAAACAGGCGGCGCTGCACCACACCGACAAATGGAACGTCGGTGGGATGGCCAAGGGCGCCGGGATGCTCGCCCCGGCCCTGGCCACCATGCTCTGCGTGGTCACCACCGATGTCGTCGCCTCCGGTGAGCAACTCGACCAGGCGCTGCGCAACGCCACCCGGCTCACCTTCGACCGCCTCGACATCGACGGTGCCACCTCCACCAACGACACGGTGCTGCTCCTCGCGTCCGGTGCCAGCGGAATCTCGGTCTCCCAGGACGAACTCGACGCCGCGGTCCTCGCCGTGTGCGACGACCTCGCTGCTCAGATGATGGCGGACGCGGAAGGTGTCACGAAGCGGGTCACCGTCACCGTGCGGGGTGCGGCCAGCGAGGACGACGCGCTGATCGGAGCGCGGACCGTCGCCCGCGACAGCCTCGTCAAGACCGCGCTGTTCGGATCCGACCCCAACTGGGGCCGGGTCCTCGCGGCGATCGGTGTCGCGCCGATCACGCTCGACCCCGACAGGATCGCCGTCTCCTTCAACGGCAGCCCGGTGTGCATCGACGGGGCCGGCGCACCCGGTGCCCGCGACGTCGACCTCACCGGCATCGACATCGCTCTCGACATCGATCTCGCCGTCGGCGACGCAGAGGTGTCGATCCGCACCACCGACCTGTCGCACGCCTACGTCGAAGAGAACTCGGCGTACTCGTCATGACCGGCCGGGCATCGGGAGGACACGTGACCGACGACGTGATCGCAGCACTGACGTCCCACCAGAAGGCGTTCGTTCTCGCAGAGGCGCTGCCGTGGCTGCAGAAGTTCCGCGACAAGGTCGTCGTCGTCAAATACGGCGGCAACGCCATGGTCGACGACACCCTCAAAGCGGCCTTCGCCGCCGACATGGCGTTTCTGCGCACCGTCGGCATCCATCCCGTCGTCGTGCACGGCGGCGGACCCCAGATCAATGCGATGCTGAAGCGCCTCGGGATGGAAGGTGAGTTCCGCGGAGGCTTCCGCGTCACCACCCCCGAGGTGATGGACGTCGTCCGCATGGTCCTGTTCGGCCAGGTCGGACGTGAACTCGTCGGTCTGATCAACAGTCACGGCCCGTACGCCGTCGGCATCTCCGGTGAGGACGCCGGACTGTTCACCGCGACCCGCCGCACCGTCGTCGTCGACGGCTCCGACACCGACATCGGGCTCGTCGGCGACGTCACCAGCGTCGACCCCGCCGCAGTCCTCGACCTCATCGCCGCCGGACGTATCCCGGTCGTGTCGACGATCGCTCCCGACGCGGACGGGGTCGTGCACAACATCAACGCCGACACCGCGGCGGCGGCGCTCGCCGAGGCCCTGGGCGCCGAGAAACTCGTCGTGCTCACCGACGTCGAAGGGCTCTACACCGACTGGCCCGATCGCAGCTCGCTCACCTCCGAGATCGACACGGCGGCGCTCACCGCGCTGCTGCCGTCCCTCGACGCGGGGATGGTCCCGAAGATGGAAGCGTGCCTGCGGGCCGTGGTCGGTGGCGTACCCACCGCCCACGTCATCGACGGCCGACAGCCGCACTCCGTACTGCTCGAACTGTTCACCGAGGAAGGCGTCGGCACGATGGTCGTGCCCGGTGAGGAAGGACACGCATGACCGGCACCTCTGACCTCCAGCAGCGCTGGGCGGACAAGCTCATGCACAACTACGGTGTGCCGAAACTGGCCCTGGTCGCCGGTGACGGAGCCGTCCTGACGGACGCCGACGGCCGGGAGTACCTCGACCTGCTCGGCGGTATCGCCGTCAACAGCCTCGGCCACCGGCACCCGGCGATCATCGAGGCCGTCACGGCCCAGCTGAACCGGCTCGGTCACGTCTCCAATCTCTATGCCTCACCGCCCGTCCTGGATCTCGCCGAACGGCTGCTCGCGCACTTCGGGCACGACGGCCGGGTGTTCTTCTGCAACTCCGGCACCGAGGCCAACGAGGCCGCGTTCAAGATCGCGCGGCTCACCGGCCGGCCCAAGATCATCGCCGCGGAGAAGGCGTTCCACGGACGGACCATGGGGGCGCTCGCCCTCACCGGGCAACCAGACAAACGCGCACCCTTCGAACCGATGCCCGCCGGTGTCGAATTCGTCCCCTACGGTGACCTCGACGCTCTCGACGCGGCCGTCGACGAGAACACCGCCGCGGTGTTCCTCGAACCGATCATGGGCGAGTCCGGTGTCGTCGTGCCCCCCGACGGCTACCTCGCCGCTGCTCGGCGCATCACCGCGGAACGCGGCGCGTTGCTGGTGCTCGACGAAGTCCAGACCGGAGTCGCCCGCACCGGCACCTTCTTCGCCCACCAGGCAGCCGGGATCGTCCCCGACGTGATGACCCTCGCGAAGGGCCTCGGCGGGGGACTGCCGATCGGCGCGGTGATCGCGACCGGACCCGCCGCGGACCTGTTCCGGCCCGGGAAACACGGCACCACCTTCGGTGGCAATCCGGTGTGTGCGGCGGCCGCGCTGGCAGTGCTGCGGGTGATCGACGAGCAGAACCTCGTCGATCACGTCGAGTCCGTCGGCAAGTCCCTTGCCGCAGGCATCGAGGAACTCGGACACCCGCTCGTCGACCACGTCCGCGGATCCGGACTGCTGCGCGGCATCGTTCTGACCGCCGAGAAGGCCGCCGCGGTCGAGACCGCGGCCCGCGACGCCGGTTTCCTCGTCAACGCCGCAGCCCCCGGCGTGATCCGTCTCGCACCGCCGCTGATCCTCACCGAGGAACAGGCCGAGACGTTCGTGACGGCACTGCCCGCGATCCTCGACACCGCAGTCGAATCCGACCCCGCACAGGCAGGAGGAAAGTGACCATGGTCCGACATTTCCTGCGCGACGACGACCTCACCCCGGCCGAGCAGACCGAGGTCCTCGAACTCGCCGCCGAGCTGAAGAAGAATCCGCTCGTACGCCGCCCGCTCGAAGGCCCGTACAGCGTCGCCGTGCTGTTCGACAAGACCTCCACCCGCACCCGATTCTCGTTCGACGCGGGCATCGCCCAGCTCGGAGGACACCCGATCGTCGTCGACGCCGGCTCCACCCAGATCGGCAAGGGAGAATCCCTCGCCGACACCGCCCGCATGTTCTCCCGGTTCACGAAGGCGGTCGTGTGGCGCACCTACGGACAGGACCGCGTCGATACCCTCGCCGCCCACTCCGCCGTACCCGTGGTCAACGCGCTCACCGACACCTTCCACCCGTGCCAGGTCCTCGCCGACCTGCAGACCATCCGCGAACACAAGGGCCGCACCGCCGGACTGCGGATGACCTACCTCGGTGACGGAGCCAACAACATGGCGCACTCGCTGATGCTCGGCGGTGTCACGGCCGGGCTGCACGTGACGATCGCCGCACCGGCCGGTTTCACCCCGGACCCGCAGGTCGTGGCCGATTCCCGTGCCCGCGCCGAGCAGACCGGCGGCAGCGTCACCGTCACCGACGACCCGCGCGCCGGGGCCACCGGCGCCGACGTGCTCGTCACCGACACCTGGGTGTCGATGGGACAGGAGAACGACGGACTCGATCGGGAGGCCGCGTTCCGTCCGTTCCAACTGAACGACGAACTGCTCGCGCTGTCGGATCCCGACTCGATCGTCCTGCACTGCCTGCCCGCATACCGCGGCAAAGAGATCACCGCCGACGTCATCGACGGTGATCGCTCCGTCGTGTGGGACGAGGCCGAGAACCGGTTGCACGCACAGAAGGCACTGCTCGTGTGGCTGCTCGAGAAGAGCGGGAGCTGACCGTGAACACCACGGCCGGGCACACCGACGACCGCGCCGGCGTCCCCACCCGGGCCGCACGGCAGGCGCGCATCGTCTCGGTGCTCGCCAGCCGCCCGGTGCGCAGCCACACCGAACTCGCCGCGCTGCTCGCCGCCGACGGCATCGAGGTGTCCACCGCCACCCTCTCCCGGGACCTCGAAGAACTCGGTGCCGTCAAGCTGCGCGCGGCCGACGGCGGCGCCGGTGTGTACGTCGTTCCCGAGGACGGCAACCCCGTGCGCGGGATCACCGGCGGTACCGACCGGCTCTCCAAACTGCTCGGCGAACTGCTCGTCTCCACCGACGCGAGCGGCAACATCGCCGTGCTGCGCACACCCCCGGGCGCAGCGCACTATCTGGCCAGCGCGCTCGATCGTGCATCATTACCGGAGGTGGTCGGCACCATCGCGGGAGACGACACCATCGCGGTCATCGCCCGCGAACCGACCACAGGGGCAGAACTCGCAGCGAGAATAGAATCACTCGCCTGACCCACCACAGACAGACGCACTGCGAACAAGCACGAAGGAGCATCATCACAATGGCCGATCGCGTCGTACTCGCCTACTCGGGCGGGCTGGACACCTCCGTCGCCATCAGCTGGATCGGCAAGGAGACCGGCAAGGAGGTCGTCGCCGTCGCCATCGATCTCGGCCAGGGCGGCGAGGACATGGAGGTCGTGCGTCAGCGCGCCCTCGACTGCGGAGCCGTCGAAGCGATCGTCGTCGACGCCAAGGACGAGTTCGCCAACGAGTACTGCCTGCCCACCGTCCAGGCCAATGCCCTGTACATGGATCGCTACCCGCTGGTCTCGGCCATCAGCCGCCCGCTGATCGTCAAGCACATCGTGCAGGCCGCCCGCGAACACGGCGGCACCATCGTCTCCCACGGTTGCACCGGCAAGGGCAACGACCAGGTGCGCTTCGAGGTCGGCTTCGGCGCCCTCGCCCCCGACCTCCAGGTCATCGCACCCGTCCGCGACTACGCGTGGACCCGCGAAAAGGCCATCGCGTTCGCCGGTGAGCACGGACTGCCGATCAACGTCACCAAGAAGTCGCCGTTCTCCATCGACCAGAACGTGTGGGGACGTGCCGTGGAGACCGGATTCCTCGAGGACCTGTGGAACGCCCCGACGAAGGACGTCTACGACTACACCGAGGACCCCACCCTGAACTGGCAGGCCCCCGACGAGCTGATCATCAGCTTCGAGGCCGGCAAGCCCGTCGCGATCGACGGCAAACACGTCACCGTCCTCGAAGCGATCCAGCAACTCAACAAGCGCGCCGGCGCGCAGGGAGTCGGCCGCCTCGACATGGTCGAGGATCGCCTCGTCGGCATCAAGAGCCGCGAGATCTACGAGGCTCCGGGCGCGATCGCACTGATCACCGCGCACCAGGAACTCGAGCACGTCACGCTCGAACGCGAACTCGGCCGCTACAAGCGGCGCGTCGAGGAGCGGTGGAGCGAGCTCGTGTACGACGGCCTGTGGTTCTCACCGCTGAAGTACGCGCTCGACGCGTTCGTCGCACAGACCCAGGAACGCGTCACCGGCGACATCCGCATGTCGATGCACGGCGGGCACATCACCGTCAACGGTCGGCGCAGCCCCGAATCGCTGTACGACTTCAACCTCGCCACCTACGACGAGGGTGACAGCTTCGACCAGTCCAACGCCAAGGGCTTCGTCCAGATCCACGGGCTGTCCTCGAAGGTCGCCGCCAAGCGCGATCTGGGTCTGTAGGCATGGGCAGCCATGACGGCGGTGCCCGAACCCAGGGCACCAACGAAGGGGCCCTGTGGGGCGGCCGGTTCGCATCCGGACCGGCCGCCGCCATGGCCGCGCTGAGCAAGTCCACCCACTTCGACTGGGCGCTGGCCCCGTACGACGTGCGTGCCTCCCGCGCCCACGCGAAGGTTCTGCACCGGGCGGGACTGCTCAGCGACGACGACCTCACCACCATGCTCGACGGTCTCGGTCGGTTGGCCGACGACGTCGCTTCCGGCGCGTTCGCTCCCGCCGATTCCGACGAGGACGTCCACGGCGCCCTCGAACGCGGTCTCATCGAGCGTGTCGGTCCCGAGGTCGGTGGGCGCCTGCGCGCGGGACGGTCGCGCAACGATCAGGTCGCCACGCTGTTCCGCATGTGGCTGCGCGACGCCGTCCGGACGATCGGCGACGGCGTCCTCGACGTCGTCGACGCCATCGCCGGGCAGGCTGCCGCGCACCCGGACGCGATCATGCCCGGCAAGACCCACCTGCAGGCCGCGCAACCCGTGCTGCTCGCGCACCACCTCCTCGCGCACGCACATCCGCTGCTGCGCGACGTCGACCGGCTCCGCGACTTCGACAAGCGGGCGGCGGTCTCCCCGTACGGGTCCGGTGCGCTCGCCGGATCCTCCCTCGGGCTCGACCCCGACGCCATCGCGGCGGACCTCGGCTTCGACTCGGCCGCCGACAACTCGATCGACGCGACCAGCTCTCGCGACTTCGCTGCCGAAGCCGCGTACGTGCTCGCGCAGATCGGGGTGGACCTCTCCCGCATGGCCGAAGAGGTGATCCTCTGGAGCACACCGGAATTCGGGTACGTCACGCTCGCCGACGAATGGTCGACAGGCTCGTCGATCATGCCGCAGAAGAAGAACCCCGACGTCTCCGAACTGACCCGCGGCAAAGCGGGCCGGATCATCGGGAACCTCACCGGGCTCCTCGCGACCCTCAAGGCGCAACCGCTCGCGTACAACCGTGACCTGCAGGAGGACAAGGAACCGGTCTTCGACTCGGTCGCGCAACTCGAACTGTTGTTGCCCGCGATCAGCGGGCTGGTGTCGACCCTGACGTTCCACACCGACCGGATGGCCGAACTGGCGCCCGCAGGATTCACCCTTGCGACCGACATCGCCGAGTGGATGGTCCGTCAGGGCGTGCCGTTCCGGGTCGCGCACGAAGCTGCGGGCGCCTGCGTGCGGGCCGCGGAATCACGCGGGGTGGGTCTCGAGGACCTCACCGACGAGGAACTCGCCGCGGTCGATCCCGCGCTGACACCGCAGGTGCGCGAGGTCCTCACCGTGGAGGGATCCGTCGCCTCCCGCAACGCGCGCGGAGGTACCGCCGGGGTGCGCGTCGCAGAGCAACTCCACCGCGTGCGCAGCAACTCGTCGACGCTGCGTTCCTGGATCCGCGGCTGAGCTCACCGGTACTACGTCCGAGCCGGTTCCCGAATGTGGCAGTCTGGGAACCGGCCCGGTCGGTAGAACGACAGGCAGATGGAGAGCGGAACGCGTGGAGGGGTGCGGCTGGTGGCACTGAGCGGTGGGACGGTGATGGGAACACTGCGGCGAGTGGTGGCGACCGCGCAGAACGGACTGGAGGTGATCCGGTTCGGAGGCCTCGAGACCGGATCGACACGGTCCCCGTTCCAGATCGTCGAACGCACACCGATGTACCGCCTGCGCAGATACTTCCCCGACGTCGACGCCGATGCGGTCGGTGCACCCGTCGTTCTGGTACCGCCGATGATGATGTCGGCGAACGTCTACGACGTCACCCGCGACACCGGTGCGGTGGGCATGCTCCACGCGATGGGCCTCGACCCGTGGGTCGTGGACTTCGGATCACCGGATCGCGAAGAGGGCGGGTGGGGCCGCACCCTCACCGACCACATCGTCGCGCTCGACGAGATCATCGACCTCGTCCACGAGTACACCGGTCGTGACATCCACCTCTCGGGGTACTCGCAGGGCGGGATGTTCTGCTACCAGGTCGCGGCGTACCGACGCAGCCGCGACATCGCCAGCCTCATCACCTTCGGAAGTCCCGTCGACACCCTCGCGGCGCTTCCGTTCGGAATTCCCGACGTCGTGGCATCCAGATCCGCGGACTTCCTGGCCGATCACGTCTTCAACAGACTCGCGATCTCCGGGTGGATGGCCCGGACCGGCTTCCAGTTCCTCGACCCGGTCAAGACGGTCCGCTCCCGCATCGACTTCCTGCTGCAACTCCACGACCGAGAGGCATTGCTGCCGCGCGAACCCCAACGACGATTCCTCGACACGGAGGGCTGGGTCGCGTGGTCGGGCCCGGCCGTCGCCGAACTGCTACGACAGTTCATCGCCCACAACCGGATGGTCAACGGAGGGTTCGTCATCAACGACCGCCCGGTGAGCCTGGCGGAGATCACCTGCCCGATCCTCGCGTTCGTCGGCGAGGTCGACGACATCGGGCAGCCGCTCGCGGTCCGCGGTATCCGGCGGGCCGCTCCCCGCGCCGAGACCTACGAATACTCCCTCAGAGCAGGCCATTTCGGGTTGGTCGTGGGCACGGTGGCAGGGGAGCAGACGTGGCCCGCGGTCGCGGAGTGGGTGCAGTGGCGCGAAGGCCTCGGCGACCGCCCCGTCGGCGTCCACCCCATGCTCCCACCGGACCCGCACCGCGACGACGAGAGCGGAGTGAGTTTCGGGAACCGACTGACGCACGCTGCGGCCACCATCGCCGAGGTCGGCACCGACATCGGGCGTGGCCTCGCGCAGATCGCGGCGGGAAGCGTGCGCGGCGCGCGGGACATCTCCGAGGAAGCCGCGCGGGCGCTTCCGCGACTCGCGCGTCTCGGGCAGATCCAGCCGCGGACCAGAATCTCGGTCGGTGCACTCCTGTCGGAGCAGCTGCGCAAGGGGGCGCAGCGCGAGGTCTTCATCTTCGACGACCGGGTCTACACCTATCGACAGGTCGACAACAGGATCGATCGGGTCGTGCTCGGCCTCGTCGACAACGGTGTCCGGCCCGCCATGCACGTCGGGATCCTCATGGGAACCCGACCCAGCGCGATGGCGGCGGTCGCGGCGGTGTCCCGCATCGGGGGTGTGTCGGTACTGCTCGCGCCGGGCGCGGACCTGCCCGAAACCCTGCACCTCGGTGACGTCGAGAAGATCATCACCGACCCGGAACACCTCGACACCGCCACCGCAACGGGGCTGCCGGTCTTCGTCCTCGGCGGAGGCGATGTCCGAGATCTGGACGTCGATCCCGAGGCCGACGTCGTCGATCTCGAACGGTACGACCTCACCGGCGTCCAACTCCCCGGGTGGTACGTGCGCGACCCGGGTCTCGCCCGCGAACTGGCCTTCGTGCTGTTCACCGGAAGCGGACGCACCCTCGAGATGAAGCGGATCACGAACTACCGCTGGGCGCTGTCCGCGTTCGGCACCGCGACCGCCGCGGCGCTGGGGCGCGGCGACACCATGTACTGCCTTGCCCCGCTGCACCACTCGTCGGGACTGTTGGTGAGTCTCGGTGGCGCGCTCGCCGGCGGTGCACGGATCGCTCTGTCTCGGGAACTCGACCCCACTCGATTCAGCGACGAGATCCACCGCTACGGGGTCACCGTGGTCACCTACACCTGGTCGATGATGCGGGAGATCCTCGACAGCCCGTCGCTGCACGTCGACGCCAGCCACCCCGTGCGCCTGTTCATCGGGTCCGGAATGACCCCCGGACTGTGGCGACGAACGATGGAACAGTTCGCCCCGGCCCGGATCCTCGAGTTCTACGCATCGACCGAGGGTGACGTCGTCCTCGCGAACGTGTCGGGCGCCAAGATCGGTGCGAAGGGACGGCCGCTGCCCGGCAGCGTCGACATTCGACTCGCCGCGTACGACCCCGCCGCGGGGCGACTGCTCGAGGACGAGCGCGGTTTCGTGCGTGACTGTGCCGACGACGAGGTCGGACTGTTGCTCGGCAGGCCCAGCGCATCCACCGAAGCGTTGACGGGTGTGATGCGCAGCGTCTTCGAACCCGGTGACGTGTGGGTACCCACGGAGAACCTCTTCCGCCGCGATTCCGACGGGGACTACTGGCTGCTCGACAACAAGCGCACCGTCGTCGTCACCGAACACGGACCGGTGTTCACGATGCCGGTCGTCGACGTCCTCGGAATGCTCCCGCGCATCGACCTCGTCGTCTCCTACGGCGTCGCGGTGGGCGAGACGGACATCGCGGTGGCGGCAGTGACCCTGCGAGGAAACCGTGCCCCCACGGCCGCGGAGATCACCGCGGCGCTCGATGCGGTGCCCGCGGACGAACGCCCGGACCTCGTGCACGTCGTCCCGCAGATCACGCTGAGTCCGTCGTATCGGCCGATCGTGGACGCGTTGCGTTCCCGGGGGCTGCCCAAGCCCAGCGCGCGGTCCTGGTATGCCGACCGGGAGACGGGAACCTACAAGCGGTTCACCAAGGCCGTCGCAGCAGCCTGGACGGCGGGCTCGGACCATGCGGGGCCGGCCGCGCGGTAGTGTGGGCTCGTTCGTTTCCCCTGTCGAGAGGACATCCGTGGCCGTCGATCCCACGTTGTTGAGCATCCTGGCGTGCCCGCAGGACAAGGGGCCGCTGCTGCTCGTAGACGACACGGTGCTGTACAACCCCCGACTCCGGAGGGCGTACCCCATCGAGAACGGCATCCCCGTGCTGCTCGGCGACGATGCCCGCGACGTCTCGGATGCGGAGCACGAGGACTTCGTCGCGCGCGGATCGGCGGGGTGGACACAGAACTGAGCGGCGCCCGTCCCCGATGATGCCGGAAGACCTGGCCGCTCTCACTCCCCTCGAGGCGGCACACGCCCTTCTCGGAGCCCGCATCGCGGCGCGCGATGTGGTGGTCCGCGTGACCGAGGTCGAGGCGTACGGCGGACCGGAGGACGGGCCCTGGCCCGATCCCGCGGCGCACTCGTATCGGGGTCCCACCGATCGCAATCGCGTGATGTACGGGCCGGTCGGTCATCTGTACGTGTACCGCAGCTACGGAATCCACCACTGCGCGAACATCTCCGTCGGTCCCGACGGGGTCGCCGCCGCCGTGCTGCTCCGCGGCGCCGAAGTCCTCGACGGAGCCGCCGTCGCCCGGACCAGGAGAACCGCGGGGACACCGGCCTCGAACCTGGCGCGCGGACCAGGCAATCTCGCCGCCGCGTTGGGTCTCACACTCGCCGACAACGGCCTGGACGTCTTCGCCGCCGGCGCCGATGTCGAGCTGACACTCGACGCCACCACCGACCCGGTGAGCTGCGGACCACGCGTCGGCGTCAGCGTCGCCGCGGAGCGCCCGTGGCGGCTGTGGATCACCGGCGCGGCCGGTGTCTCCGCATACCGGAGGAGCCCGCGGGCACCGGCGGTATCCGGTGGGGTGGGATGATCGGGGAGTGACTGAGCATATTCTCGACGAACTGACCTGGCGTGGGCTCATCGCCCAATCGACCGACCTCGACGCGTTGCGACGAGAGCTCGATGCGGGGCCGGTCACGCTGTATACCGGATTCGATCCGACCGGACCGAGTCTGCATGCCGGTCACCTCGTCCCCCTGCTCGCGCTCAAACGGTTCCAACGTGCCGGGCACCGGCCGATCGTGCTGGCCGGTGGAGCGACAGGAATGATCGGCGACCCGCGCGACGTCGGCGAGCGGACGATGAACTCGGCCGACACCGTTGCGGACTGGGCGGACCGGATCCGCGGTCAGCTCGAGCGCTTCGTCGATGTCGACGATTCCCCGACAGGCGCGGTCGTCGCGAACAACCTGGACTGGACGGGGCAGCTGAGCGCCATCGACTTCCTGCGGGGCATCGGCAAACACTTCTCCGTCAACGTCATGCTCGCGCGCGACACCGTCAAGCGTCGCCTCGAGGCGGACGGGATGTCGTACACGGAGTTCAGCTACATGTTGTTGCAGGCCAACGACTTCGTCGAGCTGCGACGTCGGCACGGCTGCGTGCTCCAGGTCGGGGGATCCGACCAATGGGGGAACATCATCGCCGGCGTCGAACTGAACCGACGCACCGACGGTGCGTCCGTGCACGCATTGACGGTTCCGCTCGTGACGTCGTCCGACGGCAAGAAGTTCGGGAAATCGACCGGTGGTGGAAGCCTGTGGCTGGATCCGGAGATGACCAGCCCGTATGCGTGGTACCAGTACTTCGTCAACGCCGCGGACGCCGACGTGATCAAGTACCTGCGGTGGTTCACCTTCCTCGATCGGGACGAGCTGGCAGCGCTGGAGACCGCGACGGCCGAACGTCCGCACGCGAGGGAAGCGCAGAAACGCCTCGCCGCCGAGATGACCACGCTGGTGCACGGTGAGGCGAACACCCGCGCCGTCGAACTCGCCAGCCGCGCGTTGTTCGGCAGGGGCGAACTGGCGGATCTCGACGAGGCGACACTCGCGGCCGCCGTCACCGAGGCGTCGGTGGTCGATATCCATCCGGGTGAGCCGTCGTCGATCGTGGACCTGCTCGTAGCCACCGGACTGTGCGAGAGCAGGGGAGCGGCCCGCCGCACGGTCAAGGAAGGCGGGGCATCGGTCAACAACGCGCGTATCGGTGACGAGGAGTGGACGCCGGCCGACGCCGATCTACTCCATGGGCGGTGGCTCGTCGTGCGTCGAGGCAAGCGCAACTTCGCCGGGGTGCGTGTCCTGCGGAACTGACCGGGCCACGGAGCCGGTGCCGGGAGGATTCGCGGTCGGGCCATTCGGGTCCGATGCCGCTCGGATCGTTGTTCGGGTCTTTGACCAGGCGATTTGACCTCCCGGTAGCGGCGGCGTAACTTTGTCGTCGTTCGAGCGACAGGGACGGACACCCCGAAACGAGAGAATCGGGGATGCAGTACTGTTCAGGTCGGGAGAACAAGGTCGAATCGAGTGTGGCGCGAGTGACTTTGCGCCTCGCAGATCGACTGTGCTAGATGGAACGGTTGCCCCGGAGCGGTTCGAACATGCGGTTCGGAACGTGATGGTGTGTGCGTGTTCTTTGAGAACTCAACAGTGTGCCGATGAATGTCAGTGCCAATATTATTTGGTGCGACCACCCCA
>ENA-UOUL01001011-UOUL01001011.1-bioreactor-metagenome-genome-assembly--contig:-NODE-1011-length-43491-cov-4.818446_pt1 | contig 43491 bp, 35 predicted proteins | sample MGYA00249838_ERZ747220 | MGnify/ENA primary metagenome ERZ747220 (study PRJEB28778, sample SAMN05720191) | bioreactor metagenome | isolation source: Anaerobic biogas reactor | place: USA:Washington... | reverse complement strand
ACATGGGACTGCTGGGCTACAACGCCCGGGAAAATTACACCGGGCGGGCGGCCATCGAAGCCGCCGGTGCGCGGATCCCCCTCGACCCCGGCGATGTCGCGTTCCGCACCAACCTGGTCACGGTCGAGGAAGACCGGATGCTGGATTATTCCTCCGGCGACATTTCCAGCGCCGAGGCCCATGACCTGATCGCCGCGCTGAACGAGGCGGTCACGCGACCCGGGGTGCGCTTTCACGGCGGGGTGAGCTACCGCCACCTGCTGATCTGGCGCGATGGCCCCCAGAAACTGGCCCTGACCCCCCCGCACGAGATTTCCGGAAAGCCCGTGGCCGATCATCTGCCGCTGGGGCCCCGCGCCGAGGAGGCGCGCGAGCTGATGGAACTGTCGCGCCGCGTGTTCGCGGACCACCCGGTCAACCGGGCGCGGCGGGACAACGGCCTGCGGCCCGCCACCCAGATCTGGCTGTGGGGCCACGGCAAGGCGATGTCGCTGCAGCCCTACGCCGAACGCTACGGGCTGCGCGGCGGGGTGATCACGGCCGTGGATCTCGTGCGCGGGCTGGCCGAACTCTGCGGGCTCGAGGTGATCCGGGTGCCGGGGGCCACCGGATGGATTGACACCGACTACGGCGGCAAGGCCCAGGCGGCCATTGACTGCCTGCGCCGGTCGGATTTCGTCTATGTGCACGTGGAGGCGCCGGACGAGTGCGGGCACAAGGGCCTGGCCGAAGAAAAGGCGCGTGCAATCGGGAATTTCGATCACCGGGTGGTGGCGCCGGTCTGGTCCCACCGAGCAACGCCGGCTACCCCTTCGAGATCGGTCAGAATGTAGATTCTCGGCACGCCCAACAACCTCCGCGCTGCAAAGAGAAAAGCGGCCCTTTGCTGCGAAAGGCCGCTATCTGGCTAGAACTGGGCCACCTCGTCAGTGCCCACCACAAAGATCGTCGCTCGGCTGGGCGGGTGTGAGGCCGGTGCGGCCGAGGTGTCTACCTCGGGGCCTGCACTGGCATCAATGATCCTGAGAGCCTCATCGACGCGCTCGGGGCGCACGCCGATCAAGAAGGTCGCATTCCCGACACGCCAAAAGCCGCCCGTGGTGCTGATCTGGGTCACTCGAAAGCCGCCGCTGGTCAGGGCGTGACGCACATCTGAGGCATAGTCTTTGCGCACGATGGCCACAAGTAGCTTCATGGGGCACTCCTCGTCGAGCTCTCTCGATCTGCCTCTATCCCACACACCTATTGTACCGAGTCTAGCAGGATTGTCCAGCGGTCTGTTCCACAGGTGACCTCGATAGCGGCATCAAGGGCTGGCTGGGCGCTGCTGGTGATGCGGATGCGTACGGAGCCATCTGGCTTGATGTCGATCTGCTCACGTGAGAGCTCGATGCCTGGGTCTGTGGCGCGGAGTGAGATGCGCGCTGGCGCCAAGCCATGATTGCGGATTGCAAGGCGTCCCTCGTAGCCACTGGTGCTGCGCACCAATGTGGCTCGGTCAGGTGACTCTAACGCCGCCTGAAGCTCGATGGCCAATAGCACATCGATGTGCAGATCACCACCATTAGAGCGCACGTCGAGCGTAGCCTCGACCAGAGTCTGATCTCGTGGCAACTCCGTCGGGTCGGCTCGGAGCACGATCTCGGTCGAGCGCCCCGTGGCACACTCAAAAGAGACGCGGTCCAGCTCTATCCAGGGCTCACTGGCCGACACCGTGCCGCGCAGTTGGCCCAGCCCATGGTTGAACAGCCGCAGCGACGCTGACACGGGGGCGCGATTGACGCTGGGGCCCATATCTACGAGCATTGCATCGGCAGCGATGAGCGGGTGCGCCTTGGCGATGCGTAGCGTCACCTTGGCTCTGCCAGCATCCGAGTTGATCACCAGGCTCGACTCATCACTCTCGGCCTCTAGGGGCAACATAAGGCCATATGCAGACAGCTCAATGGTCTGCTCTTGCCAGGGGGCACATACCCCTGCACTGGGCTCGATCTCAACCCAGGGAGCGGCGGTTGCGGCTGTCCATGCGAGGCGCCCGTTCCCGTCGTTGGCCACCGTGACGATGCGGCGCTCTACAACGCTTGGATCGACATATCCCAGGTCCACGATCTCTGGCTCGACACGCAGAGCAGGCTTGACAATGGTGATACTCGCCGGCAAGTCTCGCATCGTGGTGGGCTGGATTAGGCGCAGCGCCGCCTCGACCTCAATAGTCTCACCATGGTCAAAGTGGCGCGTGTCGGCTGACAGGCGCAGCATCTCAGATTGGCCGGGCTCCAACAAAACCGAGTCCACGCTCGCTCTCAGCCAGGGCACCAGCGTGGCTACCGTTAGGGCGAGCGCCGCTGTGCCCTCGTTGTTGAGCATTAACCCCAGCTCTGGAGACTGGCCGTGCACCACCGCACCAAAGTTCAATCGATCCTGTGTCAGGGTGAGCCGCGGCGCGCTTACGGTGGCCTGCAACGACATGCTCTCAACGCCGCCATTGCTTTGCACGCGTAGCGCCTGTGCCATCGAGATCGGTCCATCAGGCAGGCCGGCTAGGTCAGCCGTGACGGTGATTTGCGCCATTCCGCCGGGCTCTAGGGCGAACTCGCGGGGAAAGGCCTGCAGCCACGGCACCAGGCTGCGCGCCGCTCCCTCAAGGCGGCCGTCGCCGGTGTTCGCGACGATCAGATACCGTTCGGCCACTTCACCCGCGCGCACCAAGCCCAGATCCATATGCGAGGCGCCCAACTCAAGGGCAGGGCGGCGACGCCAGGCACGCACTTCGATGACGGCTTGGCCGCCGTCGCTGGCTATGGCGAGTGCCTCGCGGGCTGCCTGAGGTCCCTTAGGCAGCCGCTCTGGCAGGCAGACCACGGTCACCTGGGATGTCTCTCCGGCTCGGCAGCGAAACTCGGGCCGGTCGATGCGCAGCCAGGGGACGCGACTGGCCACGGCGCCTGAAAGCAACTGCCGTCCATTGTTGCGCAACGCAACCGCAAAGGGTTGGGGGGCGTCATTGTCAATCTCACCCAGATCGTGCATCGTCGACTCGACGAGTAGCTGCGGCCCCGAGGCGATGTCGACTATAACGCTCACCCAGTGGGTACCAGCATTCGATTCCAGCGACAGCGCCTGCGGCTCGCTGACTTTGCCCTCAGACAATTCCCGTGCGTCGAGCGTAAACAGCACCTTGGCCTGCTTGCCGGGTGGCAAGACCAACGCTTTGGCGGGCGCCTTGAGCCAGGAGACGTGGCTAAGCAGCCGGCCGCTGATCTCTACCTCGCCCACGTTGCGCACTGTGAGCACCAGTCGACGTCTCTCGGTGGCGCCCACATCGCGTACTTGCAGGCTGCGAGGCTGCAGCGATACCGCCGCGCGAGCCGTCGTCAGCCCCGTCGTGGCGGTGGCGGGCAGCTGCGCGGGCTCGATAGTGCTCTGGGGGCCGAAGCGGTTGTCAGCGGCAAAACCCAGGTCTTCCATCGTCTGCACGCCACTGGATTGGGACGGAACGGGGCGGGACGTAACGTCTGGCGCCGACCTCTTGGCAGTCTGATACCAGTTGTCGATGGATTCGAGGGGGCCATAGGTTTCATCCCAGAGAGCCCGACGAAACTGACGTGTGCTGGCAAAGCGTCGCTGAGGATCGCGATGCGCTGCACGAGCGATTGCTTTGACGAGTTGGGTCGCGATGCCCGGCACGGTGCGCTGCAGAGGCGCCGCCTGTGAGCCTTGGCGCGCCAAGTCTACACCGGCGAGGAGGGCGTAGAGCACGCGTGCAACGGCGTAGACATCAGATCGCGGCCCCGGAAAGCCTGTGTCAAGTTCGGGCGCGGCATAGCCCTGCGTGCCGCCATAGGGGCCATAGGTGGTAGGTGCTACGAACCGGCCCAGGCCCAGCCCAACCAGCCTTACCTCTCCCCGCGGGGTCACCATCAGATGCTCGGGCGTAAGGAACGTCGCGTCGAGCGGAGGCTCCTGCCGGTGCAGTACAGAGAGCAGATCGCAGAGTTGGGCGCCCCAGTTGCGGGCCAGTTCTGGCGAGACGCGTATGCTGCGCTCCTGCAAGATGCGTCCGCCATCCCAGCCCTCAACAAGATCCATCACCACATAGACGTGGTCTTGCAGTTCAAACGTGTCGTGGATCGTCGGCAAGGCGACGTGCCGTATTCCTTGCCAACGCTCTACCTGGTGATAGAGACCGCTTAGCCCCTGACGGCGCTCGTCGGCGCGGAAGAGCCTAACCAATGAAAGCTCCTTGATGACTACCGGCTGATTGCTACGACGATCGACCGCCCTCATGACACGGCCCGTCTGGCCGCTGCTCAGCACATCCTCGATGACATAGCGGCCTTTGAGCCGCTCGCGGGGCGTCTCTCGAAACAGCCCGGCAAACATGTGGGCATCACTGGCTCTCGATGAGCAGCGTGGACACTCGGCCACATACCATGGTCGGCGTTGTCCACAGGTGGGGCAGATGCGTACGAGCGGCGCGGCACAGTGGGGACACACGGCTGCGCCGCTGGGGTAGGTTTCGTTACACTTGGGGCAGCGTGGTTCGGTCATGGGCTCACCAAGGGTGCGAACGATTGACGATACTAGCAGACGCCAGTGCACAACGTTGCGCGCTGATGACGCCTAACGCGGCCAATCATTATAGTTGATCACGCCTTTGGCTGCCAACAGCGCCAGCGGTGGTGGGACGCGCGAGCGCGCAGCGAGGCCAGTGTGGCTTGGCTGCGCGCTCGCGGTGTACAGCTCAGTAGTTGGTGAAGGCGAACGTGCCAGTGATCTCGCCAAAGTAAAGGCGATGGTAATCCTGACCGCCGTAGCTCTTGGCTTCGATCTCGGGAGCGAGGTGATCAGGGATGACGTCGTTGTGGTGCACCACCTTACACTCGTAGACCAGCGGGCTCGAGTCCAGGCTGACGGCGCGCACCGTTTTACCGGGGCTGGCCACTCTGCCAAGACCCACGAGTTTGTCCATGTCTCGCCCGCTGCGGGTGCCGCAGAGCATGACATAACGCTGCATATCGACGGTGGGCACAGAGACGGCAAACTCGCCCGACTCTTCGATAAACTCGTAGGTGTAGCGCGAGGGGCGGACCAGCACGGTAAACACCGGTCTCCCCCAGACGATGCCCACCGAGCCCCAACCGATGGTCATGATATTCGACTCTCCACTGCTCTTTGTGGCCGAGAGCAGTAGCCCCGGGCTCGCCAGCCTGGCAAGCGTGTCAGCCAAACGATGCGTGTAGGGAACAGCGATGCGACTCATGCAGATTCCTCCAGCACAGTGATCTCGCTGACCATCTGTTTACTGCAACTCGCGTCATCATGCAAGATGAAAGGTTGACACTGGCAGGACGCCAATCTATGATGGCGTTGTTGGGCGACGATATGGTTGGAGGTTTGATGCGACCGATTCGCTTCAACGAGAGCTACTATGTGGTGCCTCCCGCGGCGCTGGATGCTGATCCTGCCGGCGATATGCGCGCCATGTTGTTCAGGTTGAGCCGTGCCGAGAGTGGCCTGGAAGAGTGCGAGCTACAGCGCCGCAATGATCTGCAGGAGATACTGATCGAGCTGATCGAGCTCTCTGATCGGGTAATGGCAGCTGTCGAGAGCGCCGACGCCTCGAGCGATACTCGCGAGACGGCGGTGGTGAATGGGTTGGTGGGCTTTGGGCGGACACTGCGCGAACTGCTAGATCGTCATCAGGTAGAGGCTCTGACGACCATCGGTATGCCCATGGATGAGAGCGTGGCTGTCGCCGTCAAGTTTGAGTCTGGGGGGCAGGTGCCTGTGGGAACGGTGCTACGCGAGCAGCGCATTGGCTATCGTTGGCCACATGGCCTGCTGCGAAAGGCTGAAGTGGTGGTTTGTGGCTCGGCGACACGCGGCCAGGGCACCCCGGCGGCATCAGGGCCGGCGCCAGTGGCGTAGGAGGAGAGCATGACCGAGCACCTGACCGCCTGCCCCTATTGTGGCGATGTCTTGCCCGCCGAGGATGCCATCTGCCCGGCATGCCACGAGAACCTGGCCGGGCTGATCCAGCTTGAGAAGCGGCACCTGCTGCTCTATAACGAGGCTCTAGACGCCGCCCGCTCGGGCGATCTCGAAAGCGCGCGGGTGGTGCTATTGATGAGCCTGCGTGCCCGCAGCGACTTTGGCCCGGGTTACCGGTTGCTCGCCAAGGTGTATGCTGCGCAGGGCAACGTCGCACAGGCACGCCTGGCGGCACAGGCGGCGCTCAAGCGGCTGCCGGGCGACGCTGATCTCGAGGACCTGATCAAGGGGCTCGATCAGAGCACGCATGCGGACATATTAGCTCAAGAGAGCATAGACGGTCATCCGGCGGCACCCCCGCCGAGCGAGGCCTCGGCCGAGCGCAAGGACATCGTTGCTGCCTATGGCGCCGGGGCTGCCCTTGTAGGGTTGGGGGCCTTTATCGTGGGCCTGTTGCGCGGTGGCCGAGATTGACGCCAACGCCAGCCCATGCTATCATCGTGGCAACAAGCAGAGACGGAGATGACGCGTCCTGGCAGTCTGCACAGAGAGCCGGCGAATGGTGTGAGCCGGTCAGACACGAGGCGATATCCACTCCCGAGCTGCCCGCGTAAAGGGCAAGGCCCCTAGAGCGGCGCCGGAGCTCACCGTTATCGAGCAGCCCCACGGGCACTGAGGCTGTGCACGGCACAGCAAAGATAGGTGGCACCACGAGCAGCGCTCTCGTCCTATTGGCGAGAGCGCTATTCTTTTACATGGCGAGGTGAAGAAAATGATCGATCTGGCGTTCATTCGCGAGAATCCCGCAAAGATCAGAGAGGCCCTGCAAGCGCTCAACAGCTCTGGCCCGCTTGAGGAAATCCTTGCGCTCGACCAGCAGCGCCGTGACGTGCTCATCGAGGTCGAAAGGCTGCGAGCTGAGCGCAATCGCGTGTCAAAGGAGATCCCCCGCGTCAGCGACGCGGCCGAACGCCAGAGGCTCATTGAGGCGATGCGTGGCGTGGCCGACCAGATCAAAGACCTCGAGGTGACGCTGGGCCCAGTCGCAGAGCGCCTGCAAGCTGCTCTGCTCGAGATGCCCAACTTGCCAGACCCCTCAGTGCCGATGGGGCCCGACGAGACGCACAACGTGGTGGTGCGCCAGGTGGGCGATCTGCCCACGTTTGGCTTTGCTCCCAAGGCGCACTGGGACCTGGGCACCGACCTGGGCTTGATCGACTTTGAGCGCGGCGTCAAGCTCTCTGGCACGCGCTTCTATCTGCTACGCGACGCCGGCGCCAGGCTACAGCGCGCTCTCATCGCCTGGATGCTCGATGTGCATACGCAACAGCACGGCTATGGTGAAGTGTATCCGCCGTACATGGTGCGTGCTCAAGCGCTAGTAGGCACCGGGAACCTGCCCAAGTTCGGCGACAATCTCTACCACGATGCTGAAGAAGACCTATGGCTCATCCCCACGGCAGAGGTGCCCGTCACGAACATGTATGGTGACGAGATCCTCGACGAAACGACACTGCCCATCTACCATGTTGCGTATACGGCCTGCTTCCGTCGTGAAAAGATGTCGGCAGGCAAAGACACTCGAGGCATCAAGCGGGGCCATCAGTTTGACAAGGTCGAGATGGTCAAGTTCGTGCATCCTGACCGGTCAATGATCGAGCTCGAGACGCTGGTCGACAACGCAGCAGACATCTGCCGGCAACTCGAACTGCCGCATCGCATCGTGCAGATGTGCACCGGCGATCTCAGCTTTTCGGCAGCCATCAAATTCGACGTCGAGGTATGGGCGCCTGGCTGTGGCGAGTGGCTCGAGGTGTCCTCATGCAGCAACTTTAAGGACTTTCAAGCTAGGCGTGCCAACATTCGCTTCCGTCCTGCCGATGGCGGCAAGGTGCAGTATGTTCATACGCTCAATGGCTCAGGCCTGGCCCTGCCGCGCACACTGATAGCCGTGATGGAGAACTACCAGCAGGCGGATGGCAGCATCGTGGTGCCGGCGGTGCTGCGCCCCTACATGGGGGGCGTCGCGCGTATCGGCCGGCGTTGCTAGCGCGCAAACGAGCGCCAAACGCCCTTGATGGCGCCAAGGACGCCGCTCGCCAACACCACGGCTACGATCACGATCAGCCACAGTGCGATGAGCAATGTTGGCGGCCCCAGAACGGCCGCCAGCGCCATTCCCAGCGGTGGCATAAACCCGATAACGGGCCCGACCAGCTTGTCGAGAGTGGAGTTGGCGAGCAGCAGGTCTCTGCCATAGTGCAGGCCCACACCTGCTCCTACGCTCAGTGCCGCCCAAAGCAGCCAGAAAAGCCACGGGCTGCGACGAAAAGGCCGCACCAGCTTCTGGCTCATACTGGCTCCCCAGCGACCTGCCGCCACGATGCCGCGCCAGGCCGTTGGCACCGCCGTCGAAAAGGCGCGCCAGAGGATGCGGAGCACCTCGCGCCACACCGATACTCGCGCCAGAATCGACACCTGGACCGGGCCTGCCGCGGCTGTGCTGTCGGTCGCACCTTCCGTCTCACACACGAGCGTCACTGTGCCCTGTTGTTGCCGCCGGAGAGGCAGGTCTTCTGCGTGCACGGTCACTGTCAGCTCAACCGGACGCCCCGCCCAGAGGTGCAGCGTAGTCGGGAAGGCCTCAATCCAGGGCTCATCTGCCGAGACGCTCACCTGGGCATAGCCGCGGCTGCGATTGTCTATCTTGAGATGCTCGATAAGCGCCGCCTCGCGCGCGATGCTACCCAAGTTGATACTGGGCTGGCTAGCTTCTACCTGTGGGTGCGGTAGGCCAGGGTCGACGATGTGCAGAAATCTCTCCAGTCCTCGATCCTGATTCTGCTCGCCTTTTCTGATCTCGTCGGCGGCCACGGCAAGATCGAGCCGGTTGAGGTCGCCTAGCCAGCGCTGGAAATCGCCCTGATATAGAAAGCGCCTCGCTACGTCCCAATGCTGGTCGCACAGGGTGGGAAGGGCCCCCACCGTGCGGATCTGAACATTGCCGGGAAAGGTGAACGCCTCCAGAGTGCGGCTTGGGGTGCTGAGCGTCTCGAGTGCCACGCGCAGCTCTGACGCGGTGCTGCGACGTTCGGGGTCGGGCCGCAGGGCGCGTTCTAGCGCCAGCGCCAGCTCTTGTGGCAAAGCAGCCAACTTGGGCCACTTGAACGGGTGATCGCGAGGGTCGTCGTCGGTGAGTAGATGATAGATGGTCGCCGCAGCGGCAAACACATCAGAGCGCGGCACCGGCCGCCCGCGATACTGCTCTGGCGGCGCATAACCGTCAGTGCCATACACGGCCGCGTCTGCTCCATCATTACCGACGTTACCGCCCTGGCGCACGCCGGCAGTGCCAAAGTCCACCAGGCGCACATCGCCCAGTTGCGCCTCGAGGATCAGGTTAGCCGGTTTGATGTCGAGGTGCATCACCGGGCGTTGCTGGCCGTGCAGGTATTCTAGAATGCGGCACAGCTGCACGGCATAGCGGATGACCTCTTCGCGGTGAATCATGGCGCCTGGGGCGGTGGAGCGCCCCCCCAGGCGCCGCGTCACAAACGATTCGAGGTTTCGCCCCTCGATGTACTCCATCACCAGGTAGTAGCCGCCCGATTCCTCAAAGAAGGTGTAGATCTTGGGGATGCCCGGGTGATTCAGATAGGCGAGGGTACGCCCCTCTTCTTCAAATCTCTGTCGCGCCTGCCGTCGCTGTTGTTCGTCTGAGGCATCATAATAAGTCAGCATCTGCTTGATAACGCAGAGCCGGCCAAAGGCGCGTGTATCGCGCGCCAGGTAGATGGCCCCCATGCCCCCTTTGGAGATGGAGCGTACGATCTCATAGTCACCGCCGCGCAGAGCGCCGGTCAGCTCGGTGGGCGTGGCTGTGGGGCGCCCACAATGCGGGCAGAACCGCGACTGTGGGCGCAACGGGGCGCCGCAGGCCGGGCAGGCGTAGTGTGTCATCCGGCGCGGAACACCAGCTTGACCTTGCCGGCACGTATTTCGTCGCCATCGTGCAGCGCCACTGGCAGTCCGGGCTGCAGCCGAGTGCGGTTGAGCCAGGTCGCGTTGGTGCTGTTCAGGTCTTGAATGGCGAACTGGCCTTCTCCGACGGTGATCTTAAAGTGGCGCCTCGAAACGCCCCCAGCTTCGCCGCCGTGAGGCGTCAGGTCGACATCGGGGAAGGTGTTCGAGAAGGGATCTTCACGGCCTACCAATACCTCACCAGGCCCCGAGAGGGCGATGGTCGCGCCGCTATCGGGCACAAGGAGGTGCGGCCCCACAGGCGTGGGCGCGGTGATGGCAGCGGTTGCTGTCAGGTCGGCGGGTTGTGCTGGCGGCATGCCGGTCTCTGCCTTGGCGGGCGTGGCGCTGGAAGCGGCCGGAGCGCTACTCGTCACTGTTGCTGCCGCAGGCCCTACAAGGGCAGCACCACAGAAATCGCAGAAGGCATCCTCGGGGGCTACGTGAGCACCACACGAAGGACACTCGCTGGGTGCAGACGGTGCCGCTTCCGGCTCGCCAAGGCTCTGCGACGCCTCGGGCGACAGGACAGGCGCCGGCGCGACGGATGGCTCGGCTGGCGCGGGTTCTGCAGTCTGCTCGTTGACCGTGGCCGTTGGCTGCCCTGTCTCCGTTGTGGAGGCCGCTGCCAGTGCCGCCCCGCATTTGGCGCAGAAGGCGTCATCGGGCTCTGCCTGAGCGCCACAGCGCGGGCATGCCAGCGCTACCGGCTCGACGACAGGCTGCATCACGGCCGGCGCTGCCGCCACAGCCGCTGCCTCAGGGGCTGGGCCCTCAAGCGGAGCGCCGCACTCGCCGCAGAACAGCTCGCCAGGCGTGTTCACGCCGCCGCACCGGGTGCATGTGCCAGCCTGGGCTGTCGGCTGATCGGCGGATACGGCCTCTGGCAGAGGCGTCACAGGCTGCGCCAGGCGCTGGCCGCACTGGTCACAAAACACCGCGTCACTCTGATTCTCGTTGCCGCACTTGGGGCATTTCATGTCTGGCTCCTTTGCGCCTCTCATCACAGCTCTTGGGTGAGCTTGCGGGTCTGGTAACGTAGCTTCTTTGTGCCGCCCGACGACATCTGACCAGCCTGTTCCAGGTTGTCGGCCTCCTGGTTGGCCGCGCGTGCGAGGTCATCCTCACCGAGTTCGAGCAACCGGGTTGCTGCGGCGCGCAGCTTTTGCGTCGCGCCGATGATGTTGCCCTGTTGCGCCTCTTCCAGAGCACGTGTTTGTAGCTTGAACGCGGTCACCTTCTCGACGATGTTCATCAGGATGGGGTCGTATGTGCGCACCAGGGCTGGGTCTGTTACATAGTCAACCACGATGTCGCTGCGCCCTGACACGTCCGAGGTGTGCTCCAACGGCAAATCATAGCCGAGCTGCGCCTGGGCGATGCGAAAGCGCCCCGCTTGTCGTGGCGGCAACACCAGTTCTACCAGCAGCGACTTGCCTTGTTCGGCATCGAGTTCCCCGAGTTCGACCTGCACATCATGCTCGCCGATGGGCGCATAGCCCAGGTTGGCGATCACCGGCGTCACCTGCCATACCTGCCGCGGAACCACGCCCGACACCAGCCGCAGCGTTACCCGCGCATTGCGCACAATCGCCCTCTGTGAGCGCTCGACTGTCTGCGAAAAAAGCGGCACGATCTCGTCAGGCGATTCGATCAAGTCCGAGTTGCCGCTACTGCGGCGGGCCATCTCGTCCAGCAGCGATTCATTCCAGTCACTGCCCAGACCAAAGGCCTGGATCGCGATATGGTGGTCGCCGGCCTCGTTCGCCAGGCGGAGACACTGCTCCTCGTCGCCGTAGGTCTGCCCGTCTGTCAAGAGGATCACCTGGTTAACCCTGTTCTTGTCAAAGCGGCGGTACACCTCGCGCAGGCCCAGGCTCAGCCCGCGGCTCATCTGCGTGCCGCCTCCGGCCCTGATGCGCGCAATCTGATCGGCAAGCGAGCGGTGTTCGCTCATACGCGCCCCCGCCGCAACCACATCGGCCCGGTCATTGAAGGTTGTCACCGACACCAAGTCATCAGTAGAGACCTTGCCGAGCGCCAGACGCACGGCGTCGATCAGCCGCGCGATTTTCTCGCCGCGCATCGAGCCGCTGCGGTCGAGCACAAAGCCGAAATTGAGCGCCATGCGCGAGCGGGCAATGGTCTCGCCCGGTTTGGCCGTCAACAGCGCATACACCAGCTGGGGGGTTCTGGTCACGGGCACATACCCCTTGTTGAGACGAGTCGTCAGAGAAACGTGTTCAGGCATGTTGCCGCCCTCCGATCAAAATGCGCCTGTATTGAGCTGGGCGACGATCACAGAGATGTTGTCGTCGCCACCTGCCGCGTTGGCACGGTCTACCAGCAAATCGCAGGCCCGTTGCGGGTCTGATTCGCTCATCAGCACCTCCTCGATGCCGTCATCACGCAGCATCTCCCAGAGGCCGTCGCTGCACAGTAGCAGGCGTGCGTTGACGATCATCTCTTCGCAGAACAAATCGAGCCGAGCCGGCTCGGCCTCGCCCAGGCTGTTGTAGATCACATTGCGGTGAGGATGAGAGAACACTTCTTTCGCGGTGAGCTTGCCGGCATCGACGAGCCGTTGCACCAGTGAGTGGTCGTGGGTGATCTGCCGCAGCCCATGCTCGTCATAGAGGTAGGCGCGGCTATCGCCCACATTGACGATGTGCACGCTACTGTCGAGCACCAATGCGGCTACGAGGGTGCTGCTCATGTCGTTGCTCTGTTCTGCTCTGGCGGCGGCCACGGCGCGGTCGGCTGCCAGAGCTGCAGAGGCCAGCACATCGTCGGCGCTGCGCGCCAGGGGTTGTCCCAGCAGGGCAGGCGCCCAGAACTCGATGTAGACCTCTTGCCAGAGGTGCTGCACGGCGAGCCGGCTGGCAACCTCGCCCGATGCCTGCCCCCCCAGACCATCGGCCACCACGAACAGCCCCAGGCGGCGCTCGCCGGTGCGCTCGTAGACGCGGCTGTCGATGGCATCCTCATTGACTTTGCGCTGTGCGCCAGTGTCGGTGCGCAGGCCAACGCGAAGCACAGCCCAGTCTGTGCGCTCGCGCTGCACGCTCATCGGCCGCTCGATAGTGACGAAATAGTCGCGCTCGCCAACAGTGAGGTGCTCATCGTGAGGTGGCGGCTCCTGGTGACGCTGCTCGACAATGCGCACAAAGCATGGAGCATCTGTCGCGGCGCCGCACTCGGCGCAAAAGCCGTCGGGCTCGTCGGCGCACAGTGCGCCGCAGTTGGCGCAGCGGTCAAGGTCGATAGCACGAAAAGTGCGCGTTTCGGGCGTCTCTTCGAGCTGTTGCACGATCTGGAAGCGTTGCTGTAACAGACTGCCGGGCTCCAGCGTCTCGAGCACTTGATCGTGCTCGATCAACAGCGGGCGTGTTGCCTGCCCCGACGCTTTAGGAGCGGCAGCCGATACCTCAGCATCAATCGCGTTGAGCCTCACGCCGCAGCGTGCACAGAAACAGGCGTTCTCACGGTTACTCCAGCCACAGTCCTGGCAGATGATCATGCCTTTTTCCTCTGAACTCGATAGGTCAATAGCATCTTGCCCATGCGAATCTGGTCTCCGTTGCCAAGACGACAGGCCTGATGCGGTCTAAGCTTGCTGCCGTTCACGGCGGTGCCGTTCGAGCTCGCCAGATCGACGATACTGTGGCCGTCGTCACCGGCCTCGATGACGGCGTGGTTCCGCGACACATAGCCGTCAGGATCAAGCGGGCTGACGTCAAGGTCTACTGGCCGCTGGCCATGGGGACGGCCGATCAGCACGCTTGAGCCTAACAGGGGGATTGACCAGTTCCAGCCGGCCGGCTCCAGCACCAACAGCTCGGCGGCCAGCTCTTGCTCGAGCCTTTGCCCGCAGTGGCGGCAGAAACGCGCGTGCTGGCTGTTTCCTGCGCCGCAGGTGCCACAGTAACGATCTGCTATCGGAATGCTCGCTGCAGCGAATGGGGCAGTAGGCGCCGCTGGTGTGGGGCTCGCCTGTAGAGGCGCGTCGCCGGCCGGTCCACGCTGCCTATCACCAGGCGTGCGCAGCCGAAGCCGTTCCAGCAGCGGCAAACACTCGATCAACGCCTGACGCATGGCCAGCGCCGATTCGTAGCGCGCCTCGCGTTCGCTGGCCATCGCCTTTTCGACGATCTGGGCCAACTCGGCTGAGACCGCCGGATTAGCCGTATCCACTGGCTCGCGCGCCCCGGGGACGAATGTCGGCAAGGGCGGCGAACCCGTCAACAGATGGTAGAGCGTCGCGCCCAGGCCGTAGATGTCAGTGCGCGCATCTGACTGAGCGCGCCCCCACTGCTCGGGTGCGGCATAGTTCTCCGAACCCATGCTGACGGTATCGCGGTTCTGCCCCTGCTTGTATGTACGGGCGATGCCAAAGTCGATCAGCTTGATCTGACCACTAGGCGTAACCATCATGTTGCTGGGCTTGAGGTCGCGGAAGATGATCGGCGAGGGCTGCGCATGTAGATAGGCCAGCACCTCGCAGATCTGTATGGCATAGGGGAGCACCTCAGACTGCAGTAGCGGCCCTTGGGCAGTGTCAAGACGCTTCTGCAGTGAGACCCCGTGCACGAACTCCATCACAAGATACGAGCGGCCCTCATCGACGAAGAAAGCGGCTACTTTGGGCAGGTTGGGATGCGCAAGGCGTACGAGCAGGTTGGCTTCCTGTTCAAAGAGGGTGCGGGCTTCGTCGAGCGACTGGCGATCCATCGTGTCGAGGCGCAGTTCCTTCAACGCCCAAACCGCAGAACTGCCCTCGGGGCGCTCTTCCTGTACCTGATAGATCCATGACATGCCGCCACCCGCGACGAGCCGCAAGACTCGGTACCGACCACGAACAACTGTGCCTACAGCCAGAGGTTTGGTGTCCATCGCATCCATTGCCGACCACAGCGCACCGGAGTGCGAGGGTCCGTTCAAGTTCTACCAGTCTTACGTGGATGGGCAGGCTAGGTTGCGCGATGAGGGCCCAATTCACGACCTGTTGGGGATTTGACAGCCATGAGCAGAATCCTATAATGGATGGCGTTGGAGGCGTAGTGTAGCGGTTAACATGTCGGCCTGTCAAGCCGAAGATCGCGGGTTCGAATCCCGTCGCTTCCGCAGCAAGGGGCGAGTCGTATGACTCGCCCCTTTATGCTTTGGCGAACGAATGCCGAGGTCAGGTGATGAGGACGCGGATGGCCAGCGCCACGAGCACGCCGGTGGCTACGTAACGAAAGCCCACCGTGCTCAGTCTGCGGAACACACGGGCACCAACAAAGGTGCCTGCCAGGGCAGGGACGATTAGCGACAGGCTTGTTAACAGAGTCTCTGTGGTGATGTCGCCCGCCAACGCGTAGAGCGGCAGACGCACCAGGCTCACCGCAAAAAAGACCACCGAAAAAACGCCCTTGCACAGCGCCTTATCCCAGGCGCGTGCCAACGTGTAGAACACTAGCGGCGGCCCCCCCATATTGATCGAACCGCCGAATAGGCCGGACACCGCGCCGGCGACATAGCCCCACGGCCACGAACGCGTAACGATCGGCTTGGGAGGCGACCAGAAGGTCAGAGCGCTGCCCAGCAAGATCATCACGGCGATGCCAGCGCGCAGACTCGCCAATGGGAGGTTGTGCAGCAGATAGACGCCTACGGCCGTTGCCGGAAGGCCAGTGAGCAATAGCGGCCATGCCTCGCGCCAGGAGATGTCTTTGCGCGTGCTCCATACGTTGGCCAGAATGCTGGTCAACCCAACCAACGAGGAGATGGCCGTTGCCTGCGAGACTGGCATGAGGATGGAGAACATGCCCACGGTAAAGAGGCCAAAGCCAAAGCCAGTCGTGCCAGAGATGAGTCCGGCGATAAGCACGATGCCAGCCAAGAGAGCGAGATCTCCCAAGAGCATACCTCATTCGTTGAGACTTGACAGGCCCCCCGCCTGCACCTAGGATGGTGACTAGACTCTAGACTACGCGGAAGGAAGCGTCAAAAGGGGAATCATGACCAACGTGTACGACACACTCAAGGAGCGTGGATTCGTCGAGCAGGTGTCCAACGAAGAAGGGCTGCGCCAGGCGCTCGAGCAGTCCATTACCTGCTATATTGGTTATGATCCCTCAGCCGCCAGTCTCCACGCTGGAAGCTTGCTCACCATCATGGCGCTTGCGCATATGCAGCGAGCTGGGCATCGACCTCTCGTAATAGTCGGTGGTGGCACCGGCATGATCGGTGATCCCTCTGGACGCAGCGAGATGCGCCAGCTGCTAACGCCTGAGAAGATCGACGAGAACCGCTTGGCTATCAAGACACAGCTTTCACACTACATCACGTTCGATGATGAGCGCGCCATGGTGCTCAACAATGCCGACTGGTTGTTGCCGCTCAGATACATCGAATTTCTGCGCGACATCGGCAAGCACTTTTCGGTTAACCGGATGCTGACGGCAGAGGCGTACCGGTCACGCCTCGAACGCGGTCTTTCCTTCCTCGAGTTCAACTATCAGCTTCTGCAGGCCTTTGACTATCTCACGTTGTACCGCCGTTACGGCTGCGTGTTGCAGTTTGGCGGCAATGATCAGTGGGGCAACATCCTGGCTGGAGTGGATCTGGTGCGGCGCGTCGAAGATGCCGAGGTCTTTGCCCTGACCTTCCCGTTGCTCACAACCGCATCAGGTGCCAAGATGGGGAAAACGGCCGAGGGGGCGATCTGGCTCGACGCCGACCTACTCTCACCGTTCAAGTACTACCAGTACTGGATCAACACCGAGGACGCCGATGTCGAGCGCTTCCTAAAGATCTATACCTTCCTGCCTCTCGACGAGATCGCCGCACTGGCCAGCCTGCAAGGGGCCGAGCTAAGGCAGGCCAAAGAGCGGTTGGCCTATGAGGCCACGATCATTTCGCACGGGCAGGCTGCAGCAGATGAGGCACGCCAACGCTCTCGCGAGCTCTTTGGCCAGGGTGCAGCCGAGGCTGCGCCCACTACAACGCTGAACGCCAGCGAACTTGATGACAGCATCCTGGTCACCGAGCTCTTTTGCCTGGCAGGGCTCTCACGTACGCGTAGCGAAGCACGGCGTTTGATCGAGCAGGGTGGCGCCTATATCGATGGTGAGGCAGTGGATGATGTAAACCTGTCCATTGCCCGCCGCCAACTGGCCAATGAAGGGCTGCTGCTGCGAGCCGGCAAAAAGCGCTTTCAGCGTCTGATCGCTCGCTAGGCCGCGCTGCGCGACACAGTATCAAGCCTAACAGGCGCATCGTGTAGATGCGCCTGTTTCTTGTCGTTGGTGATAGCGCTGGCGATATGGAGGTCGTCAGTCTGGGTCGACACCGAAAAAGGCATAGCCCGCCGATACCAGCGTCCCAAGCCATACCCAGCCAGCGTTGGCCACCATGTCCGGTACGCTCTCGCGCAGCAGTGTGAGGCCAAAGGCGCCCAGACCAACCACGAAATAGACGGCAAAGTAGATGATCGCCAGCCACATGACGAGACGGGCATCGCGCGGCCGCCGTGTTTCGTCTCCGCCAGGCGCTAAACCTGCATCGGCATCGAGAGCGGCCACCGAACCTGACACCACCGGAAGGCCGACGGTGCGGGCCAGGCCGAGCATCTTGCTCTCAAGCAAGGCTGGTGCATCCAGGCGCCGCCAAAGCGACGGGCGTTTAGCGCCGACTGGCCGCAAACCTCGCGTCTGGACGGTTAGCGGCCGTCGCCCGCGGGCAAACCCGACCGTCACCACGGTGCCGATGAGCCCGCTCAGCATGGCGGCGGCCCTCTCCATGCCAAAAGTGATGAAAGGCGGGTCAGTGGTAACGGTGCGGTAGATGGCAACGGCCAGCACGCCCCCATAGAGCACGATGGCCATGACCGTGAGCCCCACGGTAACGACCTCCTTGACCCAGCCAGGCACAAGCTCGTTGTTGGTTAGATCGGTGTAGCTCGACATCACAGCTCCTCCCTAGACGTCAGGTTCGGGGTCCTGGTAGGGCTCGTCTACATCCTCTACATCCTGATAGCCGAACATGCCGCTCTCGCGAAGTCGGCGTGCCAGGGCAGGTGGCACTCTACCACTACGCCCCAAGACGTCGATGGCTTCGTCGGCATCATGGAAAACGATTGGCTCGACCCCTGGAAGGGCATGAGGCTCGGCACCAGCCTCGGCATCAAGCGACCAGCCCGCGGAGAGCGTTGTCAAGGCGCTGCTGCAGTTCTCGTTGATGCGCGCGCCAGCCGCTTCCCAGCCACGTACGATGGCGCTGTCAGAGCGTGACACCACCGCCACCTGCTCACCACGAGCCAGTAGTTGGCGCGCCCCTGGCCAATCGTCAACGGACGCGTCCGGCTCGATCTGAAGCATTGCGCCTGCCATGGCACTGAGCAGCGAGAGACGCGCCTGGCCGCCACGTTCGCTGTAGACCTGCTCTGGTAGGAACGGGCTCAGCACGAGCGCCCGACCAGCCTCTAGCGAGGGGCGGAGCAGAGCCAATATCGGCGCAGCATGATCCAGGCCCAGAGGCAACATCACGGTGATACGACCACCCACCTCTGGAACGCGCAGCAAGAGTTCGCGCTCGACGCCACGCTCAAAGCCGCCCAGCATCGGGACGGGCAAGGCGGCCAGACCGGCAGCCATCTGGTGCAGGTCGAACGCATCAGCAGCGGCAGCGTCGTGAGCGCCTCCAATGGCCACACCTGTTTCTGCCAGGTGATCCAGCTCACCGATGGCGAACAGCAGATAAGGCAGCTCGGCCTCGGGCAGGTTGTGGGCCAGCTCTTCGGGGTAGGCGGCGTCGGTGCGGATGATGAGTTCTATGTTGGCCTCGGCAAATGCGCCCATTCGGGCCTGTGACTCACGTGCCTGGGCAAGCAGTTGCTGCGCCTGATGCACCTGCTCGGTAGACAGCCCGGTCACCTCAGCCGCCTCAGCGGCAGGTGCGGCTGCAAAATCGCTCAACAGGTGTTGCTCGCGCATGCACCAGCGCTCCAACAGCATCTTGGCGTCTCGGCGCGAGGTGAAGGTGCCCGCGAGGAGTTGCAGCCAAAGCACCGCCTCATGTCTGCGAGCCATTGTGGCTTTGTCCACTGATCGCAATCTGCTCATGACGAAGAGTATACAACACCGCAAAGGGCAGTCAATGCCCACGTGCGTGGGCCACGTACGTGGGCCACGTACGGGACTTGGGCGGCAGACCGTTTGATTGCACAATGTTGGCAACACACAAAGGGGGTGGCGTAGTGTCAGTCGACAAAGCACAGATAGATGCGGTGGTGGCCTTTCACGGGCATATCTGCCCTGGAATCGCCACCGGTATTCGCGTGGCCGAGGCTGCGCTGCAACACGTGGGTAGAGCCAGTCAGGATGAGGAGGTGGTGGCCGTCTGCGAGACCGATAACTGTGCTCTGGATGCCATTCAGTACCTTGTAGGCTGCACTGCAGGCAAGGGGAATCTCATTGTTGAGCGCTATGGCCGCAATCGCTTCACCTTTGCGCGACGCTCCGATGGCCTGGCAATCCGCGTCACAGCCAGACCGCGGCGGCCAGGCACGCCAGAGCAAGAGGCGCTGGTATCACGTGTCAGGTCGGGCACTGCGATGGGTGATGACCATGCGCATTTCAACGCGCTCTGGCAAGAACGCGCAGCCGCCATCCTCGCTGCTCCGCTCGGCGCGGTGGTTGATGCCGAGAGGCTCGACGGCTACATATTGCCGCCCAAGGCCGTCATCGAGCCATCGCTAACCTGTTCGCGATGTGGCCTGGCGGTGATGGCGAGCCTGACGCGACAGCTCGATGGCGAGGTAATCTGCCAGGCCTGCTGGCAAGAAGCTGGTTCTCGATCAGTACACCTGAACCAAATCGGCGTGGTCAAGAGCGAGAAGCCAGAGGGTCAGTCTCATGCCGAGGCTCGCGCCGCGGTAGCCGAGATCGAGCTGCTGCCGCTGTTTGCCAAGTCGCTGACGGGGCTGCAGCCGCACCAGATGCTGCAGGTGCTTTGGCTCATCGACCGCGCTAACCGCTCCTTTGAGCAGCTTCAGCACCCCAAAGGCGATGCGGCGCTGCCCAGGCGTGGCATTATGGCACTGCGCACGCCCAATCGGCCGTCGCCACTGGGGCTGACCACTGTCGAGCTCCTCGACATTCAGGGGCTGACCCTTACTGTCAAAGGCCTGGACGCCTGGGACGGATCACCCGTGCTCGATATCAAGCCCTATGCACCGCTATGGGATGATCGTCCATAGTGGTTGTATGCCGCTGGCAAGCGGGCTATACTGGGCTTGTCCCTTAGCCGCATGTGCGCAGCAAGAGAGGTAACAACATGTCGCAGAAGATTCGTGTCACCGTCTGGAACGAGTTTCGCCACGAAAAGACGCATCAAGAGGTCGCTGATGTCTACCCAGATGGCATTCATGGGCAGATTGCGGCGTTTCTTGGTGAGAACCCTGACATCGAGACGCGCACGGCCACCCTCGATGAGCCAGAGCACGGCCTGACTGACGAGGTATTGGCCAACACCGATGTGCTCATCTGGTGGGGGCACATGGCGCATCGCGAGGTCAGCGATGAGATAGTGGACAAGGTGCAGCGGCGCATACTGAACGGTATGGGCCTGATCGTGCTCCACTCGGGCCATTTCTCCAAGATCTTCCGCCGCATGATGGGCACCAACTGCAGTCTCAAGTGGCGCGAGGCCGGCGAGCGTGAGCGCATCTGGGTGGTGGACCCCGGGCATCCCATCGCCAAGGGGCTGCCCGAGTCTTTTGTGGTGCCGCACTGTGAGATGTACGGCGAGTTCTTTGACATTCCCAAGCCCGATGCCCTGGTGTTCCTGAGCTGGTTCCAGGGTGGTGAGGTGTTCCGCAGCGGTGTGGCCTATCATCGCGGCAAGGGTAAGGTGTTCTACTTCCGCCCTGGCCACGAGACCTTCCCGATCTTTTACCAGCCCGAGATCAAACAGGTCATCACCAATGCGGTGCGCTGGGCTGCGCCGGTGTGTGGTGCTTACACCGACCTCAGCACGGCGCCCATGGTATCTGCACCCGAATCTTTCACCGTCTCAGACTAGAGCTCCATATCTGCAGACAGGGCCCGCAACCTGGCGGGCCCTATCACACTGGGTTAGTCCATGAAACGCCACTCTACCTCGACAGCAGCTCTGTGGCAGGCCGTGAATCACCCTCTCACGTTGCTCACTCCGGCTATGGGGTGTGTAGGCGCCTGGGTGTGGTGGCGTGGCACGCCAGTGGCTCAGACTGCGACTGGACTGGGCGCCCGTGGTGTAGCAGCGCTGTTGCTGGCTACCGCGATACTGGCAGTCTTTCGCGCGCTCGACGAGATGCTCGTCGACTGGCATGTCGCCGCACCCAGGCTCGGTCGCGCTCGACGCCTCGCTTCGGGGCCCTATCCGGTGGCGCTGCCCGACTGGCTGCGTCATTGCAGTGTGCTGGTCGGGCTCGAGTGTGATCTCGGTTCTGATGAGCAGCCGGCGGCGGTGCTGTATCGTTCGCGTCTGCAGCGGTGCCTGCGCTCACTCCTCAGCTGGGGCCTGGCGTTGCTCACCACCTGCCTGGCGGCGGTCGTGCTGGAGCCCGCTGCAACCACACGCGGGGTGCTTGTGCTGGGGCAGCCGACTCTGCTCGCAGGTCAAGATGTCGTGCTCACGCTCCAAGAGGTGCTGGTTGCCTCGCATGGAGGTGGATTGCGGGCGACCGAGGCTCGCACCACTATGGCCCGGAGCGGCGCAGAGCGACAGCTGACGATCGGCCGTTGGCCTGGCGTCATCGCGGCAGGTCAGTGGGTGAGGTTGGGCGGTAGCCTGCCCGCAGCGAGTGTGCAGGCTCGTCAACGGAGCGGACGGGTGCTGGTGGCACAGGCCATCGATGGCCCGCGTGCCCCCTCCCAACGGGCCCGAGTTGCATTTGATGACCATGAGCAAGAGCAGCTGGTGGTCGTCGCTGAGGCGGGACTGTTGCTGCGGCTGATCCAGCGGTTCGAGCAGGCAGGCGGGTCAGCCCTGTACGTTGAGGCTCTCGATGGTCAGTCAGGGCGCGTGCTGACGAGTGCACAAGTCCTCTCGCCAACGACGCTGGCTGCTAACCACACGACGATTCAGGTGGTGCCAGAGGTCGCGGTGGTTATCCAGTCGCTCAGCCTGCCGCTGGCGATGCTAGGATTACTGTCTGCCATCGCCTTGCTTGTCGGGTTGATAGCACAACTGTGCTGGCCCGTCCGAAGGGCATGGCTCGCCTGGACAGCCAACGAGGAGACATGGCTGCTCGACGCCCATCATCTGCCTTGGGATGGGCGGTGGCTGCTATCGTTGGAGGCCGCCCTGGACGTTTCAGATCGTCGCTCGGTCACGTGACTTTGCCCTCGGCGCAACTCAACGCGTCTGGAAGCGTACGCACAGGTGGTAGCTATCGGTCGTTGGCCTGTGCAGGAGGATGGTGATGCGTCTGAACAGGATACTGCTTGCGATGATTGATCGGCCGACTCAGGCGATGGCCGCCGTAACAGCTCGCCCGCGGTCTTGGTGGCTACCTGCACTGCTTGTCTTGTCGAGTCTGGCCCTACTCACTGTGGTTAGCGCGCCGCAGACGGTTGCCCTGACCAATGAGCGCCAGGCAGTGATTCTCAAGCCGATCGTGGCGAGCCTGCCTGAGGATCAGGCGGCGCTGGTGATGGCACGTTCGCAGATGACCGAGCGCAAGCTGGTGTTGAGCGCCGTATTGGGTGGTGGCGTCGTCATGGCCATTGGGTGGCTTGTGAGGGCGGGTGTTGTGCACCTGTCTGCGCTGGCTCTAGGTGGGCAAAGCACCTGGGCTGGTACCTTTGCCGCCGCAGGTGTGTGGAGCATGCTGCCAGACTTTGCCCGCAATCTCGTTCAGACGCTCGTAATCGCCGTCAACGGCCGTCTAATCGAGCATCAGGGGCTGTCGTTCCTGGCCGCCAGTGGCGACTGGCTGCAGGACGGTACCAACCTGCTGTACGCTTTTCTAGCGGGTATCGATCCTTTTACCCTGTGGCACCTGATCTTGCTGAGCGTGGCAGTCGCCGTCGCCGCCAAGCTGAGCACAGGCAAGTCAATCACCCTGGCCGTCGTCACCTGGGCGGTGTTCACCGGCAGCAGGCTGTTGCTGGTGGCGATCAGCAGTGCCCTTGGCACTTTGGGCTGATAGTGGTTGCAGCAAATAGCGAGGTGCGCATGAAGAGACTGCTTCTCATTGCTCTGGTGGTTGCGTTGGCGGCCGCGAGCTGGATTCTGTACTCGCAAGAGCATGATAAAGTGGCCCCCTTGCCTGAGGGCATCATCACCGAGGCAGTGACACGTGGCACAATCGAATCGCTGATCAGCGCGACAGGCTCAGTGGCCGCCGAGTATGAACAACAGCTTACTTTTGCTGCCGCCGGCCAAGTCGTTGAGGTGCTGGTCGAGGAAGGCGATCGCGTGATTGCGGGCCAGACATTGGCGCGGCTAGATGATCAGGATCTGCTTATTGCCGTAAGGCAGGCCGAGGCCGCGCTTGCGGTTACCGAGGCGCAGCTTGCGCAGACTCGGGTGGGCCCCACGGCCGAGGAGATTGCGCGTTACGAAGCGGCAGTCGAGATCGCACAAGCGAGTAGCGCCAGTGCCCGCGCAGGGGTCGCTAGCGCTCAGGCGAACATCGACCGGGTGCTGGCCGGCGCAACAGATGAAGAGATCAGTATCGCTGAACGCCGAGTCGAAGAGGCCAAGAACAGACTGTGGGGCACACAGTCTCAGCGAGATGCCATCTGTGGCCGACTCGAGTTTGGTGGCATGGAGGCCGATTGTGACAATGCCGAGGCCTCGGTGAATCAGGCTGAGGAGGCCGTACGCATCGCCGAGCTGCAGCTGCAATCGACACTCAAGGGGGCGCGGCCTGAGGAGTTGACAACCGCACGCGCTCAGCTGGACCAGGCCAGGGCGCAGCTGGCGCAGACGGTGTCACAGGTGTCTCAAGCAGAGGCAGACCTTGCTCGTGCCCTCCGTGGGGCTTCGCCAGAGCAAGTGGCAGTGGCCGAGGCGCAGGTCGAGCAGAGTCAGATCGGGGTGCTCTCGGCCGAGCTGCGGCTCGCCGATGTTGAACTCAAGGCGCCCAACTCTGGCGTTCTGGCGTGGTGGAGCCTACGAGCGGGCGATCAGGTGTCACCTGGCACGCCAGTGGGTACGCTTGTCGATGATGAGCGCTATCACCTGTTGGTAGATATTGATGAGACCGATATCGGCCAGGTCTGCAAAGGCCAGGAGGCGCGCCTGAGCCTCGACGCCTATCCGGAGGTCAATCTCGCCGGGCGCGTCACCTCTGTGAGCCTGCTCGGCGAGGCAGTTCAAGGGCTTGTCACCTATCGCGTGCGAGTCGATCTGGAGCCAACGGATGTGGCCGTGCGCCCTTTGATGACGGCTACCGTTGATATCGTCGTTGACCGCCAGGAGGAGGCACTGCGAATACCAACCCGCGCGCTGCGGCGCGACGCCAAGGGACGTTACGTCGATGCTGTACGCAGTAACCGCATTGAGCGCGTCGATGTCGAGATCGGCGTCTCAGACAGTGTCTACACCGAGGTGGTGCAGGGGCTAGCTGAGGGCGACCAGGTAGTGGTCAGTCAGCCGCGCACTGATCTATTCGGTGGCCTGGCGGGAGGCAACTGATGCTGATCGAGCTGCGCGACATCACCAAAGTGTATGATATGGGTGCGGTCCAGGTTCACGCCCTGCGTGGCGTGAGCCTTGATGTCGCTGAAGGTGAGATGACGGCTATCATGGGGCCATCGGGCTCGGGCAAGAGCACGTTGATGAACATCATGGGCTGTCTGGACCAGGCCACCTCGGGTGTCTATGCACTGGGCGGCACCAACGTCTCCACGCTCGATGACAACCAGTTGGCCGCGATTCGGAACGCACGCATCGGCTTTGTCTTTCAGAACTATAACTTGCTGAGCCGTACCACGGCCATCGATAACGTAGAACTCCCCTTGATCTATGCTGGCGCCCGCAATCGGCGAGAGCTTGCCCGTCAGGCCCTTGAGCAGGTAGGGCTGGTCGACCGCATGTACCACCGACCTTATGAGCTCTCGGGGGGACAGCAGCAGCGCGTCGCCATTGCACGAGCCCTGGTCAATCAACCTTCACTGATCCTGGCTGATGAGCCGACCGGTAACCTGGACTCGGCGACGGGCCTGGAGATCATTGCTCTATTTCAGCGGCTGAACAGAGAGCACGGCATCAGCGTGGTCTTTGTAACGCATGCCCCCGAAATCGCGGCCTATACCCGACGCATCGTCACGCTGCGAGACGGACTGGTGGAGAACGACGCGCCAGTGCATACACCGCTGCTGGAGCCTCAGCCTGGCCTTAACAGATCTGAGGATGAGGTCGCATGAGCCTGCTCGAAAGTGTGCGGATGGCGTTACGTAGCCTGGCCGCCAACAAGCTCCGGGCCGGGCTTACGATGCTCGGCATCATCATTGGTACGGGAGCTGTCATTGCGTTGCTGTCGGTGGGTGAGGGCGCACGCGCGGCTATCACTTCTGAGATCCAGAGCATCGGCTCGAACCTGATCTTTGTCTTTCCCGGTAGTCTCGAACAATCCACCGGCTACAGTCAGAACTATGCACCGCTTACTCTCGAAGATGCCCATGCCCTGGCGGATCCGGCGTTGGCGCCGAGTGTTGGGGCAGTAGCGCCGCTTATCGATAGGAGTTTTCCGGTAACGGCGGGCAGCGATGCAGTGCAGGTCGAGGTGATCGGTACGACGCCCGATTTCGAGTTCGTGCGTAACTACCCGGTCGATTATGGCGTCTTTATCAGCGACGCCGACATCGCCGCAGAGGCTCGCGTTGCCGTTCTGGGCGCGGCCACCGCACGCAAGCTGCTGGGCGACGAAAGCCTCGCGCTTGGCGAGACGGTGCGCATCAATCGCATCCCGTTTACGGTGGTTGGTGTGCTGGTCGCCAAGGGCGGGCAGGGCTTTGCAGGTGGCAGTGCCGACGACGTTGTGATCGTACCCATCACAACGGCGCTCAGGAGGCTGGTGAGCGGCAGACAGGCGGCCACTACCGGCCGCGCAGTCGACTATATCACAGTGTCGGCCATTGACGAGGACAGCATCGACGCAGCGATCGAAGAGATCAGTTGGGTGCTGCGCGATCGTCATGGCATTGAGTATCAGGAAGACGACTTTACTGTCACCTCCCAGCAAGACATTTTGGGAGTGTTCGATCAGATCACTAACGTGCTGACGATCTTTTTGGGCGCGATTGCCGGCATATCATTGCTGGTGGGTGGCATCGGTATCATGAACATCATGTTGGTCTCGGTGACTGAGCGCACTCGCGAGATCGGCATTCGCAAGGCCGTCGGTGCACGGCGAGGGGACATCCTGGTGCAGTTTCTGATCGAGTCTATCGTGATGAGCGTGATCGGTGGCATCGTAGGCATAGCCTTCGGTTGGGGCATCTCACTCGCGGTCAACTCCACCGGGCAATTCACCACGGTGGTGACGCCACAGTCGGTATTGCTCGCGGTGAGCTTCTCGATGGCCGTGGGCCTGTTCTTTGGGATCTATCCCGCCTCACGGGCGGCCAATCTGAACCCTATCGAAGCACTCCACTATGAGTGAGAGTGGCTCATGTTTCGTCAGGGGCATCAGGCAAGGGTGGTCGCACCTGCCCGTCGGCGAGCAGGCGGTCGAGGAGCTGCTGTGTCTCTTGCTGCTGCAGAAAGGCCGATAGCAGCGCCTGCTTGTAACGCACTGCTCGAGCGCTCTCGCGCGTCTGTTCATCGAGACGATCCATCAGTCGTTGAGTCAGATCGCCCATCATCTCGCGCATCTGCTCCTGCTTTTGCGTGAGCAGTTCGTGCAGTTGCTCGTTCTCAAGGAGCAGGGCGCTCACCACCTCGCGCCGCCCGCTGCCAAATAGCCCGGCGATGCCTGACGACGTAAGACGGTCTCGCAGACGGGCATTGACTCGCTCGAGTTCGACAATACGCGCCTCTTTGGCTGCTAACTGCTCTTGGTGCTCGCGCAAGAGTTCCTCTTTGTCGTTGCCGAACGAGCCTAGTAGGCGGTCGACTGTACCCTCTTGCTGCGAACGTTGCTGCGCCAGCAGCCGGTCGCGCAGGCGATGTTGCCACCACAGCACCAGCATGACGACGATGACCGCCATTACCAAACAGATCAGCAGGGTGACGAGCACTTGCATGGTGAGGAACGGTTGGTTCACGGAAGTTTCAGCCCTCATGCAGCCTCCTGTGTCGCTGACCCTGATAGGGGCCTGGCTAGATGCCTCGTGCGCTCTGTATGGCGGCAACCAGGTCTGCTGCACGATCGGTCAAGGCATCCCAGTCGTTACTGGCGACGAGCGCATTGCTGACCAACGATGAGCCAACCCCCACACAGTCGGCGCCAGCTTTGATGTACGCGGTGATGTTGTCGATGCCGACCCCACCCACCGGCGCCAAGCGAATGTGGGGCAACGGCGCCTTGATTGCCTTGATGTAAGCGGGCCCGACCACATCGCTCGGAAACACCTTGACCACGTCGGCGCCCAGCTCCCAGGCCCGCAAGACCTCGCTGGGCGTAAAGGCGCCGGGCATTACCAGCGCACTGTAACGTTTGCAGAGCTGGATCGTGGTGGCATCGAGTGTAGGCGCCACCACGAAACGCGCCCCCGCCAGTAGTGCCTGTCGGGCGGTGTCGGCGTCGAGTACGGTGCCCGCACCAAAAACGATTTCATCGCCATATCTTTCGGTGACGGCTTGCAGCGTGTCGAGTGCACGTGGGGTGGTCATGGTGAACTCGACAAAGCGCACCCCGCCGCGCGCAATCGCATCCGTCACACGCATGAGGTGCTCGGCCGAGCCAAGCCTTACGATGGCCACAATGCCCGATTCGAGCAGGCGTGTCAACAGTCCCATTCGCGCCTCCAGCGCAGTTTGTTGCACAGCGATGTTACTCCAGGCTGGACGCTTGTCCAATCACCAGGCGGCGACAACGGCCTTGACAGGGCGCTCGCGGGCACCTTACACTAGCGTAAGACTCACAATGGAGATCGCAATGCAGATCAGCGACATCAACTGTTTTCCCTGCTGGGGCGGTCATCGCAACTATATGTTCGTGGTGATCGACACCGACGCGGGCATAGAAGGCATTGGCGAGGCTGGCCTCACTGGCATGGAGCTGGCCGTTCAGGGCGCCATCGCGCACTGGCGAGAGCTGCTCATCGGCCAGGATCCAATGCGCACCGAGCACATCTGGCAGACGCTGTCGCGCGGAGCGTTCTTTCCCCATGGTAGAGTCTTGGGCAGCGCCCTGGCCGCGATCGATATGGCCTTGTGGGACATAAAGGCCAAGGCGTTGGGGGTGCCGCTCTACCAGCTCTTTGGCGGGCGATCGCGTGACGCCGTTGCCTGTTACTGCCATCTCGCGGCTGGCCATGAGCCAGGCACCGAGCGCCTGTTGCGCTCTGCCGAGGAGCACATCGACGCTGGCTGGCGCTATCTCCGCTGGGGGCTGCCCTCAGAGGGAGCTTTGTTGGAGCCCACACGGGCCGTACAACAGGCTGTCGAGCAGTTTGCCGCGTTGCGCCGGAACTTTGGCGACGAGATCGAGCTGTGCTTTGATGTGCACACGCGCCTGTCGCCTACCGATGCCGCCACGCTGTGCAACGCCGTCGAGGCGTATCGGCCGTACTTTATTGAGGACCCGCTGCGCTCCGAAAGCCCACAGGCCTATCATGCGTTGCGGCAGCGTACACGGGTGCCCCTGGCAGCAGGAGAACAGTTTGCGAGTAAGTGGGAATTCCGTGAGCTGATCGATCATGACTTGATCGATTATGCCCGCATCGATCTGTGCATCGCCGGTGGGTTCACTGAGGGGCTCAAGATCGCCGGCTGGGCCGAAGCCCACTACATCGACGTGGTGGTGCACAACCCGCTCGGGCCGGTGGCGGCGACGGCGTGCCTGCATTTCAACATGGCCATTCCGAACTTTGGCGTCCAAGAGCAGCCGCAGCCGACGGCCACCATGCTTACAGACGTCGTGCAGAACCAGCCCGTCTGGGTCGATGGGGCTATGGTGCCTAACGATCTCCCTGGCCTCGGTCTGGTGTTCGATCGCGAAGCGGCGCTGCAGCATCCCTTCTCAATGACGGCATTGCCGCGGCTACATCGGGCAGACGGAACCTTCACCAACTGGTAGCGTCAGGCAGGAGGTGGTGTGATGGCATGGTGGGTTATTCTGGTGATCGTGCTGGGGCTTTATGTGCTTGGCGCAGGCGTCCCCTGGCTGGGACAGTGGATCGTAGGGCGTCTCCTGCAGCGCGACGGGCCATTTCCTCAGGTCGAGACGGAGCGGCGATCTCGATTGCTCGACGGTCTGGATGCGGCGAGACGCCAGTGGCCATCCATTCCTCGACTGGGCCGGTTTCGCGAACCCGATCAGAAGGCGTTGGAGCATCTTGGTGATCTCGCCGTGGTGACTGGCGATATCGACCAACTCTGGCCCGATCTGATCGACTATTCGCAGGTCGAACTTGGGCCGGCTCAAGTTGCTCTGTTCAAGAGTTGGCCTGTGTTCCTGCGCAACCTGCGTACCCGTCAAGACCAGCAGAAGGCGCGCGCGTTGCTGCTAGCGGGAGAGGCGCATCTCGAGGCGCTCGCCATGCTCGACGAACTGGTGGGCGAGATCCCATCTGCCGTTACCTCGTTGGCACGGGAACGCACCAACCAGGCTACCGCCCTGTACGACCGCATCCGCGCCGAGGAGGAGGCAGGTACACTCGGCCTCGAGACGCTTCGTGAGCGGGCCGCCAGGCTGCGCGGTGATGCAGCGAGTCTGCTGCAGCAGCTCTCACAGCAGAGCCATGCTGATGATGAGGAGCTACTCAGGATCGACCACGAGCTCGAACGCATCGGCGCTGCCATCGGCGAAGGCGATGCTGAGATTGCCAGTATCGTTGAGCAACGCTCCAGTTCCAGTGCCCTGCTGTCTGATGGCCAGACGCTGCTCTCACAGCTGCGCAGCCAGTGGCAAGAGCTTGTGCAGCAGGGGGCCAATGACGCCGAGTTGGTTCAGCGAATCGGATCTGCCGGTGGTTCGCTGCAGACACTAGAACAAGGCCTGCAGCTTCGCACTCCTCAGGCCTATGCAGAGGCCGTGACATCCGGAGAAGCTCTCAAGAGCGAGCTTGTGCGCCTGGGCGATACCCTCTCGCTGTTCAGCGATACCATTCGATCTGCGCATGAGGGCGTGGCGGGTGACGTAAGGGCGCTAGAAGACGCTCGCCAGATGCTGGCTGGCCTGCAGCAGCGCGCCATTCCATTGGAGACCGACGAGAGCCTGACACTGGTCGAGCAAGCGGCCGATGCCTATCGTCAGGCTGAAGAGCGCATCGGTGTTGGTACCCTGCCTGCCTATCGTGAGACAGTGCAGCTGGCGGCACGTGGCAAGGAGCTGTTGGCTGAAGCTGCTGAACGTGCTGCAGAGACGGAAGCGTTGGCCGATCGGGCCGAAACATTGCTCGAGGCGGTGGATGCGGAGCGACGGCAGCTGCTCGCTGCACGGTTGGATGAGATTATCAACGAGATGGGCGCATATGCTGTCATGTGGAAAAGTCGCCTCTCGGGGCCTGCGACCGCCGCCGGTGAGGCGCTTGACAGGGCCGCAGAACTGCTAGCGCAGCTGCCGGGCGAGGTCACCTCGCGCCAGCGGTTGCTCCAGAGCGTACTGCCAGGGCAGGTGGAGCTGATCGCGTCGGCCCAGGATCTCGTTGTCTCGGCGGTTGCCCAGCTCGATGTTCTCGAAACGGGGCGCACGGCTGTGCTAAATGAGCAGCAGCAACTCGAGTCGGGTGTGACGGCCTTACGTCAGCGGCTGCAAGAACTCGATGCCTTGCGCGCGCAGATGCTGCCCGAGACGCAGCAGGCGGCGGCGGACGTTGTCGCGCGCTTTGAGAGTGAGCGGCACACGATGCTTGATCCTGAGCAGGCCGATTATGAACAGGCTCTCGCCAATTGGCTGCCCTCGCTGGAGGACGATCTGGCTGCAACACTGCAGCAGCACGAGGAAGATGCCAAGCGCCTCTGGCGCGCCGCCAGAGACTGGCGCGGCCGCCTAGACCGCAACTGGCGCCGCCTGCAGAGCCTACTCGATCGCGATCCACGCCGCCCAGCCGAAGATGTGGATCAGCTCTATCAAGCCTTCGAAGAGTGGTGGGATCGTGCAGAGGGCGCCGAGGGCCAGGTGTCAACTTTGGCTGAACTGGTCGACGTGCAGGCCGTCGAGATCGACGCGCGCATCCAGCGTGCTATTGGTCAGCTCGACGATGGCCGTCGCCAAAACCGCGATCTGTTGAAGGAAGTCCGCCGCCGTCGGCGAGACGTAGAGCGGTTGCGGGAGGATGTTTCGAGGCTCGCCACCGAAGGCGGTTGGCCCGGTTTGGCCTGGGATATGCGCGGGCCAGATGATCTGTGGCGTCGTATGAGCGAGGCAGAGAGCTCGAGCATGGGCATGCCGACCATTGATCATGCCAATGGCGCTCTACAACAGGCCCTCTCGCTGGCGGGGCAGGCTGAAGAGGCCTATGACCAACTGCGAGACACTGTCACGAACGAGCTCGCGACACTCGGTCGTGTCTATCGCGAGACCGCTCAGGTATACGACGAGGTCACTCAGATGGCCGCCGATCTGCGCGCACAGGGGCCCTCAACCGAGCTGACGGCGCTCGAGAGTCGGCTCGATGCTGCGCGTCGTGACCTTGATGCTGCTCGAGAGGCGACAAGCGTTTCCGAGGCGACGCAACGGCTGGAACTGGCTCGAGAGACACTGGGCCCAGCGTTGAGCTAGGCCTCTGGCGGCCAGACAGGCACAAACACGAGCCATTGCTCGGGCGCCTTGCGTATAAACACCTCGGCCAACGCCAGCAACCTAGTGGCGTTGGCCGAGGTGTCTGCAGAGCGATCGCCTGTGTGCTGCATCTTGATTGGGTCTGAGCAAGCCAGGCAGTAGACGCCTGGTGCCTGCTGATAGCAGGCCATCAGGACGACGGGCACGCCCGCCTGCATGGCCAACCGCACGTGACCGACCGGCATGGCCGTCGTCTCACCGAAAAACGTCAGCGGCTGGTTGCCGCCATCAGCGGGGCGGTCGATGCCGGTCAACACCAGTCCACCGGCGCGCAGGCGACGGATGGCTGCGCGTAATGCTCCAGGGTCGACAGGCGTTATGTGTAGCCCCTGCTTGCGGCGCAGCGTGTTAATCATCTCGGTTCCGGGATCGGGATTGGCCAGTGAGAGCACCTGAACATCGATCCCATGTTGTGCCAGCCAGGCCCCCGCAGCATCAAAGTTGGCGATGTGCAGCCCACAGATCATCATGCCTCTCGACTCTATCCCGTTATCGCGCCTCAAGAGTGTACAGTCAGTCGGCACGATCATCTCGACCTGCCAGCGCCCGCCCGTGGCCGTGCTGCGGAACGATTCGTAATAGGTGCGCAATGCCAGTGCAAGAGCCTGCTCGGCCATAGCATCGAGCTGCGAGGCGGTGCTATCCGAAGCCGCTACATGCGCCAGGTTGTGACGCAACACGCGGTACATTCGTGCCTGTAGGCGCCTCAGCAGGGCGGCGATGCATGCGCAGAGCCAGTAGGCCAGAGCGGCGGGGAGCAGTTGGGCGAGCAGCAAGCCGCACCACACCAACGCGCGGGGGACACGTGTGTGTGTCGACATAAAGTTTAGCGCTTGGAGCGTGACGCCATGCTGCTGGCCGCCTCGATGATGACCGGGGCACCCCTCAACAGGCAGATGACTACTGCCAGCCAGCTCATCGACACAAACAGCGTGGTGAGCGTGGCTGCCAGAGCAGAGTCAGCCCCGCGATAGCCCTGGGCAGCCAGCGCACCAGCCAGACCAGCGAAGGCCAACAGCTTGACGACGGCATACCCACTGCGCATCACTGGGCTGCCCACGAGGAACCGGCCCCAGGGCGTCGAGAGCGTCTGGAAGGGGGCAATGCCCTCACCAACACGACTGTTGCGCAATGTGTCCACGACGACGCCGCGGATGATGAACAAGAGGGGGATTGCCACAGGCACGAGCCGAAGGTGGGCGTACACCACCCATAGCACCAGCTCGACGCTGCGATCGACCATGATGTCGAGCACGCTACCCAGCACAGAGACTTCGTGTCGGCGTCGGGCAACGATGCCGTCGAGGCTGTCTAGCAGCACAAGGATGAGCAGCAGCGGCACGCAGATCAGATGAGCGCGAGGTTGGCCTGTATAGAACAGCAGAACGATGATGAGCAGCAACGGCAGACGCGATACGGTGATGATATTTGCCATGGTCAGCCGTTGTCCTTTCGTGACGATTGTTGTGCTGCCAGACGTGCCGCCTGAAGCGCTGAGCGCATCTCAGTGTGAGCCGTTGCCGCCGAGATGTGTTGCCACGTGATGTCATGGTCTCCCATGACGCGGGCCAACTCTTGCCATAGCTCTGCGTGCTGCAGCTGTCCCTGGCGTGTGCGCCATGCCGAGCGTTCCCATGTCGCTAGGTGGCGCGTAGCGCCATCGAGCACGTAGCGCGAGCTGCTGCATATGGTAACACGACTGGGGTGCTTGAGGGTGCGCAATCCGGCGATCACCGCCCAGAGCTCCATCAGGTTGTTGGTGGTGTTGGGCCAGCTGCCTGTCTGCACAGAGCGCCCCAGTGTGGCTGAGACCACGACGCTGGCATAGCCACCAGGCCCAGGGTTGCCCTGGCACGAACCCCGGCAGTAGAGTGTGCAGTCTGGTAGATCGCTGCCCGTCGATGCTGGCTGTAGATGCACGGGCAGACGGTGCTGAGCCCGCGCTGCCGTGGCCAAAGCGTCTGCGCGCTCGTTCAGCGGATGGCCCTGGTGGCCTCGTATCCAGTGCCAACTGATCTCGTGTCTTGTGGATAGCGTCAGCAGCTGCTGCCAGAGGTCTTGATTCACGACGGGCCGCCCGTTGCGGGTGCGCCAGCCGTTTCTCTGCCACCCTCGCACCCAGCTGGTGATGCCCTGCCGCAGGTATTGCGAATCGGTATAGACACGCACTTCACACCGACGCTTGAGCGCCTCGAGGCCACGAATCGCCGCCGTGAGCTCCATACGGTTGTTGGTGGTGTCGGCCTCGCGCCCCGAGAGTTCGTGCGTCTGAGAGCCAAATACCATCACCACACCCCAACCACCAGGCCCGGGGTTGGGATCACAGCCGCCGTCGGTGTACAGGGTGACGGGCTGTAGGTCTGCTGCGGGCGCCATGATCAGGACAGCGCCTGCCACAGAGCGGTTACGGCCTCGTGCGGAGCGCCGCCAGCGATCAGGGCCGCCAGACGATCGCGACCAAGCCTGTCCAGCAACGCGTAGGCGGTATCGACCACCTGCATGGTGGCGTTCTGGATCGCGATGGCGTCGTCGCCGCTGCGCACCGATAGGTCGTAACAGAACCAGCCGTCCCAGTTGTGGCGGTCCAGGTAGTAGAGCGTCTCGACCAGTTCCCAAACATGGGCGGCACCTGGGATCATGTCCCAATCCCACTCGCCGCCGTTGTCGTTGAGATGCATGTAGAACAGCTTGTTGGCCTGTAACGCCAGGGCCGTTGTTGCAGCCGGTGATTCGTGGGCAACGAGAGCGTGCCCCATATCATAGGTGAGGCCGACGTTGGGCATCCCCAGCTCGCTGCACAGATAGAGCGCTCGGCCAGTGTCGCCAAGGATGCAGTAGTTGCGCGACTCGTTGATCTTGAACTCGAGGCTGAGGCGAATATCGCCGCGATACTGCGCCGCCTCGGCAATACCGTCACGCAGCCACTGCCACTGGAGCACATAGTCTGCCTGAAAGACATAGTTGTGACCGTCGATCAGCGGGCAGCAGGTCACCGTGTCCGTCCCGAGGTCGGCTGCCAGGTCCATGCAGAGCTTGAGGTCGCGCACCGCCGCCGCGCGTATGGTCGCATCGCTTGACGTAAAGGAGCCATTGCGCCAGTGAGCGTCTCCCTTGACGTTGAGGTTCACGGCAGAAACAGGCCAGCCCGAGGCGCGGATCTCTCGCACCCCTGCCTCGAGGTCACGGAACTCGGCCGGATAGACCACTTCGATGCCGCCACAACGGGGCATCTCTCTTAGCATGTCGAGGCGTTCTGAGAGAGAGCGGGGCGGTGTATAGGTGTGAAAGCGGTCGTGCTGTTCGCCCAACAACCCAATCATCACAGCATGTTTGATCTCCACTTGAGCTCCTAGATGGACATAATGCGCGCGAGGTTGAGCAGATCGCGATCGACGGCCTTTTGGCGGCCGACAATGTCGGCCAGCGGCGTGGTGCCCACGGTCGATCCGTGTAGGCCCACCAAAACACCGCGCTCTCCTCGCACGAGGGCCTGTACGGCGCCAGCTCCCAGGCGCGAGCCGAGCAGCCGGTCGGCGCCGGTGGGCGCGGCGCCGCGTTGCACATGCCCCAGAATTGAGTAGCGTAGGCTAAAGCCCGTTTCTTGTTGGTTGGCCTCGAAATGGGCGATCAGCGCCTGCGCGTTGTACTTGGCGCCCTCGGCGACGACCACCATGGCATGCCGCTTGCCGCGCTGGTGTGCGGCATGAAGCTCCGAAGCCACCTCTTCGGGTGTGATCTCGTATTCGGGGATCGAGATTACCTCTGCGCCGCCGGCGATACCGGCCATTAACGCCACATAGCCACAATTGCGACCCATTGTCTCTACCAGAAAGGCGCGCCCGTGTGACTCGGCGGTGACGCGCAGCCGATCGATGGCTTCGAGGGCGACGTTGATGGCCGTGTCGACGCCGATGGTGACATCTGAGCCAAGCAGATCGTTGTCAATGGTCGACGCAATGCCCACGACAGGATAGCCCATCTCAAAGAGCGCGTGGGATCCGGTTTGCGAGCCGTTACCGCCAATGACCACCAGCGCCTCGATGCCGCTCCGCTCCAACTCGTCTATGGCTTGCTGGCGCCCAGCCTGTTCAAAGAAGGCGAGCGAGCGCGCGCTGCCCAGCATCGTGCCGCCGAGCTGCATCTTGCCGCCCACATCGCGTCGGGTGAGCTCATGATAGCTGCCATCGATCAGACCGGCATAGCCATTGCTGACGCCAAAAACACTGAGGCCGGCCTCGAGGCCCGTACGCACTACCGCTCTGATAGCGGCATTCATGCCCGGGGCGTCACCGCCGCTGGTCAGCACTGCTATCCGTTTCATCTGTACCTCCAGACTGGGCCAGGCGATGACTTGGCCACATCGCCACTCCCATTCTAGCAACGAGGCCACGCCTGTCAATGCTGGCGCGAGGGCTCGATGAGGTTATGTGAATCGTATTGCGCGTGTTATACTTTTCGGCGGAGGGCGACCGCATGGCAATGGCGACCATTCGAATGAACTCGAGGCTGCCTCTCTTTGTGGCAGTGGTTCTGCTGTTCTTGCAGGTCTTTTCCCCTGCACCTCCCATTCTCACCTTGCTGCTGGGGATGGCGGGGGTGTTGCTGGTCGGATACATCTGGGTACGACAGCTCTCCAGGGGCGTCTCGCTCCAGCGCAAGCGGCGCTACGGCTGGGCGCAAGTGGGCGACCTGATCCAAGAGCGCTGGATTCTGCACAACGACGCCTGGGTGCCCGTTCTTTGGGCCGAGATACAGGAACATACGGATATGGCCGGCTATGACGCCAGCCGCGCTATCGGCCTGGGCGCTATGAGTTCGGTGACATGGACTACCGAAGGCACCTGCCTGCAACGTGGCGTGTTCACGCTCGGGCCGCTCGATATCGTAATGGGCGATCCGTTTGGTCTCTTTACGGTGCGCTTGCACTATGCATACACCGACTCGTTCGTGATCTATCCCTCTATCGTGGCGTTGCCCGAGCTAGTCGAGCCCCTCGGCGTTGTGAGAGGCAATTCGCGCGCCAATCTCCGCAGCATCGAGCAGACAACCAATGCATCGACGGTACGCGGCTATGTACCAGGCGATCCGCTCAACCGCATCCACTGGCGCACCACAGCGCGTCGGTCGCATGCCGGGCAGGAGATGATCTTTGTCAAAGAGTTCGATCTCGAGCCCACCGGCGATGTCTGGATCATCCTAGACATGCATGCCGGTGTACACGCAGGGCAGGGGGCCGAGTCTACCGAGGAGTACGCCGTCACGTTGGCGGCCTCGCTGGCCAATCAGCTGCTGCGTGACAACCTTGCCGTTGGGCTCATTACTCACGCCTCGAGCCCGCTCGTCATCGCACCTCGCAAGGGCCACCAACATCTCTGGGAGCTGTTGAGGGCGCTCTCGCCGCTGCATGCCACCAGCGATCTGCCGGTGGCCGACCTGCTGACTCTATTTGAGCCGGCCATCACGCGCAACATGTCTATTGCCTTGATCACCCCCTCGGCCGACCCGGGCTGGATCGAGAATCTGGGGCTGTTGCTGCGGCACGGCGTTCATGTCACTGCGCTGCTGCTCGATGCGCTCAGCTTTGGCGGCAATGGCAATGTGCAGGGTGTCTTGGGCGCGTTGGCCGATCTGCAGGTGCCTGCCCACGTCATCGATCGAGGTGTGCGTTTCCAGAGTCTGCTGCAAAAGCGCCAACAGCAACCCGAATTCAGGGTTCTGGGCACCGGGCGCGTGGTAGTGGCCAAAGAAGGCGAGACGGCGGACTGGGTGACAGTCGATATGGCGGGGGGCGGGCCCTGATGACCTATCGCACATCAACCTCGGCATCGTGGGCGCGATCGCGTAGCCGGTCTTCTTACTGGCTGCTGTATGTGCTTGCCCTGGCTGCGGTGATCTGCCTACCGCTCTCCATTCGCTCCAGCGGCTGGGTGCCCGAGGCAGATCGGCTCATCTGGGCGGCGTTTTGGGGTCTGGGTGTTGGCTTTCTCATTGCACAAGCGCGCGTGCCCGACTGGATGACCTGGCTAGGCAGCATGGTGCTGGGCGTCGAGTACAGCCTGCAATTCGCAGCCAAACTTGCGCCAGGTCTTGCCATGCTGCTAGACGATGCCCTCGGCGCGTTCAGTTGGGCCTGGCGGGCGTTGGTCTTCCAGAACGCCAACCTGCCGCTGCCATTTGCCCGTTCACTCGCCTATAGCGTGACTCGCATCAACGAGTTCATCGATAACCTATCGGCCTGGGCTGGCGCGGCTCAGGTCGGCACCGCCAGTGAGGACATCACGGTGCTCTGGATCGCCGTGTCATTGGCCGTGTGGCTACTGTCGTGGCATGTGGGCTATGAGCTGATACGGCAGCGGCGGCCGTTCACAGCACTGTTGCCCCTAGGTGTGGCTTTGGTGAGCAATGTGTCGTTCACCGACGTTGGCATGCCCTATGTGCACGTCTATCTGGCCATCACGCTGGCAACGCTGGTCATCGCGAACATCGACCGCCTGGAGCGATTGTGGCACCATCTGGGGCTCGACTTTTCTGCCGAGTTGCGGCGCGACACACTCCTGGCGGGTACTGGCATCACCACCCTCGTGCTATTGGTTGCCCTGATCATGCCCTATCGCACGTGGAACGATGCAGCGTGGTTCTTCTGGAACCGTGTGGGTCCGACGATGGAGCAGATCTACGAGCGCCTCGACAAGGCGTTCGCTGGTCGCGACCCTGTGCCCGAGCCAACGCCCGATCCCGCTTCGGCTGCCATGAGCGGGCATCTGATTACGAGCGGGTTGGGGGGAGACGAGGATATCCTGTTCACTGTGCAGGTGAGCGATCCCCGACCGCCTGACGAGCGTGAACTCATCGCCATGTATGATCCGGCCGAGATCAGCCGGATGGTGCCAAAGCGCTACTGGCGACAGCGCACCTATGATATCTATACAGGCAGCGGCTGGGAGACCAGCGGCCACGAAGCCAGTGAGTACGAGGCCGGCGACGACTGGATTACCCCCGGCTATGATGGGAGCGAGGTCGCACAGACCTTTACGCTACTCGATCTCCAGCCCGGGCTTGCGCCGGCGGTCAATATGCCGGTTCGCGTCGAGGACCAGCGCTATGCCATCGTTGTGCGGGGCCAAGACGATATGACGGCGTTGGTGGTTAATGCCGACCAGTACACCGTGGTTTCTATGGCGCCCAAGCCTACCGTTGGTCAACTTCGTCAGGCTGAGGGCCAGTACCCAGACTGGGTGGCCGAGCAGTATCTGGCACTGCCCGATGTGCCCTCCACGGTCACTGAGCTTGCACAGGGGTTGGTCGACGAGGCCGGTGTGACGACGCGCTATGACAAGGCGCTGGTCATCCAGGAGTATCTTCGACGGTTCATCTATGATCTCGAGGTTGAACCACCTCCGCTAGACCGCGACGTGGTCGAGTACTTTTTGTTCGATGCACAGCGCGGCTACTGCGACTATACCGCAACCGCCATGGTGGTGATGCTGCGGTCGGTTGGTGTGGCTTCGCGCTATGCCCAAGGCTTTGGGCAGGGCCGCTTTGACTATGATGCTGGTGTCTATGTGGTTAGTGATCAGAACCGTCATGCCTGGCCGGAGGTGTACTTTCCCGATCTGGGCTGGGTAGAGTTCGAGCCCACGCCCATTCTCAGTACGTGGACACGCCCCCTATCTCCTGGCGACCTGTCTGGCGAGGCGGTGCCTGCCTCTGCCCAGGACCAGCGTAGCGGCGTGCCCCGCGTAGTTGTGTGGGGGGCGGCTCTGGCTGGCGTTGTGCTGTTCGTGGTTGTCTGGCCGCCCAAATACCTGCGGCGTCGCAGCAGCGACCCGCGACAGGCTGTTATCGACATCTACGGGCGGCTGGTGCGTGCTGCGCGCTGGTCTAACCTGGAGCCCCAGGACGGTCAGACACCAGGCGAGTATCTACATTACCTCGGCGCCCAGCTTGAGGCACGCGGCAAGTATGGCGGCGCAGCCCGCCAAGGTGTGCAGGTGATCGACAGGCTCTATCAGCAGGCTCGCTACAGCCAGCGCCAGCTGGCGCCGTCCGATAGCCTGCGGGCCGAATCTGCCCTGGCACGACTCAGCGGGGGACTGTGGCGCGTCTGGCTCAGGCGGCCCAAGAGAGCAGGGTAGTCATAGCGCCAGCATCGGGCGACTGCAGAATGGTATTGCGCGTCGCGAACAAATGTGCTAGAATTCCGATCTGCTAGGCCCCGCCGCGAGGAGTTCTGCTATGCCACCATTCCAGCTTGTGTCTGTGTTCCAGCCCACTGGCGATCAGCCTCAGGCCATCGCTCAGCTTTGCGAGGGCGTTCTGCATGGCGACCATTACCAGACGCTGTTGGGCGTTACCGGCTCGGGCAAGACGTATGTCATGGCCAAGATCATCGAAGCGGTGCAGCGCCCGACGTTGGTGATGGCACACAACAAGACCTTGGCGGCACAACTCTACTCAGAGTTCAAAGAGTTCTTTCCGCACAACGCCGTCGAGTACTTTGTCAGCTACTATGACTACTATCAGCCCGAGGCGTACATTCCACGCACCGATACCTATATCGAAAAGGACGCCCTGATCAATGAAGAGATCGAGAGGCTGCGCCTCTCGGCCACTTCGTCGCTCTTTAGCCGGCGCGATGTGGTCATCGTTGCCTCGGTGTCGTGCATCTATGCGCTGGGTGATCCAGAAGAGTACGGCAAGGTCGTGGTTGACCTAAAGGTGGGCCAGGTCGAGAGTCGCGACCGCATCCTGAGGCATCTGGTCAGCATCTTTTACGAGCGTAACGATGCGGTGCTGTCGCCGGGCAAGTTCCGTGTGCGTGGCGACACGATGGAGATCATGCCGGCCTATGGGCAGACGGTCTATCGCGTCGAGTTCTGGGGCGATGAGATCGAGCGTATCGTCGAAGCCGATGCCCTCACCGGTGAGCTTTTGGCCGAGCACCGTAGCATCCAAGTCTTTCCAGCCAAGCACTATATCACGCCGCAAGAGCGCATGGAGGATTCTCTCAAGCTGATCGAGGCCGAGCTCGAGGAGCGTCTGGCCGCGTTGCGTGCTGACGAGAAACTCCTCGAGGCACAACGTCTGGAACAGCGCACGCGTTACGATATCGAGATGCTCCGTGAGGTGGGGAGTTGCTCGGGTGTCGAGAACTATGCGCGGCATCTGTCGCAGCGCCAGGCCGGCGAGGCTCCCTGGACGTTGCTCGACTATTTCCCCAATGATATGTTGATGTTCATCGACGAGTCGCACATGACGGTTCCGCAGATTCGCGGGATGTATCATGGCGATCGTGCTCGCAAAGAGGTGCTGGTGGACTATGGCTTCCGTCTGCCCTCTGCGTTGGACAACCGGCCGCTCACGTTTGACGAGTTCGAGCAGCACATCACGCAATGCATCTTTGTATCCGCGACGCCACGCGATTTTGAGCGCGAGCACAGCGCGCAGATCGTCGAGCAGGTCATCCGTCCCACTGGATTGGTTGACCCCGAGGTCATCGTCAGGCCCATTCAGGGGCAGATCGACGATCTGATTGCTGAGGTTCGTAGGGTGGTTGCGCGCGGTGAACGCGCTCTGATCACGACGCTCACCAAGCGAATGGCCGAGGATCTCTCCGAGTATCTGCGCGAAACCGGCATGAGCGTGCACTACCTGCACTCTGAGATCGGCACCATCGAGCGCGTCGAGATTCTGCGCGACCTGCGCGCAGGCGTGTACGACGTAGTGGTCGGTGTGAACCTGCTACGTGAAGGGCTCGATCTGCCCGAGGTGTCACTGGTGGTGATTCTGGATGCAGACAAGGAGGGTTTTCTGCGCAGTAGCGGTTCGCTGATTCAGACGATCGGCCGTGCGGCGCGCAACGTAAATGGTCGCGTGGTGATGTATGCCGATCAGGTAACCGATTCGATGCGTGAGGCCATTGACGAGACGAATCGTCGCCGCGAGATCCAGATCGCGTATAACAACGCGCATGGCATCACGCCCAGCACTATTGTCAAGGACGTCAACCGTCTGACCGACAACCTGCGGTCTGTGGCTGAGGAGGTCAAGCCCTATGCCAGCGCTACGCAGATGCCCCGTGCTGAGGCGGAGCGCATGATCAAAGAGCTGCAGACCCAGATGAAACAGGCTGCAGAGGCACTCGAGTTTGAGAAGGCAGCCATGTTGCGCGACCGCATCTTTGAGTTGCGGCGCATGCAAGAGAGTGGTGAACACATACCCGAGTGGGAGTTGATTCGGCAGTACGACCGCCAGGGAGATCGTTGAACCCGGTGGCGGCCTCATACCTCAGACTTTCTGATGATGAGCTGGCCGATCGGGTGGGCGAGGCGCTTGGGCGCCTGGCGAATTGCGATCTATGTCCGCGGCTCTGTGGCGTGGACCGGACTGCAGGCGAGCTTGGCTACTGCCAGAGTGGCCGTCTTGCGCGTGTCGCCAGCTGGCATGCGCACATGTGGGAAGAGCCACCCATCAGTGGCTGGCAAGGCTCAGGCACGGTGTTTCTCAGCAACTGCACGGCGCGGTGCATGTTCTGCCAGAACTATCCCATCAGCCAGATGGGGGTTGGTGCAGAAAAGAGCGCTGAGCAGCTGGCCAATCTCATGCTTCGGCTCCAGCGTCAGGGTTGTCATAACATCAATCTGGTGACGCCAACCCACTGGGTTCCGCAGATACTCGAGGCGCTCGCCATCGCCAGGCAGAAGGGTTTGGTGCTGCCGCTCCTCTACAACACCAGCGGCTACGACCGACCCCAGACGCTACGGCTGCTCGAGGGCATCGTCGATATCTATCTGCCTGACAGCAAGTATGCCGACAATGACGCAGCACAGCGTCTGTCGGGCTATGTGAAGTATGTCGAAAGCAACCGTGCGGCCCTGCTTGAGATGGTGCGCCAGGTGGGCCCTGCGCTCATCATGGATAAAGATGGTTTGGCGTACAGAGGTATAGTGATCAGACATCTGGTGCTCCCTAACGGCCTTTCGCAGACGCCAGATGTCTTGCGCTGGCTCAAAGAGAATCTGGGACAGGGGCTCTATGTCAGTCTGATGGCACAGTATTTTCCTGCGCATCGCGCCGTGGGCGACACAGCGCTCGGTCGGCGGTTGCGCCGAGACGAATATGACGAGGCCGTTGCAGCACTCCACGCGCTCGGGTTTGAGAACGGCTGGCAGCAGGAGCTCTCAGTAGACTACTGACCGACAAAGGTCGAGTTGAGCGCCGTCACGCTGTTGGCTATAATGAGTAGTCAAGCAACGGTGGGTGAACAGAAGCATGGCTCAGGACTGTATTTCGGTGCGCGGTGCACGCGCCCATAACCTCAAGAACGTTGATGTTGATATTCCCCGTGACAAGCTGGTGCTGATCACGGGGCTGTCGGGCTCGGGCAAATCCTCGCTGGCCTTTGACACCATCTATGCCGAGGGGCAGCGCCGGTACGTCGAGTCGCTCTCCGCCTATGCCCGCCAGTTCATCGCCCAAATGGAAAAGCCCAAGGTGGACTATATCGGGGGCCTCAGCCCGGCCATTGCCATCGAGCAAAAGGCCGTGAG
>ENA-UOUL01001010-UOUL01001010.1-bioreactor-metagenome-genome-assembly--contig:-NODE-1010-length-43586-cov-4.717828_pt1 | contig 43586 bp, 38 predicted proteins | sample MGYA00249838_ERZ747220 | MGnify/ENA primary metagenome ERZ747220 (study PRJEB28778, sample SAMN05720191) | bioreactor metagenome | isolation source: Anaerobic biogas reactor | place: USA:Washington... | reverse complement strand
GCCGGCGGACTTCAAGGATCTGAAGGTGCTGGCCGTCGATCCCAATCTGACCAATCAGTGCGTGCTCAGCCAGCAGTTCAAGGGCTGGGGCGTTTCGCTCACCACGGTGGCCGCCGCCGATGAGGCGATCCAGGCCCTCAACGAGGCCATCGAAGCCGGTCAGCCCTTCCGGACGGCGCTGATCGAGCTGCGGCTCAGGGAGTCGGACGGCCTGGACCTGGCCCAGCAGATCAGAAACACGCCGTCATTGGCCACGACCCACATCATCGTGCTCGCCTCGTCCGATCAGCCGGAGGATCACGACCGCTGCCGCCAACTGGGCGTCTCGCGGCTCCTGATCCGCCCGGTCGATCCGCAGACCCTCTGCTCCGCCCTCGCCGAGACGACCACCGGCAAGCCGCGATCGGCTGAACAACCGGCTGAAACCAAGCCGCCGCGGCCCCTGCGGATCCTCGTGGCCGAAGACAATCCCGTCAACCAGAAGCTCGCCATCCGCATCCTCGAAAAATGGGGCCACACGGTCGCGACCGCCGACAACGGCCGCAAAGCCTGCGAGGCCGTGCGGAAAAACGACTACGACCTGGTCCTCATGGACTTGCAGATGCCGGAAATGGACGGCTTCGAAGCCACCGCCGCCATCCGCGAGCAGGAGATGCCCCTCGGCCAGCGCATCCCGATCATCGCCATGACCGCCTACGCCATGAAGGGCGACATGGAGCGATGCCTCGAAGCCGGCATGGACGGCTACATCGCCAAACCCATCAAGATCACCGAACTCCAAGCCGCCATCGACGCCGTCGTTCGCCAGTCGGCCGCCCTCGCCCAAGTTGTTGAATGATTATTGTAAAAACTGAAGATCAGTCATTGCCAATTCCATCGCCGATCACCCCGCGTTTCTCGACCCTTGCGAATCATGGGCATACAATTGGATGAAAAGAGCTGCGGAGTGCAGTTGACGTAAAGTCGCTTGGACCGGTTTTCTGGTAATCTAGCGAAGCACATACCAACGCTCGTCTTGAACATGACGGGCAGCACTCTGGCGGCTCTTTTCTTTTGCCCGCGTTTCCTCGCCTTCTCCCGTTTTCCCAGTGGCACAAGCGGTTGCGTAGACGTGTCGCCTTCCGTGACGGGTGTCGAGTCCCGCCACTGGGCCGGTAGGCAACTGCCGGGACCGAATCGCTTGCGATCAGCGGACGTCTAGCCCAATCGCACCTTCACCTGGCCGGCATGAATCTGGGCCAGCGGTTGTACCCGACGGCAGGATCGTTTGAACGCAGCGCACGGATGAACTCTATTTCTTTGGCGTTGACCTCTTCGTCGGAGGCGGTCTGCGACTCCCACAGTATCTGCTTGCGGATCGTGAAATCCCGCCGCTGCTCCCGCGTGAAGTCCGCCTCAATCAGCCTGCCATCGGCGCTTCCGAAGTAGTTGATGCTGTCGGTCAGATCCTTGCCGACGTAGATCTTCCCGTTCGGATACGTGATTCTGTAGATGATTTTCATGGCCATAGACAACGAACCGAGCTTGGCTTTTGGTCCTTTAGATGTCCTTGCCGCACTTGGGGCAGTAGTCGAAGTCCCGGCTGGCCTCAGCTCCGCAGAATGGGCAGAAGTCGCCATCAAACCGACGCCGCTCTTCCTTGTCGCGCCGTCCAGGGCGTTCGTCGTCGGCGCGAGGGTCATACCCGAGCGCCCGCGCGACGGGGTCGCCTTCCTCCTGGCCGGTCGTGATGTCGAACGAACTCATTCGGTCCCGCTGCATGGCGTTGTGGAAGTTGTATGCGATCCCGACGACGGCGAGCCCGACGAACACCACGCCGAACAGAACGAAGAACCACGGCGCCCCCATCGACGCCGCCCCGATGGTCCAGCACACGCCGAAAATGGCAGCCGCCACTCCGCCGATCGCCCCCATCGCCGAAGGTCCCCGTCCGGGTTTGATGCTGTACATGGCCTTCCTCCTGCCCTGTCAGTCCGCTCGCCAACACCGGTCAGTATAACACTTCAACGACAAGGAACCAAGCCGCTTCGCTGGAGATCGCCCGACGGTCAGCTCTTCCGCATCTTCTTCGCTACGTTCGCGTGCTTCTGTTCAAATCGGGATCGTGCGTTTCGAGGAGCCTGCGGATAAACTCGTGGTTGGCGCTGGTGTAGGACCGCCGGTCGTTGGCAAAAGTGGCGGCCAGGCGGGTCTTGAGGCCCGCGTATTGCTCCCGTATCTCAGCGTCGCCGCGGAGCAGGTCGCGGAAGAGCAGGTAGTTCGCCCATTGGGCGTCATCCCGATCCACCACGTGCAGGTGGACGGTCCGCACCTCCGGCTCGGACTCGCGGACAAACAGGTGCCCCCCTTCGCCGCCGCCGTCGCCGCGATAGATGTAGTTCAACGGCTCAAGCCGGTCGATCAGCATCGCCATGGCCTCGACGGACCACACAGCCGCTGCAATATCGAGAATCGGCTTGGCCGGCAAACCCGCCACCGCCGTGCTGCCGACGTGCTGAACGTCGACCACCAACTCGCCGCAGACGCCCGCGATCTCACGGCAAACCTCCGCCGCCAGACCGACCCATCCCGGTTCGTGGTCCACGATCCGCACGGTATATCGCCTCAGTCCTACCAGCGGTTGACGATCTGACTTGTCCACGTTACTCACACCTGCGCCAGAAGGACCACGTAGTTCTCGCCGTACTGCTTCGCGCACTTCGGACACGTCGTGTAGAAGAAGTACAGCTTCCGAAGCTCCTTGCCCCGCTCGCGGACGAACGTTTTCATATCGTCGATCCACGTCCGCATCTCGCGGTAGGGGCCCTCGAACACCTTGGCCAGGAACGTGCCCGAGAGGCTGGCCATCCGCGCCTCCGGAACCGGCTTGGACACCGCGATATATACATCCGCGCCCCACAGCGAGTTCTCATCCGACAGCACGATCATCTCCTGCGGCTCAGCCCCAGCCGCTTCGATCGCCGCCATGCTCCGGACCATCACCGCGCCGAAGTTCAGCGGAACGTGCAAAAAACTCCGCACGCGGTCCACAAGAAACGGCTTGTTGTCCCAGGTGAACTCCCGATTCTCCCAAGGCCCCGGATCAAACCGCGGACAACACTCAGCGGGATCATTGGCAGTCACGTGTTTGCCTCCTTCGAATGTTCCGTTGGTGAGGATGGCGGCTGAACCGGCATGCTCCTCATCCAATATGACCTCTGATCCCGGCGCGTAGATGGCCATCCAGACCACCAATGAGGAGATTCGGCCTATGATGCCGCTGGCAATGATGGTCCAGATCGTCTTCACGCCTTCACCGCCATGAACGCTTGCTTGGATGCCGCGCCGCTCCGGATTGCACTGGTCCAGTTAAGACGGAATATACCAGCCGAACGGATACATATCAAGCGCGGACGCCGGGAAGAGCCAAGCGGTCCGGCAGGGCGTGGGCCTCCGCCTGCACGGGAAGGACGGACGAAATCCGGTTGTCGCCGCGACGCGGCGGCGAGGAGCTTACTGCCACTCCCGCAGCGCCGCGTGATTCCAGCCCCGCCAGGTCCTGGCCACAAAGTGAGGGTAATACGGCCAGTCGTACGCCGCGAATACCTGGTTATGATCCCAGCTATCGACCGCGGCCTCGTAGCGGACCTCCAACCGGCCGCCGTCGAGCCACAAGAACGTCTCGCCCGACTGGCCGAACGTGATGCCCCCTCGCGAGAAGTGGTTCATCCGCTTCGGCAGCACATACTCACTGGCGTAGTCGTTGTTGTGGCAGCACAGCAGCGGAAGCCCGTGGCCGCTGATGGTGTCGGTATACTCCCTGAGCCGCAGACCCGGCAGCCGCATCGGCTGCGGCGTCGCGCTGTCCTGATAGTTGTACGAAGCGGCGAACGGCGTCACGCCGTCGGCCAGTACGGTCGTCATCAGATCCTCAGCCGTCGCTCCCGGACACGCAAACGTCCGGTCCGCTGCGATGTAGCCGGGCCACAAAAGCGCCAGCGATCGCAGCGTCGAGAGGTTCGTATCGCCGACGGTCGGAAAGAAATTCCGATACTCATCCGCGTACATCAGCAACCCGATCTGAATCTGCCGCACGTTCGACAGGCACGTGGTCTTGATCGCGCTCTCCCGCGCCGTATTCAGCGCCGGAAGCAGCAGCGAAACCAGCACGGCGATGATCGCCACCACCACCAGCAGCTCGATCAGCGTAAAGGCCTTCCGATATGACGATGTTCCGTTCATGACAGCGTTCCTTATGGCTCGACGGGCACGAGGTACACCGGGGCCTCGCCCACCTTCACTTCCACTTTGCCGCGAACCGGCGTGACGGCCAGCTTCGTGCCGTACAGATCGCACGGAAACACGTCCACATCTCCGGTATCGACCACAACCTTCGTATCCTCCAGGGCGTTCCAGACCGCCCACAGCGGCTTTTCACCGCTGAACCGGTAAACCCGGGTTCCCTCCTTCCCGCAACTCCACTGTTCCACCCGCCGATCGCCGATCGTCGCGGTCATGAACCGATACGCCCGCCACGACGGCTTCGGCGAACCGTCCAGCCGCACCAGGCCCATGTTGTGCGCCTGGTCCGTCTTCTCATCAACGTCGTTCCAGCCCAGATACGTCACGAAGCTCAGCCGGTGCGCCTGGGACTGGATGTGCAGCTTGACAATGTTGCGAGCCTGCTCGGCCTCCGAGACGAACTGCGAATAGTCCTGATAACCGGTGGCAGGGTCCCACGTCGGCCAGCCGGTCTCGTTGATCGCCACCGCGATATCCGGCCGGCCCGTCCGAACGCACGCCTCGCTGACCGCCGTAAGCTGCGAGTCCAGCCCCTCATCCACCGCGTAAGGATGGATCAGCACCACGTCGATCAGCTTTTCCTGATCGCGCTTGAGCAGGGCCTCGACGTAGCCGGGAAAGGGAAGGCCCAGCCCGCCGGTGCCCACCAGAATCCCCGTCTGCGTCGCCTTGATCGCCTTCGCCGCCCGGTTCAAAAGGTTCGAATAACCCGGCAACGTCCACGAGGCCACCAGATTGGGCTCGTTGAAGATCTCCCAGATGCGGACCTGCGGCGCCGGCTTCTCGATGAAGGGCCCGATGAATCCCAGGTAATCGCCCCAGTGCGTCACCGGATAGCACGGGTCGTTGGCGTCCCTCGCACCGGGCATCCCGTCGATGCAGCAGGCGAACACGATGCCCGTCTCCGCCGCCAGCTTCTGCAGATCGGGCGCCGTCGCGCCCAGGCCCATCCGATGCCAGACCACGCCGGCCTCCTGCATGTCCCGCGCGTACTTGTGAAACCACCGCGCGAAGCACGTGAAAACTCCCCAGAACGGCCCGTCCAGAACCCGCCGCCCGCTGATATCCGGCGCCGGCGGCGCGATCGCCTTGATCGCCAGATCGTCCATCCAGCCGGTGCCCGACTGCCCGCTGAAAATGAAATCCAACTGCACCCGATACGCCGTCGACGGGGCCGCGAATCGCACCACCGCCTTCTGCCACGCCACGTCGCCCACCAGCGATTCGGAGTCCACCCCGCCGTACGCCACGCTGCCGCGCCAATACTCCACCGCCAGCCGACACCCGTGACCCACCGCGCCGTTGCAGCGGATCATGCCGGAAACCTCGTACCACTGTCCCGGAACCAGACCCTGCAGATTCTGCGACAGAATCGCGATCTGCGGCGCTGCGGGCGCCAGTTGGCCCACGCGCTTTCCGTCCGGCGCATCGCCGACCTCCACCGTCGTGCACCCCTTGGCCGCCTCGTCGCCCAGCGTGCTCCACGCCTTCCAACCCAACGGCTGACCGTTCTCGGCGACCTGCTCGAACGACGGATTGACAATCACCGGCTCGGCCGCAGCCGACAGGCAGATCAGCGGAGCCAACAGAACGGCCTTCAACATCATGCGCGACAGTCCTTTCTTTTCTTTTCTTTTAGTTCACCATCGGCCCCAGCGACTCGCGACGGACCACCGTCGGTGCGATCAGACGCCCTTGCCGCCCGTCCTGGGCCGACCCGTGCTCGATCTTCTCCAGCAACACCCGCGTCGCCTCCCGGCCCAGCGCCGCCATGTCCAGATGCACCGAAGCCAACGGCACCGGCAGCAGCGAACACATCGCCAGGTCGCCATATCCGATCAGCGACAGCTCCTCCGGGATCCGCACACCGCGGTCTCTGGCTGCGTCAAAAACCCCGAGGGCCAGAAAATCGTCGTAACAGCAGATCCCATCCGGCCGGTCGGGCAGATCCAAAAGCCGCAAGCCCGCCTGCCGTCCCATCGCCCGGTCCTCGTGCTTCTCGACCCGGAAGATCCACTCCGGCTTGGCCCGCAGCCCCGCGGATTTCACCACGTCCAGATAACCCTGCAGGCGCCTTTCCTCCGCGCCGTGATAGCCGACCTGCCCGCCGATGTGGGCGATCCTCCGCCGCCCGGCTTCGACCAGCGCCCGCGCCGCCATCCGCCCGCCTTCCAGCTCATCGAATCCCACGTAGTCCAGCCACGGTGCCTCTTCGCACGGCCCCAGCAGCACGAACGGATACCCGTCCTCCGCCATCCGCACCAGGTGCCGATGGTCGCCGAGGTGCTCGATAATCAAGCCGTCCACCCCGCGCTGGCGAAGCATCTGACACTGCTGCTCCTCCCGCGACCCGCTGGCCCGCGTACTGCACAGGATCGTGTGAAACCCCGCGTCGCCCGCCCGCGTCTCGTTGGCCATCACGAACTCGCCGATGCTGGGGTTCGTCACGTCCACGAACAGAAGGGCAATCATGTTGGTTCGCGCCCGGGCCAGCGCCCGGGCTGAGAGGTTCGGCGTGTAGCCCGTCTCGCGGACCGCCGCCAGCACCTTCGCCCGCGTGGCCTCGGAAATCCGCGAGTTGGGCGTGTTGTTCACCACCCGCGAGACCGTGGTCTTCGAGAGCTTCAGCCTGCTCGCGATCTGCGATATGCCGGGCCGTTCCATCCGATCGTTCCTGCGACTCTGTCCAGTGCACAACCGCTTATGCAACTCAGCATAACCGGTTGTGCAATAAAATGCAAGCCCCCAGGCAAAGACGCGGCGCGGAACGGACCGTCACCGGTGGATTTTGGTATATCTTCTTGCGAGGCAAGAGCTTATGTGCGACGGCGGCCGCGCGTCACTCCAGGTTCGCGTGCCGGGCGAACATCGCCTCAGCCGTGATGCCGCTCCGGCGCATCAGGAGCACGATCATCGCGTCATAAAGAATGAAGAGGGACTGCTCGAACAGCGACCCCATCGGCTGAATCGACGCCAGCACCCCCGACCCAGCCGTTGCCTTGGGCGACGGGGCCGGAATCGCCACCACCACATCGGCAAGCTCAGCGATTGGCGAACGTGGATCGATCGTCGCCAGCAGCACCCGGGCCTCGAGCTCCTTCGCCTTCCGGGCCATCGCCAGAAGGCTCGACGTCCGGCCCGAGCCCGACCCGATCACCAGCAGATCCCCCTTCCCGATCGACGGCGTGGTCACCTCGCCCACCAGGTGCGCCGCCATCCCCATGTGCATCAGCCGCATGGCGAACCCGCGAACCGCCAACCCGCTTCGCCCAGCCCCGGCCAAAAAAACCCGCGGGGCGCGGGCCAACTCCTCGACCGCCGCGCCGACCGCGCCGGCGTCGATCCGCCCCGTGCACCGGGCCAGTTCGTCACAGACGACGCGCAGCGTATCGCGAATCTCACTCACGACGGGCCTCCCGTATGCGGGCCATGATCTCCGCAGCGGCGCAGCCGGGATCGGCGTGATTGATGATCGCTCCGCCGACCACCACGATATCGCCGCCGCCTTCGACCGCCCGGCCCACGTTCTCCAGCTTCAAACCGCCCGCCACCGCCAGCTCGCACCGCACCACCGGACGCACCAGCGACAGCTCCGACATCGGATCGACGCCCGGCGCCTGACGATCGAACGCCGTATGAACGCACAAGACCGGCACACCAAGCTGCTCAAGCCGCCGCGCCCGCACCAGCGGATCCGGCACGTTGATCAGGTCGGCCATGATCCGTCCGCCGTACTTCGCCGCCGCCTCCAGCGCCTGGCTGATCGTCCGATCGTCCGCTGCGCCAAGCACCGTCACCAGATCCGCCCCGCGCCGGAACGCGCTGGACGCCTCGATGAACCCAGCGTCCATGATCTTCAGGTCCGCCAGATAACGCTTCTCCGGAAATCGCGACTTGACCTTCTCGAGCGCAGCGACGCCCTCCTCGATGATCAGCGGCGTGCCGATCTCCGCAATATCGAAATGCGGATACACCTTCTCCGCCACGGCCAGCGCGTCGGCCGTCGATAGCACGTCGATGGCAAGCTGCAACTGCGGATGTTCTCGGTTCATCGGCCGGGCCACTCCTTTTCCTCGACGCCGCATAACTACCCGGCCGCCGCCCCCCTTTCAACCAAAATCGCTCACCCGCCAACCGCTCGAAATACCGCCATCGAATACGGCGGCAGATTTCCGATCTCAAACACGGCCGGTTTGCCCGCCTCGATCGCGTACGGCCCGAACTCAGCGTGCTCGGTCGCCGTATCCACCGCAACGCTCATCCGCTTCACACCGGCCGGCAGCGTCGCGGGCGTCACGACCGCGTCGGCCGCCTTGCCCGAAAAGTTGCACGCGATCACTACCGTCGACCCATCCGGCATCACCGCTTCGATCTGCCGAACACCCGGCGCGATCTGCGCCCCGAACACCCGCCGGCCCTTGCCGATGATCCGCCAGATCGGCGCCACGTGCGCGTCGAAGTCCTTGCGCATCTGTCCCGGCTCCAAGCCGATCCACGTCGTGCCGACCCAACCAGCGGCCTGGTCGTAGTCGCAGAAATTGTAATACATCTGGCCCAGCACGGAGTACCAGAAGTAAAGCTGACCATAATCCTCCCACGGCACGAACGGATGCCCGAACGGCGTCCGTCCCGCCGTCACGTCGTTGAGGAACATCAACAGCGGATGCTCCGACGCTGTGTAGTCGTAGTGATGATAATCCTCCGCCAGCGGCACCCCGCCGTTGGCGATCACGATCTTCTCCGGCCCGAACGACCGAATCGTCTCTGAAAAACGCCGCAGCCAACGCATCTCGCTGGCCACGCCGGTCAGCCCGGTGTTCGGATCGACCGCCAGACTCGCCGCCGGGAACGTATCGTACGAAAAACCCGCCAGCTTCCCAAATCGGGTCAGATCCTGTCGGAACTTCCCCTCCGCCCACTCGCTCGGCGCCGGATTGAAAATGTCCACGGTGCGATAAAAACCAAACCAGTGCGACCCCTCCGTGAACCACTCCGGATGCTCCTCCACGATCTTGTCCTTGGGAATCGGACCCCAATCCTTCTGCAAAAAACCGCGCGGCGAAAACCACGCCACCGCCTTCATCCCGCGAGCGTCGATCGCATCAAGCAGCTCCGCGAATCCCGGCGGCGCCTGCTCGTAGTCGCCCTGATACGAAACGCCGTGCGACACGTCGCGGTAGTCCGCCAGTAACGTCAAAATGCCCACGCCGCAACTCGCCAGACGATCCAGCAGCGGCCGCACGTCCGCCGTCGGCTCGATCTGAAGCTGATGGCCCGGCTTTTCCTTCGCCGCTCCCGGCAGGTCGAAACCCATGAACATCATCTTGTCCCGCTGAAGGACTCGCGGCCGCCCCTGCACATGCTGATCGCCGGTGCCCGTGTAGATCCCGATCAGCGGCGAAAAGAACCGCGACTCCTCGATGTCCGCCTGGCCCAGCGTCGCCGGCGTCGGCGCGAACACGCCCAGGTTGATCCGGTAGCGCAACGACTCGCCCGGTTCGATCACCGCCTCGCGCCCGTCCCATCGTCCATCCGCCGCCGGCTTGGCCCCCGCCGATGGAAAGAGCCGCCACGTGATCGGCCCGCCGTCCGCGAACGCCGTCACTGTCCCGATCGCGCCGTACCAGTCCGGCATGAAGAGTTGAAGCTCCAGACCCTCCTTCTCGCACGGAAAGATGAAGTACGGCGGCCGCTCGCCGATCGCGGCCAAGCCCGCCTGCGTCCGCGGCACGAAGATCGGTCCGCAGCCGCTGCCGTAGACAATCCCGTCGAACGCCGCGTCGGCCTCGCGGAAATCCAGCCGCGTCTCCCGATAACTCACTCCTTTCGAAGCGTCCGCGGCCAACGCGATCGTCACCTCCAAACTCACAGCCGACCGATCGTCAACGGCAATCCGCGTCGTCCGCTGCAACCCATCACTCCGCCGAAACGCGGCAATCAGCTCGCGCGGACCGGACTTGTGCTCCACCATCTTCCACTCGTCATCCGGCGCAGCCGTCAACGCACCGAAATCGAGAATCGCCTTACCGCCCTCCACCGCCAGCTTCTCGCCGTCAAGCCGGACCGCCCGAACCGCCATCGGCGGCGTCGCCGTCTGATCGACCGGCGGCCGCTGCAAATCGCTTCCCACCGCCTTGACCGTCGTCTCGATCCGCGTCGACTTGCGCGGCGACGCGTTCTCGATCCACGCATCGACCTCGCGAATGTCGCACGGCTGGCCGCTGTGACCGAGCACCTCAAGCCGCAAAAAACGAAAACCCTTCACCTCGCCCGGAGCAAACTCGTACGCCACCCGGTGCATCAACCTGGTGGTGTCCTTGCCCGCCGCAAACTCCCGATCCACCAGCGTCCCCTCAACCGGCGAAAACGCCGCACCGTCGGACGAGACGCTGATCCGCCCGCCGAAGTTCCGATACTGCCCGGCAAACAGCCACACGTGCAATCGCCGCAGTTCCGACCGATCACTCTCGAGGTCCCACGTCACCTGCGCCGCTGGGCTTCCGCCCAAAACCACCCCGTTGTCCGGCTTGCCCGACCCGAGCAAATTCACCGTGCCCCAACTCCCGCCATCCACCAACCCGCTCATCAGCCGGTCCGACGGCTGACCGTCGTGGCTCAGCGTCGCAAACACGTCCTGAAGCGTGTCGTCCGAGGCGACGCCCTCCACGTCCGTCGAACAGACCACCTCCACCGCCATCGCCGAAGACACGAACAGAAGCACAGCCGGCACGACCAGCCGCGCGCGGAATCTCCATCGAACCATCGAACGTCCTTTCAATCGAGATTGTTCCAGTTCCAGTACTGCGCCCACGGCTCGCCGACCAGCGCCCGCTCCGGGCCCACGATCTCGGCGTGGCCGTCGACGAACAGAAAACTGTTGCCGCTCCCGTGATACCCAGCGTCCATCGGCGCCACGTCGGGCAGCGCGAAATCGCCGAACAGGTAATACCCCCAGTAGATCACGCAGCCGGGGCCGTTGATCAGCCGAATGTTCCACGCGGCATGCCACTCCGCCACGATGAAATCCGCCGAAGGGCTCCCGAACTTGCCCAACGGCACGCCGTGCGTGTGATCGTACCGCCCGCTGCCGTACGGCGGAGCGTACTCGAAAAACAACATGCTGTAGCTGCGACGCCGGCCATACGGCCGACCGATCGAATCCGACGGACAGCCGAACACGTCCGCCGTCAAATCCACCGGATCCCCCGGCTGCGGCACCGCGCCGATCGCACAGCCCAGATCCTCCTGCGTCGCCCGATCCCAACTCAACATCGACGGCCAACCCTCGTGAATCGCCGGCGCGGGCAACACGTCATTGTGATCCTGCGCATACCCGCCAAAGCCCAAACCAACCTGCCGGAGATTTGACTGGCAAGCCACCGTCCGCGCCTGCTCCCGCGCCGCCGAGAGCGCCGGCAGCAACATCGCCACCAACACCGCGATGATCGCCACCACCACCAGAAGCTCAATCAACGTAAAACATATTTGATTTCTGATGTATGATTTGTGATGTGCCTGCCGGCTTGCCAAACGTTCCTGCGTCATGGCATCTTCTCTCCAAATCACAAATCAGGAATCCGAAATCATAAATCGAACGTCCCTGCTATTCCTTCGCCCGGCGCTCAACCCACTCCGCCGCCGAAACCAACTCCCAATCCGGCTTCTCCGCCGCGAACACCACCAGCGGCTCGTCGCCCGTCAGCACAAACTCCGGCGCCTTCGGATCGAACGACACCGAGTCAAGCCGCCAGGTGAACGCCGAGACCGCCGACCTCACCCCGCCGACCTTGACCGCCCGGTCCGCCTTCGCCGCGCCGCCTTCCGCGCGATCGTCCCAGAACACCAGGGCATATTCGGGACCGTCGCCGGCTGTGCCCGGCTCACGCTCCAGAACGTACGCCTCAACCCCCTCAACCGGCTCAGCCATCCCCACCAGACGCCGGTCCCGCATCGCGTCCACCGACAACGCGAACGGCAGCAGCCGCAACTTCGGATTCCAGTCGATATCGAACAGCCCGTACGGACACAAATGCCCGTTCTCGTACCAGTCACGCGCCAGGTAATAATCCACCCGCGGAAATCCGTGCAGGTAGAAATCCCGCGCGAACATCTTGACCATATCGCACGGACGGCCCGCCGACTCCTCGCTGTTGATCAGCTCCTTCTCCAAACCCCGGGCCGACAGCTCACGCCGGAAAAACGCCGGCAGATCCCACTCTCCAGCCGACCACGTGTAGTGCATCGTGTAAACGTCCGCGAACCGGTCCACGCCCAGGTCCAGACACTTCCGCACGAACGCCCGGCCGCCGTCCGGCGCACCGGTTGCCTCGTCCCGCGAATACGTCGCCGCAAACGCCGCGATCCGGATCGACGGATCGATCCGCTTGACCTCCTCGCGAACGATCTCGATCTGCCGGACGTATATCTCCGGCGTCGCTCCGCGCCACCAGACCTCCGGAGCGTCCACCTCGTTGCCGAACTCCGCGATCTCCACCATCCCCGGATAGCGCGAGAACACCGCCCGAAGATACTGCCGAAACAGCTCCTCATGCTCCGCCTTCACTGCCGAGAACCGCTCCGGCGCCACGCTGAACTGCGGGTCCGGATACCCCGTCATGAACATGAACGTCTGGCCGTACTTCGCCGCGAACCCAGCCTGGTAATCCAACTGCTCGAAATCGTCGAACTTCGGCCCGAGCTGAAACCAGAAACTCTCGGTGGTCCGAAACGACTCCACCCCCGCCCGCGCCAAAAGGTCATACGCCGCCGCCGTCTCCGCCTCGTGCTTGCCCACCTCGATGAACGAATACGACATGCCGTGCAGCCCGAACCGGCTCGGCCGCGACCGTTTCGCCTGCGCCGAGGGCAGCGGACGCACCGAGATCTTCCGCCGCACCTCAGCCGCCGTCTCCGGCCGGGCGTCCTCGCTCGTCCGCCCGATCTGTCCCCAGTACTGCTTCCTCGTCAACTCCTCCACGTACTCGCGATGCGTCATCCGCTTCATCAGCTCCGACCACGTCGGATGCGGCGAACAGGACGGGTGGTTGCCCGCCGGCACGTACGCCGGATCGCTCGTCAGAAACATCGCGTCGATAAACGCCGCATACAGCCCATCCGACGTGCGCGGCTCGCGCGCCTCGATCCGAATCGTGTGCTTGCCCGCCTTCAGCCGAACCGCCTCCGCCATAAACCAGCCGAAATACGCGTACGGCGAATCCGTCCCGTACGACTCGCCAACCCACGAACGCCCGCGCAACGCCACAAACGGACCGTCGTCGATCCGAACGTACAACGGCGCGATCCCGCCCGAATCCTGCGGCGATCCGCTGATCCAAAGCCGATACTCGCCGCCGCTCGCCGCCGCGAACTCCCACTCCGCGAAAAATGGCGGCTTGGCAGCGCTGCCGGGCACGTCCAGACGCAGGTACCGCCCCGCCGACGCCCCGTCGTCTTCGCCCCCCACGAAGATGAAGCTGCCCGGCGAAAAGTTCGTCCGAACCGCGTCTTCGCCTTCAATCCAGATCGCCGGCGCCGCCGGCTGAGTTGCCGCCGCCAACGCCACGGCGCTACCGATCATCTGAGCGATAATGATGGTGGACAAACGCATGTGCAAAAACCCTCAATACCAGAACATCTCACTTTGCTGCAGCCCGTATCCCAGCACCGCCACGTACGCCACGTGGCCGTCGAAAAACAGAATGTTGTTCCCGTACGAACCCGTCGCATCGTGCCACGTCGCAAACGGGTGCCAGTCCGGGTAGTGCATCGTCGTGAAAATCGTCGTATCGCCCAGAAACAACAGCCGGCTCGGCTCCGCGATCGCCGACACCGTCATCGGAATCTTCGGCTCGGGAGTCCCCGCGGTTCTGCACAGCCACGGGTTGTTCGCGTAGCTGGTGCCCAGGTGCCACCAGGTCGGAGTCGAAAGACTCCACGCAATCCCGTCCTTGTTGTCCGCCGGGCAGATGAACTGCTCCTTCCGCGTCGCCCACTGATGCTCGCCGTCGTTGATGTAGTACATCGCCCGCTGCCGCAACGGCAACACGCCCTCCAACGGCCAGAACTGCCCGGCCGGACCCTCCGCTCCGCCCCAGTTCCACCAGATGGCCATCGTCGGTATGTAGTCGTGATGGTCGTTCCAGTACAGCGCCCACAACACCCCAAGCTGCTGCAAGTTCGCCTGACACTGCGCCCGCCGCGCCTGCTCCCGCGCCGCCGAAAGCGCCGGCAGCAAAATCGCCACCAGCACCGCGATGATCGCCACCACCACCAGCAGCTCAATCAACGTAAACGATTGCTGATTGAGCAAACGGCAACGTTTGTGATTCATGGCGATGCGTCCTCCAATCAACAATCAGCAATCAACATTCAACAATCCCTACGCCGATTCCCGCACGATCAACCGCGGCTCCAGCACCACGTTCTCCGCCGGTTGATCGTCGGCTTCTGCTCCGCTCAAACCCTTCTTGAGCAGCTCCCACGCCACGCGGGCCTGGTCCTCCACCGAAAGCCGAACCGTCGTCAGCGGCGTCTTCTGCTCAGCCGCCGCTTCAATATCGTCATACCCGATCACCGCGAGCTGATCGGGAACCGTGATCTTCTGCACCGCCAGGCCCGCCATCAGGCTGATCGCCAGCCGGTCGTTGCTGCACGCCACCGCCGTCGGCCGACGATGCTCCGGCAAAAGCGCCACATGCTCGCCCAACTCGTTGCCGCCGTGGATGGCGTCCGCCGTCTCGAAAAACGCCAGCTCCCCGCCGATCGCCTGCCACGCCTCCGCAAAGTACCGCTGACGATTCGCGTGAATCGGAAGATTGCTGCCGCGGGCCTTGCCCGCATTGAAGTACATCACCCGCCGGTGACCCGCGCGGTACAGGTGCTCAGCCGCGAGACGATGGCCCAGCACCTCGTCGAACGTCACGTTCGGATACCGGACGTCCGGCCCCAACTCGCCCAGCGTCACAATCGGCGTCCCCTGATCCGCCAGCCGCTCCAGCAAGTCATCCGTCCGGTGCATCGGGTCCCGCGCAATAATCAAACCGTCGATCCGCCGCGACAGGAACGCCCGCAGACCCCGCGCCTCCCGCTCCGAGTCAAACTCGCTGTTCGCAATGAAAACCGTGTACCCGTCCCGAGAACAGGAGTCATCAATATAATTAAACAATGCGTTAAAATACTGATTTTGCAGCGAATGGACGAGCACCCCGATCGTATGCGTCCGCCCCGTCACCAGAGACCGGGCCAGGTCGTTGCGGACATAGCCCAACTCGTGGGCAACCCGCAACACGCGCTGGCGGGTCTCGTCGCTGATGCCGATCGTGGTCTGCTTGCCGGGATTCAAAGCCGCGTAAACCGAGGCCTGAGAAACCTTTGCGCAACGGGCAACCTCCAGAACGGTCACCTTCCTGCCCGCCGCCGTCCGTGAAATGGCCATCGATCAGACCTTTCCGTCATTCCTCTATTGGACGTCCAATACGCCCATAATGGCCAATATAATACGTACAATGTGATTTGTCACGAGAAATCTTCCCACGGCCTCTCCCGAATGACTGCCAAACCGCCGCCGCCTTGCGTCGCACGCTCCGGCGGCCATAATAAAAGATGAAAGGAAAGCCATGATCGACGTGAACGCCAGTCTGGGCCGTTGGCCCTTCCGTCGCCTGCGGTACGCGACGCCCCCAGCCATGCTGAGGCAGATGGACCAGTTGGCCATCGAACGGGCATGCGTGGCCCCGATCGAGGCCCTGCTCTACCTCGACGTTCAGGAGGCCAACCGCGAAATGGCACGGGCCATCCGCCGACATCGCGACCGTCTGCTGTTCTTCCCGTCGATCAACCCAGCCTGGCCCGACTGGCAGACCGATCTGGACGAGTGCATCGAAAAACTCGGCGCCACCGGCGTCCGGCTGTTTCCCAGCTATCACAACTACCGGATCAACGACCGCCCGTGCCTCGAACTGCTGGCCGAACTGGAGCGGCGAGACCTGCCGGTCCAGATCGCGACGGTCGTCGCCGATCCGCGGATGCACCATCCAGCCGTCATGGTTCCCGCGGTGCGGCTCGACCCGCTTGCCGATCTGCTGCGGCTCTTCCCGCGGCTGCGATTCGCCATCCTCAACGCCACCGGCATCCGCGAGACGGTCAACCCCAAAACGCTGGGCCGGACCGACAACCTGTTCTTCGACGTCGCGTTCGCCGACGGCGTGGCGTGCGTCGATGACCTGATCGACGTAATGGGACGAGGGCGGGTTCTGCTCGGCACCAACGCGCCGATGATGATCGGACTCGGCGCGGTCTACAAGCTCCGCGAGTCGCGGATCGAAGCGGGCGAACTGCGGCGGCTGCTTCGCGAAAACGCCCTGCGATTTCTCAGCCGGCGCGGCAAGGGCGACGGAGGCCGGCCGTGATCATCGACATCCACTGCCACATCCGCACGCCGATCACCGAGCCGCGGCCGCTGCGCCGGACGCTCGAGATCGCCTCGCGATTCGGCATCCAGTGGCTGGCGACCTCGATGGGCACGACGTTCCGGCCGACGCCGACCCGCGACGAGATCCGCCGCGACAACGACCACGTGCTGGCGCTCATGCGCGAGTATCCCGACCGCGTCGTCGGCTACTGCTATCTGAACCCGCACCACGGCGAGTTCTGCCTCAAGGAGCTGGCCCGGTGCGTCGAGGCGGGCATGCGCGGGATCAAGCTGTGGGTCGCCAGCCTCGCCGACGACCCGGAGGTTTTCCCCATCGTCGAACGGGCGATCGAGCTCGACGTCCCGCTGCTCCAGCACGCGTGGAAGAAGACCACCGGCAACATGAAGCACGAAAGCGAGCCGCGCCACGTCGCCGAACTGGCCCGCCGCTACCCGCAGGCCAGGATCATCATGGCCCACGCCGGCGGCATGTGGGAGTACGGCATCAAAGCCGTCCGCCGATACCCCAACGTCACCGTCGACCTCTCCGGCGGAAACCCCACTGACGGCCTGCTCGAAACAGCCCTCCGCGAACTGGGTCCGCAGCGGATCGCCTTCGGCTCCGACGCCGACTGCCGAAGCTTCGGCTCCCAACTCGCGAAAGTCGATGCCGCCCGCCTCCTGCCATCCGTCCGCCAGGCGATCCTCCGCGACAACGCCCGACGCCTGCTGCGGATCGAGTAAGTCGCCACCGCGGTTCGCGAACCGCCGCACAAAATCTTCCCTTTTGGATCGGCACGGAGCACGCGGAACACGCGGAGGGCGGAAGGGGAGGGGTCGGAATCTCTTTCCCTTGTCCGCTGGCGGAGGGCTCTTCAGACGCGGCGTGTTTTGTTGTCTTGATTAGAACGGCAACGCTTCCGATCTCCCGCCGCCTTCGCAGCCTCCCGCCGCCCACATTCCTGGCCCGTTTCCTGCGCTTCTGTAGACATCCCTTTCGGCGTCTCTGCCTGCGTCTCCAGAACCGCCGATTTGCATCCCTGGCAATCCCGTGCTATCCTTATCCTGCGGGAACCATCCACTTCCCGCCCGCGCGTCGCCTCGCGCGACGTTTGATAACTCCATACCCGGTTGCCCTCTCTCCTTTCTCCCCGTTCGCTCCGCGGGAGCGAGGGGCCTGGCAAATCCTACAATTTGTACAAAACCCCCGCACGCCGCCCCGCCCGGTTCACCGCACTCCCGCAAAGAACCGCTCCCCGACAAATCGTACGTTCTGTACAAAACGTACATCCGGCTCCCGCCCGGTTTACCGGAGCTCCTGACCGCCAAATTCCCCGCCGGACAGGGGCGCGCAGATTTCACAAATTGTACAAAGCCCGCGCAACCATCGCTTGAACAACACCCTCCAACCGCGACCCCTGAATCCCGGACTGGTACGGATCGCGCGTTTTGTACAAAACGCACACCCCATCCGCCCCGATCGGCTGCTTCCCAATCCGCAAGTTCTCTCCGCGTGGTCCGCGTGCTCCGTGCCGGTCTTCCTCAGTAAAGAAGAGAGACGCCCTCTTGTATGGAAGATGGCGGCAGGATACGATGTTGTGCCAACACGGTAGGAGCAAAGCAATCTATGTCATCGAGATCGAATGCGAATACGGTCATCGTCGGTTACGGCGACTCCATCACGCTGTCGATGGAGCAGTCGGCGGAGAAAAAATGGCTGACGCGGTTGGGCCGATCGCTGGCCGAGGCGCTGCCCGGACGAAACTTCACGATGGTCAACTCCGGCGTGGGCGGCGAGACGTCGCGCGAGGGGCTGGCGCGGATCGAGCCCGCCGTCCTGGCGCATCAGCCGGACGTCGTGCTCGTCGAGTTCGGCGGCAACGACGCCACGCACGATCCGGCCCGGCACGTGCCGGTGACCGAGTTCCAAGCCAATCTCGAGACGATGCGGGCGGCGATCGTCGATCGCGCCAAAGCCGAGATGGCCCTGCTGGTCTTCCCGCCGGTGATCGACGAGTGGCACTGCTGGAGCAACGAGGCGTTCTACAAGCCCTACGGCGGCCTGGACGGCTGCCTCGAGCAGTACCGCCAGGCGACGCGCGAATTCGCGCGGACGCACCGGCTGGTGCTGGCCGACATCGACCGCGCCCTGCGCGAAGCCGGCAAAAAGGACGGCAACGGCCGCTACATCAAGCCGGACGGCGTGCATCTGACCGACGACGGCAACCAGGTCGTCACCGAAACGGTGCACCGCGCGCTGGTCGAAACGATCTGAAAACCCCTCCAAACCCGCGGCGGGCGGCCTCGAAGGCCATGCCGTCACCGCGTCATTCCGGATTGGACAAGGGTGAAGGCGGCGGCTGGCGGCCCCAATCGGCGGGCGTCTCGGACAGCTCGAACCGCAAAACCGCGCCGCCGACGATCTCGCCATGACGCAGCCACGCGCGGTCGAGCGGCCGGCCGTCGAGTGTGGCCGACGCGATGTAATGCCCCTTCGGACCCGCCTGCGGCGCCTCGATGACCAACTGCCTGCCGCTCTGACCGAGCTGCACCGTCGTCCGCGCAAACGCCGGTGCGGTCAGCAGCCACAGGTCCTGGCCCATCACCGGATAGAGGCCCATCGTCGAGCCCATGTAGAACGCGCTCTGACAGCCCATGTCCTCATTGTCCTTGATCCCGTCGCGGGTCGGCTCGAAATACCGCTCCAGCGCCCAGCGGACCCGCTCCGCCGTCTTGTCCGGCCGGCCCGCGTAGATATAGAGGTAAGGCACGTGCAGGATCGTCTCCTTCGAGTGGTAGTAGCCGCGCTCGAAGAACCCGTCCAGCCGCCGGACGAACGCCTCCGGCCCGCCGACGCGAGCGATCAGCCCGGCAAAGTCGTGATGAACGCTGAACGACCACTGCCAGCTTGTGCCCTCATAAAAGAACGGATCGTTCCACGAATCCGGCAGACACCCAGCCGGGTCGAACGGCCCGGCCCAACTCCCATCCGGCCGGCGCGGCGCAAAGAACCCCAACTCCTCGCGCCACAGGTTCCACACCTTCCGCGAACTGGCGTAGTACCGCTTGGCCACCTCGGCCTGGCCCAGGTGCTCAGCCAACCGGCCGATGCACCAGTCCTGATACGCGTACTCCAGGTGGCGCGACACGCAGCTTTTTCGCACGTCCGTCGAGACGTAGCCCAGATCGCGATAGTCCTTCAGGTGCCGGCCGTACAGCCACGGATCGGGCGACTCGACCTCGGCGTTCTTCCGCATCGCCCGCAACGCCTTCGCATAGTCGATCCCCTCGATGCCCTTGAGCGCCGCTTCGCACAGCAGAATGTCCGCTGAGCTGCCGCCCTGGATCTGGGCGCTGTGCCCAGCGATCCACGCGTCGGGCAGCCAGCCGATATGCTCCTGCACGTCCAGCAGGCAGTTCAGCATCGCCGCCTCGGTTTCCGGATCGAACAGCGAGATCAGCGAGTTGGCGTTGCGAACGCTGTCCCACAAACAGTAGTAATCGGTGAAATGCCGCACGCCCGATGTCCACGCCGGGTTCTCATCGTCGACGCCCAGGTCGCTGGGCATGGCGATCAGACGCGAAAACGACGTGTAAAACAGCGTCTTCTGCGACTCGCTTCCGCCCTCGACCGCGATCCGCGAAAGGGCCTGGTTCCAGGTATGGCGGGCGTCGGCGCGGACGGCGTCAAAAGTCTTGCCGGCGGTCTGGCGTTCGACGCTTCTCCGCGCGTTGGCGACGCTGACGTAAGAGACACCCACCTGGACGTTAAGCTCGCCGACGTCGCCGAATCCCGCCGCCACTTTGACGCCCGGTCCCTCAACCACCTTCTGGCCGGGCACGTACCGCGTGCCATTGGCCAGAATCCGCTGGCTGATCGGCCGATCGAACCGCGCGTAGAAGTAGACCGAGTATGGGAAGGTATGGCCCCACCCGCCGCGGTAGTTGCCTCGGCCGACGATTTCGGTGTCGGAGATGAACTCGGCGAACCCGCCGATCGAATACGCCCACTCGCTGACCGGCATCCACTCCGGCGGCTGAATCACCGCCCCGACGTCCACCACCACACCCGACTCAACGCCACGCGGAAAGCGGTACCGGTGGACACCGACCCGCGGCGTGACGGTCAGTTCCACCTCGATCCCAGCCGGCGCCAGCCGCACCGCGTAGTAGCCGGCCTCGGCCCGCTCGTCCTGCCGCTCGTACGGATCGAAACCGATCCGCAGCGGACCGGTGATCGGCGTCATCAAAACGTTGCCGTAGCGACCGCCGCCGCCGGTTCCGCTGACGTGCGTGTGGCTAAACCCGACAATCGGCCGATTGCTGCGGTAACCGCTCGACGGCTGAGGATACACCACGTCCGGACCCAGGCGGACCAGGCTATAAGGCAGGTGCGGCCCGCACAGACAGTTGCCGCAGCCGTCGACTCCAATGAAAGGATCAACCCATTTCGCCAAATCGCTCATAACGAACCTGCCCGAATCGTGCGCTTCAAAACGTCGTCGTGACCGTCCGATCATTATGGCATCCGCTCCATCGAATGCAATCCCTTTGCCTCTCACCGCCTTGCGACACCCGAATGGATCGACCATTTTGCCCGGCTACAATTCCTCCAGAGAAGTCCGGGAATTGAAGGGGGACAAACCATGAACCGCACGCACAGGCTCAATCTGTTTGCGCTCGGCTGCGCGTTGACGATGCTGCTGGCCGGATGCCCGGGACCTACGCCCGATCCGAATGACCTCGATCCCAACGCCGTCGATCCCAACGCCACCGATCCGAACGTAGTTGAACCCAACGACGTCGAACCCAACGAAACCGATCCGAATGCCGTCGATCCCAACATCACCGATCCCAACGACGTCCAGCCGCCGCCCGACGCCAACGAACCGCCCGTCTTGCCCTTCGCCGCTGCGAGCCTCACCTTCGACGCCGACGCCGCACCCGTCATCGCCACCGCCAAGAGCGGCGTGTACCGCCTGCAAAACGGCGAGTACCAGATGTTCATCTCCAGCTACGATAACCACCTTTTTAGCGTCGACCGGATCCGCTTCGTCAACGGCCACTACTACATCGGCCAGGATTCGAGCGGCAGTCCGGCCATCCAGCTCTTCGACGCCGATGGCGGGTTCGTCGCCGAACTGATCGACCCCAATGACCTCCGACGGCTCGGGGGCGGCGCGATCGAGGACATGGTCGTCGACGCCCAGGGCCGCGTGTACTTCGCCTTCGACCGCGGCCGACAAAGCCGAAGAGGCAGCGGTGGCCTTGTCTACCGGATCGACGCGGACGGGCTCAACGAGACGGTGATCGTCAGCGACGGCGAGGCCGGCGCCCCGGGCGCGGTTGGCCTGGAACTGGCCGCCAACGGCGACCTGTACGTGGCGACGCGGACCACCATCGAACGCTTCGGCCCCGATGGGAATTTCATCTCCACGGTGGTGGAAAGCGGCCAGTCGGGGTGCGAGTCTCCGGCGCGGCTGGCCGTCGACGTCGCGGGCAACCTCCACGTGTGGGACCAAGGGTCCGGGCTTCGAGGCGACATCGGTTCGTCAGTGCTGACGTTCGACTCGACCGGCGGCTTCATCGAAATGAGGCTTTCGCCGGAAACGATCGGCAACGGAAGGCTTGATCAGTACGCAGCCGACCTGGTGGTCGGACCAAATGACCGGCTCTACGTAATTGACCTGTACGGCGACGTCTTCGAGATCACTGACGACGGTCAACTCGCGATCTTCGCCGACTACGGTTCGGGCGGCCGCTAAGACGGAGACGGTCGATCCCGGACTCCGCCCCAGGACCGGCAACGATAGGCGACAGCGTTGCACTCCGACGGAAAGGTTGCAGCCGTCCGGCAACGCCGGTAGAATGGCAAAAAATCGGGGAACAACGCGGTCGCGGATGCCAGACGCAACACCGGCGAAGGAGGTTCCGGACCCGAGGCTGCGGTTCGGTCGTTCAGCACAGCCATACAGGAGGCTCTTCATGGTTCGCAGACCCTATCCGGTGTTTCTGACCGCGGCGATGCTGTGCGCTCTCGCCGGCTGTGGCGCAGCGCCGGCCGACCCCAACGCCGCCGCCACCTATCCGCCCGAATTCCCCTACAGCCTGACGTTCGACGCCGACGGCGAGCTGTACGCGCTGTCGGCGATGAAGGGAGTCTTCAAGCGGCAGTCCGACGGGACGTTCGTCCAGTTCATCGCCAACGACGACCAGCGGATTTCCGGCGCGAGCAAGATCCGTTTCGTTTCGGGCAGCTTCTTCATCTTCGGCAACGACTACGCCGTCCGCTACGACTCCGCGGGCGAGTTTCAGAACACCGTGTTCGATCCGAACGACCTCGACCGCCTCGGCGCCCTCTGGACGACGGACTTCGCCGTCGACTCCCAGGGCCGCGTGTACGTGAGCCTGGACTACCCCGCCGGAGTCGAGGACACGGTCGTCTACCGCTACGACGCCGACGGAGCCAACGAAACGGCGATCATCGACTACGATGAGGGCAGCGTCATCATCGGCGAGTTCCTGGCGATCGGTCCGGACGACTCGCTCTACGCGGCTGATCCGTTCAGCGTCCACAAGTTCGACGCCAACGGCAATTTTGTCGCCATGGTGGTGGAGCAGCCGGAGCACGGCCTGGACAGGACCGGGGGCCTGGCCGTCAACTCCGACGGCCAGGTATACGTCTGGAACGCCGACCAGACCGCCGACGGCGTCAACCGCAGCAGCCTCATGCAATTTGACGCCGCCGGCGAGTACCAGGACAATGCCCTGGAGGCCCAGGCGATCTTCGACGCCCAGGTCGGCGGCATCGTCTGGGACCTCGTCCCGGACCCTCAGAATCGCCTCTACCACATCGACGCCTACGGCAACATCTATCGCATCGTCAACGGCCAGTTCGAAATGGTGGCGGATTTCCCCGAGTTTGACACCAAGCAAATCGCCGAACCGGCGGAGCAATGGGTCGAATAGGGCTCACCCGCCATCCTCTTGGGCTGCCAACGTCAAGGCGAACATCGCCTTCGCTTCGTCCGCCCCATCCCTGCCCTCACAGCCTCTGAACAAGACCGGTGAAGCAAAGATAGCGTAGCCGGCCTGCATTAACGTCCGGCAGTCATGGCTTGCAATTACTTTTTAGGTATATCATTACTCAATGCTGCCGAATAATGAGCCATTGACACCGACGCGTTCGATCTGTAGATTATCATGTCATGAAAAGTATTAAAGATGGCATGATAACGGCCAGCCGCGATCAACTGGCCGAACAGCTCCGTGCGTTGATCGACCAGGAGGGCCTGGGCCCCGGCGACCGACTGCCCACGCACGAGGAGCTCTCGCACCGGCTGGGGGTGGGAATCCGCCGTCTGCGAGAGGGTCTCAGCGTCCTGCGCCAGCAGGGGCTGATCGTGACCAAGCGAAAGGGCGGCACCGTCGTGGCCGCCCCCTCGATCGAACGGCTGGGCGACCCGATCGCCTGGCACCTGGAGCGGAAGGGCTACACCTTCCAGGACATGGTCGAGGCCCGGGCCAGCATCGAAAGTTCGATCGCCGGTATGGCCGCCGCCAGGCGCAGCGCCCGCGACCTGCTCGGGATGCTGGACGCCATCGAGCAGATGGAGAAATCGGAAGGGGACTGGCGGGCGGCCGAACAGGCCGACCAGCTCTTCCACCAGGCGCTGCTGCGGGCCACCGGCAATCCGATCATGCAGGTCTTCGGCCAGCTCATCGCCGCCCAGTTCCGTCGCAAGGCTCAAGAACCGATGATCCAGGGGCTCGACGTCGTCGCCAGGGGCGTCGCCGAACACCGGGCCATCTACCACGCCATCGAACGGGGCGACCGTCCACAAGCCCAGAAGCGGATGCACGACCACGTCGTCGGACAACTCGACGAGTGGCGCGCCGCCCGGATGCAAAACGCCGGCACAGGAGAATTCACGTGACGCAAGCGAAACTGACCGTCGATCTGACGGGAAAGACCGCCCTGGTGACCGGGGCGGGCACGGGCATCGGCGCGGCGATTGCCGACGCCCTTGCCCAGAACGGGGCGACGGTGATCGTGCACTACAACGCCAGCGCCGCTGCGGCCGACCAGGTGGTCCAGCGGATCGCCGCCGCCGGCGGCAGCGCCTGGTCCGTCCAGGCCGATCTGACCGAGCCGGCGCGGATCGAAGCGATGTTCCGCCAAATCGACGAGAAGGCCAGCCGAGTGGACATCCTCGTCAACAACGCGGGCACGCAGCTCGAACTGGTCGCCTGCGAAGACATGGACCTGGCGCTGTGGAACAAGGCGATCGCGCTCAATCTGACCAGCGCGATGCTCTGCGCCAAGCATGCGGTCGGGGGCATGAAGCGAAACGGCTGGGGCCGGATCGTCAACATCTCCTCGATCTCCGCCCGCTCCGGCGGCGGGCCCGGCGGCGTCTCCTACGCCACGCCCAAAGGCGGCGTCAACACGCTGACCAAGGCCCTGGCCAAAGAACTGGGCCCGTACGGAATCACCGTCAACGCGGTCTCGCCCGGCGTGATCCTGACCGCGATCCACGATAGGTTCTCGACCAAAGAGAGTCTGGAGAATCTCACGAAGATGACCGCCCTGGGCCGCCTGGGCCAGCCGCGCGACGTGGCGGGGGCTGTGCTGTTCCTGGCTTCGGACGCCGCGGCCTACATCACCGGCGACAACATCGCGGTCAACGGCGGATTGAGGATGGACTGATGAACGATCAACGATTGGTGTACTTCAACGGCGAATTCGTGCCCGAGCGCGAGGCGAAGGTCTCGATCTTCGACTCGGCCCTGATGTTCGGCGACATGGTCTTCGAAATGACCCGGTCGTTTGGCCGCGTGCAGTTCCGGCTCGAGGAGCACGTCGAGCGGCTCTACGCCGGCGTCCGGATGCTCAAAGTCCCGCTGGCGATGACGCCGCAGGAGATGATCGCCGCGGTGCACGAGACGATCGAGGCCAACGCCTCCGCCTTCGCGCCCAACGACGAGCACCGCGTGATGATCGACGTGACCCGCGGGCCGCTCTCGATGTACGCCCGCGTCTTTGACGGCAAGACCGGGCCGAACGTGATCATCAGCGTGTTTCCGTTCAAGTGGACGATCGCCCCGCTGGCCCCGCTGTACGAGACGGGCGTGCACGCGGTGATCCCGTCGCAGCGGGCCATTCCCGCCGATCTGCTGGAGCCCAAGATCAAGAACCGCAGCCGCATGCACTACCTGATGGCCAACCTGGAGGTCTCGCTGGTGGCCGACAAGACGGCCTGGGCGCTGCTGCTGGACCCGGATGGCTTCATCGCCGAAGGTACCGGTTCGAACTTCTTTATCGTCAAGGACGGCTGCGTGCTCACGCCCGAGCCGCGCAACATCCTCCGCGGCACCCGCCGCAAATACACCATCGAACTGGCCCGCCGGATAGGCCTGGAGGTCCGCGAGACCAACCTCAACGCCTACGACGCGATCACCGCCGACGAGGCGTTCTTCACCTCGACCGCCTTCACCCTCATGCCGTGCGTCAAGGTCAACGGAAACGTCCTGGGCGACGGCGCGACCGGCCCGATCACGCAAAAGATCATCGCCGCCTGGAACGAATTGATCGGCCTGGACTTTATCGCCCAGGCGCGGGATTATCTGGCCGAAATGGGCAGCGACGCCTACGAAGGCACCACCATGTACCGATTTGGAAAGAAGGACTGATCGCCATGCTCACTCCCGAACAACACGAACGGGCCCGCCGCCGGACGCTCGAATACTTCGCCCAAGCCGGCATCGTCGTCACCGACGAAGAGGCCCAGCGCATCGAAATTCTCGATTTTGAACTGAACGACTTCGAGCACGTCGGCTTGGAGATTCTCGTCTACGTCAACACCGACCGGGTCTGCGCCAAGGAGCTGGTGCTGTTTCCCGGCCAGACGTGCGTCGAGCACTGCCATCCGACCGTCGCCGGCGCACCGGGCAAGGAGGAGACGTTCCGCTGCCGATGGGGCAAGGTCTACCTCTATGTGCCCGGCCCGGCCACGCCGAGCATCCAGGCAACCGTGCCCGAGTCGATCCGCGACCACGTGACGATGTTCCACGAAATCGAACTGACGCCCGGCCGCCAGTACACGCTCTTGCCCGACACGCCACACTGGTTCCAAGCCGGCCCGGACGGCGCGGTGGTCTCCGAGTTCTCCACCACCAACACCGATCATCAGGACCGGTTTACCGACCCACGGGTCGTCCGCTAGAATATCCGCTCTTTCAACAAGGAAAACCGACGAATGAATGAGATCATGAGACAGGTCCTGGAGCGGACGATGCGGGTCTTCGAGAAGGATCCGCGGGTCCTGGCCGCCTACGCCAGCGGCTCGATGGGCACGTCCGATGAGGACCGCTGGTCGGACGTCGACCCGATGCTCGTGATCCGCGCCGAGGAATTCGCCGCCTTCGACGCTGACCTGCGCGGCCTCTTCGAACAGGCGGGCGTTCAGCCGATCCTCTGGTGGCCCGAACGGATCAACTGCGATACCTACAAGAACTACGCCGTCCTCTTCGAGTCCGACGGCCGCCTCAGCCAGTACGATATCAACTTCCTCGCCGCCCCGCGCGAACCGGTCCGCGTCGAGCCGGCCAAGGTCATCTTCGACAAGGCGGGCATCCTCCAGGCCCCGCCGGCCTCCAACGAACCTGCCTACCGCCCCGACCGGCTGGTCTGGACCGTCGAGATCTACTGGATCTACGCCTACATCCACGCCAAGTACCTTCGCCGCCGCGGACCATTCCACCTGATCGCAGCCCAGCATGAACTGTTCCAGGCCCACCTCGAGATCCTCCGGGCCCTTCGTGGCGATATCGGGCCCGATTGGTGGCCGATCGTCGCCAGAAGAATCCACCGCGACGGCGGCGGCCAAATCCTGCTCGACTACCTGCGCCACGTCGATGCGCCCGCAATCGCCCGCGCCCTGCCCGGCCAGCTCGCCCAATTCTCCCGCGACGCCCGCGCCGCCTGCGAAAAGTGGAGCGTCCCGTATCCCGAAATGCTGGCCGGCAAAATCGCGGCGGACCTCCAGAAGGCGATCGATGAGATCATTCAGGAGACCGCGCGATGAAACCGCCGCTCCGGACCGGCGCTCATTTCTGTTCCGCAATTCAGGGAGTGCCATGAAAGCGATCCGCTACTACGACAAGGGCGACCTTCGCCTCCAGGACGTCGCCGTGCCCACACCCGAGCCGGGCGGCCTGCTGGCGAAGGTCGAGGCGTGCGCGATCTGCGGGACCGACCTGAAGATGCTCCTTCGCGGCGACCCCCGGGTCAAACCCGGCCAGATCATCGGCCACGAGTTCGTCGGCAAGGTCGTCGAACTGGGCGCGGGAACGCAGGGCTTCGCCGTGGGCGACCGGGTGACCATGGCCACCAGCATCTCGTGCATGCGGTGCGAGGTCTGCCGCCGCGGCCACACCAACCGCTGCGAACACCTCACGCCGATCAGCCGCGAGTTTCCCGGGGCGTTCGCCGAGTACATCGCCGTGCCCCCAGCCGGCGTGGCGGGCGGTTTCGCCGTCAAAGTCCCGCCCGCCGTCGGCGATATCGCCGCCCTGGCCGAACCGCTGAGCTGCGCGATCAACGCCCAGTTGCTCTCCGGCGTCAGGTTCGGCGACACCGTGGTGGTGATCGGCTTCGGGCCGCTGGGCGCCCTGCACAGCCAGACCGCCAGGGCCTTCGGGGCGACGCGGGTGATCGTAACCCAGCGCTCGCCCGAGCGGATCGACCTGGCCCGGCAACTCGGCTTGGAGGTGATCGACGCCTCCGCCGGCGACGCGGTCGAGCGGGTGATGGAACTCACCGGCGGCGCGGGCGCCGACGTCGTCATCGCCACCGCCCCGGCCATCGAAGCCCAGCAGCAGGCCTTCGCCATGGCCCGCAAGGGCGGCATGGTCAACCTCTTCGCCGGCCTGCCGAGGGGCGGTTCGGAAATGCTCGTCGACTCTCGGCTGATCCACTACCGCGAGCTGATGGTCAGCGGCGCGTCCGACAGCACACCGCACCACGTCGAACTGGCAGTCAGGATGATCGAAGCCGGACAGGTCAGCGACAAGATCGTCACTCACCGCCTGGCCATCGACGACTTCTTCGACGGCTTGGAACTGATGCGGCAGGGCAGGGGACTTAAAATCCTCATCATGCCGGAGGGCAAGTCATGAGGCTCAAAGGACAGACCGCCATTGTGACCGGAGCGGCCCGCGGCATCGGCCGGGCCGTCGCCGAACGGCTGATGAGCGAAGGCGCCGCCGTCGCGATCGCCGACCTTGACCCAGCCGCCGCCAGACAGACCGCCGACGCACTGGGCCCACGCGCCCTGGCGGTCGGCGTGAACGTGGCCGATCGCGCCTCCGTCGAAGCCCTGGTCGCCGCCGTCGAGTCGAAGCTGGGCCCGGTCGATCTGCTGGTCAACAACGCCGGCGTCTCCGAGATCGTGCCCTTTCTCGAACTCGACGAGGCAACCTGGGATCGCCATCTGCAGGTCAACCTCAAGGGAACCTTCCTCTGCTGCCAGACCGTACTGAAAGGCATGGTCGAACGCCGCCGCGGCAAGATCATCAACCTCAGCTCGCAGTCCGGCAAGCAGGGGGCCAGCCAGTACCAAGCGTACTGCGCCTCGAAATTCGGCGTCATCGGCCTGACCCAGAGCCTGGCCCTCGAATTCGCCCCGTACGGCATCACCGTCAACGCGATCTGCCCCGGCTTCGTATTCACGCCGCTGTGGAACAAGATGCTGCCGCAATACGCCGCCAAACGCAACCTGCCGGTGGACAAGGTCAAGGACTACGTCATCAGCCGGATTCCGCTCGGGCGGCTCTGCACGCCGGAAGACGTCGCCGGCGTCGCCGCGTTCCTCGCCTCCGCCGACGCCGACTACCTGACCGGCCAGGCCATCAACGTCACCGGCGGAGCCTTGATGCATTAGGAGGGCGCAGCGTCTTCCTTTTCAGCCGTTCTCCCGCTGGACGGGGGCCTTCCAAAAACCGCCCCGATCCTCTACAATCGCTTCCGATGCGGAATCGGAAGCAGCGATCATGACGGCCGCTCTGCTCGAAATGCACGGCATCCACAAGTCCTTCGGCCCGACCACGGCCCTGGCCGGCGTCGATCTGCTCGTCGCGCCGGGTCAGGTCCACGTTCTGGCCGGCGAGAACGGGGCGGGCAAGAGCACGCTGGTCAAGGTGCTGACCGGCGTGGTGGCGCCGGATGCCGGACACGTGACCTTCCGCGGCCAACCCTTCGCGCCCGCTGGCCCGCAGGAGGCGCTGCGGGCGGGCGTGGCGATGATCTACCAGGAATTCAACCTCGCCCCGCACCTGCCCGTCCACGCCAACGTGTTCCTCGGCCATCAGATCGCCCGGTTCGGCATCGTCCGGGCCGACCGCCAGCGGCAAATCTGCCGCCACATCTTCGCCCGCCTGGGAGCGGTGATCGATCCGGATGCGCTGGTGTCCGATCTGGGCGTCGCGTCGCGCCAGCTCGTCGAGATCGCCCGCGCCCTGAGCCTCGACGCCCGCCTGATCGTCATGGACGAACCGACCGCCGCCCTCTCCGAACACGAGGCCGAGCAGCTCTTCGCCGTCATCCGCAGCCTGCGCGACGACGGCGTCGGCGTCATCTACATCTCGCACCACCTCGAGGAGTTCGGCCGCATCGGCGACGCCTACACCGTCCTCCGCGACGGCCGCCGGGTCGGCCACGGACGCATGGCCGAGGTGACGGCTGAGCAGATCATCCGCATGATGGTCGGCCGCGATATCGACCAGCTCTACCCGCCGCGCCGCCACGACATCGGCGAGCCGGTCCTGACCATCGGCAATCTTCGCGGTCAAAAGGGCCTGACCGTCCCGCGGATCGAGGTCCGGGCCGGCGAGATCGTCGGGATCGCCGGCTTGGTCGGGGCCGGACGCACCGAAACCCTTCGGGCCGTTTTCGGCCTAGACGACGCGAAGATGGATGAACTCGCCGTCTGCGGCGCCGCCGTCCTGCCACCCTCGCCGCACCGCATGATCCGGCACCGCCTCGGCCTGCTCAGCGAGGACCGGGCGGCTGAGGGACTCGCCCAAAGCCTCTCGATCGCCGACAACCTGGCCCTCGCCGTCCCGCGAAAGGTCAGCCGACTGGGCGTCCTCTCGCTGCGACGACGCCGCGAACTGGCCCGCACCCTCATCGCCGCGGTCAACGTCAAAGCCCACTCGCCCGATCAGCGGATCGACCAGCTCTCCGGCGGCAATCAGCAGAAAGTCGCCCTGGCCCGCCTGCTCGGCGCCGACTGCCGCGTCCTCCTGCTCGACGAACCGACCCGCGGCATCGACATCGGCGCCAAAGCCGACATCTACCGCCTCATCGAATCCCTCGCCCGCGAGGGCAAGGGCATCGTCATCGTCTCCAGCTATCTGCCCGAACTGATGGGCCTCTGCGACTCGCTCTACGTCATGGCCCGCGGACGCCTCAGCCGAAAGTTCCCCATCGATCGGATCGACCCCGACCGCGTCATGGCCCTGGCCACCGGCCTGGCCGACGCCGCCGATTGTCAACCGTTAACAGAACCGGACCGACCAGCCGCGCCTGCGCCATCACCGTCAGACCCTCTTGCCTAAGTGGTGAACCATGAGAACAGCCGCTGATACCCCGCTTCCAACCCCGACAACCAACTGGCCGGCACGCCTCAAAGAGCTGGCCTTCGAGACCTCCGACCGGGCCGGACCCCTCTTCGTCCTGCTCCTGGTCGTCGCCGTCTTCGGCATCGCCGAACCGCAACGCTTCCTGACCGCCCTGAACCTCGGCAACGTCGCCGGTCAGACCGCCGTCCTCGCCGTCGCCGCGGTGGGAATGACCTTCATCATCATCAGCGGCGGCATCGACCTCTCCGTCGGCTCCGTGGTGGCTCTGGCCGGCGTCTACGCCGCGATGGTCCTGGCCGAGGGCTACGGCCTGGTCCTGGGCCTGACCGCCGGACTGGCCACCGGGGCGGTCTGCGGCCTGGTCAACGGCCTGATCATCACCCGCGGCCACCTGCCCCCCTTCATCGTCACCCTCGGCATGATGGAGATCGTCCGCGGCCTGGCCCTCGAATCCGCCAACGGCATGCCGGTCACCAATCTGCCGCGCGCGTTCTCGCGGATCGGCAACGCCGTCCTCGAAATCCCCTTGGGCGCCAATGCCATCTACATCCCATACTCCCTGTTCATCCTGCTGCCGGTGGCCCTGGGTGCCGCCTTCGTCCTGCGCTATACCGTGTTCGGAACCCACGTCTACGCCGTCGGTTCCAACGAGCAGACGGCCCGTCTCTGCGGGGTCAACGTCGGTCGGGTCAAGACATTGGTATATGTTATTTCCGGATTGCTGACCGGACTGGCCGGAATCATGTACGCCTCGCGCTTAAATACCGGACAGCCGTCCGAAGGGGTCGGCATGGAACTGGAGGTCATCGCCGCCGTCGTCGTCGGCGGGGGCAGCCTCATGGGCGGTAAGGGCTCCATCCTTGGCTCGGTGGTAGGGGCCTTTATCATCAAATTCCTACGCAACGGTTGCGTCGTCGCCGGCGTCTCCCCCTTCATTCAACGGATCATTATCGGACTGATTATCATCGCCGCCGTCTGGGCCGATCACCACCGACGGCAGTTCCTCATGAAAAGAATCAAGTCCCGGCAACCAGCCGCGCAAAAGCCCATATAATGGAGTGACTTACCATCGGGCCCGAACCCTCGCCAGGAGGCTTGAATCGGGCTGGGTTGACTTAAGAGGTACTTGACGCTAAGCTAAAAATAGAAAGACAAGCCCAAGAGGCCGATCTTCTGGGAAAGGGACGAAAATGGGCGAGTTCGACAGCGTGGTGCTCTCAAGCCTGCGCGAAGGAAAACGCAAGCCGAAGTACTTTTCCGTCAACGAGGCCAACCGGTCCCTGGTCCTGGTCTCGATGGTGGTCAAGGACATCCTCGCCCTCTACTGCCGGGCCAAAGTCCTCGAAGAACGCTATTCCGTCCTCGACCGCGAAACCGAACGCGGCCCGCGCAAGCAGATCAAGCGCCAGTACGAATCCCTGCTCAAGCAGCTCCAGTGCTTCAACCAGGAACTGACCGAGGTCGGCTGCCGCCTCCGCGACTGGCAGACCGGCGCCGTCGACTGGCCCGCCATCTACCAGGACCGCGAAGTCTACCTCTGCTGGCGGATGGGCGAAGAGACGGTCGAGTACTACCACGAAGCCTACGAGAGCTTCGCCGCCCGGCGCCGTCTGCCGGAAGACATCAAGTAATCGCCTGACGTGAGGAAACAACGGACCCGAAGCCGCCGGCATGGTACGGCGGCTTCGCTTGCTTTTACCCGCGCCACACGTACAATCCCACGGTAACCGGACGGTGAATTACCGGCGGTGAGTTTCGCTAACCGACCCCTATCGGAGACATTGCGGCATGGACACCCTCTGCCAGCGAGCCGAACACGGCCTGAACTACCTCAACAACAACGTGGACCGGCGACGCGGCTGTCTGCCCTTCTTTTCCACCATGTTCAAACGCGACCCAGCCGAGAACCGACACGACTGGCCCGACTTCGGCGACCTGACCGGACGCTACGTCGAGTCCTTTGTCCTCGCCCGACGGATGCTGAACCTCGCCCAACCAGGCGAGGTCGAAAACGCCGTCCGCAAACTCCTGATCTCCTACTTCAACGAGGGCGACGGCCTCAGCTATCGGCCCAAACCCGACAAACCCTACTACTCGACCATCCTGCGCCAACCCTATGACGCCCACGTGGCTGAGGGGTTCGACCAGGCCCGCGTGTTGTGGGCGCTGCTGACCTGGTACGAGGATACCCGCGACCCCGCCGTCCTGCGACGACTCCAGGAACTGGTCGACGGCCTCTACCGCGTCATGGTCAAACGCGACGGCTACGGCTACTACGACCGTCCGACCTTCACGCCGGGACTGGTCGTCGACCAGGACGCTCCGCCCATGCCGCACCAGTTCTACTTCAGCGGCACCCAGATCCACCCGCTGATCGAATGCGCCAAGCGCCTCGGCCTCGAGCGGGCCCGCGAAATGGCCGTCCGCCTGACCAACTACATCGTCGACCACAGCACCTACTTCCGCCCGGACGGCGAGTGGCACTGCCCGGGCAAGGAGGGCCAGGAGTGGGAATCGGGCCTCCTCGACGGCCACACCCATTCCCGCTTCGCCACCATCGCGGGCATCGCCACGCTGGGTGTTGCCGAAAACCGGCCCGACCTCGTCGCGTTCGCCAAACGGGCCTACGACTGGTTTGCCGCCAACCATTGTAGCTCGTTCGGCTGGAGTCCCGAATTCCTCGGCCGCTACGGCGACGACAACGAGGGCTGCGAAACCTGCGCGGTCATGGACCAGATCAACTCCGCGTTGGCCCTCGCCGAGGCGGGGCACCTGGAGTACTACGAGAAGGCTGAGCGGATCGCCCGCAATCAGCTCATGGCCAATCAGCTTCTGGACACCCGGCTGGTCCGCAACACCGTCGAGCGGGAGGACACCGAGCTTTCGTGCTTCCACAACGTGGCCGACATGGTCCGCGGCGGTTTCGCCGGTTGGGCCGGCCCGAACGACTTTATCGGCAACTGCGACCTGCACTACTGCCTGATGAACTGCTGCGGGCCGGCGGGCGTCCGGGCCCTGCACGATATCTGGGCCAACGTCTGCCGCCGCGACGGCGACCAGCTCCGCCTGCACATCCTGATGGACCGCGACGATCCGACCCTGACCCTCCATCACGCCCAGCCGGCGGCGGGACAACTGACCGTCACCGCCAAAACCAACTGCTCGCTGAGCCTCCTGCCGCGCTCGTGGTGGCGGATCGAAACCCTCCGCTGCGCCATCGACGGCAAGCCGCGAACCGTCGCCACCGACGGTCCATACCTGGACCTGGGCCGCCTCGCCGCCGGCGATCAACTGACCCTGCAATACGATCTGCCCGAAACCGACGAGCCGGTGCACGTCAACGGCCGCGACTACACCGTCACCTGGCGAGGCGAAACCGTCGTCGCCATCGACCCGCCGGGAACGATCATGCCCTTCTACACCGACCGCCGCGTCTGAAACCTGTGGGTCCGCCGCCCCCGGCGGACTCTTCCTTCTTATTCAGGCTTCTGACTTCTCCTCTCTGTTCCCTAACGCCGCCTCAGCGGATAGAATTGGGGATGACCTGATAAACCCGGTTGGAGCAGTACGGTGACGGACCTGTTCAGTGCCCAGCGACAGGCGAAACTGGCCGAAGCGGCCCCGCTGGCCCACCGCATGCGCCCGCGGACCCTCGACGAGTTCGTCGGCCAGGAGCATTTCATCGGGCCGGGCAAGCTCCTGCGGCGGATGCTCGAAGCCGACCGCCTCTCCAGCATCATCTTCTATGGCCCGCCCGGCACCGGCAAGACCTCGCTCGCCCAGGCCATCGCCGCCACCACCTCAACCGAATTCGAACAGCTCAACGCCACCGGCGCCGGCGTCAAGGACGTCCGCGAAATCCTCGAACGGGCCGAACGCCGACTCGCCGACGACGGCAAACGCACCGTCCTGTTCATCGACGAAATCCACCGCTTTAACCGCGCCCAGCAGGACGTCCTCCTGCGCGACGTCGAGCGCGGCGTCGTGATCCTGATCGGCGCGACCACCGAAAACCCCTTCTTCGCCGTCAACTCGCCGCTGGTCTCGCGCTCCCAGATCTTCCGCTTCGAGCCGCTCACCGACCGGCACGTGTTGGGCCTGCTCGAACGGGCCGTCGCGGACAAGGAGCGCGGCTTCGGCAACCTCGACCTGCGGGTGGCGCCCGACGCCCTCCGCTACCTCGTCGGCGCCTCCGACGGCGACGCCCGCCGCGCCCTGACCGGCCTGGAGGTCGCCGTCCTCTCGCAGATCAAATCAGCCGAGAAGGGCGGCCCGCTCGTCGTCACCCTCGACGTCGCCCGCGAGTCCATCCAGGAAAAGGCCCTCGTCTACGACCGCGAAGGCGACATGCACTACGACCACGCCAGCGCGTTCATCAAGTCCATGCGCGGCACCGATCCCGACGCCGCCGTCTACTGGCTGGCCCGGATGCTCGAAAGCGGCGAGGACATCCGCTTCATCGCCCGCCGCATCGCCATCTGCGCGGCGGAGGACGTCGGCAACGCCGATCCGATGGCCCTCGTCGTGGCCAACGCCGCCGTCCAGATCGTCGAGTTCATCGGCCTGCCCGAAGCCCAGCTTCCCCTCTCGCAGGCCGCCATCTACGTCGCCTGCGCACCGAAGTCCAACGCCTCGGCCATGGCGATCTGGACCGCCATGGACGACGTGAAGAACAACCGCACCGTCCCCGTCCCGCGCCACCTGCGCGACACCCACTATCGCGGGGCCAAGCGCCTCGGCCACGGCGAGGGCTACCAGTACGACCACGACGCACCCGAGGGCCTGGCCATCCAGGACTACCTGGGAGTGGATAAGATCTACTACGAACCGACGCAGCGGGGCCGCGAGGCGAGGGTCAAGGAATACCTCGAAAAGGTCCGCGAACTCCGCGGCCAAGCCAAGGGAGACGCCGATGACGGGTCCGGATCCTAAAACCGAAAAGGCCGATCTGCGAAAGAGAATGCGCGAGGCCCTCAAGCAGACGCCGGCCGCTCAGATCGCCCAGTGGTCCGCCCGCATCACCGAAAAACTCATCGAACTGCCGGAGTTCCAGCAGGCCGCCTCGCTGATGGTCTACCTCTCCTTCGCCACCGAATACCAGACCGCCGACCTGATCGGCCGCGCCCTGGCCGCCGGCAAAACCGTCTGCGCCCCAAAGGTCGCCTGGGACCGATGGCAGATGCACCCGGTCGTCCTCCGGTCAGCCGACGACTTCGTCAAGGACGACCACGGAATCAATGAACCCAAATCCAACCAGCGATTCAGCCTCGGCGAACTGGCCCTGGTGCTGGTGCCCGGTCTGGCCTTCGACCAACGCGGACGACGCCTCGGACGCGGCGGAGGGTTCTACGACCAACTCCTGAGCCGCACCGACCTCCAAGCCGCCAAAATCGCCGCCGCCTTCGACCTCCAACTCGTCCCCCGCGTTCCGGTCGCCGATCACGACCAACCCGTCGACACCATCGTCACCCCCCATAAACTCCTCCGCTTCGTCCGCAAATCCTCCACCCGCCCCGCCTCCGAACCCACCGGCGAAGACGAACCCGACGAACACCGCCAGTTCTGGGAAGTGAACTTCTAGAGGAAAAGGGGACATTCTGCTTTTCCGCAACGGCCCTGACGGCGGCAAAAACCCGGGAAAAGCGAAAAAGTAGAATGTCCCCTTTTTCAGTTCGGGCCAATAAACAGTCGTCGCACCAGTGCGTGTCTTTCCCTCAGCGTCACTGGTGCGACAACTACTGCTAGGGGTCTTAGCGGCCCCAGGTACCGGGCGGCCCGGACCTTCCAGGCGCTTCTACGGAGCCCAGGCACCCCAGGGCTGGCCAAAGCCACGTGTGGGGTTGTTCCAAAAGATCATCCAGAGCGCCGAAAACCAGTGTCTCTCTCGCCTCATCGAGGCTTCCCTCCCAAGCGTCCCAAATCCACTGCCTTATCCGTAATAATTCTACGATACAACCGCCCCGCCAGCAAAACCGGCGCAGCAAAAGGCCCCGCCACAAGGACGGGGCCGTTCTTATCGGACCCTTGATCGGGATCAGGCCGCCTAGCTCGCGGTCAGCACCTTCTGGGCGGCCGTCAGACCCGCCCCGGGCGTCAGCTTGTGGCCCATCCGCAGCAGCACCGCCTCGATCGCCGCCAATGCGCCCATCGTATCGACCGAGTCCACGTAGCCCATGTGCGTCATGCGGAAAATCTTGCCCGACAGTTCCGCTTGCCCGCCCGCCACGTTCACGCCGTACTCCTTCTGCAGGGTCTTGCGGAAGGCGCTCTCATCCACGCCCTCGGGCAGCCACACGCCGGTGACCGCGTCGGCCGGATCAGCGGCGTAAATCTTCAGGTTCATCGCCACGAACGCCTGACGGCACGCCTCCGCCAGCGTCGCGCAGCGTTTCCAGACGTTCTCGATCCCCGCCTCCTGGATCATCTGCAGCGACTTGTGCAGCCCGCGGACCAGCGTCAGGGCCGGCGTGTACGGCGCATCGTTCTTCTTGAGGGCCTTGCGGTACGCCCGGTAGTCAAAGTAGAACGCCTTCGGCTTGTTCGACTCGATCACCTTCCAGGCCTTCTCCGAGACCGACGCGAACGCCAATCCCGGCGGCAGCATCAACGCCTTCTGCGAACCGGTCACCACGATGTCGATTCCCCACTCGTCCACCTTGATCGGCATCGCCCCAGCCGAACTGATCGCATCGACCATGAACAGCGCCGGCGTCTTGGCCACCACCTTGGCGATGGCTTCGATATCGCTGCCCGCCGCCGTCGAGGTCTCGGAGTGGACCGCGATGACCATGTTGATGTCCTTGTCCTGGCTCAGGTGCTTTTCGATCACCTTCGGGTCCACGCCGTGGCCCCATTCGACGTCGACGGCGACGTAGTCGATGCCGAAAGCCTCGCACACCTCGCCCCACCGCTCGCCGAACTTCCCGCCGCGGGCCACCAGGGCCTTCTTGCCAGGCTGGGCGCAGCAGACGATCGCCCCTTCCATCGCCCCGGTGCCGCTCGAGGTGAACGTCAGCACGTCATTCTGCGTCCGAAACAGGTACTGCAACCCCTTCGTCGCCTCCGCCAATAGATTCTGGTACTCCTTGGTCCGATGGTGGATCATCGGCTGGGCGATCTCCAGTTGAACCTGCTCCGGAACCGGGGTCGGACCCGGCGTGTATAGCCTCACCTTGGCCATGGTCATATCTCCTTAAGAACAGCCACTGTATCTGGTGCGAACCGCGCCGTCACGACAATCGGCAGCCCAAAGTCTAACGCCCACCGCCCAACCCGTCAACGGGCATGAAATGACTCCGGCCTCTGTCGGCCAACCCCTACTGAAGCCGAAATCCCCAATCCGCTGCCTGAGCATATGCGCCCGCATCGGCCTGTCAAACCGCCGACACCGTTCTCAAGCCGCCGTGAGGCGATTTTTTCGTTGAAAAGGCCCCATCAATCCGTAATCATGAGGGCTCAGCAGGGGGTGCTCCCCAATGTCTCAATTGGTGGGATTGATATGGCATCAACCGTGATGGAGAACTACCGCAGGCTCCGCCAGCAGGCCAAGGACTACCTCGCCCAGCGCAAGGAGCAGGAGAAGATCCGAATCCAGATCGGATCGGCCACGTGCGAGAACGCCGCGGGGGCCAACGACGTCCGCGACGAGTTCCGCAAGCACATCGAGGCCTCCGGCCGCGATAACGTGGTCCTGCGGCGGGTCGGATGCACCGGCCGCTGCAGCCGCGAACCCATCGTCGATGTCCTGGTCCCCGGTAAACTCCCGACCAAATACCAGAACGTCGATCGCGAAGCCGTCCACCAGATCTTCACCCAACACGTCCTCGGCGGCCAACCGGTGGCCGACCTGGTGCTTGACGGCGGCGTCGAACCCTTCCGCCAGTACGAATTCCTGTTCTGCTACGGTACGCGGTGCGGCAAGCTCCTCGACAAGGACTTCCGGGCCATCTTCAAACAGAAACTCGATGCGGCCGGTGTCGACGAAGGCCGCGCCGTGGTCAGCACGGCCAACTGCTTCGGCCTCTGCCGCGACGAAGCCGTCGGCAAGGCCACCCACGTCCTGGTCCGCCCGAGCAAGGTCATCTACCGCGTCTCCTCCGAACAGGATCTCGACGAAATCGTCGAACAGCACGTCAAAAACGGCCAGATCGTCGAACGCCTGAAGGTCCAGGAGCAGCCGATCAGCCAGCGGTTCTTCGAACTCTACGGCGACGTCTCGTTCTTCAGCCGCCAAAGCCGAATCGCCCTGCGCAACAGCGGCATCATCGACCCCGAAAACATCCACGAATACGTCCACTACAACGGCTTCGAAGCCCTCGCCCGCGCCCTGGACAAGAACGAACCGGCCGACGTGATCGAGCGGATCACCCGCTCCAAACTCCGCGGCCGCGGCGGAGCCGGATACCCGACCGGCAAAAAATGGGCCGACTGCATCAAGAGCACCGAGCCCGTCCGCTACATCATCTGCAACGCCGATGAGGGCGACCCCGGCGCCTTTATGGACCGCGATATGCTCGAGGGCGACCCGTTCTCCGTCATCGAAGGCATGATCATCGGGGCGTTCGCGGTAGGGGCCCATCGCGGCTTCCTCTACATCCGGGCTGAGTACCCGATGGCGATCAAACGGGTCGAGACGGCCCTCGCCCTCGCCCGCGAACATGGCGTGCTCGGCGACGACATCCTGGGCTCCGGCTTTGACTTCGACCTCGAGATCCGCCTGGGCGCCGGCGCGTTCGTCTGCGGCGAGGAGACCGCGCTGATCAACTCCATCGAAGGGGCGCGGGGCCAGCCGCGAATCCGCCCGCCCTATCCGACCCAGAGCGGCCTGTGGGGCAAACCCACCGTCATCAACAACGTCGAAACCTGGGCCAACGTGCCCGCCGTCCTCCACTACGGTCCCGACTGGTTCCGCCAGATCGGCACGGACAAAAGCGGCGGGACCAAGGTCTTCGCCCTCGCCGGCAAGGTCAACCACACCGGACTGGTCGAAGTGCCCATGGGCACCACCCTCCGCGAGATCGTCTTCGACATCGGCGGCGGCGTGCCCGACGGCCGTCAACTCAAAGCCGTTCAGACCGGCGGGCCCGCCGGCGGCTGCATCCCCGCCAAGTGGATCGATACCCCGGTCGACTACGACACCCTCACCGCCGCCGGGTCGATCATGGGCTCCGGCGGGATGATCGTGATGGACGAAAGCGACTGCATGGTCGATATCGCCCGGTTCTACATGCAGTTCTCGCAGGATGAATCCTGCGGCAAGTGCACGCCCTGCCGCGAAGGCACCAAGCGCATGCTCGAAATCCTCGAACGGATCACCGCCGGCAAGGGTGAACTGGCCGATCTGGACAACCTCGAACGCCTCGGCCGCCTGATGCGCCGATCGTCGCTGTGCGGACTGGGACGGGCCGCCGCCAACCCGGTGCTCTCGACCCTCACGCACTTCCGCGACGAGTACATGGCCCACGTGGTCGAAAAACGCTGCCCGGCCCACCGCTGCACCGCGCTGACCCACTACGAGATCAGCGCCGAAAAATGCGTCGGCTGCACCGCCTGCGCCCGCGCCTGCCCCGTCCAGTGCATCATCGGCAAGCCCCGCGAGACCCACATCATCGAACAGGCCCGCTGCATCCACTGCGGCCGATGCTTCCAGGTCTGCCGCTTCGCCGCGGTCGATCGAACATAGGTGAACCATGGCCCAACAAATGATCAATCTGACCATCGACCAGACGCCGATTTCCGTGCCCGAGCATACCACCATCATGCAGGCGGCTGAGACCCTCGGCATCCGCATCCCGCGATTATGCTACCATCCCAATCTCAGCATCGCCGGCTCGTGCCGCGTCTGCATCGTCGAGGTCAAGGAGATGCCCTACTTCATGGCCTCCTGCTCCGTCCAGGTCTGGGAGGGCATGGAGGTGCGGACCAACTCCCCCGAAATCCGCCAGGCCCGCCGCGACATCGTCGAACTGCTGCTCGAAAACCATCCGATGGACTGTCAGACCTGCGAGCGCGACGGCCACTGCGAACTGCAGAACCTCGCCTACTCGCTGGGCGTGCGCGAGCGGCTCTTCGCGGGCGAACGCAAGGAATTCCCCTTCGAGAACTCCAGCCGATCGGTGATCCGCAACTCCAACAAGTGCATCAAGTGCGGCCGGTGCATCCGCGTCTGCGCCGAGGTCCAGGGTGTCTACAACCTCGGCCAGCAGTACCGCGGCTTTGACGTCGTGGTCAGCCCCGCCCACCAGGCCAACATGGACGACTCGGTCTGCATCCAGTGCGGCCAGTGCATCAACGCCTGCCCGGTCGCCGCGTTCCTCGAACAGTCGCACACCGACCTGGTCTGGAAGGCCCTGGCCGATCCGGACAAGCACGTGGTGGTCCAGACCGCCCCCTCCATCCGGGCCGCCATCGGCGAAGGCTTCGGCCTCGAACCGGGCACGCCGGCCACCGGCCGGATGATCACCGCCCTGCGCCGCCTCGGGTTCGACAAGGTCTTCGACACCGACCTCGGAGCCGACATGACCATCGTCGAGGAGGCCAACGAGCTGATCGACCGTCTGAACGGCAAGGGCCCGCTGCCCATGTTCACCTCCTGCTCGCCCGCGTGGATCAACTTCCTGGAAAAGTTCTATCCCGAACTGATCCCGCACGCCTCGAGCTGCAAGTCGCCGATGATGATGCTCTCGGTCCTGGCCAAGACCTACTACGCCCAGAAGGCCGGCATCGACCCGGAAAAGATCTTCATGGTCGCCGTGATGCCGTGCGTGGCCAAAAAATTCGAAGCCGGACGCGCCGAACACTTCTTCCGCGAAGGCATTCCGTACACCGACGCGGTGATCACCACCCGCGAGGCGATCTGGATGATCAAATCCTACGGCATCGACTTCCTCGACCTGCCCGACGGCCAATTCGACGACCCCCTGGGCATTGCCACCGGCGCCGCCGACATCTTCGGCGTCACCGGCGGCGTCATGGAAGCCACGCTGAGGACCGCGGCTGAGAAGATCACCGGCAAGACCGGCGGTAAACTCGACTTTACCGAAGTCCGCATGGCCGCCGGAATTCGCGAAGCCGCCGTCGAAATCGACGGCCGGACCCTCAATGTCGGCGTCGCCGACGGCCTGGTCAACGCCAAAACGCTGCTCGATAAGGTCATCACCGGCGAGAAGCAGTTCCACGTGATCGAAATCATGGCCTGCCCCTCCGGCTGCAGCGGCGGCGGCGGACAGCCCTACCCGCCCCGCGGTTTCGAGGTTCTCGACCCCGAACTGCTCCGACGCCGCGGCCAGGCCCTCCACACGATCGACCAGGGCAAGCAGCTCCGCCGGTCGCACGAGAACCCGGCCGTCAAACGTATCTACGAGGAATTCCTGGACCATCCGGGCAGCCCCAAAGCCCACGAACTGCTGCACACCGCCTACGCGCCGGTGCTGCCGAGGGGAATACGATGAAACAGCCCATCAAATCCATAGATAAGAGTCAGACCGACAACTGGAAGAGCGTCTCGAAGGTCGCCAAGGCCGCCCTGCCCGACCACGTGGTCAAGTTCATCGAGGAGTGCCGGGCCAAAGAGCACCCCGACAGCCACCTGATCGCCGTCCTGCACAAGGTCCAGGAGCATTTCGGCTACCTCGGCGCCAGCCACCTCGACGCGGTCGCCCAGCTCATGCAGATCCCCGCCGCCAAGGTCACCGGAGTCGCCACCTTCTACCACTACTTCCGCCTCCAGCCCAAGGGCCAGTTCGTCATCAGCGTGTGCATGGGCACCGCCTGCTACGTCAAGGGGGCCGAGCAGATCGTCCAGCGGCTCCGCGACGAACTCGGCATCGACTTCGGCCAGACCACCTCCGACGGCCTCTTCACCCTCGAAGGCACCCGCTGCCTGGGCACCTGCGGCCTCGCCCCGGTGGTCATGATCAACGACCAGGTCCACGCCAAGGTCACGCCCGACCAGGTCCCAGCCCTGCTGGAACGCTACGCCAAACAGGTCCACCGCCAGTCGGTGGAGCCCAAAGGCCGCTAGACAACCGACAATATCAGAGGGGGGTACGACGATGAACGACGATAAGGTTCGTCTCGGAGTCATCGGCTGCGGGGGATTCGGACTCTTCGCCCCCAGCACTTCACCCAGATTCCCGACGTGGAGCTGGTCGGCATGGCCGGCACCCATCGCGAAGCCGCCTACGCCGCCGCCCGCCGCTACGGCGTGCCCGACATTGTCGACGTCGTAAAACTCGTCGCTCAGAACGACGTC
>ENA-UOUL01001008-UOUL01001008.1-bioreactor-metagenome-genome-assembly--contig:-NODE-1008-length-43614-cov-7.561109_pt1 | contig 43614 bp, 38 predicted proteins | sample MGYA00249838_ERZ747220 | MGnify/ENA primary metagenome ERZ747220 (study PRJEB28778, sample SAMN05720191) | bioreactor metagenome | isolation source: Anaerobic biogas reactor | place: USA:Washington... | reverse complement strand
GGGTACGGCCTGTGCGAGGAGATGCCCATGGACCAGGGGATGCTGCTCAACCCCGAATTCGTGGACTACAAGATCCTCCGGACCCGCGACATGCCGGAGATCGAAATCATGCATGTCCCCACCTACGAGCCGAACGGCCCGTTCGGGGCCAAGGAAGCGGCCGAAGCGACGATCGCGCCGGCTGCGCCGTCACTGGCCAACGCGATCTACCAGGCCTGCGGAGCTGAGTTTTTCAGCAACGTCCTGAAACCCGAGAAGGTTTTGAAGGCGATCCGCGCCAAAGAGGCCCAAAACAACGCCACTTCCCAAGCGAAAAAGTAAGGAGGAGATTCACCATGCCAAAATATCGTTGCCCCATGTGCCGTAAAATCTGCTCCGAGCACCTGGACTTGGCCCGGCATTACTTGGGCCAGACCGACAAGAAGCACAAGGAGTGGCTGAAGACCCAGGGACTTTCCTACGCGGAACTCATCAAGGCCCAGGTCACCGAATTCGGGAACAAGGGCTACGAAGCCCTCGCCGAGGTGCTCAAGAAAGAGGCCGTCGTCGTCGACGAAGGTTAGGGCTGAAAGATCGGGGCCCCGGGGGGCGGACCCCCCTCCCCGGGGCTACTGCCGCTCAGTGAGAAAGGAGTCTTGAATGCTGATAGAAGGACAGTTCACATTGCAGGCACCCATCCAGAAGGTGTGGGATTCGCTGCTTGACCCAAAAACGCTCGGTTACTGCGTACCCGGCACGGAGAAGATGGAGGCCCTTGACGCCGAAACGTACGAAAGCATCGTGGCGCAGAGAGTGGGGCCCTTCAAAGTCAAGCTGAAGTTCACGACGAAGTTGACCGAGGTACGTCCGCCGAATTTCATCAAGGCGGTCGGCAGGGGGGCCGACGTCACCAAGCTGGGGACTTTTTCGACCGAAATCGAAGTCAACATCAAGGAAACCTCCCCCGATAACGTGGAAGTCTCCTATACGGCCAATGTCGCGCTGGTCGGACGCCTGGCTACCTTCGGGGAAAGGATCATGCGGGCCAAGGCAAAAGAGGTGGGGGACCAGTTCACGGAAAATCTCAGGGAAAAGCTCAAAGGCTAAGCCCGATACCGGGAACCCGGTTTTCTCCCGCCGACCCCATCACCCCCGGGTGGTGGGGTCGACCTGTTCCGGTGGATCGAAACAAGGGCAGCTGAGCAGCTGGCCGCCGCACCGCGGGCAGATCTCCTGGTCGCAATTGTCATGATGCCGGGCGCCGGGCGCCACGTTGCAGTCGGGACAACGGAACCAGCCCGGAAAGTGGAGCTTGCGGGGGTCGTAGCGCACAGCAGGCAGGACCGTCCCGTCCGGGTAGCGCACCCCCGCCTCCCCCTCGCAAGTCCCGACCTCGGCATCCATGGTTTCTTTTCCGCATCTGGCGCAGATTCCCATCGGGCCTTCCCCCCAAGCCGTTCCGGGCGGCGAGCGCCCCCCGGAACAAAAACATACATTATTATTCCATCAGGAACATTATGGGCATTGCCAACTATATCAACCTGAGCGAACTCATGAACCGCCGCCTGGCCACCGGAGAAGCCGTATCCCTGGCCGCCCTGGTGGCGGAAGCGCTCGAGAGGGGACTCATCCTCGCCTCGGAAGGGACGCTGGCGGACCAGGCGGAGCTGGAAAACGGCTTCATCGACCTGGCGGACGCCCTGTACCGCGCGGGGGCGATCCAGCCCGAACCGGAGGACGAAACCGAGGAAGCCCTGATCCGCAGTTACCTGTCCGGGAAGCTGGCCGAAAACGGCTACGGCGGGACAGAGGGGGACCGGTTCCTCGAAATCCGCTGGCGCGCCCTGACCGACTCCCTCCCCGTCATCGTAAACCTGTAGTCCCGCTCACTCGGGTGCGCCCGCGAAGCAGAGAAAGACCGGCTTGCCCGCCTTGTGCGAGTACAGGGGACGGTACTTTTCGGTGTCGTACAGCGACCCGACATCCACCTGTCGCGGCCCCTGCTGCGATTCGGGGATCGGCACCATGCGGTAAAGCCCTTTGTCGATGGCCGCCATCAACCCGGACTCTCTCTTTTCGATGCTTTCGACCGCCATGTGGGCGAACGTCACCGCCACCATCTTGTCGATGAAATCGGCCTCCCCGCTGCGCAGGTCGTAGGTCAGGTCGCTGATCACGATTTCCAGCCGCTTGCGGTTGCGGATCTCCGCCCCCAGGGCTTCGGCGACATTGGCCTTCTTGCGGTGCCCGTAGGCGTCGGGCTCCCCGTATTCGCGCACTTCGTACCCGGTCCAGGTGCATCCTTCGGAAAGGACCACCAGGGCATAATTGCTGGGGTTCTCCCGCCGGTCCCTCATCAGGAGATCAAGCATCCCCTCCAGGTCGAACCGGTATTCGGGAATGCCGCACCGGATGCCGGTTACGTAGGCGGTGTAGAGCGCCGTGTATCCCGCGTCCCGCCCGAAAATCCTGAAGATTCCGATCCGTTCATGGGAACCGATCGTGGAACGCTGCCGCTGGATGGCCTCCACCGCCCGGGTGATCGCCGTGGAAAACCCGATACAGTACTCGGTGTTGCGGACGTCGTTGTCCATGGTCTTGGGGATGGCGACGATGGGCACCCCCTCATGGTGAAGAACGGACGCATAACTCAGCGTGTCGTCGCCGCCGATGGAAACCAGGGCGTCGATCCCCAGCTTCTCGAGGTTCCGCAGCACCCTCTCGGTCAGATCGTAGGTCGTGACGCCCGCGGATTCCTGGCTGGGAAAATACCCCGCGTTCAGATGCTCCGGAACCGTCTTCATCCGCTTCGGGTTGGTCCGGCTGGTGTGAAGAAAGGTCCCCCCTGTCCGGTCGATGGTCCGGGTATTGTCCCGGTTGAGGGGCAGGATGTAACGGGCGCGGCTTCCCGGGTCCTCCAGGTTCACATGGGTCAACCCCTCCCATCCGCGACGGATCCCGATGACCTCGTACCCCTTGTCGACGCCCGCGTCCACAATCCCCTTGATGGCTGAGTTCAGTCCCGGCACATCCCCGCCGCCGGTCAGCACCCCAATGCGCTTCATCCCCACGATCCCTCCTTGAACTCGATCGATCCTGCGTGTCTCCAATTTATACCGGAATATAGGAATATTATGCCGCATCCGGCGCAAAAAGACACCCATTCTCGGCGCCCCGGGGAGACGCCGGCACTCCAGCCCTGCCCGGCCCCGGCGGGGGGCTTTTATTTTGAATTCCCCGCGCCCTTTTGGGTACAATGACCGCTGAAATCCGCGCTGCACCTTGCACCGATTCGCATCGTGTCACCGGCGGACAGCGGAGAAGACTATGACGGAAGGTTCTGACCTGGAAGCAACAAACAACGACACCATGGACCCGATCGTTTTTCTCACCCCCATCGGCCAGAAGTACCTGAACCAGACCCGCCCCTGGGCGCGGTTTTTATCCATCTGTTGCTTTGTGGGCGCCTGCTTCACGGCGCTTGCGGGATTCGCCCTGCTCGCCGTCGGCCTGTTCGGGCACATTCCGCAATCCCAGGAGATCGCCCCCTGGTTCGGACGGTGTGTCGGGGTGGTATCCGGCATCCTGTATATTCTGGTCGCCGCCCTGTACATTCCCGCGGGGCTTTTTCTCTTCCGCTACGCCGGCGCCCTGAGTTTGCTCGCCACCCACGAAACAACGGAGATGCTCGAAAACGCCCTGAAGCAGCAACGCTCCTTCTGGCGCTATGTCGGGATTCTGGCCCTCGCCGGCATCCTGTTGGCCGTCTTCATCTTTTTCGCCACCCTGTTCCTGACCCTGTTCGCCCATTACTTGAAATGACCGTCAGTCCGCACGGCAGAGGGGATGACGGCGTACGAGCGGGTTGAAATCGACCAGCACGATCGGGGCGAAGCCGGGGTGGATATCGTCTATCGTGATCATCCCGGGACCCAGCGTCCGGGGGATCCAGGCCCCGGCCAAGTGCAGGTGGGCGGGAGCTCCGGCCCCCTTCGACCGGCCCACCCGCCCGATCACCGCCCCTTCCCCCACCAGGCCCGGCCGGGCCTCGCTGACCTCGAGGTGGCTCAGCAGGGTATGAAAGACCTCCCCGTTTTCCCGCACGCTGTCGGCGTGGCGCACCACGACCGTCGTCCCCAGGAAATCGTCGAGGAAGGCGATCTTCTCCCCTTCCGCCAATGGGCGGACCGGGAGCCCCTCCGGAATCTGCCGCAGCCCGGAGCCGCTTTCAGCTTCGGCGAAATCGATCCCTTCGTGCGCCGTCCGGCGCCGCGAGCACTCCCCCCACCATTCGACGCGGTCGCCAAAAAACATGCCCGGCCGGAAATGCCAGGAGCGCACCCCCGCTTCCGCCGCGAGCCGCTCGACCCATCTCTCGAACCGGGGAACCATGGTCTCGGGGAGCCGGGCCCTGGAGGCCCGGGCGCGCCGCCAGGAGTCGAAACCGATCCAGGCGCCCCCTGCGGCCGCATCTCTCACTTCCACCCGGGAGAAGACCGGCAGGGATTCCCGCGCCCCGGGACGGTTCCCACGCCACACCGGGATCCGTAGCTCGATCCCGCTCGCGGCTCCCGGGTCGGGCTCCGCCCCCGTGCCGCCGAACGCCGCATAACCGTCGTCCCGCAGAATGCCGTCCCACTCCCCGCGCGAGGGATGAAACCGGACATACCTTCCGGAAACGGGGGCCGGCATCCCTTCGGTTTCCTCCAACCGCCGGCGCGCGACATCGACAAAATCCCCGAGGTCGAACGTCTTCCCTTCGAATAACACGGAATCGGCCTCGTAGCGCCGGTTCGGCTTCCGGGCATAGACGATCACACCACCGCCAGAAACCGCTTCGGGGGTCCTGAGGATCGGGTATCCCCGCCCCGCGGGGATCGACGCCGCCGCCGCTTCGGCGGGGAGGGTGGCCAGAAGCGCCAGCCCCTCGGTGGGGAGCGCCTGGAAGAGGAACGCGGGAAGCTCGGCTCCGGACCCGGCTCTTCTCACCTTCAAGACGACCATGTCCCGCGAAGAAATGCGCAGCGTGGTGATCATGTCGGATCCAGGCTTTCCATTCACCGGGCGATTATTCCACAAATGACCGATTATGTGAAATATCCCGGTCCCGCCGGAAACATTACCCCCGGGAGCGGGAACGGAGCCGCTCGTTCCGGGGGGAAGACATCATGGGGCGTGCGCGAGCGGGGAGTCCGGGAAGGGGGAAAGCGGCGGCGTGGATGCGGCGCCTCCTGGCGGGAGCGGCCCTCGCGGCGGGCATTGTCGCCGCCGGCTACCTCCTCCAGGCCGAGATCCGGCCGGCCGCCCGCCGGCCGCCGGCACGCCTCAAGCAGCCCCTCCCTCCCCTGGTCGTCAACCGGGACGGCGTCGACGTCCAGCTGGCGGACCTCATCCGGGGGAAACGGTCGGTAGTCGTGTTTCATTCTCGCTCCTGTGGTGTGTGCCGGGAAATGATGCCTGCGCTCGACCCGTTCCCCCCGGAACTCCGGCTGGTCCTCGTTCGAAGCGAAAAGGAGGAAGCGCGCGCCGCGGGCGGCGTCCCGCCGGGGATCTACTGGGACAGGCATGGCGCATTTTCGCGCACCTTCATCGCGCTGCCGACCATTCTCTTCGTGGATGAAAAGGGGATCCTGGAGAGCGGGATCACGGGCAGGCGCAGCCGGGCGTTCGTACGGGAAAGGCTCGAGCGCTTCGCGGCGGGCGGACCGCCCCCGGGAAGGTCGTGAAGCGCATGGACACGCGGAAGCTGAAGAAGCACGGTTCGATCCTTTGCGCCCTGGCGGTGCTGGCGGCGGTCTCGAGCCTCCCGGCGGCCTCGTCCCGTATCCTCGAGCAGCCCGACCTCCTGAAGCGGGTACGGGCCTGGAGCGCGGGCGCGACCCTGGTCGCCGCCGACGCGGCGGTGATGCAGACGCGGCGCAACGACTGCGGGCCGGCGGCCCTGAAGATGGTGCTCGACGCCCATGGCATCGAGCGCCCCCTCAAGGCGCTCTCGGAAGAGGTAGGGCTCACCGGGCGGGGCACGTCTCTCGGCCGCCTCCGGGCGGTCGCCGCCCGGCTCGGCCTCCCCGGCCGCTCCTGGGTCCTGTCACCGGAGGACCTGGCGAACGTCCCGCTCCCAGCCATCGCCTTTATCCGAAAAAACCACTTCGTGGTCATCCGGCGCCTCGCGGCGCCGCAGGTTCTGGAGGTGGACGACCCGGCGTTGGGTAGATTACGTTGGCCGGCTCACGCATTCCGCAGGATCTGGTCCGGGGAAACCCTCATCTTCGATCCGGCCTGGACTCCCCCCTGCAAGGGTAAGGGAGATTATGAAAACCGTTCACGTTCGGCCCGATGGGTCGACGTAAGGAGAGAACCCATGAATATTAAACAGGCCACGACCGCTCTGCTTCTGACCATGTTGCTGGCCCTGAGCGCCGGCGGTGTCCCGCCCGACGCCGTGGGACAGGAGCTCGGCCCGAATGCAGAAGAGGCGGTCATGGGAGGGAACTGCGACGGACGCTGGGGGTTGTTCGGAGGCCTCCTGCTCGGGGCCTTCACCCCCTGCGGCGTGCTGTGCGCCACGGGGGCATGGCTCGTGCTGCCGACGCTGGAAAACTGCTGAGAGGGGGAGCCGTGAAAAGCCGCACTTTGACCCCGAACCGTGAACTCTGGAAGATCGTCCTCCGCTTGGGCGGCATCGCCGCCGCTCTGTGGGCCCTGTACGACCTGGCCGGGGACTATTTTCACCCATAATCGCAAAACTGCAGGAGAACCCGAAATGGAAAGAAAACAGGTGTCCGTGCTCTTGATCGTCGTGCTCTGCCTGACCGCGACCGTGGCCCAGGGCCTCGGCCCCGCGGCGTCCGGAGCGCCGGCTGACGCCGCCATGGGAGGATTGACGGTGTGCAACGGCTTTCTCGACGGATTCGCCGTCGGCATGGGCGTAGCCGCCCTTTGCGGCTGTGTCTGGTGCGCCGGAGTGGGCCTCGCCGTAAAGGTCATGGACGTCATGGCCTGCTGATCGCACATACTCCTCCCGGCCCGGACCCGCCGGCGGGTCCGGGCCGGGAGCGGGGGATGCCGGCCGCCCCGCGCGGACGGCCGGCCCGGAGGACACCGGCCCATGATCGGAATGACAGCACTGCTGCTCAAGGAAAGGGCTCGCCGCTTGCGCCACGGTCGCGGCTGGATGGGCTGGCTGGGCGCGGGGACCGCTCTCTGCCTGCTCGCCTGGAGCGCCGGCTCCCTCCTCCCGGTGCGCCCCATCCCCTCCGCTCGCTGGGAGGAACTGATCGCGGCTGCCTGGATCTCGTGGCTCCTGCTCGGGGCCGTGACCGGCCGCGACTTCTCCTGGCGCATCAGCCGCGACCGCCTGCGCGTCTTCACCTCACCCCGCTTCATTGACCTCTATCTCCACACCTTCCTGCTGGGGTTTTTGAGCCTCCCCATCCTCGCGGGCCTCGGCCTGGCGCTGTGCCGCACCCCGCGCGCGCCCGATCCCGCGCTGGCAGTGACGACAGCGGCGGCGGGATACCTGCTGTTTGTCGCCTCGGTCCGCCTGGGGGCGTCGCTCCTGCGGAACATCATCGGGTGCTTCGGCGCCCTGGGGCGCCGGGAGCGGGCGGCCGCCGCCGTCACCCTGTCCCTTGCGGCCGCGGCCGTCATCCTGGACCATGCGGCGCCCGGGTCCTTTCCGCTGCACCCGGGCCGCCTGTTCGGCCGGGCCCTCGCCTCCCCCGATCCCCTCCTCCCGCTGGCGCTGATGCTGGCCTGGGTCATACTGCTGGGAAGCACGGATTTCATGGTAGAGCGACGGCTGCACTACGGCGCCCTCCCCCGCGCCCATGCCGGCGGCGGAGGCGCACCGTTCCCCCACCCGGCCTGGCCCGGGCCGCTCTTCTGGACCGGGGTCTTCGGCTGGCTGCGCTACCGGGGCGCCCTGATGCTCTTCCTCTGGGGGAGCGGCTTCAGCTTTTGCTGGACTTGGTTCAGCACTTCGCCGGATGCCGGCTATTTCCTCTCCTTCTCCTTCCTGAACCTCTTCTTTCACTCCTACCTCCGGGCGAATCTCTTCGGAATCGACCGCGACGGCGCCTGGATCCACTACCGTTTCCCGCTGCCGGTGGAGCGGGCGCTCAGCGCCCGGAGCTTGAGCCTCGACTTTCTCCAGGGGGGGATGATCGCATGCCTCTTCGCAGCCGGAATCCTAAAGGGGAGCACAGGCATGGCGCCGTCGGACTGGGTCCGAATCCTTAGCTATGCGGTTTCAGGCATCCTTTTCGGTGGAATGTGCGGTTGGTATTTCACGGTCCGCCATCCCGAATCGATCGACCGGACTTCCCAGTTCGACGGGGGAGCCACCGCCGGGGCGCTGGTGGTGGGATTGCTGCAACTGGGGTTCCTGCTTCTCTTCCTCGCCGCTTCCTCCCTGGTCGAGCGAACCCTTCCCCCTCTTCTCCGCGCCGCGGTCTGGACGGCGCTGCCGCTGGGGCTGGCCGCCGTGCGCGCCTCGCTCCTCAGGGGCTGGGTCCGCCGCACCCTGGCGGGGGATATCGATAATTTTTTAAGAAGACTTGCATGGTTCTGACTATGGACATAATCGTAAAGACCGTCGCCCTGGGCAAGACCTACGGGAAAACGCGCGCCCTGGGGGAATTGACCCTGGAAGTCCGCAAGGGGGAGATCTACGGCCTCATCGGCCCCAACGGGGCGGGCAAGACGACGACGCTCGCTTTGCTGGCGGGCCTCGTCCGCCCCTCTTCCGGGACAGCCTGGATCGGAGGGGTGGAGGTCCGACCCGGGGATGGCAGGACGGCGGCGCTGACGGGCTTCGCCTCACCGCAATTCCCGCTGCTGGATTACCTGACCGGCCGGGAGATCCTGACGGCCTGCGGGAGGCTCTACCGGCTGGGCCGCATGGAGATCGCCCGGCGCACGGAAGATCTCCTGGAGCTGATGGAGATCGGCGCCGCAGCTGACCGGATCATCGGCAGCTATTCCCTCGGAATGAAGCAGAAGCTCTCCCTCTGCTGCGCGCTGATCCACGCTCCGGCGGTCTGCCTGCTCGACGAGCCCTTCCTGGGCCTCGATCCGGCGGCCATCTTCCGCCTGCTCGGCCTGTTCCGGCGGATGGCCGGGGGCGGGCGCACCCTCATCCTGTCGTCCCACGACATGGGGCGCATGGAGCGGCTGTGCCACCGGGTGGGGATCCTTCACGAGGGTTTGCTGCAGCGCGAAATCAGGCACGCCCCTGACGCCGCGGCGAACATGCCGTCTCCCCCTCCGGCGCTCGAATCGGCGCTGTGGGAAGTGGCGGGGGGGCCGGGCGAGCGGGAGCTCTCCTGGATATGATCCCACACCGCGCTGTCGTCCCCCGCATCCATCCAAAAGGAGAACAATCATGCCCGAAACCCGATCCTGCTGGTCCATGTTCGTGCACCCGCTGGACACCCTGGACTCCCTCCGGCACCGTCCCCGGTGGCTCCTCCCCCTCCTGGCCGCAGCGGTTGCCGCGGCGGCCTCGAATCTCTATGTCCTGCGGCGGGTCGGGCTGATGCGCCTCGTGGAGGCCGCCGCGGCCGGCGGGGCCCTCCTCGATGCCGAGGGGATGAGGGAAAACGTGCTGGCCCACCAAGCCGGGATCCATGCCTTCCAGGCGGCAACCGCTTTCACCGGCCCCTTCGTGACCGCCTTCATGACAGCCACGGTCTTCTGGCTGATGCTCACCCTCCTCGGGCGCGACATCGCGTGGAAAAGGGTCCTGGCCGTAGTAGCCCACGTCTGGCTGTTGACGGTCGCGATCAGGGAGGGACTGAAGGTGCTGGCGGTCACCCTGATCGCCGACCCGGCCCGGTTCGACCTGGGCAATCCCCTGGCAACCAACCCGGCGTTCTTCTTCCACCCCTCTTCGCCGGCGGCGCTGAAAGCCCTCGCCTCCCTGGATGCCATCACCCTGCTGGGAATGACCCTGCTGGTCGCAGGACTGGTCCGGGTCTGCCCCGGCCTGTCCAGGGCCGGCGCGGCCCTCGCCGTTGTCCTGCCCTGGGGGATCTATGTAGGGGGGATGGTGATCGCGCCGGCCTATATACGATGATCGTGCCTGGCGCACCACAAAAAGATAAGGGCGGCCTCAACAGCCGCCCTTATTAAAGGGTTCGAGGTGACAAACTTGGTGACACTGTGTCCAATCTTTTTCGCGCTTCCAATCCCTTTTACGCCCCCCTTGTCCCCAGGTTCCCAAAAAAAGAACAGCCCCCCGTTTTTTCAGGCGCAACCGTATTGCAAATGCTTTTGCATTAGCATTATATTATCAGTTCACGCGTCGAGAAAAATCGGGGTGTTTCCCCGCGGGTTGAAATAGGCAGGGGAGTTATCAAGGTGGCAAAATCGTCCGGGTTCTTCATCGTGCTGTTGTTCCTCCTCTTCCCGCTGGGCGCGCCGGCCCAGTCGGCCTCCCTCGAGGGCACCGTCACGCTCGAGCGGAACGGCCGGCCGGTTCCCTCGGCCTCCGTAACCTTGATCCAACTGGGACGGTCCACGATGACGGACGCCGAAGGGCGCTATCTTTTTGCGGACCTCCCACCGGGCGAAGTCGACGTCGTGAGCCATATGCACGCACTGACGGGACCGGTAAAAAAGATCCGGATTGAATCGGGGGAGCGGGCACGGGTCGATTTCACGCTGGCCCTTTCCCCCGTGCGGCACGAGATCACGGTCACGGCGACGGGGCGGGAGGAGACCGCCTTCAACGCCCTCCAATCGGTCACCACGGTCTCTTCCCTGCGCCTGGTCGAGCAGGGGTCCTTCGGCCTGGGGGACACCATCGCGGGGGAATCGGGCGTCCACAAGCGCAGCTTCGGTCCCGGCAGTTCCCGCCCGGTCGTGCGCGGGTTCGACGGCGACCGGGTCCTGATCCTGAACGACGGCCTCCCCACCGGGACCCTGTCCTCCCAGTCGGGAGAGCACGCCGAACCGGTGGATGCGCCGAACCTGGATCGGGTCGAGGTGGTCAAAGGCCCCGCTACTCTCCTCTACGGCAGCAGCGCCATCGGGGGGGTGGTAAACATGGTGACGGCCCACCACCTCCTCCATGAGCACCCCCATCCCGGCTTCCGCGGCCAATTGACGGCGTCCGGGGCCGGCAACACCAACGCCGCCGCCGCTCATGCCGGGGTCGAATACGGGCACGGAAACTGGCTGGTCTGGAGCAGCGCTTCGCGCCAGGTCGCGGGGGATTATGACAGCCCCTCGGGAAGGGTGGACAATTCCAAGACCCGCTCGAGCGCCGGCAGCGCCGGGTTGGGCTGGCACTCCGACGGTCCCTTCTTCAACCTGAGCTACGCCTTCAACCGGGGCCGCCTCGGGATCCCCTTCGCGGGAGCTTTCCACCATCACCACGAAGAGGGGGAGGCGGAAGACGAACTCCCCGATCCCGAGGAAGACGTCCCCCAGGTCGACGAAACCTTCTCCTGGCAGAATGTCCGGCTTAATGCGGGCACCCGCCGCCCGGGGTCCATCCTGGAGGAGGTCAAGGTCGCCGCCGCTCTGAGCCGCTGGATGCACAAGGAAGTGGAGGGGGAGAGCACGGCCACCGCTTTCGACAACAAGCTGTTCCACCTCCGCGCCACCGTCAGGCAGCGCCACGCGGGCGGCCTGGAGGGGACCTCGGGCCTGCAGTTCAGTCGCCGCGACTATCGGGCCGAGGGGGAGGAGGCGCTGTCTCCCCCCGCCCGGGGAAACACTTTCGCTTTGTTCACCCTGCAGGAAGTTGACATCGCGTCCGCCCGGTTGCAGTTCGGCGGCCGGCTGGAGCACACCGGCTATTCCCCCTCCGGGCTCCCGCGGCGCTCCTTCACCGGCTTTTCGGGGGCCGCGGGGATCCGGCTTCCACTTGGAAAACATATGGCGGCCGTGGCTCATTACACCCACTCCTACCGAGCCCCCGCGCTCGAAGAGCTCTACAACCACGGTCCGCATATCGGAAATCTCGCCTTCGAAATCGGTGACCGGGATCTCAAGCGCGAAAGAGCCGACGGCATCGACCTATCCCTGCGCGGCGAAAGCGCCCGGCTGGAAATGCGCACCGACTTCTATTATTACCGCATCCGCGATTTCATCTATCTCGACTTCACGGGCTCCTGGGCGCACGGGCTGAGGGAGGCGCGTTTCGCACAGCAGGACGCCCGCTTTGTAGGGGGGGAGGTGTCGCTGGCCGCGGCGCTGCGGCAGGGGGTGTGGCTGACGGGCGCACTGGACGTCGTCAATGCCGGGCTGGCCGCCTCTGGCGACCCCTTGCCCCGGATTCCCCCGCTCCGGGGGAAAATCGGCATCGACGCGCGCTGGGGAACCTTGAGCTTCAGGCCTGAGCTTGTCATGGCGGGGGCCCAGGAGCGGCTCGGTCCAACCGAGACCCGCACGCCCGGCTACGCCGTCCTCAATCTGGCGGGATCGTTCACGCTGGTCCGCTCGAACCGGATGCACGTCGTCTCTCTCGGCGTCTCCAACGCAGCGGACCGCCTCTACCGCAACCACCTCTCCTTCATCAAGGACCTCGCGCCCGAAATGGGTCGCAGCGTCAGGGCCTCCTATATCCTGCGCTTTTTCTGAGCGGGGGGCCGGAGGGTCAGAAATCGTCGAACGATTCCATCCCCTCCGCCCGCGCCATCTTGCGCTGCGAAACATTGATGACCCAGGAGGCGATATTGCGCGCGGTGACCGGCGGCGGGAGGCGGCGCAGCATCGAGCCGTAGGTGTAGAATTTCACGTACATGTCCCGCACCCCTCGTTCCAACTCCTCGGGGGTGAAATGCGCCGGTCGGATGTAGCACCGGTCCCCGGGCCAGCGCCCCATGGCGTCGATATCGAGGATGCGTCCTTCCGCGAGCATGCGGTCGTACAGTGGAGTCCCTTTGTCCGGGGTCAGGATATTGAAGTAGGCGGCCGGCACCTTGTAATCCATCAGGAATTTCAGCGTGGCGGCAAACACGGATTCCGTCTCCGTGTCCCAGCCGAAGATGAAATTGAGCGAATAGCTGATCCCCCTCTTGCGCAGGCCCGCCAGGATCTGCGCGTACTCCTCGACCTTGTTGGCCTTCTTGTTCATCGAGGCAAGCGTCTTTGGGTCGATGCTCTCCATGCCGATATTCAGGTGCAATAGCCCGCTGCGGCGCGCCAGGTCCATGAATTCGTCGTTCTTGCACAGGTGGGCGCTCCACAGGGCAGACCAGCGCACCTTCAGCGGGATCAGCGCCTCCATCAGTTCCATCGCGCGGGGCAGGTTCCCGGCGAAGTTACTGTCGGCGAAGAGGATGTCCTTCGACCGCGTGTGGCGGATCTCCTCGACGACCTCGCCGGCGGGCCGGGTGCGGTATTGGTCCCCCAGGTACATGCGCTCCGAACAGAATTCGCACCGGAAGGGGCAGCCCCGGGAAGACTGCACCGAATAGGTCTTGAACAGGTCGTAGCGCCCAAGGTCGATCAGGTCGTAGCGGGGGAACGGAAGGCGGGCCAGATCGTGCAGGGAATCCGCACGATAGAATTTTTTCAGTCTCCCGGCCGCGGCGTCCGCGAGCATGAGGGGCCAGATCGACTCCCCTTCCCCCAGCCCGACGGCGTCACAGTGCTCCGAGGCCTCTTCGGCGTGAAAGAAGGTATGCGGCCCCCCCATAATCACGGGGATCCCCCGCTCCCGGAACCGGCCGGCGATTTCGTAAGCCCGGAGGGAGTTCATGGTCCAGCAGGTGAGGGCCACCAGGTCGACGGCGGCGGCGAAATCGACCTCGTCCAGTTGCTCGTCGACCAGGGTGACCTCCCACTCCGCCGGGGTCAGGGCCGCCAGGTAGGGGAGCGTCAGGTTGACCACGCTTCTTTTACGCGTGCGGTGCAGCCTCCGGTCGGAGGGGCCCTTGTAGTGGGTGGGCTGTATGACAAGAATTCTCATACCATGCCATTGTATGGCATTTCACCCCGCGGCTGCAATTGTTTGGCTCCCTTTCGCACTTCCGCCCCGGCCCGTACAGCCGCCGCACCCCCCGCAGACCGGGTGCCGGACACCGCGCCGGATTTTCCAGAAAAGCCAGCCCGCGGCCAGGGCGACGATCAGGACCACCAGAAACATTTCCATCAACCCGCCCCCAGGAGTGTCCCGACCTGATAGACTGCCACGGCCAAGCCGAAGGCTACGGCCGTGTTGAACAGAACGGAAAAAGCGCCCCATTTCCATGACCCGGCTTCCCGGGCGATGCAGACCACGGCCACGAAGCAGGGCGCGTAAAAAATGGTGAAGACGATCATGCTCCAGGCGACCACGCGATTCCACCCCGGGTTGGCGGCCAGTCTTTCCGCCAGCCCGCCGCCCTGTTCCGGGTTCACCTCCCCGAGCGAGTAGGCGGTCCCGAGCGTCGACACCACCACTTCCTTGGCGGCGAAGCCCCCCAGGAGCGCGACGTTGGTGCGCCAGTCGAACCCGGCCCAGCGCGTAACCCTTTCCAGGGCGACGCCGATGCGGCCGGCCAGGGAATTCCTGAGCCCGGCCTCGGCTTGCGCCCGGTCGACCGCCTCGAGTTCCGCCTTCTTCTCCGTGGTTGCCGAAGCGAGAATCTCCGCCCGCTCGCTCTCGAACCGGCCGACCTGCGAATCGGAGAGCGCGGGAAACGTCATCATTGCCCAGAGGATGATGGCGATGGCGAGGATGACGGTGCCCGCCTTTTTGATGTACTGCCAGGTCCGCTCCCAGGTGTGGATCAGCAGCCCCCTCAGGGTGGGAACCCGGTAGGGGGGGAGCTCCATGACGAAAGGGGTCGCGGGGCCGCGGATCACGGTGGAACGAAAGAGCCGGGCCGCCAGCAGCGCCCCCGTCCACGCGATCAGGGTGATCGTGAACATGACCTCCTCCCGGTGTTCGGCGAAAAAGGCCGCGATCAGCAGGGCGAAGACCGGGAGCTTGGCGCCGCAGTTCATGAAAGGGGCGGTCAGCAGCGTGGCCAGCCGCTCCCGGGGGGAGCGCAGGGTACGCGCCGCCAGGACCCCGGGAACGGCGCACCCGCCGGCGATCCCGCCGGCCACTATGTAGGAGATGACCGAATTCCCGTGCAGTCCGAAGATGCGGAACACGCGGTCCAGCATGTAGGCCACGCGCGCCAGGTACCCGGAATCCTCGAGGATGGCGATACCGAAAAACATGAGCAGGATGAGAGGCACGAAGCTCATCACCCCCCCCACCCCGTCGATGAGGCCCGAAATCACCAGCGACCGCAAGACCCCGTCGGGGAGGTGGGCCGAAGCCAGGCGGCCGAGCCAGGAGAAGATCCCCTCCATCCATGCGACCGGCCGCGCGCTGTAGGTGAACATGAAGCGGTAGAGGGCCATCACCACCGCCAGCATCACCAACGGGCCGAACAGCCGGTGGGTCAGGAACCGGTCGATCCGGTCCGAAACGTAAAGCCGGTTCTGGTCGTGCTCGCGCCGGACGACCCCCTCCCGGAGCAGGGCGTGGATAAAACCGTAGCGCTGGTCTGAGATCAGCGCCTCTGGTTCGGTATCGAGGGTGCGGGCGAGGTGGACCGACACCTTCCGCACCTCCTCCTTGAGGGAGGCCGAAAGCGCCGGGTCGGCGGCGTCCCCCTCGGCGAGGATCCGCCCATCCTCCTCGAGATACTTGAGCGCGATCCACCGGGCGGGACCCGATCCGGCCAAAAACGCGCGGGAGCTGATCAAGGCCTCCATCGCGGCAATGGCCTCATCGATGTCGTTGCCGTAGGAGATCACCAGCGGAGGGCCTCCCGCCCCTTCCCGCGCTTTCCGGAGCGCCGCGTCCAGCAGGGCCTCCTTCCCCTTCCCGGTCCGGGCCACGGTCGGGATCACCTCGGCCCCCAACCGCGCCGAGAGCCTCTCGGCATCCACCTCGATCCCGCGCTTGCGGGCAGCGTCGACCATGTTGAGGCACAGCACCAGCGGGACTCCCATCTCCATCAGCTGCACCGTCAGGTAGAGGTTCCGCTCCAGGTTGGAGGCGTCCACGACGTCGACGACGACATCGGGCCTGCGCCGAATCAGGAAATCGCGGGTGACGACCTCTTCCATCGAATAGGCGGTCAGCGAATAGGTCCCGGGAAGGTCCACGACCCGCACCTGGCGACCGTTGTGGTTGCAAACCCCTTCCTTGGTTTCCACAGTCACCCCGGGGTAGTTCCCCACATGCTGCCGCGCGCCGGTCAGGGCGTTGAACAGGGTCGTTTTCCCCGAATTCGGGTTCCCCGTCAGCGCCAGGGTCGGACTGCCAGGGTTCGCATCCTCCGCCGGCATCAGCGCCGTCTCCATCTACTCGACCTCCACCTCGATGTGGTCCGCCTCGTTGTTGCGCAGCGTCAGGGTGAATCCCATCACCTTGAGGGCCACCGGGTCGTACAGCGGCGCCCGCCCGCAAACGGTGACGGCGGTGCCGGGAACCAGCCCCATGTCACGGATGCGTTGCCCCAGTTCCCCCCTCACCCGAACGGCGGTGATAACACCCGACTGGTTCTCCTTCATCTGCCGCAACATGATTTTTCCCATCCCGGCCCCTCCAGTTACCCACCTAGAACCTCACTGCTACCTGGCCCAGGGCAGCCAGTCCCCTGTCCTTCCCGTCGACATCCCCGGGGTGGAAGCGATCGCCCAGCAGGGCGAACGATGCGGCAACGTTCCGACCCAGGTCCCGGTTGAGCCCCAGGCCGAGGCGCCTGCGGGGGAGGCCGATCGCCTCGGTTTCCCCCGACCCGGCGACCTTCAGCACGATCTCCAGGAAGCGCTCCCATCGATATCCCGCCTCGATATTCCATGCCGAAGGCCTCGCCCCCCGGCCGTCGGCGCGCGCCAGTTCTCCGGCGCGGAAGGAACCGAGCGCCGTTATGAACTCCCCCGTGGCGAAGAGACCGCGAAATCCGATCCGGCCGTAAAGAGCGAATCCCCCCACGCTTTTTTCCAGCGCCTTGACGTTGTCGCTGATAGTCTCCGTCAGACAATCCGAATCGGCAACATTGGAAATATAAGACGCCCCCGCCATAACATCCACTCCTTCCCCCGCAGGCGCTTCATAGCGGACGTCAACGCCGAATGCCGGGAAAGCGCGGTTGCCTGCCACCCTCATCTCTCCGCCGAAAAGGTAACCCTTCACCGAAAGACCGGACCGTTCCCAGCCGGCGGCCACCGTCTCCTCCGAGGTCTCCCCCAGCAACAGGGTCATCGGTTGATCCACGGCCGGATCATCGGGAAACCGGGTCAGGAGCGCGCCGAAGGGAACGTAGAGCTTTCCCACCGACATCCAGAGAGGAAACCGTTCCTCGTCCCGGAAGGTGACAAAGGCCGAGTCGAGACCAAACCCTCCCGGTTCACACCCCGCCGGGTTTTCATATAAAAATGTCAGGTCGGCCCGTATCCAGCGGTTGAGGCCTACGCCGAGCCCCAACTCCGCCGTGGTCAACTGGATGTCGCTCGCGCGGTTCGAGGCGCCGAATGACCTGTACCCTCCGCCGAACTCGATCAGTCCGCCCGCTTCGACGCGCTCCCAGAAGCGGCCTGCAGTTCCGGCCACGACCGCATCCTCCTCTTCTCCGGCGGCGGTCGCGGGGACCAGGCCCCCCAGCCACATCAGCAGGGCCGTCATCCTGAAAACCTTCCCAATCATCGGTTTCCTCTCCGTGTCATCCCCGTTCCGTTCACACCACGGCCGCGCGCCGGGGCAAAAAAAGAGCGCAACCAAGGATCCGCGATCCCCAGTTACGCCTTCTCACTTTCCCCGGCCGGGAGGCGGGAGCCCGTAAGACATCCCTGCGCGTCTATTCAGCTTCGGTCAAAACCTGTATCATCCTCCCCCTCATGTGCCCGCCTCCGTCCCCGTCATTGACAGTCCGAACATTTCGGCCTCGGAACCGGAGTCTGATCGACCTCCATTTTTTCGGCCATGCCGCTCCCAAGGGCAAAGACGCTGTCCCGCACCCGGATCACGAGCCGGCCGCAGCCGTCCCGGCACAGGACGGAAAACCGGGAGCCCGGGGTCAGGCCGAAGCTGTAGAGCCTGGCCTTGAGGTCCCGTCCTCCCCAGATGGCCTTCAGCACGACTTCCCCGGAAGCCACGCTACTGAGCGTCATCTTCTCCGTCCTTTCCGGCATCCAGCCGCTTCCGCTTGCGCTCCATCTCCTCGATGCAGTCTTTCAGGTGAACGGAACATCCATAACCGGGAGAGTCCCGGCATTCTGCGAAAGCCTTGATCCAATCAGGCCCCGTCCTCGGACAGGTTTCGATGAAGTTGATAAACCGGACCAGGCGGTCCATGGTCCTGGCGCCGATCCCATGCTCGATCCGGCAGGCCTCTCCGTCCGCCACTTCCGGGTCGACCCCCAGGATCTCGATGAGAAACGAGAGAAGGACCTGATGCCGCCGGTTGATCTCCCGTCCGACCCTTTCCCCCTCGGGGGTCAATTCCAGGTATTCGCGCTTCTCGTAATCCACGAACCCTTTCTGGTTGAGCGACTTGAGCATGCTGGTGACGGTCGGCATCGTAACCCCGATCCGGCTGGCGATGTTTTTGACCCTCACGACCTTCTTCCCCTGCCCAATGCAATAGATGGCTTCGAGATAATCCTCCATCGCCGGGGTCAGTGACCGCCCTTCTTCCCCGCCTGACTTTTCATCGCCTATCATTGTTAGACCTCTCTAATTTTGCATCAAAGGACTTATTCTACTCGTCTCCAAAAACAAGTCAAGTCAAATGGGGACGTCCCACATGTTTCCATTTTTCGGGACACGCAAGCCCGGGCTGCAGGGGATCCTGGAAACACATGGTTCCAGTAGGGGATTGATCAGGAGGCAGCGGACCAGGAACGGATCAGGTCAACATAGGCGCCCGGAACAAGCCGCTTCAGGTCGGTCGATTCAGGCCTCGATTCTACTACCGCGGGGGAAAAGCGGAGCCATTTATCAGGCCCTTCCGCCACGCCCGCCCCCCTTTGACTCCCAGGGGAACCAATACGGCAATCGGCGGGGTCCGTCCCCGTTTCGGGGTTGAGGGAGAAGTTGGCGGAGGTGCATGGGAATCGAACCCACCCAGCCCACCTTCCGGTGAACCACAACTGGATTTGAAGTCCAGGCCGGCCACCAGGCCAGATTCACCTCCGCGCAGCGATGATTGTAGCAGAAACCGCCCGGGCACCCACTTGAAATCCGAGGTTTTCCTCCAATAATTGGAGAATTTGGATCATAATAACAACATCGGTTTTTTAATCAGGAGGCGGACGCCCGTAAAGCCGCCGCCGCGGAAGCAAGTGGAGAGCGCCATGAATGAATACACCATAAACCCGAAGGGACACCGGGACACCATAGCCGTGCATTACGGCGAGAACCGCTGGATGGGGAGCATAACCACCCCCATCGACTACGCCAGCACCTTCGTATTCAAGAACGTCGCGGAGATGGTGGCATTCGCCGAGGGCCGGATCCAGCACTACGAGTACGGACGCTACGGGAACCCCACGCGCGAGGCGGCCGAGAAGAAGCTGGCGGCCCTGGAAGGGGCGGAGCGCTGCATCCTTTTCGACTGCGGCATGAGCGCCGTCTCCTCCACCATCCTCTCCACCTGCAACCAGGGGCAGCACATCATCATCACCGACGACGCCTACAAGCAGACTCTGCGCTTCGTCACCACGGTGATGCCCCGCTTCGGCATCCACTCCACGGTGGTCCCCATGGGGGACTACGATGCCATGGAACGGGCGGTGACGCCGGAGACAGTCATGATCATCTCCGAGTCCCCCACCAACCCCTACCTGAACATCGCCGACGTGGACGAGGTGGTGCGGATCGCCCGCCGGCACAATATCATCAGCGTCATCGACAGCACCTTCGCCACCCCCTACAACGCCCGACCGCTCGAGCAGGGGGTGGACATCGTCATCCAGAGCACCACCAAGTACCTGGCGGGGCACAACGATGTGCTCGGGGGGGCGGTCCTGGGGTCGGAGGCCGCCACCGAACCGACGTTGCAGTGGCGCCGCATGACGGGGGGCGTCATCGACCCGATGAGCAGCTACTTGCTGATCCGGGGGTTGAAGACGTTCGGGGTGCGAATGGAGCGGCTCAACCGCACCGCGCTGAAGATCGCCGAATTCCTGGAAAAACAGCCCAAGGTACGCCGCGTCTACTATCCCGGCCTCCCCGGGCACCGGCACCACGCCATCGCCAAAAAACAGATGCGGGGGTTCGGCGCCGTCGTCACCTTCGAGCTCGACGCCGACCTGGACCGGACCCTGAAGTTCCTGGACGGGCTCAAGCTGTGCATGCTCGGCCCCAGCCTGGGAGGACCCGAGACGCTGGTCACCCACCCGGCCCTGAACAGCTACTACAACATCACCCGCGAGGAGCGTTACAAGCTGGGCATCATCGACGAACTCATCCGCCTTTCGGTCGGGCTCGAAGACCCCCGCGACATCATGGACGACCTCGAGCGCGGGTTCGCCCACATGGACGCCTAGTCCGCCACGGGCCGCTGGCCCCCCGCGCCTTCCCCATGGTAGAGTGAAGGTCGGGTTTTCAGAGGATCCATGGCTATGGCCCGCACTTACAGCGATTACGTGCTCCAACCGCTCCCCGACGAACTGGAGATCCTCCGCTCCACCCTCTACCACCTCTCCGAGGGGGTTGTGGTGGCCGACGCCGGGGGGCGGTTCATGATCTGCAACGAGGCCGCGCGGAGGGTACTGGGGAGAGCCGGGCAGGAGAACACCTCCTGCGACTGGTCCAAAATCAGGGGCTACTACCGGCCGGACGGGGTCACCCCCTACCTCCGGGAAGAGCTCCCCGACGCGCGCGCACTGGCGGGCGAAACGGTGGCCGAGACGGAGATCTTCATCCGCAACGAACACTGCCCTTCCGGGATCTGGCTCTCCGTGCAGGCAAGCCCGCTGCGCGGCGAGGGGGGAGAGATCCGCGGCAGCGTCGTGGTCTTCCACGACATGACCGAGAAGAAGGAAGGAAGCATCCAGATCCAGATCCTGCAGAACGCCGTCGAGCAGACAGCCGACAGCATCATCATCACCGATCGCAGCGGCATCATCGAGTACATCAACCCGGCCTTCGAGCACACGACGGGCTACACCCGGGAGGAGGTCCGGGGAATCACCCCCCGCATCATCAACTCCGGGGTCCACGACTCGGCGTTCTATGAGAACCTGTGGGCCACCATCCTCTCCGGCAACGTGTTCCGGGCCACGATGGCCAACCGCAGGAAAAACGGCGAGATCTTCTACGCCGAGCAGACCATCACCCCGATGTGGGGGCCGACGGGCGTCATCACCCATTTCGTCACGGTGATCAAGGACGTCACCGAGCAGCGCAAACTCCAGGAGCAACAGTTCCAGATGAGCCTGGCCCGCGCCGTCCAGCAGCAGTATTACGAGATCCCCCCCCCGAGCATCGAGGGATACGACTTTGCCGCGGCCGCCTTCCCGGCGGACGCCATCGGGGGGGACTACTTCGATTTCATCCCCCTGAAGAACGGCGCCCTCGGTATCGTCATGGGGGACGTCTCCGGCCACGGCATCGGGTCGGCCCTGTTGATGGCCGAACTCCGGGCATTCCTGAGGGCGTTCGCCCCGGGGAGCCGGGACGTGGCGGAGATCATGTCGCTGACCAACGACGCCCTGGCCAACCACCTGAGGCAGGACCACTACGCCACCCTGATCTTCTGCCGCCTCGACCCCCGGTCCCGGACCCTGGTTTATGCCAGCGCCGGGCATACCCCCGGGTTTATCTTCAACGCCGCCGGGCAGGTCAAGCAGTCGCTCGACAGCATCGACATCCCGCTGGGACTGATGCCGGGCCACGTCTTCGGGTCGAGCGACGCCATCCAGTTGGAGCCGGGCGACATCCTCACGCTCCTGACCGACGGGATCACCGATGCCGAGCGCCCCGACCAGAGCTACTTCGGGGTGGAACGCGCCCTCGATTTCATCCGCGCCTACCGGCGCGAAAGCGCCAAGGACATGGTCAACGGGCTCTACAGCGCGGTGCGGGAGTTTTCCGACGGCCTGCCTCAGGTCGACGACATCACCACCGCGATCTGCAAGGTCCTGAATCCCCGGGACCAGGCCCCCAAGGGGGAACCCGCAGGAGGGGGCGCCAAGGGCGGCGGTACACACGAATAACCAAGGAACGGGGAGGACGGGATGCTTGGGGGAAAGATAGTCGGGATCATCGGCGCCGGCAACATGGGGGAGGTCCTTATCCGGGGACTGGTCCATTCGGGCAGGGTGAAGAAATCGGACATCCTCGCGAGCGACCTCGACCGCGAGCGCCTGGCCGCGATCGAAAAAGCGTACGGGACCCGGACGATGTCGTCGAACGCGGAACTGGTAAAAAAGGCCTCCCTCGTCATCCTCGCCGTCAAGCCGCAGAACGTCGACCCGCTGCTGGAGGAACTGGCCGGATCGAGCCATGAACACCATGTCTTCGTCTCGATCGTGGCCGGGGTGACGACCGAAAGGCTGGCTGAAAGGATGCACCCGCGCTCGGGCGTCATCCGCGCGATGCCGAACGCCCCGGCTTCCGTCCAGGCCGGGATCACGGCCCTCTGCCCGGGCCGGAACGTGTCTCCCGAAGATCTTGGGCGGGTTGAAGCCATTTTCGGGTGCATCGGCAGGACCGTGATCCTGCAGAACGAAGCGCTGATGGACGTGGTCACGGGCTTGAGCGGAAGCGGCCCCGCCTTCGTCTTCATGTTCATCGAATCGCTCAGCGACGCCGGCGTGCAACTGGGGATCTCCCGGAAGGAAGCGTCCCTGCTCGCCGCCCAGACCGTCTACGGGGCGGCCAAAATGCTCCTGGAGACCGGCAAGCACCCGAGCGAACTCAAGGATATCGTCGCCACCCCGGGAGGGACCACTTTCGCCGGGTTGAAGATGCTGGAAAAATGCAGTTTCCGTTCGACCCTGATGGAGGCCGTGGAAGCGGCCACCCGGAGGTCCCGGGAACTGGGGGCCCTCCAGCGCAAATAGCGGCACGCGCGGGCCCGGCCGCGGTGACACCGGCGGATCCGGATGTTGGCTTTGCATATACCGATCTTATAAAATCAGGTTTTGCCATTTTGAAAGGAGGCACTTGCCATGACCAATGGAAACGCAAGAACGATCGAGGGCATCCGCACCCTGCTGGGGCCGGATGCCTCGTACCTTCTCGACCACCAGAGCGGGACGTGGAGCAAGGATCAGCTGCACCTGCCGGGACCGGACTTCATTGACCGGGCCTGGGGCGCCAGCGACCGGCCGCCGCAGGTGTTGCGCAGTTTGCAGTCACTCGTGGACCACGGGAGGCTCGCGGGGACAGGTTATCTCTCCATCCTCCCGGTCGACCAGGGGATCGAGCATTCCGGCGGGGCTTCCTTCGCCCCCAACCCGATCTATTTCGATGGCGAAAATATCGTCCGGCTGGCCATCGAAGGGGGGTGCAACGCCGTGGCGTCCACCCTCGGCGTTCTCGGCTCCGTGTGCCGCAAATACGCCCACAAAATCCCCTTCATTGTGAAGCTCAACCACAACGAGTTCATCTCCTACCCGAATGCCTATGACCAGGTCATGTTCGCCGATGTCCAGCAGGCGTTCGACCTGGGGGCCACCGCCGTCGGCGCCACCATCTATTTCGGCTCCGAGGAATCCCGTCGCCAGATCCAGGAGGTCGCCGAGGCGTTCTACGAGGCGCACCAGTTGGGGATGGCCACCATCCTTTGGTGTTACCTGCGCAACCCCGCCTTCAACAAGACCGGGGAAGGGGGACCCGATTACCACGTCGCGGCCGACCTGACCGGCCAGGCCAACCATCTCGGCGTCACCATCCAGGCCGACATCATCAAGCAGAAGCTCCCGGAGTGCAACGGCGGATACAACGCGCTCAAGTTCGGCAAGACCCACAAGAAGGTCTACTCCGACCTGTCCTCCGACCACCCGATCGATCTCACCCGCTACCAGGTCCTCAACTGCTACCTGGGGCGCGCCGGGTTGATCAACTCCGGCGGCGCCAGCTCCGGCGCCAGCGACCTGGCCGAGGCGGTGAAGACCGCGGTGATCAACAAGCGGGCCGGGGGAATGGGGCTGATTTCGGGACGCAAGGCGTTCCAGCGCCCGATGGAGGAAGGGATCGCGTTGCTGAACGCCATCCAGGACGTGTACCTCTGCCGCGAAGTAACGGTAGCCTAGAGAGAATCGTCCGCCCCATGATGCATGACAAGGATCTTCGGCTTTCGGTGGTCATCCCGGCGTACAACGAGGAGTTGCGCCTGCCCGCGACCCTGGAGCAGTCGATCGCCTATCTGCGCGCCCAATCCTACGGATCGGAGATCCTCGTAGTCGACGACGGATCGGCCGATCGGACCGCCGAGATCGCGCGGCGGCGCCGATCCGGTCCGATCCCGGTTCGGCTCCTGGCACACCCGGACGGGCTCAACCACGGCAAGGGGGCTTCCGTCCGACTGGGGATGCTCGCGGCGGACGGCGCCCACCTCCTGTTCATGGACGCCGACAATTCGACCACCCTTGGGCAAGTGGAACGTTTCTGGCCCTATTTCGACAAGGGGTACGACGTGGTCATCGGTTCCCGTGCCCTGAAGGGCTCCGTGATCCCCGTCCGCCAGGCGCGCTGCAAGGAACTGGCGGGGCGGATGGGGAACTGGTTCATCCAGACCTTCGCCGTCCCCGGCATCGCCGACACGCAGGCCGGGTTCAAGATGTTCACCCGGAGAGCGGCGGACATCATCTTCCCCCGGCAGACGCTGACGCGCTGGGGCTACGATATCGAACTGCTGGCCATCGCCCAGGCCCACGGCTGCCTGATCGCGGAGGTTCCCATCACCTGGAACAACGCCCCCGGAAGCAAGGTGAGCGCCGGGTCCTACCTCGAGGTGCTGGGCGAGGTGTGGCGCATCCGGCGGAACCTGGGCGCGGGCCTGTATCGATAGCGCGCCGGGGATCGGCCCTCACGCTGCCGGCCCGCGCCATCGGGGCGCCGAAAGGATAGAGGTCCTTCGGGTGGACCGCCGGGCGGAAGCCGGAAAGGGGGGGCCATGAATCTGCAGAGGACCGGCGCCGCGGCGCGCAAGGAGGTTCTCCACATCCTGCGCGACCCCATCAGCCTGGCCATGGCCCTGGCCCTGCCGATCCTGATGATCCTGCTCTTCGGGTACGCGCTGACACTCGATGTCGACCGGATTCCCGCCCTCTTTTACGACGCCGACCGCACCCCCGCGAGCCGCGACCTGGTCTCGCGCTTCGAGGGATCGCGCTATTTCCATATCCTGGGGGGAGTTAACGACTACCGCGAGATCGAACGGGCCATCGACCGCAACGAGTGCATGCTCGGTATCGTCATCCCCCGGGACTACGCGCGCGACTTGGCCGCCGGCCGCAATCCCCAGGTCCAGCTCCTGTTCGACGGCAGCGATTCCAACACCGCCTCCATCGCCCTGGGATACGCCACCGGCATCATCCAACCCCTGGCGGCGGCGCTGCGCAACCCCGCGGCCGGGTCCGCAGCCGGCGCCCGGCCGGCGGTGAACACGCAGCTGCGCGTGTGGTACAACAGCGACCTCAAATCGAGAAACTACATCGTTCCAGGGCTGATCGGAGTGATTCTCATGATCATCGGGACTCTCATGACGTCTCTGACGCTGGCACGCGAATGGGAGATGGGGACGATGGAACAGTTGCTCTCCACGCCGCTGCGGCCGGCCGAGATCGCGCTAGGGAAGATGAGCGCCTATTTCGTGCTCGGGGTCGTGGACATGGTCTTGACCGTGGCGGTCGTGGTAATTTTCTTCGGCGTGCCCCTGCGCGGGAGCACCCTGTTCCTGGCTTTTTCGGGGTGCCTGTTCCTGGTCGGGGCGCTGTTCTGGGGAATCCTGGTGTCGGCGCTGACCCGGTCGCAGCTGGCAGCCTACCAGCTGGCGATGCTCACCTCCTGCCTCCCCGCGTTCCTCCTGTCGGGATTCGTGTTCGCCATCGAAAACATGCCGATCCCGGTCCAGATGATCACCTACCTCTTCCCGAACCGCTATTTCGTCACGATCCTCAAGGGCATCTTCCTGCGCGGGGTCGGCATCGAAGTCCTCTTCCTGGAAGTGGGACTGCTGGCGGCCTACGCTGGGTTGATCTACCTGGTTGTGCTCAAGAAGCTCAAACAGAAGGTGGCCTGAAACCATGTGGCAGCGCATTGCGGCGATCATCCGGAAGGAATTCATCCAGACGCTCAAGGACCCCTGGTCCCTGGCGCTGCTCGTCGGCTCTCCCATTCTCCAGCTGATTCTCTTCGGCTACGCCGTCAACCTGGACGTGGAAAAGGCTCGGCTGGCGTGGATGGACATGGACCGGACCCCCGAAAGCCGGGCGCTCGGAGAGGCGTTCCGCAACTCGCGCTACTTCGAGCTGGTGGCGGCGCCGGAGAGCGAGCGGGAAATCGCCGCACTCCTCGACCGCGGCGCGGTCGACGCCGTGGTCCGACTACTGCCGGGATTCGGCCGTGACATCCTGCGGGGGCGCCCCGCCGACGTACAGGTCCTCATCGACGGCACCAACTCCAATACGGCGTCGATCGTCTCGGGCTACGCCTCCCGGCTCATCGCCACCCACGCCGCCGCAGTCACGGCGGCCCGCGCCAATCCTTCCCCCTCCCCCGCCCTGGAGCCCCCGACGCCCTTGGTCGTCCCGGTCCTGACAGCCGAGGACCGGGTCTGGTTCAACGCCGACCTGCGCAGCCGCGTCTACTTCGTCCCCGGCGTCTTCGTCAACATCGTCGCCCTGGTGACCATCATGCTCACGGCCATGAGCATCGTGCGGGAAAAGGAGCTCGGGACCATGGAGCAGCTGATGGTGACGCCGGTGCGCCCCTTCGAGTTGATGCTGGGGAAGATCCTCCCTTTCGCCCTGATCGGCGTCTTTGAGGTCGCCTTCATCATTGTCGCCGCCCTGGTGGTGTTCGGCACCCCCCTGCGCGGCAGCGTCCCCCTGCTGATGTTCTGCTCCATCCTCTTCCTGCTGACGACCCTGGGCGTGGGCCTTTTCATCTCCACCATGTCGCGCACGCAGCAGCAGGCGATGATGCTCTCCTTCTTCTTTTTCATGCCGGCGATGCTGCTGAGCGGCTTTGCCTTCCCGATCCAGAACATGCCCCCGGCCGTGCAGCTGGTGACCTATCTCAACCCGTTGCGCTACTTTATGCAGATCGCCCGCGACCTCTTCCTGAAGGGGGTGGGAGCGGCGGCCTTGTGGCAGCCAATCGCCGCCCTCGGCCTGATCGGCCTGGCTGTGCTCGTACTCAGCGCCCTCCGGTTCCGCAAGAAGCTGGATTAGCCTCCGCCCGGAGCCTCCGGGGGGACGCTTTTTATTGATGGCCGCGGCGCGGGTTCCAAGCTATGATGTAGCGCCAACGAGGAGGCCGCAATGAAGCTTTGGATGCGCAGGCTATGTCTGATGGCCACACTACTGCTGCCCGCACGCATCTCGCCGGGTGCCGAAGCCGGCCAGGCCGCGGTCGCAAGCGCCCCGCAGCCCGGGGAAGCCGCCGCAGTCGAAGCTCTCGGGCGCCTCGGCATCCCCCTGCAGCGGGACCCGCAGGGGGTCGTGCGCTGGATAGAGGCCGCCGAGGGCCAGTTCACCGACGAGGCGCTCGCCCACCTACCCGCCCTCGGCAGCCTGGAATGGCTCGAGATCGGCGGCGGCGCCGTCACCCCCGCCGGGTTGGCACATCTCAAGCACTCCACCCTCCTCCGGCGCCTCTACATTCACGACATCGATCTCGGCGGGGATCCGCTCGCCTGGCTTTCCGGGCTGCCGAACCTGGAAGCCCTGGCGCTGCAACGCACGGGTACCGATGGAACCGCGCTCGGGCACCTGGCGGCCAAATCGCTGACGGTGCTCAACCTGAGCGGCAATCCGGTCGGGGACGAGGCCATGGAGGCCGTCGCCCGCATCCGGCAGCTCGAGGTCTTGGCGCTGGCCGACACCAAGGTCACCGGGGTGGGAATCGCCCGGTTGGAAGGGATGCCCCGGCTGAACGAACTCAACATCATGCGCTGCGCGGTCGGAGACGGCGACCTGGAGTCGTTCCTCTCCATGCCCAACCTCCGGATCGTCTATGCCGAGGGCGCCCCCATCGGGGACATGGCCGCTTACCGTATCGTCCAGCGTTTTCCGATGCTGGCAATCTTTCGCTAGGCCACGAACATGAAAAAAGGATGGACGACCATGCGTCGAAAAGTGCGGATTGTGCCGTTAATGGCCGTCATGCTGGCGGCGTTGGCCCTGGGGGTTGTAGCCCCGGGGGAGGAAGGGGACCCCGGGTGGATGCGCACCCCGGACGTCGTCTACGTAGGGACTCCTTACGACGTGGTCTCCATCATGCTCCGAATGGCGCGCGTCGGAAAAGACGACGTGGTCTACGATCTCGGCTGCGGTGACGGCCGCATGCCGGTGTTGGCCGCCCAGAAATATGGCTGCCGCGCCGTCGGTTACGACATCGACCCGGTGCGTATCCGGGAATCCCGGGAGAACGTGGCCAAATACGGGGTCGGAAGCCTGGTCAAGATCATCCAGGAGGACATCTTCAAGGTCGACCTGGCCGAGGCCACCGTCCTCCCCATCTACCTCCTCCCCGAGATGAACCGGAAGCTCCTGCCCCAGTTGGAAAAGCTGAAGCCGGGCGCGCGCATCGTGTGCCACGACTACGGGCTGGACGGCATCGTTCCGGACGAAACGCGGACGGTGACTTCCAACGAGGACAACGCCAGCCATACCCTCATGCTCTACACCACCCCGCTGCGCAGGCAATAGTCCCCCGGAAAAACAGAACGGGCCGCCCGAAGGCGGCCCGCAGTAACCGTGGCGGACGGCCGGAAACGACCCGTCCTACTTCCCCTTCGCCCTGCGCATCTCCTCGGCCATGTACTTGATCTCGGTCAGGTCGCGCACCATACCGCTGTAGCCGTACCACCAGGCGTAATCGGCGCTGGCGTGGAACATCCCCTGGAACGCCCGGTTCCGGCGCTCGAGGAACATGACGAACAGCTTGGTCTCGATGGAGGTCGGAGCGTCCTGGAATGCCAGGAGATCGGGGAAGGCATAGGGGTACGACTTGGGCTGTTCCAGGATCCCGTCCTTGTACAGCCCGGCGACAATGCGAATCCCCTCGGCCATCAGGTGATCGATCTCCTTGATCATCTGGTCCCCCTTGAGCAGCTCCGACTTGGCAAAGCTGCCCGAGTGGCACTGTTTGCAGGTGTTGAGGGTCTTATCCCGTTCCTTCTGCCAATCCTCCTGGGTCGTACGCAGCAAATCGATCTTCTTGACCTCGTCGAGACGACTGGTGGGGTTGCCGGACGGGTCGAGCACTCCGACCGCCTGCAGGATGACCTTGCGGTCTTCAGCCCACACGCTGTCCTCGGGCATGGGGAGCCGCAGCCCCAGAAATCCCCAGGCGGTCCGGACTTCGTGATTCCCTTCCTGCATATGGCAGGTTTGACAGGTGGGAGCCGCCGTCCCTTCCGGCAGGACCTTGTTCTGCTTGAGCAGGGCGCGCACGCCGTGCTTGGAAGAGGAGAACATCTCCCACTGGGGGTGGTCGAAACCCATGTGGCAGGTCTGGCACGCCTGCGGCTGGCGGGCTTCGACGACCGAGAAGGTATGCCGTGTGTGGCAGGCGTCGCAGGAAGCCGTACCGTAGCCGGGGTTGTTCTTCTTCAGCTCCTTGATCTCCTCCTCGGCCTTGATCCCGATCTTGTGGCAGCCGCCGCACCCCTTCATCCCGTCGGTGAGGATGGAGGGCTGCCAGTGCATGGTGGGCATCGCCTTCATCGAAGCCCAGGCCAGGGCGTGTTTTCCCTTCTTGTACTGCTGCACCCGGGCGTCGTGGCAGGTGGCGCAGGTGTCCGGGGTGGGAATCTTCGTCTTGGCGACATCGGTGGCGGAGACATGGTCCGAGCCGTGGCACACGGCGCAGTCCATCCCCATCTGCCCGTGCTTGCTCAGCTCCCAGTCGGTCACGATGTTGGGGGTGACGTTCTTGTGGCAATCCACGCAGTCGGCCGCCAGCCCGGCATTGAGACTCATGCCGGCGGCAAGGGCCGCTGCGAACAGCATCATGCGCAATCCCGGCGTTTTCATGGTACCGCCTTTCTGAAATACATCAAATCCCGGTCGTTGGGTGTCCGGTCGAGCCTTTGGTCTTCATTATAGGGGATTCCGGCGCGGACGCAAGATTTTTGGAAGCGCGCGCGGATCAGGCGTAGGCGTTCGCGAATCGGTTGGCGATGAAATCGGGATACCCGAAACTCTCCTGGGTGACGAACCCCCGCGGCGGGCGCCCCGATTGCAGCACCGTGTCCGCCACCGCGCACAGGGCGCTGGCCGTGGTGACCTGGATGGCGGCCCAGGGGCGGCCGGAGATCTCCCGGGGGTAGAATTTCCTGACGTAGTTCTCCTCGAACAGCGCGCCGTCCTGCTTCCCGGTCACGGAGACGTACACGAGGACCACGTCCTGGTGGGTCCGGGGCACGGCCGCCTCCAGGATGCGCTTGAGCGTGCCGCGGTCCCGGTTGAGCTTCAGGTCCTGCATCAGGAACTGCATCTTCTCGCAGTGCCCGGGGTAGCGCAGCGTCTTGTAGTTGAGCGTCCGCACCCTCCCCCGGTAGGTTTCCGCCAGGGTGCCGAGGCCGCGCACGGCGCCGTTCATGGCATACACATCGCCGCGGCTCTCCGGCGCCGTCGCCGCCACCAGGCCGGGCACGATATTCACGTTGACCATCGACCAGCCGCAGATCAGAACGACCTGGGTGGCGATGGGCCAGGTGAGGCGCAGTGTGAGCGGTACGTACTCGGCGGCGGGCAGCGCGAGCATGCCGAGCACGACGATGACGCCGCCGACGAGCATCGTCTTGCGGGCGCCAAAGCGCTGCCCCAGCGCGCCGCTGGGGAGGCCCATGGCCATGTAAGTGAGGGCGCCCGAGGCGCTGAACACCCCGACGTACTCGGGACCGTGGCCCAGGCGTAGCACATAGAGCACCCGCAGCAGGTTGTGGATGCCGTAGAAGGTGACGGACAGGACGCCGGACACGGCAATGAGCAGCCAGGCGTCGCGGGTGAAACGCGCCCCGGAGGGCAGTCGAACGCGCATGCTCGCCTCGAGAAGGCCGGGGCGCAACACTCCCCGGCGGGGAAGTGGGTGAGAATCTGTAGGAGTGGTGCAGCGAAGGATAGCCGCCGGTGTCGATTGTGTCAAAGGGGCATGTTCTGCCGGGTGGCATCGGCGTGCTTGCGACGCTGGCCCGGAGCGCGAGGGGGCACAAGCCGGCGCCCTCACTGTGGCGATGGCGTACCTCGGGTGAGCGACGTACAATGCGCCCGTAGCACCGAGGTTCATTCAAGAAAGGGGCGACAACCATGCTCAAGGAATTCAGAGCGTTCGCGATGCGTGGGAACGTGCTCGATCTGGCGGTAGGCATTATCATCGGTGGGGCGTTCGGAAGGATCGTGACGTCGTTTGTGAACGATCTCCTCATGCCGCCTATTGGTCTGCTGTTGGGGGGCGTTAACTTTACCGATCTCTTTCTCACGCTGCGAGGCGGTGAGTTCGCCACGCTGGAGGAGGCGCAGGCCGCCGGCGCCGTCACCCTCAACTATGGCCAGTTCATCGGCTCGGTGGTGGATTTCCTCATCATCGCCTTTGCGATTTTCCTACTCATTCGACAGATCAACCGGCTGATGCCCAAGCCCGCGCCGGCCGCGCCCACAACCAGGGAATGTCCGTACTGCTACAGCAGCATTCCCATCATGGCGACGCGCTGCCCGCAGTGCACGTCCGAGCTGGGCGGAGCGAGACAGGAGCCCGCTCCAGCGTAGGATTGCCTGCGACTGATGGCGTAGCCAAGCTGGGGGGCGGTCGTGGGAGGCCGCCCCCCGGAACCTATCTGCCGTCCAAAAGGAGCACCCAGTCTCCCTCGTCGGGTGGCTCAAAGGCGCGGTTTCCCTCGGCGTTGATCGTGCCGATGGGTGTCTCCTCGCCGGTGCGGGGGCTGTACCAGCCCGCCTCGGCGCGGCCTCCTGCCAGGGCACTCAGGTCGACGGTCACCGGGCGGCGTGAGGGGAGGTAGGCGACGACCAGGGAGCCATCGGCCGCGCGGGCGGCGGTCACATAGTCGAGCCCATGGAATTCACCCAACCCGCCGGTGGCCACGCGGTGCTCCCAGTCCGGGACCAGGGTGTGCCAGGGGAGCGGGGCGAACAGGTGCCGCAGGTGCACCATGTCGCGCGAGGCGCGGCCGTCCATCGCCTCGCGCCAGCCGGGGTCAAAGAGCCAAATGGGGCGGTTGCCGATGAACTGCCCCGCCGCGCCGCTCAGGATGGCCCAGTACGCCTGGCGCCGAATCTGTAGCGCCGAGGCGTTGTGCTCCCCCTCGTAAGTGGACTCGATGAGCACAAAGGGCATCGTCGGCTCGCGGCGATAGTCGGTGCGCAGCCTGGGGTGGACGAGCTGATAGGTGTAGGTGGTGTTCAGGTCGAGCCAGCCCCCCGTGCCATACTCCTCGACGGCGGAGCGCTCGGGGGCGCAATGCGCGCTAAAGAGCTGACGTGAGCCCGATTCCTTGATTCCCCGGGCCACGGCGTCGACGTGGGGCAGCGTCGGGCCGGGGTTACGGTCACCGCCCATGAGCCAGACGATGTGCTCCAGGCCGCCATAGCGCTCCCCCAGGAAGCGTCCGTAGGCATGGCAGCGCTCTACGCCGTTGGCCAGCACCTCCTCGTACCACCCCTCGTCAGAGCCCGCGTAGCCTAGGTAGATGGGCGCCAGGAACACGCGTATCCCCAGCTCACCCGCCCGACGGAGGACGTTATCGGCGAAGGCAAAGTAGCGCTCGTTGGGCGTCGTCCAGTCGGTGGGCTGGGCAAAGGGCGTCTCCCCGGCGCGGGTGGCGGGCCCGTTGAACTTGTGCTCGATGAGGTTCACGATGATGGCGTTGAACCCCTTCTCGTGGCGGTCGCGCAGGTAAGAGTCGATCTCGTGCTCCGTCAGGGCGGTGATGAGCGACCAGGCGGTGTCACCGTGAATCAGGACCGGCTCGCCGCCGGCATCGACGAGGTGGCGGCGGTCGGCGCCGACGCGCAGGGCGAGGCTGGAGAAGGCGGTCATGAGCGCACCTCCGTTGGGCGTGTTGGGGGCATGGTAGCGGCAAACCGCCACCCGGGCAAGGGCGTGGCACTGCTCACCAGTCGTCGTCCCTCGCTGCGCTGCTCTGCAAGCCCGCCGCGAACTCGAGTTCGGCACTAACGGCTCTGGGAAGCCAAGCTCGGCAAAGCCCACCCGGCGTGGGCTGGCGGCAGTCGGCGCAGGCCGACTTGGCTCTCTTTGCGCCAGACCTTGGTCTGCGGCGACCGGCGCTCTCGTGACGTGTGGTGTTCGCCGATCATGATGACTCGGGACGACTGTGCGCGTGCGGGACGTTGGCGAGGTGGCCTACAGCAAAACCACCCCATGCTCCCGGCAGGCGGCGATCATCTCTTCGGGCCAGATGCTGGATTGCACCTCGCCCACGTGGGCGCGCCGTAGGAAGAGGAGGCATAGGCGTGACTGGCCGATCCCCCCGCCGATGGTGAGCGGGAATTCGCCGGCCAGCACGTTGCGGTGGTAGTAGAGGTCGGCCTTGTCGCTCTCGCCCTTGAGGGCAAGCTGAGCGCGCAGCGATGCGGCGTCCACCCGGATGCCCATAGACGAGAGTTCCAGCGCGGTGCCCAGCACCGGATACCACACCAGGATATCGCCGTTGAGCCCCCGGCGCCCGGGGGCCGTCTCGGTGAACCAGTCATCGTAATCAGCGGCGCGGGCATCGTGGGGCGCGCCGTCGGGCAGGTCCGCCCCGATGCCGATGAGAAAGACGGCGCCGTGCTCCCGGCAGATCGCCTCCTCGCGCTCCCGGGGGCTCAGGTGGGGATAGCGCTCGGCCAACTCTGCCGCGTGGACGAAGGTGATGGCCTCGGGCAGGAAGGGCGCCTGCAGCGTCGGATAGCGCGCACACACCTCCTGCTCCGCGCATCGGACGGCGCCATAGATCGATCGCACGATCCCCTCGAGGAACTCCAGGTTGCGCTCCTCCGGCAGGATGACGCGCTCCCAGTCCCACTGGTCCACATAGACGGAGTGGAGGTTGTCGGGCGCCTCATCCGGGCGGATGGCGTTCATGTCGGTATAGAGGCCCTCGCCCGGCTCAAAGCCATACATCGCCAGGGCCATGCGCTTCCACTTGGCGAGGGACTGCACGATCTCGGCCTCGCAGCCGATGGCGCTGATGCAAAAGCGCACTGGCCGCTCGACGCCGCTCAGGTGGTCGTTGATGCCGGTGCCGCTCTGCACGAATACGGGCGCGCTCACCCGCGTGAGATTGAGCGCCTCGGCCAGGCGCCGCTCAAAGCCGTCCTTGATGAACTTGATCCCCTCTTCCGTTTGGCGCAGGGTGAGGCGATGGTTGTAGCCCTCCGGGAAGATGAGCGTCGGGCGGGGGCGAATGGGCGGCGCGTCAGGGCTGGTGGACATGGGTCTGCTTCCCTCGGTGTAGGATGGGGTAAGAGGGGCGGCGCTGCCCGGCGCCCGCGCAGGCGCATCGCTAAGGATAGCACAAAGTGGTCGGATCGCCAGATTCGGGCGGGGGGGAGGGAACGCGGATGCACGCGGATATGGCGGATCGACGCGGATCCTGAATCAGAGAACCGCAGAACGCAGAGAGCAGAGGCGATGCCCCTAACATCGCCACATTCCCTGTTCTCAGTGGTTCCCTATTCTGATCCGTGCCGATCCGCCCAATCCGCGTGCATCCGCGTTCTTTCCCCTAGCAACTCTTCAAGCGCTGGACCCCCTCTTGGAAGGTGTGGAACGCCGGCTTGGGGTTGCCCTCCACGTCCACGAGCCCCCAGGCGGTCTCGACGGGACAGTCGGCGCGACCGCACTGCCAGCACGTGGGCTGGTCCTCCCACCGGTAAAAGAACGCCCCCAGGAGGATGTCGCGCTTTTCGCAGAACACCTCATGGGCGACGCGGACGTACTCGGCCTGTACCTCGGGGGTGTGTCCCGCGCCCCAGGCATTGCGCCAGCGGTGCGTCTGGCAGATGGGCGCCCGCGAATCGCGCTCCTCCGGCGCCAGCACGCCCCCCGCCGAGGAGTAGCCCCACTCGTTGATGAGCACCGGCAGGCCCGTCAGGTCCCACAGCTCCTGCAGGCGCTCCCGCCACGTCTCGGGGCCGCCGGCCTGCCAGGTACCGTAGTACTGGTCGACGCCGCAATAGTCCAGCGGCGCGTTGGGGTCGGCGTAGAGGCGTCCGTACAGATAGTACGAGCGGGTGCTGCCGCCGGTGTTCGTGCCCACGATGAGGTCGGGGTCGGTGTCCTTGAGGCCATGGGCGGCCTCGATGACCAGCTCGCACGCCTGGCGCATGTTGAGGGGGCCGGCGAACTGGGGGATCTCGAGTTCGTTGGCTATCTGCCACATCTGCACGAGCCCCTTGAGGTCCTCGGCAAGAAAGGCGCACATGGCGCGATAGCTGCGCAGAAACTCGGGCGTGGCGGGCCGGCCCATCCAGGTCGGGAAGCGATCGCGCCATACGAGGCGGTAGTTGCCCTCCGCGTCCTGCTCCTGCGTGCCCAGGCCGAGCCCGGGGGTGGTGCCCATCAACCGGAGGCCCTGCGCGTTGCGCTGCACGGCCATGTCGCGCGCCTGGACGTACCGCGGGTTCAGCTCTCCACCCAGGCGGTCGAGGAAGGGGTAGGGGAAGCCGTGACGTAGCCAGCCGATGCCGGCGTCCTTCATGCGCTCGACGTCCGCCCCGGGGAGGGCGCTCGTGCCGATGATCACGTCTGTCATGGTGGCGCTCCTTTCGTGTATGGATGCCTGGCTCAGTGTATCGCATGTCGCCGGCATAGCCAAGGACATGCCGGGAGGTCCTTCCAGCGGCGGTGGCGAAACGCGGGCCCGAGTGGCGCCCGAATCGACGATTTGGAGCCACAGAGATCTTGACGTAACATAAATCCCCACGCCGGCGTGGCACCGGGCCCCGGCGGCCCGTGGCGCCTCGCGCCGGCATCCGCCACCTGACCAGGAAACGGCCTCCCACGCGGACCGGTCCCGATTTCCTCCCGTCGGCCGATACAACCCCTCTCGGATGGGAATAGACTGAGGCTGCGGGTTGGCTGCGTCATGGGCGCGGCCTGGGGAGGGGTCATGATGACGACATTCGTGGTGGCGGCGCTGTTCGTCTGTTGGCTGGGGCTGGGACTGATGGCACGTCGTTGACCTACATACCGGGTGACAGAGGTTATCTGATGAACGATAGACAGGAATGGCAGATGCACGGGGAACGCCCGTTGGACGGCGGGCTCGGCGAGGTGACGTCGCTGATCATGCCGCTTCGCGGCGGCATGTGGTACGCCATGGTAAAGGATGAGGGGCTCTACGGACGCGCCGACATGATGTTCGGCACGCGTGAGAGCGCCGAGGCGTGGGTGCTCGACGTGCTCGAGGGCGTGGCGTTGGAGCGCGCTCTGAGCGGCGAGGACCTCGTCGATATCGACGTGGCCTGGGACGAGGCCGCCGAGGCGGCGTAACGGGCCGGCTCGCTTGGCGCGAAATCGGGGCATCGCCCCCGACACATAGCCGCCTTGGCGGCAAACGTATCAGCGCCTCGGGAGGGCCGGACGGAGCGGTCCAGTCCCCGAGGCGTTCGCATGCCCTTGGGCCGTCGTGCTGGCTTGCGTTGCGAGGTCACTCACATCTCGGGCTTTGGGCCGCATCGCCGCGCGACCTCTAGACGCCCGCCCTCGGGGGCTCTTGAGCCACATGAGTGGATCTCCAGGCGCGTGTGCATCGCGTGGGGAAGTTGTGAGTATTCACGACGACATGACGAATAACGCTTGCGCCATGCTGTTCATTGGTGCTAGAATGCCCGTCAAAGTGTTCGATAGCGGCGTCGATTGTTGTCCCTGATCCCTGCCACCCGTATGGATGGCCACCGTGGCCACTTTGACGGGGACAAGGCGCCTACCACGGGACTGGAGCCCGCAAACCGCCCCGAGGGCCAAGCCACCACTGCAGCACGTCGGGACTGCCTACCGATCCACGGTGGATGGCGGTCGACACATTGGCTTGACTCCGCGAGACGGGGACGCACGCGCCAGCCTCGGAAGCATCGCACTCTTTCCGAGGAGCACACATCATGGCTCGCTATCGCGTCGTCGTCGTCCTCTTTTGCCTGCTGCTCGTTCTCTCCGGCTCGACCCTCGCGGGTAGCGCACTCCCTCCCCTCGGTGACACGCCCCTCCCTGCGTCCGACGGCGTGGTGCGCCCCGTTCCGGCCGCCCAGCGTCTCGTCGCGCCCGTGGAGGTCGGCATCTCGCGCCTTGCGGGCGGGCTCGCGGCGCGCAACGCCATCCAGGCCGCCTGGCGCCTGGCGCGCGAGGCCGGGCCCTATGGCTTTAGCGCTGACGTCACCCAGGAGACGGCGCCCCTCGCGCTCCCCTCGAACGCCGGTCGCTCGAGCAGCGCGCAGCGCTACTACCTCGAGGGCACGGCCGAACCCACTGCGCGTCGCATGGAACTCGCCCTCTGGTCACGGGGCGGGAGCGTCCTGAATGCCGAGGATCGGGTGGAGATGCGCGTCGACGGTGACCGCGTCACGGCGCGGCAGGGGGATGGCGCCTGGGAAGAGGCGCCCGACGTCACCGGCTGGCTCGCCCCCCAGGGCGATCTCATGGCGTTCCTCGCGGCCACCAAGAATGCCCTCGATCTCGGCGAGGAGACGCGCAACGGCGTCGCCATCCACCGCTATGCCTTTGACCTCGACGGGCCGCGCTTTGCCGAGTACGTGCGCGCCGAGATGGAGCGCGCGCTGCGAGAGGGGGGCGAGTTGCCCCCCGGAGTCAGCCTCGAGGTGCCGCAGGCCTACCAAGGGATGTCGGGTGACGGTGAGCTGTGGCTCGATGCCGCCGGCTTGCCGCTGCGGCAGATCGTCCACGTCGGTTTTGCGCCTCAGGACGACTATCGCTTGCGGGCCGACCTGACGATCACCTTTGACTTTTCGCGTGGGGGCACCCTCGCGTCTGCTTCCAGTGCCTCGGCCGGGGCGCCGGATATGGCGGCGCCCGTCGGTGCCGCGGCGGGTGATCGGGCGGCGGCCGCGATGCCACGCCTGCTGAGCATCGTGATGGTGGTCGCCGTGGCGGCCGCCGCGGCTCTCCTGGGAATGCGGGGCGCGCGTTCCCGACGCGCCCACGCCACCCTGGCGGTGTTGCTCATTCTGGCGATGGTCGCGACGCCCCTGCTGCAGGCCGATCGCGTGGTGGCCTACTCTCAGGGGCTAAACGCTCGCCAGCAGTCGCAGCTGAAGGATACCGAGCGGGAGCGGGCCGCGCACGAGGCGCAGGAGTCGCTGGCGACGAGCGCCTGGGACCCGCATCGCGATCCCCTTGTCGGGAGCGCCGCGCGTGACCTGAGCGAGACGGCCACGGTAAGCGAGACGCTGTCCGCGCCCCAGGCCACCGACGGCCCCATCCTCTACCGACTGCGCCACGCCGCTCCCCTCGCGAACCCGGACGGCGACTCTGACGGCGACGGCCTGACCGATGCCGAGGAGCGCGCCCTCGGGACGATTTCCGACACCGCCGACTATGACCTGAACGGCGTGCCCGACGGCCGCGACAGCGACGGCGACGGGCTGAGCGACGCCATCGAGGTGGGCGGGTTTGCCCATGGCGGCAAGACCTGGTACCTCGACCCCCTCGCGGCGGACACCAACGGCGACGGGTTGCCCGACCTGCTGGAGTGGGGTCCTGGCGATACCCCCCTCGACACGGACGGCGACGGCATCCCGGACCTGTTCGATCTGGACAACGATAACGACGGCGTCCCCGATCGCCTGGACCTCTCGCCCTTGTCCGCGTCGGCCCATCTCGAGGGGGGCGTCGACGTCGAGGGGCGCCCGACATCGTCGGCGACCCTCTCGGGCCACACCTTTCGCGGCAAGTATGCCAACTCGCCAGAGTTCTACGATTATGGCCCCCATCCCCTCATCATCACTATGGCCAACGTCCCGCCGGGGGCGGTGACCTACCTCGATTTGCAGCTCCGGCCCAAGGATGCCAGTCACCTCTGGTACGCCTACAACGTGCTGGACTGGCCCAGCGGCGACAACAAGGGACAGGTGCAGGATATCGACGGCGCCACCCTGTTCGACGCCTGCGTGAGCCAGGCGGCCCAGGGGGGCGAGGATCCCGCCGAGGCGTGCGCGCTGAACCCCGACGGCAACGGCGATATGAAGCTCGTGCCGATGCTCGAGATCAAGCTCGCCAAGCCCATGGAGGAGGCGCTGGCGCTGCTGCCGGCTCCCGAGGTGTTGGCCGCCTATGGCATCTCGCTGCAACAGAGCGAGGGCACGTCGGGGATGGCGAGGGCCTATGTGCCGCTGCACCTCATCACCGACGCGCAGAGCGGCGAGCGCGTCGCCTTTGGCGGGCGCATGCTGTTCCAAAAGCCGTCGTACACGCCGCTCAGCCCCGACGTGAACCTCGTCTGGACCGTACAGGGGCTGGGCGACAATGTATGCGTCGAGCGTGACGATACCGGCGACTGCACGCGCCGGGCTAACAACGTGCGCCAGGTCATCGCCAGCTACCCCGACGAGTGGTACCTCACCGCCCTCGACATGCAGGTCAACTATGGCGTCGACTATGCCATCCTGCACGAGGACCCGGCCGTCGACCCCGACCCGGGGGACGATGCCGCCCTCTTTATGCTGCAGGACGGCCTGGACGCCACCTTCCTGGCGGGGCGCGCCGCCAACGGCGCCCGGGATGTTACCGTCGCCGAACTGGCGCGTCGCTTCGACCACGCCACCAACGACGGCGTGAGCGATACCGAGCGCTGGGGCATCTCCGACATCCTGTCGGTCACCACGGGACGCGCCAGCGACCCCGACCTGGCAGCGGCGACCATCGCCATGACGGACACGGTAGAGTTGCTCAACGCCGCGTACGGCGCCGCACCGACACGGCCCGTGACATCGACGCTGATGTTCGCCCGCGAGGAGGCCTCGGCCAGCTTTAACCTAGATCGCGGCTATGGCCAGGCGAGTTGGGACGTCTATTCCTTTGGCACGCGCGTGTGGGCGGATCTGGCCGGGGCCAAGCGGCAGGTGTTGGCGGGCCTCTCCTGGGCCACCTATACCTACGATTCGGCCGGCGGAGAGTGGCGCGCCCTGGAGCTATCCGAGGCGCTGGTCGAGTTGGCGCAGCGCTATGGCACCCCCACCGCGGGCGAGAACGCCGACGTCGTCGCGGGGCAGACGTTCTTTGTGCAGCAGCTGTACCGCGCGCTGCATGACGGTGTGGCTGCCATCGTCGAGCAGGGCGGCATCCCCCTGGAGATCGGCGGCGCCGCCGAACGCGACGACACCATCATGGAGGGGATCGCCGGCATCATCGGCACCTTTGGCTCGTCGGTGCCCGACCTCGTCACGGGCAACCTGCTCAAGCTGCAGGACGTGATCGACGCCGACAAGATCATGGAACTGATCGGCAAGGTCAGTACGGGCGGGGCGAACACCCCGGAACTCGAGCATGCCAAGATCGCCCTGGAGGACGCCTCGACCATGGGGCGGCGCCTGGAGAAGGGGATCGCCACCGTGGCGATGTGGGCCGGCATCGGCCTGGCCGTCACGGCGGGCGTGCTGCTCGTCGTGGCCCAGTTCGCCGCCCCGGATCTGGCGCAGGACCTCGTCCTGGCCTCCAACGTGCTCTCGACGGTGAGCGGGGCCATCAGCATCGCCATGCAGATCTATACCGTGGTCCGCACGACGATCTCGGTGGCGACCACCGCTGGCGTGAGCATGGCGAGCGCCCTCGGCTCAACCCTGTCCGCCGTCACCAAGATCACCAGCGCTGCGGGAGTCGCCGCCATCATCGGCGTAGTGATCAGCGTGGTGATGACCTGGGGCTCGTTCATTTACAGCGTCTGTTCCGGCGGGGCCGGGACAGAGAGCGTGGCGTTCAACTCGGGGCTGGCCGCGGCCATCGCCGCCACCATCCTGGCCATCGTGTTGTTCGTCATCTCGCTTTCGGTCATCGGCTCGATCATCGTAGCCCTTGCCTCGCTCATCGATCTGATCCTGGGCTTCTTTGGCATCACCGGCCTCTCCGGCTGGATCACCAAGGCCCTGGCCGAGATGTTCTACCAGGCCGAGGTGCTGGTCGATTTCAACCGCGACGATCTACTCGCCATCGAGGACCTGGATATGTCGTTGCGCACGCCCGAGGACGGGATCAAGGAGGGGAACCAGGTCCTGTTCGAGGCGACGCTGCTGAATACCGTGCGCCATCGCGCTTTCGAGGAGACGTACGACGGCTACGACCGCATGCCCGAGAGCATGAAGGACACCAGGCTGTGGACGGCCGATACCCTCAAGGCCACCAAGCTCCACTATCTCCTCGCGGCGAACGCGCTGATCACAGATCTCGACCTGGCCGCTACCATCAAGGGGTGGGAGGTCGCCGGGTATACGAGCTATCTCGCCGCCGTCGGCGGCGCCATGTCCTGGTTCAACCAGACCTCCTTTACCGATACCTATCCCCGGGTGTGCTACCCGTCGCAGCACGGGGTGGTATGCATCCCGTCGGTGGACATCACCAAGTACCAGGCCTCGAGCCGACGGGGGCCACTCACTTCCGCCTATGGCTATGCATTTACCGATGGCACCGTCCTGCCCGGCGGCGTGCTGGCGCCGGGTGTGAACGCTATGCAGCCCCTCTACCTCTACATGGCCTACGAGGCACCCACGTCGAGCTGCTGGATCTTTAGCAACTGCTCGACTACCTCGGTCACCGGCACGACGCGCATAAACCTCGGGAGCGACATCGTCCTGGACGTGGTGCCCGACACGTTGGACGACCTTTACCGGCTCGACTGGGCCCACACCTGGCTGGGCTCGGCCCTCCCCGCCTGGCTGCTGGACGTCACTCCCCTGGGGCCGGTGTTTCCCGCGCACAAGGACTATGACGGGGATGGACTGCTGGCGCAGGCGGCCGGCGGCAATGACCCCGACGATCGGCGATGGGACGCCGATGGCGATGGCTTGTCGGACTATTTCGAGCTGAACTGGCGCGCGGCCAACGGCGCGGCGGGCCTGAGCGCGACCGACCCCGACACCGACGGCGATGGGCTATCGGACGGGGAGGAGATCCGCCTGGGAAGCAACCCCACCGTAGCCGATTCGGACGGCGATGGCTTGTCCGATGCCGTCGAGGTGGCCGGCTGGGCATTCGAGTACGCTTCGGGCAAGAGCACCTGGGTGACCTCCAACCCCTTGCTGGCCGATACCGACGGCGACGGTCTGACCGACGCCATGGAAAAAAGCCTGAACGCCGATGATCCCACCCTGCGGCTGAACCCGCGGGCGTGGAACGAGTGCCCCATCACCATCGTCAGCGAGACGAGCGACGCCGACGGCTATACCAAGCCCAGCGCCAGCTTGACCTACACGGTGACGCTGCGCAACGACCTCCTCACCGACATGTACGTGCAGGGGGTCGTCACCACCACGCTGCCCGCGGTCCTCGGCGGGCGCACCATCACGCGCACGTTCGACCTGGGGCGCGATCAGTCCGTCACGCAGAGCGTGCCGTTCACCGTGCAGGCCGGCGCCCCCTCCCAGTCCGTGGCCATTCGCACGGAGGCGTCGACGCGCCTGGTGCCGTACGAGGGCCAGGCCGCGCCCCACCAGGGGGTCTCGCGGCTGACGCGCGACGATGTGCTGGTGATCGACAACGACCTACCGACGGCGAGCCTCTCGAGCCCGCCCTACGTTACCCCCGGCGGGACGCGCGTCATCTGGGGCGCCGCATCGGACCCCTCATCTCCCGTGGCGCGGGTCGATGTGCGTCTAGACGGTGGGGCGTGGCGGGTTGCCGAGGGCGCCACGCACTGGACGTATGCCGTCGACCTCCCCGGCGAGGAGGGCGCCCACACCCTGGCGGTGCGCGCCACCGATGCCGTGGAGCACGTGCAGCAGCCCGTCTCGTCTACCACGCTGTACGTCGAGGGCACGCCCCCCGAGGGTCACGTGCTCCGTTTGCCCGAGGCATCGGATGCGTCGATCCCCGTGCAACCCCGCTTGATAGTCGAGCTTTGTTCCAAATAGCCGTACATAGCTGCAATTATTGTAATTGGATCGGAGCCTAATAATGCGTATTCGATGGCGTGGCTTGGAGTTGCCGAGTCTGGTATCGGCCGAGCAATCAACCCTTTCATCCACCTACGGCAAATTTTTCGCCGAGCCGTTCGAACACGGCTTCGGCACGACTGTCGGCAACAGTCTCCGCCGCATTTTGCTTTCCAGCCTTGAGGGAAGCGCGATTACCCAGATCAAGCTGCACGGCGCGCAACACGAGTTCAGCTCGATCCCCGGCGTCTACGAAGACGTGTCCGACATCGTGCTGAACGTCAAAGCGTTGGTCGTCAAGAACTTCAGCGAACATACCCGCGTTTTGCGGATCGAGAAGAATTCGGCCGGCCCCGTCACCGGCGCGGACGTGATCGCCGACGAGCAGGTCGAGGT
>ENA-UOUL01000997-UOUL01000997.1-bioreactor-metagenome-genome-assembly--contig:-NODE-997-length-43947-cov-5.680830_pt1 | contig 43947 bp, 35 predicted proteins | sample MGYA00249838_ERZ747220 | MGnify/ENA primary metagenome ERZ747220 (study PRJEB28778, sample SAMN05720191) | bioreactor metagenome | isolation source: Anaerobic biogas reactor | place: USA:Washington... | reverse complement strand
ATCGCCGATCCACTCCTCGTTGTCGTCGTTGAAGGTCTTGTCCTGGTTCCAGTCGACCCAGACCGCGCACACGTCGGAGGACCAGGGGTTGCCGTTGGTGACCGTGATCGGGTACTGCACGCCCGGAACGACCAACGTCCACATCGTGGTGTAATCGGCGTAGCGGTCGCAACTGCTGCTGTTGTCGATGTCGCCGACCTGCACGCGCGAGATGTACTCATCGCAGCCGCCGGACGCATCGCAGTAAGTCGGCGTGCCCCGGTCCGGGCCGAAAGTCGTCATTACCTGATCGCCCAGCAGAGCCGGTGGCGCCGCCGCCGTCACGCTCGTGTCAGACCGGCCTGACGCGCCCGCGGCATGTTCGGCATTAGTCGGACCGGCGGTGCGCGGCAGCAAATTACACTGCGCCGCCTTGGAGGTGCCGCCCCGTAGCGCTGTGTTGGCCGTGTTGGCCTGCGGCACGTCGGCGACCGGCGCCTCTATCGAAGCCCGATCCGTCGCCGCAGCTAATTGGGCCGGCGGGCTCTGGGGAACCAGGTTCGTGCCGCGATCTGCGGGTTGCGGCGCGGCGCTGCTGATCGAAGCCGACAGAACGGTACTCAGGAGAGAAATAACGCCCCCGAACACTGCTCTTCCTCCTCACGTGCCTAAGTGCTCATAAGTGCCTGCCTCATCCCGACGACGCCCGGCGGAAAGCCGGTGCAGATCGAACACAGTATACCGCGCCCAAGCGGCCTAAGGCGCATTTTCAGTTTGCAGATCGCGGTTTTCGGCAGAAATGCTAAGCCCTTGATGGGCAAGCACTTAGACGGGGCGCATTCGCCGCTCCCACCTCGGTTGGGTTCATTCAGTGCAGTGGTGGCGTGTGGAGAACCAGATGTGCCGCGGCCTTTACCGCCCGCCACTTACTGGGCCGGGGCACGCTCCGCAACTTGCGGCAGGACTGCCGCACCACGCCCGCCACGGTAGCGCTGGCCGCCGCCTTGGTCACGATCCCCGCCCGAGGAAGTAGTCTTGACGCCCGCCAACCACACGGACCCCCAAAGAAGCGCAGCCACTGCAATCAGGAATGCGACGCCATACGCACTGCGCCGCAATGGCGTTAGATGTTTCGCACCGTTGCTTTTGCTCACCCAGCGCGCCACAACCGCGCATACCCACGTCCAGTGCAGTGCCAAGTGCACGATAACTAGAACAGCCAGGACGATCGACAGCCAGAAATGTATGTCGCCCCACTCGTGCCGCGTCATGTCCCACAGCCGCAGCCCACGCCCGCCGCGGCTGCCCGGCGGAAGAACGTACTTGAGAAGCAGGCCAGTGGCGGCCAGCGCCAGCAGCACGAGCAACGATATCAGGTCTATGACAAAGTTGATCGCCTGTGATGGCGGTGGCCGCCGCGAGGGCTGTGAATTTGGCGTATCGGGAACCACGTCTTCCTCGTTAACTACTCAGCCTGTTGTTGTGGGGCTGCTTGAGCCTCTACCGGTGGGGCTGCTTGAGCCTCTTGCTGCGGGATTACCTCCGCGGGCGCGAAGGCCGGCGGCTCGTTCCACCTGTCCCAGCCGTGATGTCGGCCGCCACGGAAGCCCCGCCCTTCGCAGTTCGGCATGCACGGCCGGCCCCAGCCTCGTGCATTCCGGCCTGGAGCGTGCCCCCACGCCGGGCCGTGATCGCGCCTCCAGTCCGGCCCGTGGCCCCGCCCCCACCCTGCCTTCGGCCCACGTTCCCAGCCGGCCCCGGGGGCGCGCAGGCGGTCTGCACCATGGCCACGGCCCCAACCTGCGCCTCGGCCGCGGCTCCATTTCGCGCCCTGTCCACGGTCCCGGTCGGGTGCACCCTGGCGCAAGCCGCAGTTTGCCCCATCCCGCCGCGGGCAGTTGGGCCGCGGGCAGTCGGCTGGATCGCAGAAGCGCTGACGGCCCGGGCGATTCTCGGACGCTTGGCAACGATTGGGGTCGCGCAGCCGTTGGCGCAGCGGCCGCTGGACATTGCTCGGCGCTACAGGCCCGGTGTCATTCGCGGGTGCCGGCTGAACCGTTGTTCGTTCTTGCTGATCATTGGCATTAGCGGCCGGTGCGCCGGCATTCTGGCTTTGAGCAAGTGCCGCGCTGACTATCAGTGCGACCGTGACTGCTGCAAACTGCTTCATGGCTGAACTCCTCATGGCTGAACTCCTGTGGGTTGGCTCGCCGGAGCTGTCGTACCGTGTTCATGCGGACCGCCGCGCCATTGATGTCCGCCGCCGCGGCCGTGGCCCCGCCCAAACCCGCGTCCGGGCGGTGGACCATCGCCGTGTGGTCCGCGTTCAAAATCGTCCTGCTGACCGTGGCGCCATTGACGCCCGCAGCCCTCCCGCACGCCGCTGGCAAAACGCGCGAACAGCCGTTTCTGCTGATCTGCCGTCAGGTGCGGCCGCAGCGCAACCAGCAGGTCGGCGACGCGTCGCTCCAGGGCGTTCTGCGCCGCGATCACGTTCTCGACTTGCTGGAGAATTTCGTCATTCGCGGTTTCCGGATCCTCGAGCAACGCCGCCAGCCTCTCCCGTTCCGTGGCGAGCTTCGCCTCGAGCGGCCTACGGTCAGCCGCGAAAGAAGCCTCGATCTGGCGAATGTCGTTTGTCTGCTCGGGCGTCAGCCCCAGCCAGCGGCTAATGCTGGGACCGCGGCCGCGACCTGGCCCAGGTTCCCGGCCCGAGCGATCTGAGCGCTGCATGCCGTAAGAGGCAAGGTAAGTCACGGCTGCCGAGACAATCGCCACCAGCGCAAGACCGCCGTAGCGTCTGAGCATCATGACTGGTCCTCCTGGAAATCACTGGTCATGGGAAGTTCGTCCAAAGCAGCGAACAGCCCAGCCGGCGACTCGTTAGCCAGGTATTCGACTCCAAGCTGTTCAGTGGCCGCCAATTCGTTCGCCTCGGCAGTGGCGGGGGCCGGCTGCGGGGTCTGTCCCGGTGGCCAGGCACGCGTCGCCGCGTATCCGGCGCCCACGCCGACCACGATGGCGGCCGCGATTCGGGAGACGCGTTGAACGCCGGACCAGAACGGGAGTCTCGCGGCGGGCCTTTCGGACAGCTTGCGGTCGATTTGCGCCAACAAATCGCTGTGCGCGGTCTCGGGCGCCCACTCGCCAAGCGCTTTCCACGTCGCGGCCTGCTGCTCGTACAAACTGCGGCAAGCCGGGCAAGTCGCCAGGTGACGTTCGACCTCGGCGCGGTCCCGCTCGGGCAGCTCGCCGGCCGCCAACCGGATCAGGTCTATTTGCCGCGCATGTTCCATGAGTGCATCTCCATCCCTTAAACGCTCAACCTCGGCTCAACCTGCGGTAAATTTTTGCTGGGGCAGAAAAAGAGTCCGAAAAAACACTTATCGCGCTTGGTTCGCGCGGCGCGGATCCAGTTGGGCAAGCCACTTGCGTAGCGCCCCGTAACCGCGCACGAGGCACGATTCCACCGCCTTCACGCTCCACCCCGTCACTTCCGCGATTTCGCGATGCGAAAGCCCGGCATAGCGATGCAGAATCACTGCCAGCCGTTGTCGGTCCGGCAATCTGGCCACCGCCCGCCGGACGCGCTCGACCCGTTCTTGACTGTCGAGGTTTGAAGGCGGCTCGCTAGCGGTCCGCATCTGCGAAAAGGCGATCCGAAACCGCGCTTCGCGCGCAGCACGCCGTCGCCGATCCCAGCAGAGGTTTGCCGTCAGCCGGTACAACCAGGTCGTGAATTGGGCCTCGGGGCGAAAGGCAGATGCGGAGCGCCACACCTTCAGGAACACATCCTGCGCAATATCCTCAGCTACGTCCCGCTGCCCCACGAATCGATAGGCGACGCCCATCACCCCCGCCTGATGTCGCCTGACAAGCACAGTAAAGGCCTCACGCCGGCCCTGTGCGACCAGCGCCATCAGCGCCTCGTCAGCCAGCTTGTCATACTCTCGTTCAAAGCCGCATTCGTGGCCAGAGTCTTCGCTCACAGTACTAATCTACAGCGCCGGCCTGCTTCGGTCGCTGGTGCTTAAACTTTCCGACTCAGCCGCTCACTGAGCCGCTCGCATACCACAAAGAACACCGGTACCAGAAACACCGCCAGTAGCGTGGATGCAATCATGCCGCCAAAGACCGCCGTCCCCAACGCACGCCGGCTGGCCGCCCCCGCCCCGGTTGCGATCACCAGCGGCGCCACGCCGAAAATAAACGCAAACGACGTCATCAGAATCGGCCGCAACCGCAGGCGCGCCGCTTCGGCCGCTGCATCGGCAATGCTCAAACCCCTTCGGCGCTGGTCGCGCGCGAACTGCACGATCAGAATCGCGTTTTTGCTGGCCAGCGCGATCACCAGCACAATGCCCACCTGCGTGTAAATACTGTTCGGCATGTCGCGTAACGCGACCGCGACCACGGCCCCCAGCAGCGCCAACGGAACCACGAGAATGACGGCGGCCGGGTCAGTCCAGCTCTCGTATTGACCGGCCAGCACCAGGTAAACCAGGCTGACCGCCAGCGCGAAGACAATCAACGCCTGGCGCCCGACGCGCTTTTCCTGGTACGACGTGGCCGTCCATTCAAAGCCGACGCCGCGCGGCAGATACTTCTCGGCCAGGCGCTCCATCAGCGCCAGCGCCTGGCCCGAGCTGACGTGCGGTGCGGCCTGACCGGTGATCGAAGCCGCGGGATAGAGGTTGTATCGCGTAAGGGTCTGCGGCCCCGCGCGGTGCTCCACGTTCAGCAGCGTGCCGAGCTGCACGACTTCGCCGCTCTCGTTGCGGACATACAGCCCCAGCACGTCCGCGATCTTGTCGCGAAAGTGCGGCAGGGCCTGCAAGCGCACCTGGTAAGTTCGCCCGAACAGGTTGAAATCGTTGACGTAATTCGAGCCCAGGTAAGTCTGCAGCGTATTGAATACGCTGCTGAGCGGAACGCCCAGAGATTTTACCTTGCTGCGGTCGATGTTGAGATAGATTTGGGGTACTCGGTCGCTGAAGGTGGTGTTCACGCCGCGCAGCTCCGGGGTCGCGTTGGCGGCCATGATCAGCGCGCGCGCTGCTTGCCCCAATTCCGCCAGCCCTACGTCCCCGCGGTCTTGCACCGCCATCTGAAACCCGCCCGTTACCCCCAGTCCCCGAATGGCTGGCGGCGGAAACGAGATGACTGTCGCCTGCGGCAGCGCCCTGTACATCTTGCTCACGTGTTCGAGTATTGCCTCCTGGCTTTCAGCCGGACCGCGCTCGTCCCACGGCTGCAACGTCGTGTAAATCGCGGCCGCATTGGAGGCCACCGTCTGCTCAAAAATGTTTTGCCCGATCAGCGCGTTCACATTCTTGGTTCCCGGCGTCGAATGCAAAATGTCGGTCAATCTGTCCACAACGGCCTTGGTGCGGTCCTGTGAGGCCGCGTCGGGCAGTTGCACGCTGGTCATGAAATAGCCCTGGTCTTCGATCGGCAGAAAACCGGTTGGCAGCGCCAGGAAGCCCCACAACGTTACGGCTACCAGCAGGGCGTACGGAATCATGAACAGCGCCGGGCGGCGCGTCATCCAGTGTACGCTGCGCGCGTACGCATGCTCAACCCGACCGTAAAAACTGTTGAACGCGCGAAAGAAGATGAATCGCGGGCGTTGGGCCGCCGGACGCAGCCACAACGCGCATTGAGCCGGCTTGAGCGTCAGCGCGTTTATAGCGCTGATCACGGCCGTGGCGGCGATGGTCAACGCGAACTGGCGATAGAGCTGGCCGGTGATGACCCGCAGGAACGCGGCCGGCAGGAAGACGGAAGTCAATACCAGGGTGATGCCGATAATGGGACCAAACAGCTCAACCATGGCCGCAATGGCCGCTTCTTTAGGCTGCTGCCCGTTTTCAATGTGGTGCGCGGCATTCTCAGTCACCACAATCGCGTCGTCCACGACAATGCCCACCGCCAGCACCAGCCCGAATAGCGTCAGGAGGTTGACGCTGAATCCGAAGGCGAACAGCGCGATGAATGCACCCACGATAGTGACCGGAACGGTGGTCGCCGGCACCAGTACGGCACGCCAGTCCTGCAAGAAAACCATGATTACCAGCAAGACGAGGACGCCGGCTTCAAGCAACGTAAAGTATAGTTCACGAATGGCGGCCCGCACGAACAGGGTCGTGTCGAAAGGGATGTCATAGCGCAAGCCCGGCGGAAACTGCTCGCCTAACTGCTCCATCTCGGCACGAATTCTATCCGCCACGTCCAGCGCGTTAGCCCCGGGAAGCTGAAACACCGCCATGCCGGCCGCCGGCACGCCGTTCACCTGGAAAAACTGATCGTACGTCTGTGCCCCAAGCTCGACGCGCGCCACGTCCCGCACGCGCACTATCTGCGGCGTCGGAGCAGTTATTGTCTTGACAATAATGTCGCCAAATTGTTCCGGCGTGCGCAGACGACCCAGCGTGGTTACGGTGAGCTGAGTCGCCTGGTCGGGTGGGGCCGGCGGCTGGCCAATCTGCCCGGCCGCTACCTGCACGTTCTGCTCCTCGACGGCGTTTACCACGTCCAGGGTCGTCAGACCGCGCGCTGCCAATTCGTCCGGGTCCAACCACAGCCGCATGCTGTAGCTGCCCGCGCCTATGACCGTCACCTGGCCCACGCCCGGAATCCGGGAAAGCGCGTCGCGAATGTGTATCGTCGCGTAGTTGCTGAGGAACAGGCTGTCGTAGCGCTCATCAGGCGAGGTGAGCGTCACGAACATGACGATGTCGGTAGACTGCTTGAGCGTGGTTATCCCTTGCCGTTGCACTTCCGGCGGAAGCTGCGCCAGCGCAATCTGCACCCGGTTCTGAACCAGCACCTGCGCCATGTCGATGTTCGTTCCCACCTCGAACGTGATGGTCAGTGCGTACGACCCATCGTTCGATGAAGTCGACGACATGTAGAGCATGTTCTCCACGCCGTTGACTTGCTGCTCGATTGGCGCTCCCACCGTATCCGCCACCACCTTCGCGCTGCCGCCGGGATAATTCGCGGACACCCTGACCGTCGGCGGCGTGATTTGCGGATATAGCTCGGCCGGCAATACCAGTAAAGCTACTCCCCCCAGCAACATCGTTATCACGGCGATCACATTGGCCAGGATCGGTCGCTCGATAAAGAAGCGCGAAAACATCCCAGCCTGCCTCTTTCGCTCAGCGCTGCTGATTCCCTAGGGCTGAAGACCGTTATCTCGGGTACGCGTTGCGTCCGTTTTCTTAGGAGCACTCGAGTTTGCGTTAGTGGGCTGGCTGGCCGCAGGTTGCACCGAAACCTTGGCCCCCGGTTGCAGGCGTGTCTGACCCTCTTTAACCACGACCTCGCCGGCTTTGAGCCCTTCCATTATTACGGTGCGCCCTTCCAGCGTGCGTCCGGTGACCACGGTCCGTAACTCGACGGTGTCGTCCGGCGTCAATACATAGACGAACTCGCCCTGCTGCGCCGACTGTATTGCTTCACTCGGAATTACGACGCGCGCCTGGACCCCCAGAATCAGGTTCACGTTCACAAACTGACCCGGCCACAGCGCCCGGTCAGTGTTCGCAAAAGTCCCTTTCAGCGTAATGGCGCCGGTCGCTGGATTGACCTGGTTGTCTACGAACGTCAGCTCGCCGCGCCTGACAACGCCACTGTCGCCCGGAACTGTCGCCTCAACCTCCGGCGGGCCGGAACTCAGGCGCGCGTGCACCTCAGCCAGGTAGCGTTCAGGGATAGCAAAAGTGACATAGATCGGCTCAATTTGATTGATAACCACCAGTGCCGTCTGATTAGCCGTCACTATGTTTCCGACATCTACCAGCCGATAGCCCACCTTCCCTGCAATCGGAGACCGGATCGTGCACCATTCGAGTTGCAGCAGTGCGTTTTCGAGTGAGGCCTCGTCGGCCTCGACCGTCGCCGCCGTTGCCGCAGCATTGGCTACCGCCGTATCGCGATCCACCTCGGCGGCCGCCTTGGTTCGATAGGCCTGCTCATACTGCTGTGCCTTCTTCGCCGCCTCCGCCGCCAAGGCCTTGTCGCGCGCCAGGGTGGCTTTGGCCTGGTCCACGGCGGCCTGAAAGGGGCGTTGATCGATGGTGTACAGCAACGTTCCTGCTTCCACGTACTGACCGTCCACGAAGTGCACGTCGTCGACTTGCCCGCTGACCCGCGGCGTAATCGTGACGGTGTTGACGGATTCCGCTCGCCCCACGACTCCAATCGCGACGGGTACGTCGGCAATTTCCGCGGTGGCTACCGTAATCGGGGCCGGCAGGGCGCGGGCCGCTTCGGCGTTTTGCGATGCGCCTTGGCGGCGGCAGGCGGGGACCAGTGCTGCTAACAATGCGAGTGCGCACGCCGCGACTCGTGCCGCCCGCGGCAGGCAGCCCCGCACAGCGCCACACGCGTGGTCACGGGCAAAGCCATTCATAATCTTCCCGTGCGCGATGCACACTCGCGCTTTTGCCAACATCTCGCCTTCGATTCTAGGGAGCGCGTCCGCGAACGACGGGCTGATTCAGGCCGCGTCGAGGTTTCGCCAGATATTCGACTTTCTCCGCCACTGGCCGGCAGCGTCGCACACCCGTGCGCAATCCGGACCCCAAGTCTAGCTTTTCCACTAACAGCGCTCCTAGGGTTCCCTGGTGCGTTATGTCCCGAAAGATGTCACAAAAGCAGGATTGCCAGTGTATATCGAGTGATTCTTCGCTAGAGTTGCTGATGCCCCAGTCGCTGGCCTGGGCGCTGCGCTACCTGCCCGATTACTTCTCCGAGCAGCCGGCGAGGTTCCATTGCGAGCTGATGAATGACCTGGAGAATCCGGCCAACCGCTTGCTGGCGCGCATCGCCCCCCGCGGGCACGCCAAGAGCACCTGCGCCGCCCTGGCCTATCCGTTGTGGTGCCTGTGCGAACGGCGCCGCCGCAACATCCTCATCATTACCCAGGAATCCTCGCTCGCCACCCAGTTCGTCCGCGATATTCGCGCCGAGTTGGAGAGCAACGAGGCCATCCTGGCCGAATACGGCGACATGTGTCGCCAGCCGGACTGCGCGCCGGTATCCAAAAAGCCGGCGCGAGCGGCGCGCCGCAAGCGCGGCGGCAAGTCGCCGGTCCCGCGGCGTCGCGGCAAGTGGTCCGAGAGCAAATTCATAACGGCCTGCGGCTTGGCGGTGCAGGGCAAAGGCTGCGGCACCAGCCTGCGCGGCACGCGCGTCGGACCGCAACGCCCGGACCTGATTATTTGCGACGATATCGAGAAAGATGATCTGGTCCGATCGCCCGAAGCGCGGCGCAAACTGGAATACTGGCTGCGGCGCGTGGTTATGCCGGCCCTGGCGCCGGAAGGCCAACTGGTCGTCGTCGGCTCTCTGATCCATTTTGACTGCCTCCTGGCGAATCTGGGTGATGAGAAGCGCTTTCCGCACTGGAACTACCGCGTTTACAAGGCACTGGAAGAGGAGCGCGGGCCGGACGGCACAATCCACCGCATAGCGTTATGGCCCGCCCGTTGGCCGGTAGAGAAACTGGACGAGGAGCGGGACCGCATCGGCGTGCCTGCTTTTCAACAGGAGTACATGGCCAATCCGATTGACGACTCGCGCCCGACGTTCAAGCCCGAATGGTTAAGGCGCTATGACCCGGCTGAGCTGGAAAACTGCGAAGAGCGACTAATCAACCTCATGGCAGTCGACCCGGCCACCGGGAGTGCGTCCGGAGATTTTTGTGCCTACTGGGTCGGCAGTGTCGATCAGACAAGCGAGATTATCTACACGCGTGAGCTGCTGCTGGAACGCACCGACATCAATGGCCAGGTGCAGCGGATCATGGAACTCTATCAGCGCTGGCGGCCCCTGCGCGTCGGCATCGAGACCGTGGGTTATCAGGTTGCGCTCAAGCACAACGTGGAGACAGAAAGCGCCAAGGTAAATGCTTACGTACCGGTCGTTAGCCTCAAAACTACTTTTAACAAAACAGCGCGCATTCAGGGTACTTCGCCGCTTTATCAGAACGGTAAGTTCAGACTTCCGCCCGTGCTCGATCCCGAGGCCGAATTGCAGTTTCTACAGTTCCCGCACGGCGCCCACGATGACGCGCCTGACGTTTGCGCCATGGGGATTGAATTAGCCCGTGAATTTCTGGGCAGACATACGGTTGAAGTGGTCAGTCGCCGCGGGAGCGGTTTGGATCGCCGGGGATGGTAACCCGCGTGCCCTCAAACAGCCGAATTGGCCTATGCCGCCGCTGTGAAGCCGTTTTTAGTTGCCGGGCACCTTGCGCCCGACTATCACCAGACAGTTCCCGCGACGGGCACCTCGAGGCGGGCGGTGTGTAGCCGTGCAGCGAAGAGCGTGCGACAATCTCAGGAGATATCAATGCACAAGGCAACAGCGTGGATTGTGGGGTTGGGCGTATTGATGATGGCGGTGGCCGCTTACCCGGTGATAGCTCAGAGCCAGGACCAACCCGGCCAGCGCCAGCCGGGCCAGCGTCCGGGCCAGTCAGGTCAGCCCGGTCAGTCGGGCCAGTATGGCCAGGCGGGCCAGCGCGGGCAGGCGAGCGACATGGCCAAGCCGCTGGTCAGTGCCAACGACTTCAAGCAGATGGAGCAGCAGCAGACGATTCCGCTCCTACAGGCGATTCAGTCAGTCGAGGCGCAGGGTAAGGGCAAGGCCGTCGCGGTAATCCCCGTACGCGACCAGAATGAGTTCCGCTTCAACGTCTATACGATGAAGGACGGGCAGCTCACATTGCACGAGATCGACGCGAAGACCGGCCGCGAGACGAACCAACGACCGACCAATGCGATTGCCGAGTTGGGCACGTCGCGCTTCGTTGGCCACGAGGAGATGGGCGGGCAGCGGCAGCAACCCATCCCGCCACGTGGCGACCGTCCGGGTCCGGACCGTCCATGAGGTTTTTGCGTCTGCGTGGCCTAAGGCTGCGTTGAGGCTTTACATCCGGGCGGGCCGGCCTACGGGAATGGCTCGCCCGGTGCTCTCACGCTCCTGGAGAGTTGTAACGCCGCCGCACTTTCCCACAGCCACGCCGCGTGGGAAGGCGGGAAGCTGAGGAAAGTGGGAAGGAAGGAGCGGTTCGCGTGGCCGTGATTTAGAGCAGAAACAGCAATAGACCGCCGGCCAACGACAATACGGCAAGCGCTATCCCGACGATTCCGGCGACTGGTGGCCGACTGCCCGAGCTTAGCCCTAATGACAGCGTGCCGAATACCAGCGCGGCCAGCGCGGGCACGAACAACATGCACAGCGGCAGAGAAGCAATTCCCAGAGCGAGTGCAATCTGGGCCCGGCGACTCGACTTATAGCTGGGGATGGATGGCACCGCCTCGGCCGTGAACGGCGTGTGGCAGGCCGGGCAGCTATCGCAGTCCACCGGGCATGTTTCGGAACAGCGGGGGCATTCGATGACCTGCGTGCCGTCGGCGCGTCGAAAGATGCGCGGCGCCTGCAGGCCGCTGGCGGCGTAGGCGTGAATCGGAGTCGGGTCCTCGCCGCCGTCATCCAATAATTGCGAACGCCGCGGCCTGCCGGTGCGCCTGTTCACTTCCGGCACGAGAATCTTCGCGCCGCAAGCTGGGCAGTTCCCGGACTGGCCGGTCAGGCCGGTGTGCGACTCCAACAGCGTCTGGCAGCGCGGGCAGGCGAAGTTGAACTCCAGCCGCGGCGCCAGCCCCGGCCGGGCCGCCTGCACGGCCCGGTTCTCTGTCGGTGGCGGCGGAACGCGCGCCACGCTTGAACAATATGGGCACTGCACGTCGCGGCCCTGCCAGGCGCGGCGGGCCATCATCGGCCGGCGGCAGTCGCGGCACACGATCGTGAATTGCTCCGTCTGAGCTTCCGCCATGACCCGTGAATTGTAAGCAAATTCGGGCCGCGCGCGCCTCGCCGAGCCCGAAGCGCCCGCGAGGGCAAAAGAACTCGCTGACGGCTCGCCCCGCCTGGATCCGAGCGCGCGCCTTGATCCGAGCCCGAAGCGCCAGCAAGGGCAAAACCTGACGGGCCGAGCAGCACTGAGCGGGCCGCCCCGCCCGCTACCCAAACCGGCCCCTGACGGTTATCGTGTCAAATCAGTGTGCGTGAGTCCGCAGCGCGCCACTCCGGGCCCAGCCGCCCGCGAGCTCTTGCCCTCGCCAGCGCTTCGGCTCGGATCACGCGCACGGTACCTCAGGCGAGTCTTGGAGGTCACGAGGTGTCGAGAATCGTTCGCCGGTCTGGCTGGCCGCGCCAAGTCGCTTTGGTCGCATTGCTGCTGCCCATGCTGGGGGGCTGCAAGCTTATCGCCCTGCCGTTCTTCGCCCTCGGGCAGGACCAGACCAAGAAAGTCCCCGCCGAGTACCCATACCTGGAAGGCAAGAAGGTGGCCATCCTGGTCTGGGTCGACGAGTACACCAGCTTCCAATACCAATTCCTGCCGCTCGAAGTTTCGGAACACGTCCGCGTGGCCTTGGAAGGTAGCGTGCGCGGGGTGAGCGTGGTTCCGAACCGCCAGATCATCGATTTTCAAAAGCGCGAGCCGGACTGGCAGTCGCGAAACCCCGCCGAAATCGGCAAAGACTTCGGCGCCGACCGCGTAATCGTGATCGAGCTGACGCAGTACACCACACGCGAGCCCGGCAGCATGCACCTCTACCGCGGCCACATGGGCGGCAATGTGAAGGTGCTGGACACGGCGTACCCGCAGTCCGGCCCGGCCTATCAGACTGAGATTGAGGTCGCCTATCCACCGGACCGCATTGCCGCCTATGGCACGGACGAACGTACTTTGCGCCGGGCCATAATGGAACTCTTCGCCAATGACCTGGCGAGCCGCTTTCACGAACGCCGGGAGAAGGTGAAGTGATTCGCCCAGGCTTTGGTAGCTGGTCTTTGCTCCTGTCGCTGGTGTTCATTACTGCGTCTCAGACGGGATGCGTCGGGCTGCGCGGCCTGGCGTATTTGATGCAGCCCCGCCAGGTTCAAAAGCCGGAAGTCGACCTCAGTGGGCGGGTCGCGATCGTCATCGACTACGCCCGGGCCAACCAGGCCAATCCAGTTTTCGAAACCACGTTCCACAAACGGGTCGTGGAGCTCCTCCGCGAAAACAAGGTGAAGGCCGAAATCCTGGCTTACGACGAGATCGACCACTTGCGCCAGTCCCATTCCGACTTCGCTTCCTGGAGCGTGCAGAAGATCGGCCGCGAGCTGAACGCCGACCAGGTGCTCTACGTCCGCATTGAAGAACTGATGCTGGGGCAGAAGAACAACGCCTTGCTGGTACCTTCGGTCGGCCTGCGGCTGAAGCTGATCGCGCCGCGCGCTCCGGCCGCGAATGCCCGGCTTTGGCCGGATGCTGACAGAGAGCGCGACGGCCGCGAAGTCACCTGTAAGCGCCCGCCTGGCGAGAATGAGGGGGCGGAGCGGGTCGATTCCGAGACCGCCAAGTTGGCCCGCGAAACCGCCTATTATGTCGCCCGGAACTTTTACGAGTACGACCTCGAGCTGCCGCCGCCGCGCGAACCCTGACGTGTCCGGCGAGCGGTCCACCGCGGTCCGCCTGGCATTGCTGGCGGTCATCGCACTCGTGATCGTCGCGAGTTCCAGCTTGCTGGGCCCGACGCCCCTGAGCGAGATTTTCGGCCAGCGCGCCCCTAACTTATTCTGGCAAATGCGTGTGCCACGAACGTGCCTGGCGGCGGCGGCCGGCGCAGGCTTGGCACTCGGCGGGGTAATCTTCCAGGCGCTCTTCCGGAATCCGTTAGCTGAGCCGTACACGCTCGGCGTGGCAAGCGGTGCATCGCTCGGGGCGGCCATCGCCATGTTGACCGGGCTGACCGGCTTCCTGGGCTGGATACCGCTCAGCGTGCTGCTGGCGCTGGCGGGCGCAGCGGGGGCGCTCGGGCTGGTCTATCTGATGGCCCGGCTTCGCGGCGGCCAGAGTATGACGCATCTGCTGCTCGCGGGAGTGTGCGTTTCTTATCTAAGCGCGGCGGGAATCCTGCTTGTGACTTACGCATCCGACGGCACGGTGACGAACGAAATCGTAGTGTGGCTGATGGGCTCGCTCAGCTTCTATCGCCCGGCCGCGAGCCTCGAAGTAATTGCCCTGGTGCTGGTTGTGCTGGCGTTTGCCATCTTCGCCAGCCGTGGCCTGGATTTGCTGGCGCTGGGCGAGCACGTGGCGGCATCACGCGGCGTTGCGGTGCAACCGCTGATATGGACGTCTTTTGTGTTGGTGGGCCTGCTGACGGCGGTAATCGTGGCGAACTGCGGCCCGATCGCCTTCGTCGGGCTGATGATCCCGCACTTCGGGCGGGCTCTGTTCGGCGCGCGGACACTGCCGCTGACAATTGCCGCCGCGCTTCTGGGAGCGGCGTTCCTGGCGGCCTGTGACGGCTTGGGGCGGGTGGCGCTATCCGTCATTCATCAGCGCCCGGTCGGCTACGAGTTTCCGGTTGGAGTATTGACGAGCATCGTCGGGTCGGCGTTCTTTTTCTATCTCCTGGCACGAGCAGAGCCGGCCCGTGCCGGGCCGGAGTGAACGTAGCAGAGGAAGGTAGCAGAGCCGGCCCGTGTCGGGCCGGAATGAACCAGAAAGGCTCCAACCACGCCAAACCCCCGCGCCCCCGGTTGAGAGCAAGGCGATTCCCTAAAGTACTTACCACAGTGCCCCGACCGAAGCACTGTCGACAGCTCCGGCCCAACACGAACCGGCTCTGCTCGACAGAACCGGTCGCTAACGCATTTCATGCGTGTATTGCGCCGCTACACGCCCCGGTTTTGTAATGAGCTCGCGCAGACGCGAGCGCAGTTCCGGCTCGAGATCAATGCCGCGTGCATCGCTGGTCGTGCCGGTGCGCGACATGGCGGGCAGACTGTAATTGACCAAGGCCATAACGCGGTTTGTCAGCCCGGGGAACAGGCCATGGAAGCGCTCCAGGATATTGGCCGGCAACCCGAGTATGCGCAAGGCCTCACGGCGTTTAGTGGCAACCACGATCTGTCGCGCAGCGCGCTCCGCACTTATGGTCAATAGGGGCACACTGGCCGCAGTCGAAAACCACGCAAATTCCTTCTTCTGGTCGCCGCGAAACCAGGCGTTCAGGTGCGAGCCGACGCGCATCAGGCCGGGAACTATCGTCGTCACCGAAATGCCGTCGCGGGCCAATTCGGCGTGCAGACCTTGCGACAAACCGACCGCCGCGAACTTGGCGGAGCTATACGGCACCATGTGCGGCACGCTCACGAAGCCGCCAATCGAGGTGATGTTCACTATGCGCCCAGTGCGCCGCGGACGCATGTGCCGCGCCGCCGCCAAGGACGTATAGAGCGTGCCCCAGAACATGGTGTCGAGCGCCCGCTCGAAGTCGGCCTCGGTTGCGGCCGCCAGCGGCATGACGTGCATCACGCCGGCGTTGTTCACCAGTATATCGATCTGGCCGAAGCGCGCGGTTACTTCTGCAATCAGGCTCAGTACCTGGCGCCGCTCGGCCACGTCGCAGCGCAGGGCGCATACATCGGCGCCCTGCCGGCGCAGTTCCCGCGCGGCGTCGGCCAGTTCATCTTCATCCCGGGCGCAGATCGCAACCCGGCAGCCTTCGCGCGCAAACTCGCGCGCCAGCAAGAACCCCAGCCCGCGTGACCCCCCGGTAATCAGCACCACCTGGCCGCGTATGCTCTCTTCACGCAGCTTCTGAACCAGTTTGTAGATGCCGTAAGCCGCGCCTGCCGCCGCCAGAACCCGAAACGTCGGCGAAGACAGTAGACGCTGTCCCACGTCCTGAACCCGCTCGGCCGCAGTCGGTTGCCGCCGCAGGCGCAGCCACGCCGCCGAACGCGCCGTGGGCCGCAGGCTGCGAAGCGCTTCGCCCACATTCTTAACTTGGCCTTGAAGCGAACTGGAGATTCGGCCGCCGACCCGGCTAGCCGACTTGAGCGGTTGTCTAAACAGGGCCATTTTGCCACTCCTCGCCTAAACGCAAGCGCGCCAGCGCTAAGAAGGCAAAGTGGCCCGGCGAACTTAACACCACATGACAGACCGTCGAATTTGGAGAAAGGCGGCGAATTTGTCCGCAAGGTTAAATCTTTCAACGACAACATCAGCCGCGCGATGTTCAGGAACGAGCTTGATCAACGCACGTTGAAGTAGCGTGCCTCCGGGTGATAAGAAATCACCGCGCTGGTGGATTGCTCGGGTTCCAGTTGAAATCGCTCGGAAAGAGTTACGCCGATGCGCTCCGGCCGCAGCAGCTTCATAAGCAATTCCTGATCCTCCAGGGCCGGGCAGGCCGGATAGCCGAAGCTGTAGCGACAGCCCTGATAGCTCTTGCGGAACAACGCCCGGACGTCCTGCGCGTCGTGATCGGCTACGCCCAGTTCAAGCCGCACTTGCCGGTGCGCGTACTCCGCCAGGGCCTCGGCCGCCTCGACTCCCAGACCATGTAAAAACAGATAATCCTGATAGCGTCCCGCTCGAAACAGGTCCGCGGCGGCTTCCGAGGCGCGCGGCCCAACGGTAACCAGAGTGAACGCGACCACGTCGGTGACGCCGTCGCTGACCGGACGCCAATAGTCGGCCAGGCAGCGGTGCGGCGCCTCACGCTGCCGCGGAAAGCTGAAGCGCAGTAGTTCCGGGCCGTGCTCGCGCGGCGCAGCATCGGCCCGCGGCGGCGGGGCGTAGACAATCAAGTCGTTTCCAGCCGAATTGCACGGCCAATAACCGTAAACCACCTGCGGCTGGATAATGTTTTCACGCTCGCAGCGCGCAATGAGTTCGCGATAAATCGGCCGCACCAGTTCGTCCAAGTACTGCGCGAACTCCGCGGCGCTGCGGCGGCGTTTGCGGAATTGCCACTGAGCCTGAAAGAGCGCGACCTCATTGACGTAAGGCAAGACGGCCGCCAGAGGAATGTCGGCCAGCACGCGGTCACCCCAGAACGGCGGTTGAGGAACGGGGCACGTGTATTCGAGCGGTGCAACGCCGGCCTCACTTTCGGCCTCCCGCGTGGCCTGCGCCGTTCCACATCCGGGTTTGGCCGAGAGCAACTGAGGAACAGGGCGGGCGTCCGCCCCATCGCCGTCGTTCTCCAAATCTACGCCCGCGCCTGACAGCTCCTCGGGGCCGCTCGCCTCGGTCAACTCGCGCATGATCGTCAGGCCTTCGAACGCGTCGCGGGCATAATAGAGCGGCCCGCGATATATCTTTCGCAGCTCATCCTCCACGTAGCGCCGATGCAGCGCGGCCCCACCAAGGATCACCGGAACCGTGATACCGTGCTCGTTCAGGACTTCCAGATCGTCGCGCATGACGAGCGTGGATTTCACCAGCAGCCCGCTAAGCCCGATCGCATTGGCGCCGTGCTTCTGCCAGGCTTCGATGACCTGGTTGATGGGCTGCTTAATGCCGAGATTGTGGACCGCGTAGCCGTTGTTGCTGAGAATGATGTCGACCAGGTTTTTGCCGATGTCGTGCACGTCGCCGCGCACCGTGGCCAGAATGATGCTGCCGCGCTGCGCGCTGTCAGATTTCTCCAAGTGGGGTTCGAGGTGACTGACGGCCGCCTTCATCGCCTCGGCGCTCTTGAGTACGAAGGGCAACTGCATCTGGCCGCTGCCGAATAGCTCGCCGACGGTCTTCATGCCTTCCAGCAGCAGGTTGTTGATGATGTCGATCGCCGAAAAGCGCCGCAGCGCTTGATTCAGGTCGTCCTCCATTCCCAGCCGGTCGCCCTCGATGATCCTTTGCTTGATGCGCTCTTCCAGCGGCAACTCGGAGATCCTGACCGTCTGAGCGAGCTGCTCGCCATCGGCGAAGAGGCTGATGAAGCGTTCCAGCGGCGCGGCGCCATCCTGCGAGCGGTCGTAAATCAGGTCCAACGCGGCCTGCCAACGCTCCGGCCCGATCTGGTTCTGCGGCAAAATCCCGCCGGCGTGCACGATGGCCGCCGTCAGCCCGCGCGCCCTGGCCTCGGACAGGAAGACTGAATTCAGGACAATCCGCGCCGCCGGAGACAGGCCGAAACTGACATTGCTGATTCCCAGGCTGAGCTGGCAATTCGGCAGCGCCCGTCTAATAGCCGCCACGCCGTCAAGCGTCTCCAGGGCCAGCCGGCGGTCGGCGGCGTTTCCCGTGGTGATGGGGAAGGTGAGACAGTCGAAGAGGATGTCCTCTTCACGGATCCCGTATTTGCGGGTTAGGAGTTCGTGGATGCGGAGTGCAACTTCGAGCTTGCGGGCCGCGGTCTTGGCCATGGCCTGTTGCGGGTCTTCGTCGATCGTCAGGGCGACGACCGCCGCGCCGTACTGCCGCAGCAGCCCCGCGATGCGGGCCAGCTTCTCCTCACCATCCTCGAGTTGCACCGAGTTCACGATGCACTTGCCGCCGGCGAGCTTCAGACCGGCTTCGATGACCTCCGGCTGCGTGCTGTCGAGCATGAGCGGAACGGCCACCTCGCGCGCAAAGCGGTCGACGACCCGCCGCATGTCGGCCACGCCGTCCCGCCCGACGAAGTCCACGCAGACGTCCAGCACGTGTGCCCCCTCGCGCACCTGCGCGAGCGCCATTTCGACCAGGCCGTCCAGATTTTCCTCGGCCAGCAGGCGCTTGAATTTCCGTGAGCCGTTCGTGTTGCAGCGCTCGCCGATAAGCAGACAGCTCGTCTCCTGCCGCAACGCGGTGGCAGAATACAGGCTGCTGACGGCCGGCTCGTGCTGCGGTTTGTTCGCGGCCCGGACCGTTACGTGTCCCGGGCTGGAGCCGTGGTGCTTCGCGGCGCCCGACCCTCGGATCGCCTGGACCACGGCGGCCAGGTGCGCCGGCGTGGTTCCACAACAGCCGCCAACCAGCTTTGCGCCGTCGGCTTCGACAAACTCGCGCAGCCAGCGTGCCAGCTCCGCGGGCGTCAAGGGAAACTGCGGCTGACCATTCAAGAGGCGCGGTATTCCGGCGTTGGGCAGGACGGCGACGTAGCGCGAGCAATGGCCCGCCAGGAAGCGCACGTGCGCGCTCATTTCCTGTGGTCCGGTGGCGCAGTTCAGGCCGAAGATGTCCACTTCCGGAAAGGCCTCGATGGCCGCCAGGGCTGCCGGTAGCTCGGTCCCGATCAGCATGGTGTTGTTGGTCTCGATCGTGACCAGTACCGCCAGGGGCACGCGGCGCGAACAGCGCTCGAACGCCACGCGGGCCGCCTGGATGGCAACCTTGGCTTGCAGGATATCCTGGCACGTTTCAATCATGATGAGATCGACGCCGCCGTCGAGCAGCCCGCGCATCTGCTCCAGGTAACCGGCCAGCAGCTCGTCATAGTTCGTCTGCCGCAGCGAAACCAGGCGCGTCCCCGGGCCGACCGAACCCGCTACGTAGCGCGGCTGCTTCGGCGTGCTGTAGGCCGAGGCGACGCGCTGCGCCAGTTGGGCGGCCTGCACGTTCAGCTCATAAGTCCGCACCGCCAGGCCGTATTCGTTCAACACGCCGCGACTGGCGCCGAAGGTGTTCGTCTCAACTATGTCGCACCCCTGCTCCAGAAAGGAGCGATGGATCTGCTCGATCACATCCGGCCGCGTTTCGATAAGAATCTCTGAACAATTCTCCAGGCCGCGGTAATCGCTAAGGGGCAGGTTGAAAGCGTGGATATTGGTGCCCATGGCGCCGTCGAAGATGAGCACCTGGTGAGGCAGCAAGTCGAGAAGCGGCGGTTTGCCTGTTTGCACGCGGGATACTCCGGGCCGGCTGCCTGGCGGTTCGGCTTACGCACACCCACCGGGCGACCCGGCCGGGCCGGCTCAGTGCGCCCGGCCGGATGCTTAACCGGTTCGTCCTCACAAAGCGGGGCCGCGCTGCCTGGGTGGCCTGCAGCGCTGCGGTCCTTACAACGGGCTTGTCAGCCGGCGAACGTTTGATAGTATAGCTTGTTTGACGTTTATCGGCTCTACCATTACCGGTTGGTTTCGGAGCACTGCGCCCATGGCGGATGTCAGTAGCGAGCTCGCAGCTTTTTTTGAGACGGGTGAAGTAAATCCCGAGACGATTGAGCGCATTGCGGACCTGGCGCACGCGACTTTCGCGGCGCGCGAACGGTTCGGCGAACTCCTGACCGAGTACCAGCGGCGCGTCGAGCAGGGGCAGGGCGAGGCAATCAAGCTAGCCGTCGGCCGGCTGATACTGGGGCAGTTTGACGCCGCGCGTGAATGGTTCGGCAAAACGCCGGACGGGCGGCTCCGCCGCTTTTACGCGGCAAAGGCGGCTTTGGGACAACGGCGGCCGGATGAAGCTTTGGCCGAGCTACGGCAAGCGGCGCAAAAAGGCTGGGACGAGTTCGAGGTCGACATGTTCGCGGCCGCTATTCACGCGCATGAGGGACGCTTGCCCACCGCGCAGCAACTGCTCGACAAGCACGAGCGCGCCGGGCAGGACCGCGCCGAATGGTACTTCGTCAAGGCCCTGATTGCGGAACACGAAGACCGGCGCGAAGCCGCGGTCGAAGACTATGAAAGGGCCCTGACGCTCGATCCGGACCATGAGCGGGCCATGTTCCGCTGCGCCCGGCTATACGACATCCAAGGCAACGACGAACAGGCGATCGAGCTTTATCAACGCTTGTCGTTGCAGCCGCGGGCCTATGTCAACTCGCTGATTAATCTCTCGGTTATCTACGAGGACCTCGGCCTGTACGACGAGGCGCTGGAATGCCTGCAACGCGTCCTGAAAGCCTGGCCGAACCACGCCCGGGCCCGGCTGTTCTACAAGGACGTCCTAAGCTGCCGGCAAATGGTCGTGACTGAGGCCGGCGACGAGCAGGTCGAACCCCGTAACCGCTTGCTGGACGCACCCATCTCCGATTTCGAGCTGTCGATCCGGGCCCGCAACTGCCTCAAGAAAATGAACATCCGCACGATCGGCGATTTGTTGCGGCTGAAGGAAAGCGAGCTGACCAGCTATAAGAACTTTGGGGAAACCTCGCTGTCCGAAATCAAGGCCCTGTTGGCCAAGCGCGGCCTGCGGCTGGGCCAGGCGGCCGAGGAGGCTGCGGAGGGCGGAGCGGCTGCGGCTCCCTCAATAACGGCGCCGCCGCCGGCGCCGGCGGTGAACGTACCGCCGGGACGCGAAGCGCTGCTCTCCAAGCCGGTCAGCGAGCTCGAGCTTTCGGTGCGCGCCCGACGCTGTTTGCAGCGGCTGAACGTGGTCACGCTGGGAGAGTTGATTCAGCTCACTGAAGCGGACTTGCTGGCCACACGCAATTTCGGCGTTACTTCGCTCAACGAAGTGAAGGGCCGGCTGGCCGAGTTCGGGCTCAGTCTCTCACCCAAGCGGCCTGATTAGCGGTCCCCGGGGTGTCGGGCGGCTTCTCTTTTCAGCTTCTCGCGACCGCGGGAAAGGCGCGTGCCGGAGTGATCCACACTCCGCACGGGCAGATTCTCACGCCCGCGTTCATGCCGGTCGGGACGCAGGCGACCGTCAAAGGGCTTACGCCGCCGCAGATTTGCGAAACCGGCACGCAGATATTGCTGGCCAATACTTACCATCTGCTGCTGCGGCCCGGAGCGGAGGTCGTGAAGCAGCTTGGCGGGCTGCATCGCTTCATGGGATGGAATGGCCCGATTCTGACGGACAGCGGCGGGTTTCAGGTCTTCTCGCTGGCCCGCCTGCGCCGGTTGGACGACGAAGGCGTCGAGTTTCAGTCGCACGTGGACGGAGCGCTCGTGCGCCTCACGCCGGAGGTGTCGATCGCGGTGCAGAACGCGCTCGGGGCGGACATCATCATGGCCTTCGACGAGTGCCCCCCGTTGCCGGCCGAGCCGCATGTCCTCTACGCCGCGGTTCGCCGAACGCTGGCCTGGGCCCAACGCAGCCGCGCCGCGCACCAGCACGCTGATCAGGCGCTCTACGGCATCGTTCAAGGCGGGCTCGATCAGAACCTGCGGCAGGAGTGTTTGGGCCGGCTGGTCGAGATCGGGTTCGAAGGTTACGCGCTGGGCGGCCTTTCCGTGGGCGAGCCGCCGCCGGAGATGTGGCAATTCCTGGACGACTTCGCTTGGCGCCTGCCGAGCGACCGCCCACGCTATCTCATGGGCGTCGGCACGCCGCGCGATCTGCTCGAAGCCATCGCCGCCGGAATCGACCAGTTCGATTGCGTGCTGCCCACGCGCAACGGTCGCAAAGGCTACGCGTTCACCAGCCGCGGGGTGGTGCGGCTGCGGAATTCGGTGCACCGGCTTTCGGCCGAGCCGCTGGATCCGGCTTGTGACTGCCAGACGTGCCGCAATTTTTCACGCGGCTACCTGCGGCACCTGTTTATGTCAGGCGAGATACTTGGCGGGACGCTAGTATCACTACACAATATTCGTTTTTATCAGAACGTGATGGCGCTAACGCGGGCCGCCATCGCGGACGGCACGTTCGATGCGTTCCGCCGCGACTTCTTGACCAGCCCCGCGGCAGAAGCGAACAGAGAACTCGATGATTGACCTACTGCTAACGTTAGCCCAGACGACACAGCCGACAGGCTCGGGGGCCCCGCCCTCGAACACAGAAATGTTGTTGCGCCAGTTCCTGCCGCTAATCTTGATTATTGGTGTCTTCTGGTGGTGGATGTCGCGGTCGCGGCGTCGCGAGCAGCAGCGCTACCAGGATATGCTTCGGAACCTCAAGCGCAATGACCGCGTCCAGACCATCGGCGGGATCATCGGTACGGTGGTCGACACCCGCGATGACGAGGTGGTGCTGAAGGTTGACGAGACGAACAACGTGAAAATGCGTTTCGTCCGCAGCGCCATCAAGGACGTGATGCGCGAATCCACGCCCTCCAGCTAGTACGGCGGGCGCGCCGTGCCAGAGCCGCGTTGCGCCGGTCTTTCTCCGGTGTAGAAGTGACTGATGGCGTCGCTGGCCCAGTATCTTGACCCCGAGGTTATCCAGCAGGTCAGCCGGCTGGACTTGCGGGCGCGTTTCATCGTTGAAGGCTTTCTGGCCGGCCTGCACGCTTCGCCGCTGCAAGGCTTTTCCGTCGAGTTCAGCGAGCACCGCAAGTACGTTCAGGGTGACGACGTGCGGGCCATCGATTGGAACGTCTTCGGCCGCACAGACCGGTTCTACGTTCGCAAGTACAACGCCGAAACGCACTTGGAGTGCTTCCTGCTGGTGGACGCCTCCGGCAGCATGGGCTACGTGGGCGGGCTCGGGCCGATCGGCCTGCCCACTCCACAGCCGGCCGCGAAGCTTATGTACGCCATGCACTTGGCGGCCGCCTTGGGCTATCTCATCACGCACCAGCAAGACGCGGTTGGGTTGGGCATCATTGGGGCGCAGGGGCTCAAGCAGTTCCTCCCCGCCCGCTCGCGGCGCCAGCACCTGGTGCAACTCCTAAGCGCTCTGGCCGCGGTGGTCCCGCAAGGGCAGACGGGCCTGGCGGAGGGCATTAGCCAGGCGCTGGCCCAGATCCGCCATCGCGGCCTGGTCGTCGTAATCAGTGATCTTTTGACGGACCAGGAAGAGACGCTCGAGGCGTTGCATCATGTGCGTTTCCGCGGCCACGACCTCATCGTTATGCATATCCTGGACGCGGCCGAAGTCCGCTTTCCGTTCGAAGGCAGCCTGCGGCTGGAAGACCCGGAAACGGGTGAAAGCCTGGTAGCCGACGCTGCCGCGGTCCGGCCACGTTACGTGCAGGCGGTCGAGGCCTGGCGCAGCGAACTGCGCGACCGCCTGCTGGCGGCCCGGGCGGATTACGTGCCACTCGACACTTCGATGCCGTTCGATAAGGCGCTCGTGGAGTTTCTGATGCAGCGCGGGCGGCGGAGCTGAGCCCAGGGTGATAGGGTGATAAGGTGATAGAGTGATAAGGTGATAAAGACGCGATCCGCGGAACCACTTTATCACTCAGTCACCCTCCGTCGCCGGTCAGGCATTCAACGAACGGGTCGATGTCAAACGTATTCACGCTGCCGTCGCGATTGCAGTCCGCGGCGCACACGAAGTCGCAGGGGTACTGCGCCATCCATGTTTCCTTGCTGGTCAGCGCCAGCACGAATGGGTCAATGTCAAAGGTATTCACGGCGCCGTCACAGTTGGTGTCGCCTGTCGCGCCGCAGGGATTGCAAGCGCTCTCCGCAGGCAGTTCGTAACAGCTCTGGCCTTCGTAAAAAGTGCCACCGAGAGCCAGACAGTCGGGTTCACTCGGGCCTTCCGTACACACGCCGGTAGCCTCGGTGCAGCACGCGCCGGCGTGGCCGGCGGTATATAGACAGAAACTGCGATGAGGCTGGCTCGGTGCAGGGTCGCAAATGCCGTTTTCATAGAGCCACTGGCCGGGGCCGGTCCCGTCAACCTCGCCCGGGGCCCACACATAATCACAGTCTTCCGCCTTGCTGGCCAGCGAAATCCAGTGCACACCTTCGCCGGGCGTGTAGCCGGTGGGCAGCACCACCGTGTAGCATTCGATCTGCCCGAGTTCGCGGAAACCCATCCAGGTATAGCCCGTGCCCGCGTACGTCGCGTAGACCGGGTCGTAAACGGCTGCGGGATTGTCGTAATCCGGCCCGTCGCCGCTGGAGTGATAAAACTTGATCACAAACGGCGCCGGCTGCTCGAAAGCGCAATCCGGGCCGAGCCAGACCATGGCGGAGTTGCCCCACCACGTGATGCTGTGGATGCTGCCCGCAAAGCCCGCGAAACTGTCAATGACGTAGCGCTGCTCACCCGGGCCGCGGTCCCAGGATATGTAAAGATCCCCGCTCGACAGGCCGTGGCTGAATGCGGCGGTAGTGTCGCAGGAGGTAGAACAGTCGGACGGTGGCGACCCGTCGGGCGCACCAAATGCCGCGGCTGCGCTCAGCAGCAGATGGACCCCAACTGCTGTTCTCAGGCGAAGCATCATCCATCAGAGTATACATTCATCGGGCAAAGATCAAGCGGTCGATAGTGATGTCGTCATAGCGTATGCGATAAACGGGCTCCGCTTTTCTTGGCCCAATTGCCGAAATGCTTGGACGACTAATTGCGAGAGGGGGGACTCGAACCCCCACGGGGTTTACCCACCAGAACCTAAATCTGGCGCGTCTGCCAATTCCGCCACTCTCGCGGACACGCTTCCATGATACCGCAGGAACGCCGCCCGCCAAGCCCGCCGTAGCCCCGGCCGGAACCGCGCCCGGCACGCACCTGCGCGACCCAAGGCCCTCAGCCCGCACCCTTTTCCGGGCTCTCCTCCGCACCCTCCGGCCAAAAGCTCCAATCCCGCCGCATCGGGTCGCCCAAGTAATCCTCCAGGTACAGCATCTGCACCAGCTTGATCACCACCGCCGCCAACGCCGGCGACAAGGCCAGCCCCAGCAACCCCGCCCAATACCACATGAACACTTGCGCCAACATCAAAATGCTGGCCGGCAACTCGACCGCGGCCTGCATCGTTACCGGCATGACCACGTGGTTCTGCACGGCCTGAATGATGATGTATATGATGATCACCCAGACCAGCGCCGCCGGCCCCTGCATCAAGGCCACCAGCCCAGCCGGGATGGTCGCCAAAATCGGGCCAAAATTGGGGATAAAGTTCAACACCGCCGCGATTACTCCCAACGCCAGCGCCAGCGGGATGCCCATCACCCACAGCGCCACCGATGTCGCCACGCCGATGAAGACCATCGCGATCAACTGGCCGACGATCCACCACCATAACAGCCGGCGCAACGCTTGCAGAACCTCGCGCGCCCTTTGCCGCCGTCTCATCGGCACCAGCCGCAGCATGCCGCGCACGTACAGCGACGGCGTGATGGCGCCGAACAGTCCGACAAAAAGAACCACCAGCGCGTGTGCCAACACCAGTCCGAACGACGACAGGTAACCCAACCCTTTGGAGATGACTTCGCGTTGCTGTACCGTTCCGTCCTGCAGGGTCTCCACGCCTGTGCCAGCCTGGTCGAGCAGCCACGCACCGGCCGGGTTTTGCACCATGTATGATTTGACCGTTTGCCATGCCTCGGGCAATTGCGTTCGCAGCGTTCGGATCTGCGGCGCGATCTGGTCGGCGAGCAGCCACACCCCGCCTGTCGTCGCTGCCAGCAGCACCAGGCACACGACCAACAGCGCAAGCCAGTACCACACGTGGGTCCAGCGCGCCACCCAGTCGCTTACCGTGAACAAGAAGATGGCCAACAGCACGCCCGTAAATCCGAGCAGCAGTACCTCCATCTGGAACCAGAGCATCAGCCCCGCCGCGATCAACACCACCAGAACGCCGATCGTCAGGCGCAACTTCAACCAGAAGACCCACAATTCGGTTCGCGCCGGCCACAGCGGCGCTTGCACCGCTATCTGCGGCGCAGAAGGCGGCGGCTGAGGCGGCGGCTGAGACGGCGGCGGTGTGGGCGGCGTGACCTCCGCCGGCGCGCGCGGTGGTTCAGGTTCTGGAGGCGGCACATTGGGAGGCGACTGGCTCACGCTTCCTTCCGGACTGCTGCTGCCGGTAATCCCGCGGCTCGCGCGTCGACGCCGATCGCGCAGCACCGAATCTTGCTTTGACGCTCTGAACTAGGTGTGAATTCTGAATGAGCGCCATCACATGGCTTTGCCTTTAAGGCGAGTGTCGCCGTCCACTACATTGCAGCCGCGCCTTGGGCACGCTTGCATGCCATGCACAAGCTCTAAGCGCGGGCATGCCTTCGGGCAAGGCGCCGCAGCACGTTCCGGGCAACCCGCCGGAAGTCCGGCGGCACGCCGGCGTATTCCCCGGGTGGTGGGCGCATATTTCGGGCGCACGCCGCGCAGTCCGAGCTGACACGCCCGGCTCCGGCTCCCTTTGCCAGTCGCTTACTTCCCCACGATCAGTTTCTCGAACTCGCCCCGCTCGCCTTCTTCCCTCAGCGCCTCAGACGACCCGACCAGGAACTGGTGCAAAATGCGATCCTCCGGGCTCTGAAGCGAATCCGGGGAAGCGTCGCGCAGGGCCTCGAATTCCGCACGCGGCCCCATGCGCAGAGTGCGCCCATCCTTAATCATGATTGCCCGGTCGGCGATCCGCATGGCCGAAGCCATATCATGCGTAACCACTACGCTGGTCACCTTCAACTTATGGGTCAGGTCGAGAATCAGCTCGTCGATGGAATTGGCCGTGATTGGATCGAGGCCGGAACTTGGCTCGTCATAGAACAGCAGCTCCGGATCGAGGGCCGTGGCCCGGGCCAGGGCGGCCCGCTTGCGCTGCCCGCCCGAAAGCTGGGACGGCAACTTGTCGCGGTGCGGCAGCATGTGAACCTGCTGCAGCTTGATCGCCACCACGATATCAATCACCGACTCCGGCACGTGCGAGTGTTCGCGCAGCGGCAGGGCCACGTTTTCGGCGACCGTCATCGAGCTGAACAGCGCGCCGGATTGGAACAGAATGCCGAAGCGTTTGCGCAATGCGTCGCGCGTCTCTTCATCCGCGTGGGTCAGGTCCACCGTCCCTAGTTCCGGCAGGTTATAGATAATGCGGCCCGCTTCGGGCTCGATTTCACCGATCAGGCAGTTGAGAATAGTCGACTTTCCGCTGCCCGAGCCGCCCATGATGACCAGCGTCTCGCTGCGGTGCACGTCGAAGCTGATTCCCTCCAGCACCGTAGCCGGCCCGTTCCCCTTGCTCTCAAAGCGGACGACCAAATCGCGCACCGAGAGGATCACGTTGTCCGGCAGCTTGTCCAAATCAGCGCCTTTGCGTTGAGCCGCCCGCGCCGCGCTCCCTCAAACCGTTTTCCGAAACCGTCCCCCCCCTTCGTTGACCAGTTTCGTGAAGCCCTTTTCCTTCAGGTTCTTGTCGCTCAGCATGGCCCGTTCCGAGGGCTGCGTGCCGACCGCACACAACGAGATCATACGCGTCACGGGGCGGCCGCACTGCGGGCAGGCGGTCAGCGGTTCCTCCGCCATCGACTGGTACACCTCGAAGCGCTGTCGGCAAACGTCACATGCGTGCTGCGGATCCTTTGCTTGATATTCATATCGTGGCATATCGTCATTATATAAGAGCGGCGCCGGCTGCCTGTCGCTTCAAAATCTGAGCAGCCAATCGCAGGTGGCCCGATAAAATCAGCCTTGCGGCTCATGAAGCAGAGGCTCGCAAGCCCGCCCGCAGTCTGATAGCCTGACGGCTGCTCATGCAGCCAGGCTGCTTACCCGCCGTCATCGCGGCGCAAGCATCCCCATTCCGCGCGTTCTGGCTGAGAGCCGATAGCTGACAGCTGATCCGCCGAAAGCTGATAGCTGAAAGCCGAAAGCGGCTTAGAATATCGCCCGGCGTCCAAAGAGTGAGCGAGGAGTTTGAATGAGCGGGCCCCGAAGAGACCCTTCCAAGCATGCCCATAAGCCGACGCAGGCGGTCGAAAACACGCCGCCGGCGCGCAAGGTAATCCGGCGCTTCGAGTTATCCGGCCTGCTGACCGGTTTGGCCATTTTCATCGTGGCGCTGGGGGTACGGCTGGCGTACCTGTACGACAGCTCCGACAGCCCGACCTTTCGCACGCCGATAGTCGACGCCAAGAACTATGACAACTTGGCGCGCCTCTTGTCGCCGCACATCTTCGCCGACGGCCCCGCCGACGAGAAGCTCAGCCTGGCAGACCAGTTGCTCCTGTTCTGGCAACCGTTCTTGTATCCGTACACTCTGGGCGCACTGTACCGCATTGCCGAACTGCGCGGCCAGGATCCCCTGCTGTTTGCGAAAGTAGTGCAACTTGTGGTCGGCGCCCTTACCTGCGTCCTGGTCTATGCGCTGGGGCGGCGCCTGTTCGGCCGCGGCACGGGAGTCATTGCCGCTCTAATGACCGCTTTCTGCGGACCGCTGATCTACTACGAAGCCGACTTGGTTGCGGCGGGCTGGGCGGCATTCTGGTCGGCCGCGCTGGTCTTGCTCGCGGTCAAGGCCGGACGCGACGGATCGATTGTGGCGGCCTGGCTGGCGGGCGCCGGCGGTGGGCTGGCGGTGCTGATGCGTCCGACCTTCCTGCCGTTTTTGGTGGCGCTGCTGGCCTGGTTGATCGTGCGCTGCATCCGGGACAAGCGCGGAGCCGTGGGCTCCTTGGTGCGAGTCGTGCCGGCGGTGCTGCTCTTTGGGCTCGTGGTTTACCCCGTGGCCAACAAGGCGCACAACTATGAGCTGATCCGAAAGTATACATTCCTGCCCGTTTCAGGTGGAATCAACTTCTACATCGGCAACAACGAGAACGTCTGCGAGACGCTGAACACGCGGCCGGGCATGACCAAGTGGTCCAAACTGGCCGAGCCGAGCGGCGCCGCAGGCGACACGAACACGCTGGAGCGTTCGCAGCTTTTGGGGCGCCAGGCGCTGGAGTTCATCAAAACGCACCCGTTCAAGTTCGTGCGCGGCCTGGTTGACAAGGTACTGCGGTTTGCCAGCGGGCGCGAGATGCCCCGCAATGAAGATGTGTATGTCTTTCGGCGCTGGTCGCCCCTGCTCAGTGTGCTGCTCTGGAAGGCGGGCCCATTCGGCTTCCCCTGGGGAGTTCTGTTTCCGCTGGCGCTCGTCGGCCTGGTATGGCGCCGGAAAGACGTGCCCGGGCCGCTGGCGCTGTACCTGGTGCTCTACCCGCTCTCCATCATTCTGATCTTCGTCAGCGGGCGCTATCGCGTGGAGACCGTGCCGGTCTTCGCTGTTCCCGCCGCGGCTTGTGTATGGGGCATGATCGAGGTCGCCCGCGCGCGGAAGTGGCTGCTCGTGGCGGGACCGCTCGGCTACGTGGCGGCGCTCGGCGTGCTGACCAGCTTGCCGGGGCCCTTCTGCGAGGAAGAGGTAAACTACGAGGCCGAGATGTACGTCTGGCTGGGCGATGACAAGCGCCTGCAAGCCAAGCCGTTGCTCAAAATCCCGTATGACGCCAGCGAGGAGGTTGTGAAGGCCATGCAGGCCGAGGCGGATCGCCTGCATAATGAAGCACGCGCTTTCTATGAAAAGGCGGTGACGCTCGCGCCCGACTCGGTCGTAGCGCGCGTCCATTTGGGATACCTGCTCAAAAGCATGCGCAGATACGAGGAAGCGCTTCAGCACTTGGACTTCGTTCTGCAGCAGGAGCCGGACTTCCTGGCCTACTACTACCGGGGCGACCTTTACTCGCGGATGCGCGACCAGGAGCGGGCGCTGCGCGACTTTACCAGTTGCGTGGAAGCCGAGCCGCGCTTCAAGCCCGGTCTGCTGGCACGCAGCGCGATATACCAGGCGCAGGGGCGGGTGGAGGAAGCGAAGGCCGACTGCCGCCGCGTGCTTGAGCTGTGTGCACAGGTGATCGAATACCAGGAGGCGCGCAAGGCTCTGAAGCAGCAGATCGACCAGGTTCGGGCGCGGGCCGCCGCCGAGGGCCGCGCTCTGACCCAAAGCGAAATCGAATTTATTAAACCGCGCGAAGAAATGATCGGCATCTTGAATTACAGAATCGAGAACCACCCGGACCGAGATGCGGCGCACTCGGCTTCGTCGCGGCTGCGGCAGTTGGAGCAGCAGTCGTGAGTGTCTTGATTGCGGCCGAGTTGCACTTGACTGGAGCACAAAAGTGAGTCGCAAAAGCTCGTTGTGGTGCTGTACTGCGGGCTGGCTGATACTGCTATTCGCGGCGGGCGGCTCGCCGGCGGCCCCGGAAGACCCGCTACTGCCGGCAGCCGATGAGGCCGCGCTACCCCCGGCAGCGCCGGAGGTCTCGCTGCCGCCGTTGAACAAGCTGAGCGGCATCGTGGTCTCGAAGAAGGATGGGCAGCCGCTGGCCGGCGTCGAGGTGGCCATGACGCACGCCGAGCAGGGCAACCTGGTTTTCATCGGCGGCGGAAGGTTGCGCGCCTTCGGCCGCGACGAAAGCGTGCTCTTGTTTTTCCCCAAGCGTAACGGCCGCGTGAAAGTTCAAGGCCGGACCGACGCCGAGGGGCGGTTTGTGCTGGAGGGCTTCACCTCGCCGGAGTCGAAGTACAACGTGGGCGCGACACATCCCGAGTACGGGGCGGCCCTGTTGACGGACGTTATTCCCGCCACGTATGCGGAGCGCGAGCTGCGCATCGAACTGGACGAGCCGAGTTTCATACGAACCGATATTGCACCCTTTGACGAGGCGTTCAGCGCGATGGGCTGGGAATTCCTGGCGTTGGAGTTGGCGCCGGAACCGCCCGCGCCGGCGAGCGCACCGGCCGACACTGCGCCCGCGACGGAAACGGCGGCGGAGAGCGACCAGCCGCAAGCCCCGCAAGTGACTTTTGACTTGCAGCGCGAGCCGGGCGGATCGGAACGGGAGGGCGGCATGGCGCGTTGGGGACCACTGCCGGCCGGGCGAAAGTATGTCGTTAGCCGGGTGCGATATTCGCCCGAACTGTCCTATACGGCGACTCTGCTGGCGCGCACGGTCAAGCTGGCGGAGGGTGAGACGCTCAAGGTGGATCTCAAACCGGGCGGCGACATCAGCCTGACCGGCCAGGTGACCGGGCTCGACGACCAACCACTGGAAGGCGTGAACGTCAAGCTGCGTGTGGGTGACGATCTGGTGATCGGCGCCGTCAGCGGCGCCAATGGCGAGTACACGTTGCAGAACGTGCCGGCGGGCAAGCACGTGTTCGAGTTGTACCGTCGCGCCGCGCGGGGCTTCGGGTGAGGGCCCCGTCCGATCGACGTCTCCTGGAAACAGGACGTCACTTTGGCGGTCGGCCAGAGCGAGGTGAAGCAGGACATCACCAAGGTCAAGCTGCTGGGAATATTCGTAGGCAATCCCGCGCCGCAGTTCGCGGCCCGCACGCTCGATGATCAGGAAATCAAACTGTCCGATCTGCGCGGCAAGATCGTGCTGTTGGACTTCTGGGCGACCTGGTGCGGCCCGTGCGTGGCAGAGCTGCCCAACGTGCGCAAGGCGTACGAAAAGTATGCCGATCAGGGTTTCATGGTCGTGGGAATCAACCTGGATCGCGACGCTGCGGCCGCGCGCCAATTCCTTGCCAAGGAAAAGTACCCCTGGCCGCAGATTTGGGCCGACGGCGGCACAAAAAGCAGGCTGGCGAAGCTGTACTCGGTGAGCGCGATTCCGGCCACCTTCCTGATTGGTCCGGACGGCAAGGTGGCCGCCAAGGACCTGCGCGGCAAGAAGCTGCACCAAGCGATTCGGGATTTGCTGAAGCGAAAAGCGATGACAGAGGAAGCGGGCATTTCGGAGATAGCCCTGCCACCAGTGCCCTAACCGGGGCAGGCTTTGCGCTTTTCTGCTGCGCGACGTTGATCTGTACCGCGGACGCTACGCCGGGCGGACGCTACGCCATTACCGGTAAGAGCAGCCGCGACGCGTGCGCACGATCGTGGTAGACGCGATTCGTCGCGATGACCGTTTCAACCGCGCTGCCCGGCGGCTCGAGCGTGTTCGTATGCGCGGCGAACTTCGGAACCGCGGCTGAGGCGACTTGCAGGCGCAGCCGGTGTCCTTTCAGGATGCGGATGCCCGTGGCCCACAGGTCGATGTGGACCTGAACGACTTCGCCCGGCGGGACCGGTTCACGCTTCTCCAGCGAATTCCGCAGCGCCAGCCGCACATTGCCGTCGCAGAGCTGCCTCGCCAGGCCGTTTTCGTGCACGTCGCACAGCATCGCGCAAAATTCGGTATCTACGGCCGTGCTCGAAACCCACAATTCGGCGAACACCCGCCCGCAAATGACCAGGTCCTCGCTTAGCGGCTCAGTCGTGTAACACAGGACGTCGTCGCGACGCTGCACGGGTCGGGCGTCGAAGGGCCCGCCGACTTGGAGCGTTCCGGCGTCGTACAGATATGGCGTGGGATGCTGCGGGTCATATGTGTACTCATCAAACGCAGAGCCGGACGTCATTTCCCGCGCCAGCAGTCCATCGCCAAACAGCGAATTCGCCCGGCCTGAAGAATTCAGGTAATACGCCACTTCCTGCGTCCCAGGCGGCGGCCAGTCGTCAAAATCGTGCCAGTCATTAGAGCCCATCAGGAAAATGCGCGCCCGCGGCCGATCCCCCCAACTCTCAGGCCGCCCGCCGATCTGCTTGTCCAGCCAATCGAGAATGAACCCATTGATGTCAATGACTTCCTGCGGCCCGAAATCTACGCCCTGCACCACCGTCTTCGTGTTCGTCGCATGCGGCCAGGGTCCGATCAGCACGTACTGCTCCGCCCCGCTTTTTGCCAGGCGCCGCGCATTCGGAAAGTTGTTGTACGTGCTCGCCCCATCGTCGTCATACCAGCCGGTGATGTGCAGCGCCGGCAGATCGAGCTCCGGCATGCGGTGCATGTAACACGCCCGCTGCCAATATTCATCCTTCAGCGGGTGCTTCATCCACTCCTGCCACGCCGCGCTCGAAAACCCCAAATGCTCGTCCAGCCGGTTCAGCGGCCGGAAGTTGTAAACCGATTCCCAGTTGAACTGCCCCACGTCGTGATTCGTCCGGCCGTGCACCAGCAGCGCCCAGGTGATCATGCTCCAGCACACCGAGCCGTTCCACCAGGGGACGTTGATGACCGGGTCGGGCAGCGCCACGACGGGAATGATGGCCTTGACCGCGGGATGATGCCCGAACGCCCCCATCCACACGCAAAAGCCTTCATACGAGCGGCCATAGAGCGCGATCTTGCCGTTGCAGAACTCCTGCTGCGCCAGCCAGGCCTGCGCGGCGTGCCCGTCGGCGGCCTCGTTGAAGAACGGCTCCCATTCGCCCTCGCTGTCGTAGCGGCCGCGCACGTCCTGTATGGCCACGGCGTAGCCGTTGCTGGCGAACTCGCGCGCCAGCGGAACCTTCTTGACCGGGTCGTTGTTGTTGTACGGGGTGCGAATGAGGACGCACGGCCACGGCCCGCGGCCGTCCGGCAGATAGACGTCAGTGGACAGCCGCACGCCGTCGGCGGCAGGGCAGCCCAGGTTCAGACGCACTTTCACGCCATAGCGAGGACGAGTCGGCTCACGCATCGGTCACCTCAGTTCAGCGGATCGTCACGACAGATCGCGTTATCCGCAGCACAATAGTCGAGTCCGCAGCGCAGCTTCAAGCACTGCTCATCGCGGTTCCGGGTCAGTTCACCCCGTGCCCGCGCGGGAAATCCACCCGCCGCCGAGCACAATGTCGCCATCATAGAACACGACCGCTTGCCCCGGCGTCACTGCCGATTGCGGTTCAGCGAAGCGCGCCTCGACCTCACCGCCGCGAAGGACGGTGATGAACCCGGCTGCCGGCCTGTGCGTGTAACGGACCTTTAAACTCGCGGGGCGGGGCTGGCCGACCGCCGGGGGGGCGGTCAACCAGTTCACCTTTTCCGCCACCAGCCCGCCGCTCAGCAGGTCCTCGCGCGACCCGAGCGTGACGACGTTGTTCAAAACGTCGAGCTTCGTGACGTAGGCCGGCCGGCCCACGGCGATGCCCAGCCCTTGCCGCTGGCCGATGGTGTAATTGGCGATGCCGGAGTGCGTTCCGAGCACGCGGCCGGCCGGGTCGCGCACCTCGCCGACGCGCTGCGTGTCGGGGCGGCGCTGGCGCACAAGCTCTTTGTAGTCGCCCCCCGGCACGAAGCAGATTTCCTGGCTGTCGGGCTTGTCGTGGACGCGCAGCCCCAGCTCGGCCGCGATACTCCGCACCTGGGCCTTGTCGGGCATGTCGCCGAGCGGGAACAGGCAGCGGCCCAGTGCGGCCCGCGCGATGCCGAAAAGCACGTACGACTGGTCCTTGGCGAGGTTGGCCGCCCGGGCCAGCAGAACTTGCCCGTCGCGGCGCAGGATGCGGGCATAATGCCCGGTCGCGACGAACTCGGCGTCCAGCGCGTCCGCGTAGCGCAGCAGTTTGCCGAATTTCAGATGCGTGTTGCACACCACGCACGGGTTGGGCGTGCGGCCGCGGGCGTACTCGTCCACGAAATAATCGATGATCTGGTGGAAGTCCTGCTCGAAGTTCAGGGCGTAAAACGGCATGCCAATGCGGGCGGCGATGGCGCGGGCGTCCTGAGCGTCAGCCGCGGAGCAGCAACCCTGCGCCAGGCGGCGCGGGCCGGGCGAGGTTCCTGGCAAGGCGCCTGCGGGGGAGGTCGAGGCGCCTGAGGACGAAGCTCCCGCGGTGGGCGAGCTTCTCGCGGCGGCCGAGTTTCCCGCGGACGGCGAGGTGCCTGGGGAGGGCGAGGCTCCTGCCGAGGCCGCCCCGGGGAAAGTCGACGCGCTCGGGGTCGAGGCTTCTGCCGAGCCGCGGCCCGGGTCCGCGGCTTCGCCGACGGCGCAATCAGTCGGCTCGGGCGCCTGTGCGCCGTTGCGCATAAAGACGCCGATGCACTCGAAGCCCTGCTGCTTCAGGAGCCAGGCGGACACGGCGGAGTCCACGCCGCCCGACATCGCCACGATGACCTTGCCATTGCGCGACATTACCGCTTTCTAGTCGCCCGCTGGCCAAAAGCAAGCCACTGGCGCGAGAGACCGATGAGCAGAGCCGGGGCGTGCCGCCCCGGAATGCCGCCAACAACGTCCCATCCGCGCACTCGTCCGCCCCGCCACCGGCCTCTCTTGATCCGCGCCCGCCTGATCCGCGCCCGCCTGATCCGCGCCGCCCTGATCCGAGCCCGAAGCGCCAGCGAGGGCAAATGCCTTATCGACTGTGAACAGCAAGGGCGCGGGTTTTACTTCCACAGTGGAGAAACCCCGGCTTCCGTTGTCCAGGGTCTCACGATCCGGAACGGGACGGCTTACGAAGGCGGCGGCGTGTACTGCTCCGGATCGAGGCCGACACTGATAAACTGCACCATTAGCGGCAACGGAGTCATGGACTACGGCTCCGGCGCCGGCCTGTACTGCGGCTCCAACGCCAGCCCGACGCTGACCAACTGCATTCTCTGGGCGGATACGCCGCACGAAATTCATCGTGTTTCGGGAAGCAGCCCCGATGTGACCTACTGCGCGATCCAAGGCGGTTGGGAGGGGCTGGGCAACATCGACGCCGACCCGCTGTTCGTCGACCCGGACGGTCCGGACGATGATCCGGCTACCTGGGAGGACAATGATTACCGCTTGGGCCCAGGGTCACCCTGCATTGACGCCGGCGACAACAGCGCGGTGCCGCCCGACGCGTTCGACCTCGACGGGGACTGCGACGTGTCCGAACCTGTGCCGTTCGACCTGGGCGGGCAGCCGCGGTTCGTGGATGACGTGACCACGCCTGATACCGGCAGCGGCACGCCGCCGCTCGTTGATATGGGCGCTTACGAATACGCGCCGCCCTGGCCGCGCGGCGATTTGAACTGCGACAACTCGGTGAACGTCTTCGATATCGACCCGTTTGTCTTGGCGTTGACCAGTGGGCCGGGATGCGAGCCCTACTATGACGAGTACCCGGACTGCGACTGCATGTTGGCCGACATCAACTGCGACGGCAACGTGAACGTGTTCGACATCGACCCATTCGTCCAGTGCCTGGTCGGCGACTGCCCCCGTGCCCGTAACGGCCGCTGCGCTTGTAGCTTTGCCCACACGCCGCCATTGGCCAGCAAACGCCAACGCTCCGGGCTCGGATCACGCATGGGGCTTGGAGCGGGGGATCGGGTTGCCCTCGCTGGCGCTTCGGGCTCGGATCGAGCGGGTGAGGTTGTTGGCGGCACCTCGGGGCGACACGCCCCGGCTTTGCTCGCGGGTCGTTCAACGGACACCAAACTCGCGTCGCCAAGCTCGGCACCCGAAATCGAAACTCGCGCCCCCAAGCTCGAAACCCGAGGACGAAACCCGAAACTCAAGCTCAAAACCCGGGGCCGAAACCCGAAACTCAATGCTGAAACCCGAAACTCAATCCTGAAACCCCGAATCCGAAATTGACACCCCTTCCGCCAACCCTAATAATTCTTGGCCATTAGACCAACCGGCTGCGCGCAACCTCTCGACCAGGCTTGCGGCGCGTGGAGGTAAATATGTCCAAATGTCCCGCGCTCCTTCGTCTCGCCGGCATCGCGGCCGGCCTCGCTCTTGTTTGGGGAATTTTGCCCCCCGCCGACGCCCAGAGCGTTGATGAAGGCTTCCTCACGGGCGAGGCGGCTGCTGCCTGGGAGCTGTGGCAGCCGGCGATGCAGGCCATCCTGAGCCGCAATACCGCCGAAGCGGAGAAGCTGTTCACCGAGTTACTCGACCGCAACCCGTCGCCTTTTCGAATCGCGTTGATGGCCGATCGCACCATGAACCGCACCACGCTGGGCGGCGCTATCCTCTTGCTGGAGCAGGACTTGGAGGCGAAAGCCCTGGAAGCCAGCGGGCAGCGCGTCGCCGAAATGCTGGCCGAGGGCCGCGAACAGATGGCCCAGGCGGACGACGGCTGGTACTTCTCGGCCCTGGGGCGATTCGACGTGGCCAAGGCCAATTTCCAGGCCCTGCTGGACAGCAAGCCCGACGCCGTGGCCTTGCTGGAGTTCACCGACCAGGTAGCCCAGCGCCGCGACGTCCTGCTGCGTCTCACTGACAACGAGATCGTCGGAGAGGCGGTACGCGGGGTCCTGAAGACGCTGGAACACGGCGAAGAGCTGATCAAGGCCGACCCGGTCCGCATCAAGCACCGCATCGAGCAGCTTGCCGGCCCGCCGCGGGCGTTTCAAAATTCGGTCGCCTTGCTGGCGCAGTCGGGCGAGTGGGCCATCCCCTTCATGGTCGAGTACCTGCGAGACCGCGAGAAACAGGCGCTTACGCAACCGATCCTGCGCGCTTTGCCGCAGATCGGCCGCGCGGGCATCAATCCCCTGGTCTACGCCATCCGGATCGATAACCCGGTAGTTCAGACCTATTTGGTGCGGATTCTGGGGCAGGTCGGGTACGCCCAGGCGCTGCCCTACCTGCTGCAACTGAGGGAAAAGCCCAACACCCCGCCGGAAGTCCTGGCGGCGGTCGACCAGGCTTTGGCCGATCTCGCAGCCCACGGTGCGGGAGTGCCGCCGGGCATGACGGCCGCGATGGCTTTTTACTGGCTGGCGAACGAGTACTACTCGGACGCCGGTTCGCTGGCGGCCGATCCGCGCCTGGATAACGCCAACGTGTGGTTCTGGCGCGACGGCCTGGTTCAGAACCTCCCGGTGCCGACGCAAATCTTCAACGAAGTAATGTGCATGCGGTGCTGCGAGGAAGCTCTGCACCTCGACCCGGCCATGGAGGACGCGCTCGCGCTGTGGCTGGCCGCCAATTTCCGGCGCGTCGCGCAACTGGGCGAGAGCGGCACCGATACCACCGTGCCCAGTGATTTCCCAAGCCCGCTGTATTTCGCTCAGACGGCCGGCACCAGCGCTTGTCTGAAAGCGCTCAGCCGGGCCCTGGACGACAAAGACCCGGCCGGGGCGCTGGGCGTAATCGAGGCTTTGCGCAACGTGGCCGGTCCGGCCAGTGTGACGGCCGACGCCGCCGGCCGGCTGCCGCTGGCGGAGGCGCTGCTGTTTCCGGATCAGGTGGTTCGCATCAAGGCCGCGTTGACGCTAGGCGCTGCCCGGCCGGTGCAACCGTTCCTGAACTACCAGAACCTGATGCCGGTGTTTGCTGAGGCGTTGCTGCTGCACAACGGCAGCCGGCGAGCGGCGGTGCTGGATCCAGACGTGGAAAGCGCGAATGCCCTTTCGGGCATGCTCCGCGACGCCGGTTATGAGGTCACCAGCGACACCGACTTTCACGCCGGCCTGGCGAAGGTGCGTCAGCACGTGCCGGCGCTCGACGTCATCGTTTTGGCCTCCAACATCGGCACGCCGGGGCTTCACGATGCTTTGAACCATTTGCGCAGCGAATTCCGCTTTTCCCACACGCCGGTCGTTCTGGTTACCAAGCCGGGCGACGCCGACACGGTCCGTGACCTCGTACGGGCGGACCATCGCCTGGCTGAGGTGCGGCCGGGCGCCACTCAGGATGCGTTGCGGTCGGCGATCGATCGCGTCAGCCGGGCCGTCGGCATGATCCAGATCACGCCGGAAGCCGGCACGGCGATCGCGCTGGATGCGGCCGGCGTCCTGGAGACTCTGGCGGTCACAGGGAATCCGTTGTTCGATCCGGCGCAACTTGAGCAGCCGTTGATCAACGCACTGGGCAGCAGTGATGCCGCCTTGCGTTCGACCACGGCGCGTGTGCTGTCGCACGTTTGCAGCACCGCGGCCCAAACGGCGCTGGCGAAGATCGCGCTCGATGCGGGACGCGAGGCGGAGCTGCGAATCGAAATGTTCGATGTGTTGGCGCAGGCGGGCAAGCAGTGCGGCAACTTGCTGGGTCAGCCGCAGGTGCAGGAAATCATCAAGTTGGCGGAGAACGAAGCTGACATGTCGATTCGGACCGCGGCGTCGCAAGCGTTGGGCGCGCTGAACGTACCGGCGGGCAGCGGCAGTCAGATCATCCGCAACTTGTATCGGGAGTAGCAGTCTCCATGCCGCTGATTCTGGGAACTATTGCGTTGCTGGCGTTTCAACCCGCTGCGGCCCCGGTCGGGAAGGGGCCCCAGCCGTCGCCGATGCCGGTCTCCTGGGAGCTGGATTTGCGGTTTCTCGACCCGCAGCGGATCGAGGTGCAGGTCCCCGGGGCGTCGGCGCCGGAAGTGTACTGGTACATGGTTTACACGGTGACGAACCACACCGGGCGGACGCAGCGGTTCTTCCCCACGTTTCAGCTCGTGACTGACGACCTGCACGTGGTGGATACCGATATGGGCATCCACGCCCTGGTATTCGAGGCCATCCGCGAACGGCACCGCCGAACGCATCCCGACCTGGTGCACCCGACCAAGGCCATCGGCGACCTGCTGACTGGGGACGATAACGCCCTGGAGTCGGTGGCCATCTGGCGCGGCGTCGATTCCGACGCCAACCGCATCGCCATTTACGTGGCCGGGCTGTGCGGCGAGGCCCGGGTGGTGCGGAACCCGACGTTCGACCCGGCCCGCCCGGAGGGGCCGGAAAATCCCCGCCAGTTCACCTTACGCAAGACGCTGGAAATCTGTTATAATCTGCGGGGTGATGCGGCCGCCCGGACTCTGGTGGAGCCCGAGCGGACGAGTATTCGTTGGTTAATGCGGTAATCGTGAGGTAACCGAGCCCCGGAGTTGCACTGCGGGGGATGGGTTTTCGTCAGGGACTCGCGGCACGACAGCCGCAACGTGTTTTTGAACGGAATTCGTTATGGCACATAAGAAGGGACAAGGTTCGTCGCGGAACGGGCGTGACAGCAATGCGCAGTATCGCGGCGTGAAGGTTTATGGCGGACAGACGGTGCGGACGGGCGCGATCATCGTGCGTCAGTGCGGCACGCCCTTCAAGGCGGGGCTGAACGTGGGCCGCGGGCGAGACGACACATTGTTCGCCCTGGCCGACGGGCAGGTCGAGTACCGCGGGCGGTTCGTGTCGGTGGTGCCGGTAGCCGCCGGCTAGCCGAACCCTGCGAAAACGGTCTATTAGCGCAGCCCCGGACAACCGGTGCTGCGCTTTTCTTTTGAGCAGAGCCGGGGCGTGCCGCCCCGGAATGATGCCAACCCGCCCCAATTCGCGTTTGTGCGAGCGAAACTGAGGCGTGCCGCCCCGGACTGATGCAGGGCACTCGCATTTCGCGGAGAGCGAAACTGATGCGTGTCGCCCCGGAATGACTTAAGTGCTCGCCCTTTCGGCGGAAAGCCCTTCACTCATTCCCGCCGCCTGGCAGAGCCATGCCCTCATCGATAAACTCGCCCGCCCTCGCCCCGATGGAGCGCGATCCGACGTGGCTGAAGCGGTCGATGTCATCCTGTTCACCGACGGCGCCTGTTCCGGCAACCCCGGCCCGGGCGGCTGGGCCTGCATTTTGCGCCATTGCGCGACCGGCTACGAAAAGCGGCTCTCCGGCGGCGAGCCGCTAACGACCAACAATCGCATGGAACTCATGGCGGTGATCCAAGGTCTCGCCGCCCTCAAGCGTGCGCCGCTGCGCGTGCGAGTAGTAACCGACAGCCAATACGTTTCGCGCGGCATGACCGAGTGGGTACCGCGCTGGCAAGCCGCCGGCTGGCGGCGCAAACGCCCCGGCAAGGCCCGCGCCCTACCCGTAAAGAACCTCGAACTGTGGAAACGGCTGGTCGAGCTCTGCTCGCAGCACAAGGTCGAGTTTCAATTCGTCGCCGGGCACGCCGGCCATCCGGAAAATGAAGAATGCGATCGGCTGGCGGTCGTAGCGGCGAAGGAAGCCGCGAAGCTGCCGCGCCCGACCGCTTTGGACTCCGACGACGAACCAGCGCTGCCGTTTAATTCCGAGTAGTGACTCGACTGTTAGACCCGCAGTGAGGCGCACGCCGCCACTATTACGCATTTCTAATTCCGGGTAAGACCGCCCTGCGAAGCGGAACGTTTAAATCACCGGCTCCGCAAGCTTCGCACCCCTCGCCTTACTCCACGCTCGGCGACATTTCCGCCCGCCTTCTCGCGCGCTTACGCCGCATAGAATCCGCTGCACCCACGCACGCACACCCGACGGGAGCGACACATGACGGACTTAGCCCAGAGACAGTGCGTACCCTGCCGCGGAGGCGTCCCACCCCTGCGCGGCGCCGAGCTCAGGTCCCTGCTCGACCAGCTTGACGGCTGGGAAGCCCCCAAAGAGCACCACCTGCACAAGGACTTCTCGTTCCCTGACTTCATGACCGCGCTCGCGTTCGTCAACCGCGTCGGCGAACTCGCCGAATCCGAAGGGCACCACCCCGACATCTTTCTGTCCTGGGGAAAGGTGGGGATCGATATATGGACGCACAAGATCGACGGGCTGACCGAAAGCGACTTCGTCCTCGCCGCCAAGATCGACAACCTGCCTCGATGAGCACCGCCCACACCGCTCCCGCCTGGCCGGTGCGCCGCCTCGCGCTTTGTTTGGCCGCGCTGCTGACGCTGGCCACGTTCCCCGGCTGCGTGCGCCACCGCACGCACGCTGCTGCGCCCCCACGGCCTGACGCTCCAGAGCGCGCTGTTGCGGTCAGCGGGCCTTCGTCCGGCCAGAGGCTTGCCGGCGCGGACCGGATGCTTGTTGCAGCGAACCGCGCGCCCGGCAGCGTGGACGGGGCGCCCGGCGCGCCGGCGTTGGTCGCGCACAAGGAGCCCGTGCCCCGGGCCGCACTCGCGTCAGACGTCGACCGTGACTTCCCCGCCGGCGCACGCATTTTGACCGGCTTCGATCCGCGCACGCCCGGCGCCGGCTGGCAGCCCGGTGACCGCGTCCTTTACGCGGTTCGCCTGGAAAAAGGCGGGCGCTCGCAGACCTGGTACGCTCTGATCAAGGTCATCCGCGCCAACCTTCAACCCGGCATGCGTCTGACCTTGGACGCAGACGACGACCGCGGCGACCCGGCCAGCGCTCGCCCACGCCTGGTCGGCCACCGCACCCGCACGCTCACCGCTCCGCGCTTGACCGGCCGCGGCGCGCAGTGGGCCCGCGAGCGCGGCCTGCAACTTTCGCCCACCAGCGTCCTGGTGCGCATTGACGTATTCGACGAGCACGCCCGGCCCATCGCCGACGTGCACCAGTTCATCTTCAGCGACTATCTCCAAGCCGGCCTGTTCCAGAGCTGTGACTTGGTCCGGCGCCATCTACTCGGCGACTTGAACCCGAACGAGAGCGATATTCACGAGGTAAGCCTCAGCTTCGTCTCGCTCTTCTCACTGGGAGAACTGCTCTGGGCCACGCCGCACGTCGGCCAGATCTTCAACGAAATCGTGCGCCTGCCGTCCTGGATTTCGATTCTGCTCAATCTCGGCGTGCGCCCGACCTTCACCATCCACTACGAGCAGGCCCTGCGCGAATCCCGCGCCTTGCCCGCGCTGGCCGACGGGCGTAACGCCTACCGCGTGCCCTTCGAAATAACGCTGAATGACGAACTCGCCCTGCGCTGCTACGTCACGGCCGCACCAAACGAGCCGCCCCTGCAACTATGCGGCGGCATCGTCGCGCTAGAGGGCGCCGACGTGCGCGACCCGCAGCACCGCTTCACCGTCCGCCTCCTGGCCGCGCGCCAGAGCCGGCCGGAAATTCAAACCGCCAGCCGCGATTGAAGGTCCCGCCGCGCCGGCCCGAGGTCGATCCGCCGGCGATGAGGCTTCGAACCGTTGCGTGTGCGTCGAATGAACCGTGCGTGTTGGATAGCCCGTCCGCAGTGAGTAGCAGAGCCCGCTCGTGAGTGAGTAGCAGAGCCGGCTCGTGTCGAGCCGGAATATCAGCAGAGTGCCCACATGTGCCACTAGTTAAGCAGCTCCGCAGTTGTTGCTGCGAGGAATCCGTCTCGTGCCATAGCACCGCTGCGCGCGCCGACGGCCTGCCGCACAACGCGCGCCCCCGTTTCGAACCTGGATGCGAATCCGTCCCGGTTCAAACCTTCTGTGTCAAAATAGCTGACTGTCCCGAATGGCATTAACTTAAGTGGCGTCCTTCCGTTCCGCCCGGAGGGCGGGCGAGTGTTGCCAGGGACGCAGTCCCTGGTGGACAATGAATAGCTCCTTGTTTCCGCCCGGAGAACGGACGGAGGCGGCGCATGCCCAGTGCCTTCAAGGGGTGAAACGCGCGGACGGGTCTAGTTGTTGGGCCCGGTTCGACCCACAGGTCAGAAGTGTGGTTCCGCCTAATTATCCTACCGCCCGGAGGGCGGACGAGTGTTGCCAGGGACGAAGTCCCTGGTGGGCAATGAACAACTTCTCTTCCCGCCCGGAGGGCGGACGGAGGTTGCGCTAGTATCTGCTCGGCGCACTATGCGCCAAAAGCTGGGCGCGCCCTCGTACGCATGCGCAGCGCGCCGCGGTAGCGCTCCCGCTCGGCATCCGAACCCGCAAAGTCCAAATCTGCGCAAATCTGTGAAATCTGTGGAGGCAGAGCTGATAGCACCCCAATCAGCGCCCACGCCGCCATTGCCGCGCAACCACGCACAGTCCGAGCACTCTGGCTGAAAGCTGATAGCTGAGAGCTGATAGCTGTCATAGAATCTCTAGCAAGAACCGCGCCCGCGCGCAGAAAGGCCCCGCATGAGCCTGCATGACATCATTTCACCCGCCAGCGCCCCC
>ENA-UOUL01000995-UOUL01000995.1-bioreactor-metagenome-genome-assembly--contig:-NODE-995-length-43955-cov-5.230093_pt1 | contig 43955 bp, 36 predicted proteins | sample MGYA00249838_ERZ747220 | MGnify/ENA primary metagenome ERZ747220 (study PRJEB28778, sample SAMN05720191) | bioreactor metagenome | isolation source: Anaerobic biogas reactor | place: USA:Washington... | reverse complement strand
TTCGTATTATAGAAAAATTGTACCGGGAAATGGAGTTTTGAAAGTTGGGATGTGAATGTGTACGTACGATACCTTACAAATGCCCTCAACGTCAAACTCTGTTTGCAAAAACTCAAATCCTCGGGCTCGCTTTCCGAGGTCGGCAAGTACAAGTGATACAATACACAAAGAAGGCATCCCAGGCGACGATACGGAGGAGAAACATGAGCAGAACGTATGCGGAGATCACTGCGGTCGTCCTCTTTCTATCCGCGTGTATCATATTGCCGGTCTCCTGGTGGCTCTCCGGGGAGACGAACGCCTTCAGGGAGCGCGGAGTACCGACGATGGTCCGCATTATCCGCTTCGAGGAGGTTGCCAGCGGGGAGGATGGAACACGGAGAATAGCCGTCGCCGAGAGAGTAACGGACGGACGGAGGCCTGCCGGGGAGGATCTTCTGGCGTCCCACATTCTGATGGACGAGATAACGGAGGTGGGCTCGCTTCACTTGGGACAGGAGCTGGAAGTGGCCGTCCTGCCCGATGCGGAGTTTTTCATGACGCCTCCGGGCTATACCCACTGGTTCATCACGCGCCGTTCGCTGGACCGGCATACGCGGCAACCCATCTCCGAATGGGGCTGGAACTCCGCGCTTGTTCTAACGGCGCTTTCGCTGCTTCTGGGGGCGTACTCGGCTTCGAAGGAGAGGAAATAATCATGCAGAAACGGTGGATCGGCTACATGACGGCGGAGGACGCGGGGTTCGACGCGACATGGACCTGGCTCGACGACCTGTACGCGCCCTTCGTCCAGCAGGACGGGGAGTATCCGCTCCACGACCTCCTCGGCGTGAAGAGGACATAATTTCGCTTCCCGCAAAGGAGGAAAACACGTGGAGAGCGGCTACTACGAAAAGAAGCTGAACGCGGAGAAGTTGTACCGGGTCTACCAGACGAAGATTCCGCAGGTGCGCGACTACCTTCGGTCGGAGATCGAGTTCGTTCGCGAACATCTGGGCGGGAACGAAACGGCGCTGGAGCTGGGCGCGGGCTATGGAAGAATCATGAAAGAGCTCTCCCCCTCTCTGCGGAGAATCACGGGCATCGACGTCTCGGAGCAGTCCGTCGCGCTCGGGAGAGAGTATCTGGGAGACCTCGCCAACTGCACGATCGAAACGATGGACGCGCACACCCTGGCGTTCGACGAGACGTTCGACGTCGTGCTCTGCCTGCAGAACGGACTGTCGGCAATGAAGGGCGATCCGGAGAACCTGGTCCGCCGGTCGTTGCGCGTGCTCGCGCCCGGAGGGACGGCCTTCTTCAGCAGCTACAGCCCGAAGTTCTGGGAGCACCGTCTGGCGTGGTTTCAGGAGCAGGCGGGAAAGGGCCTGCTCGGGGAGATCGACATGGAGAACACAGGAAACGGCCGGATCGTCTGCAAGGACGGCTTCACCGCGACCACGTTCGACCGCGAAGATATGGAACGCCTGGGGAAAGCCTCGGGACGCCCCTATCGGGTGGAGGAAGTGAAGGACTCGAGCATCTTCCTGATACTGCGCAACGAGGCTCCGCGCTCGTGAAGCGCGCGGCGCCTCATGCGAGCGATAGCGATCATCATGAAATAGGAGGGGGTACGAATGCACCGGACACCGCCGGCCGCAGAGGGATTCATCCAGTTCAATGGGTATAAAATCTGGTACCGCGTCGTCGGGGAGCGGGAAGAGCCGGGAAAACTGCCGCTTCTCTGTCTGCACGGCGGCCCCGGCGCGCCGCACGACTATCTCGAACCGCTGGAGGCGCTGGCCTCAGGCGGACGGAGAGTGTTTTTCTACGATCAGCTGGGGTGCGGCAATTCGGACCGCCCGAGCGACCCGTCGATGTGGACGGTCGGTCTGTTTCTCGAAGAACTCGGCGTCGTCCGGAAAGCCCTCGGACTGGATCGCGTCCATATCCTGGGACAGTCCTGGGGAGGCATGCTCGCGATGGAATACGCCCTCACGCGGCCGTCCGGACTGGCGAGCATGATCGTCGCCGACTCCCCCGCCAGCATGCTTCAGTGGGTTTCCGAGGCGAACCTCTTGAGGGCGGCGCTTCCCCCCGAAACGCAGCGGCGGCTTCTTGAGCACGAAGCCGCCGGTACTACGGACGCTCCCGAATATCAGGAGGCGATGAACGTCTTCTACAAACGCCACCTCTGCCGCCTCGACCCGTGGCCCGAGTGCCTCCTCAGAGCGTTCGAGAAGACGGGCTTCGAAGTCTACACCTCCATGAACGGGCCGAGCGAGTTCCACGTCACCGGCAAACTCAAGGAGTGGGACATCGTGGAGCGCCTTCCGGAGATAGACGCGGCCGCGCTCGTCATCGGCGGCCGCTACGACGAGGCTACCCCCGCCATTACCGAAACGGTGCATCGCGGCATACGCGGCTCCGAATGGGTGATCTTCGAGGAGAGCGCGCACATGCCGCACCTTGAAGAGACGGAGCGCTACCTGCGCGTGGTCGGCGACTTTTTGAACAGGATCGAGGCGCGCCTGTAGTCGCGCAGCATACTCAAGGAGGGAACATCATGCGTGAGGAAATGAGCTGCAAAGAGCAGGACAAGACGCTCGCCGCGGTGTGCGGCCTGTACTGCGAGGCGTGTTCGCTGTACATCGCCACGAAGGAGGACCCGGCGCGGCTGACCGCGTTGGCGAAAATGTTCCAGCTTCCGGAGGAGGAGATGCGCTGTTACGGCTGTCGCTCGGAGAAGCGAGGCCCCTACTGCACAACGTGCCGGATGTTCGTATGCGCCGCCGAACGGGGAATCGACTTCTGCGGCGACTGCGACGAATACCCCTGCGACATGCTCAAAGCCTTCCAGGCCGAACGGCCGCACCGCGCCGAACTCTGGGAGGATCTGGAGCGGATCCGCGACGTCGGGTACGCGCAGTGGATGACGGAAAAACGGGAGCACTACGCTTGTCCGCAGTGCGCAACCCTCAACTCCGCCTACGACCTGAAGTGCCGGAAGTGCGGAGAGGAACCGGGCAGCGCCTTTACCGCCAGGAACAGGGAAGCAATAGAGGAAGCCATGCAGCGATCGCGGAAATGAATTTTCCGGCTGGCAGACCGTGCTTCTCCCGTCGCCCGGACAGGCAGCAGCAGGAGTTTTGATGGAGATGGGCGATGTCCATTACGCGCCCTGCCACAAGGTGAAATGAAAAGGAGGACACAGCCATGGTGAAATACGATCCCCATTATTACCCCTACCCCTCGAGGAGGAACATGATGTACGCCTCCCGGGGGATGGTCTGCGCGTCCCACCCCCTGGCGGCCCAGGCGGGGCTCGACATCCTGAAGAAGGGCGGCAACGCCGTGGACGCCATCGTGGCCACTGCTGCGGCCCTGACGGTGGTGGAGCCCACGGCCAACGGCATCGGCAGCGACGCCTTCGCCATCCTGTGGAAGGACGGAAAACTCAGGGGATTCAACTCCAGCGGACCCATCCCCCGGGCCCTTTCTCTGGACGTGGCCGAGGCGAAGGGATGGACCGACCCCTCGCGGGACGGCCATCTGCCCACCTACGGCTGGACGCCCGCCACGGTTCCCGGTGCCCCTGCCGCATGGGCGGAGCTGACGAAGACGGCGGGGAAGCTCTCCCTGGCCGAAAATCTCGCCCCTGCCGTGTTCCTTGCCCGGAACGGCCACGCCGTCTCGGTCACCACGGCCCACCACTGGGAGCTTGCCTACAGGAAGTACGCCCGGGAGAAGGGGGATGAGTTCAGGGCCTGGTTCGACACCTTCGCACCCTCAGGCCTGGCCCCCCGGGCCGGGGAACTCTGGTCCTCCGATGCCCACGCCCGAACCCTGGAACTGATAGGGGCTACGGACGCCCGGTCCTTCTACGAGGGCGAGATCGCGGACAGAATCGTGGCCGCCGCCCGGAAGACCGGCGGATACTTCTCGGCCGAGGACCTGGGATCCTTCCGCCCCGAGTGGGTGGAGCCCATCAGCGTGAACTACAGGGGATACGACGTCTGGGAAATTCCGCCCAACGGGCAGGGCATCGTGGCCCTTCTCGCCCTCTCCATCCTCAGGGGTTTCCGGTTCTCGTCCCACGACGACCCCCTCACGGTGCACCGGCAGATCGAGGCCATCAAGATGGGGTTCGCCGACGCCCACCGGTACGTGGCGGACACCCGCTACGCCGCCGTTCCCGTGAAGGAGCTTCTTGACGGCGCCTATGCCGACGCCAGGAGGGCCCTGCTGGGCGAGGAGGCGGAGGACCGGAAGGCCGGAAACCCGATGCCCGGAGGAACCGTCTACCTCTGCGCCGCCGACGGCGAGGGGAACATGATCTCCTACATCCAGAGCAACTACATGGGATTCGGCTCGGGCGTGGTCATCCCGGAGACGGGCATCGCCCTGAACAACCGGGGCCACTGCTTCTCCCTGCAGAAGGGACACCCCAACGTTCTCGAGCCGGGAAAGCGCCCTTACAACACCATCATCCCGGCGTTCCTCACGAAGGACGGCGTTCCCGTCGGTCCCTTCGGCGTCATGGGCGGCTTCATGCAGCCCCAGGGCCACGTCCAGGTGGTGATGAACACCGTGGATTTCGAGATGAACCCCCAGCAGGCCCTGGACGCCCCCCGGTGGCAGTGGATGGGCGGCATGAACGTTTCCGTGGAGCCCGGGTTCTCTCCGGCCGTGGCCCAGAGCCTCGCCCGGAGGGGACACGCCATGAAGTTCGAGCTGGAGTCCAACTCCTTCGGCAGGGGAGAGATCATCTGGCGGACACCCGAGGGAACCCTCGGCGGCGCCACCGAGTCCCGGACCGACGGCTGCGCGGCGGTCTGGTAGAAAAAGAAGGGTTTGTCATCCCGAGCGAACGCAATCGGTGTCATCCCGAGTGAACGCGAGGGATCTCGGTCTGAGCAGTTGGAATCAAAAGCGAGATCCCTCGTCGCCTAAAAACGCTCCTCGGGATGACAGGAAGATTTGTCATCCCGAGCGAACGCGAGGGATCTCGGGCTGAGCAGTTGGAATCAAAAGCGAGATCCCTCGTCGCCTGAAGCCGCTCCTCGGGATGACAACGAATGGGATGACAACGAACAGTCCTATTGCCTTCAGGAATCGGTGAGGCTGATCCTCCCGTCCCTTTCGAAGCGGACCCGCCTGTCTTTCCTGCTCATGAGATATTCCGCCAGGGCGTCGATGTCCCTGATGTCCGTTTTTCCCGCCGTTCCTTCCGCAAAAACGAACAGCCTGTCGCCTCCCCCGGCGGTCCAGGAATTCACCGCCACGGTGTATTCCCTGTCGTCTTCCAGGGGGACCCATTCTTCGCCGCTGAGGACGGACACGCTCCGGAGCCGGTTTCCCCACCGTAAGAGCCTGCCGGTCGCATCCACGAGGGAAGGAACGCCCTGGAGGGAATACACCACCCGCAGCCCGGAGAGCTGGAGGAACGCGCCGGTGTGGGGGCGGATGTTCGGGGCGTACTGGTCGTCCGGGCCGCCTTTCAGCGCACCGGCGGACAATTCGAGGATCTGCCGGATCTGGCTTCCCTTCAGGGTGACGATATGGATGGGGTTGTTGTAGGGCAGTATCTCCAGCAGCGTCTTCCAGGACACGTTTCCCGCGGGGAAAATCCTGTCGCCCCGGATGCCTCCGCTGTTGATCATGCCGATGTCCGTCCTGAAGCGCCACCGCAGGGCGTCGGTGATGAAGTTTCCAAGGGGGCTTTCCCCCGATCTCACCGTGAGAGCCCTGCCGTCGGCATAGTTTTCAAAGATCCCCACCGTGGAGATAAGGGCTTCGTTCAGCCTTCCCTCGAAGGTCCGGGCGATGCGCTCCACTTCCTGATGGCTTCCCGCTTCAGGGGTGACCTGGAGGAGATTCCATGACGTTCCCTGCCTGCTGATCCGGCCGTTCCTGACGTCGAGCAGCAGTTTCCCGATGAAGGCCCCGTAGGCGCCCGATTCGGCCAGGAGGGTTTCCCAGCCGTTCGGTCCCCGGACGAAAAGGGGTTCCGGGGTCTCCTCGTGGGAGGAGCCCCCGAGAATGGCGTGGATCCCCTCCACCGACTCCGCGAGACGCCTGTTCTCCTCTCGTGAAAGGCGGCTGAGGACGATGACGACTTCCGCTCCTTTCTCCCGGAGTTCGCTGATCATTCGCAAGGACACTGTCTGTATGTTTTTGTTGAGGTGCACTCCCGGCCCGGGACTTGACTGGGCGAAGAGGTTGGGTGAGGCGATGCCGAAGACGCCCACTTTCGCCTTTCCCGACTCCAGGATCACGCTCCTGGAAATTCGTTCCGCCAATTCCGGGTCGTCAAAATACAGGTTCGACGCCAGGGCGGGCATGGGTGTCCTTCCCAGTCCTTTTTTCAGGTGGTCCGGCCCGTAGTCGAATTCGTGGTTTCCCAGGAGGAAGGCCTGTACGCCGGAGGCTTGCAGGGCGGTGAACTCCGGCTCCCCGGCAAAATGAAGCCACATGATGCCCGAGACGGCGTCCCCTCCCTGGAGTATGAGAGCGGAAGGTTCCGCCGTCCGCTCCCTTGCCAGGAGAGACGCGCCGTTGACCAGCCCGCCGAAGAGGACCGTGGTCTTGTTCGCCTTCAGGGAAACGGGCAGGAGCTGGCTGTGGAGATCCCCCAGAAAGAGGACGGGCACCCGTGCGGTGGATGCCCCCGCCGGAAGAGGAGCGGGAAAAAGAAAAAGAACAGCCGCAAGAAGGAGCGCGAGGGGAAATTTCATTTTTCCGGAACCCGTCACTGTCTTTCTTCGCCTCCCATCATTTTTTTCACGTCCTCCCAGGGAACGGGCTTCGAGAACAGGTACCCCTGCGCTTTCCCGCATCCGGCCCCGATGAGCCATTCAAGCTGCTCCTGAGTTTCCACTCCCTCGGCGATGACCTCCAGCCGGAGTTCCCCGGCCATGTTGATGATCGTCCGGAGAAGGCGCATGTCCTTCTCGGAGTCGAAAAGCCTGGCGACGAAGGATTTATCCAGCTTCACGTAGTCGAAGGGAAGCTGGTTGATGTACTGGAGGGACGAATAGCCGGTGCCGAAATCGTCGAGGGCGATGCTGATTCCGATTTCTTTCAGCCTGTTGAGTTTTCTTGACACCTCCCCGAGGTTTTCGATCAGCAGGCTCTCGGTGACTTCCAGGGTAAAGAGGGTCGGATCGGCCCCGGTTCTGTTCAGGAAGGTCTCCAGGATCTCCTCCGTGTAGGGCATCCGGAAGAAAAGGGGAGATCCGTTGGACGAGAAGAAAGGCGGAGCGGAGGGATTGCGCTTCCGCAGCGCCTCGGAGGCTCCCAGGGCATGCTCCATCATGTGGAGGTCGATCTTTCCCACAAAGCCGGTGTGCTCCGCCATGGGAATGAATTCCGACGGGGGGAGGAGCCCCCGGGAAGGGTGCATCCACCGGGCAAGGGTTTCAAATCCGGTGATGGAGCCGTCGGAGGTTGAGTAGATAGGCTGGTAGAAGGGGATGAACTCTCCCTTCTCCAGTCCGGAGTTCATTTCGGCGCTCAGGCGGAGGATGTTCACCGTCTCGGGAACAGCGTCGTCATTGTCGCCGTACTGGTAGGAGGTGAAGCCCAGGCCGGCCCTCTTTGCCTCCTTCAGGGCCTGGTGGGCGCGGTTGATCACGTCCGAAGGCGATGTGCACCGGGAAATGTCCGGAACGACGCCGATGCTCACGCTGGGGAAGATGGTGTCGCTCCCCACGGGGCAGGGAACCCCCACGGCCTTGTGGATGTTCTCCATGAGGTTTTCGGCCTTCTCCCTGAGCCGCGGAGGGGCGGGCAGAGGAGTCAGGATGGAAAATTCATCGCCGCCCGTTCGGTAGAGCCGCGCATCCTCCCCGATGGTCTCCTCGATCCTCCGGCCGATGAGCAGGAGGATTCTGTCGCCGTTCACGTTCCCCACCTGCTCGTTGACGAGCTTGAACCGGTCGAGGTTGAGTGTGGCGGCGCAGAGAACCTCACCGAAACCGTTCCGCTCCTTCAGGGCCCTGTTCAGGTCCTCGATGAAGGCGGAGCGGTTCGGGAGACCGGTAAGGTCGTCGAAATAGGCCTTCCTGGCGAGGCGCTGTTCAAAGCCCTTTCTCTCGGTGAGGTCCCGCGCGAGGAGGAGAACGAGGGTACGTTTTCCGTACCGGATCTCCTGCCTCCTGATCTCTACCGGAAGGCATGTGCCGTCCTTTCGTTCGAAGGTCGCCTCGAACATGTCGGCGCTGCTGAATATAACACCGGTCCTGGAATCCTCCCCCGTTGCTTTCATGTTCTCCGCAGGCTTCAGGATCGAAGAGACGTCCTTGCCTGAGAGTTCCCCCGGCTTCCCGAGAGCAAGGACGCGGTGGGCCTCCCTGTTGGCCGTGAGAATCCAGCCGTCCGGATCGCAGATGAACAGGGGGTCGGGGATCTCGGCCACGAGGTTTTCAAGGGTATCGAGGAGGGTGTTGAAGGAGGACGACAGGACGGTGATTTCGTCGTCTCCCGAGACGGGCACCCGGATGCCGATGCCCCCGCCGCTGACGATCCTGTCGGAAACGGAGCGAAGGCTGTCCAGCCGGGTCAGCACGAGGGAATCCATCAGGACCATGACCACCACGAGGATGCCGCCCCCGCTCAGGAAAATCCAGAGGTAGGAGTGAAAAATCGCCCGCCGTCCCTCGGTGTAGATTTCCCTCGGTTCGGTGAGCCGTATTTCCAGGGGAGGCGCCTGGTCCAGGAATTTCTGCCAGCGCTGCCGCACCGTCGCCATGCCTGAAGAATCGGTCGTTATCTCGACACTTCCCTCTGCGGGGGCGGCCCCGGGAGCCGGAACGACTGAAAAACGGGTTCCCAGGCTCGCCGCGATCTCGGGTATTTTTTTCTTCAGGGCCGACCCGGTGAGAAGAAAGCCCCTGGAAGGGCCCATGTGGTTTGTGAGGAGGATGGGGCTGACTCCCGCCAGGTACAGATCATCCCCGAGCAAGAGGATGTCCCTGAGGTAGCCGTCCGAAGCGGCTTTCAGAAGATCCGGCGCCAGGGCCTTCAAACCGGCGATGGTTTCCGGGGAAAGCTTTTTCTCTCCCCCCGTCTCGGTGACGGAGTAGGCCACGACCGGCGAGAGGTCCGTATCGACCACGGCGAGGATGTCGAGACCGAGAGCCCGGAGGCTCATGGGGTCGAGCATTTCCTGGAAGCGGGAGGGTTCCTTTCTCTCCATGAACAAGTACATGCTGTCCCAGGCCCCCCAGTCGAAGGCATATCTGCCGACGATGTGGAGCTCTTCGGCCAGCCTGCTGCGCACGCGGGCCATATCCTGCTCGAAAAACCGCCGCTCCACGCCTTCAAAAGCCTTCATGGCCAGAAAGTTGGAGGTGAGGCTCATCAGCAGGATCAGGAACAGAATGGTGACCAGGATGTACAGAAACACCTTTTTCCGCAAGGACATGGCGGCCTCTCAAAAGTAAATTTATCGCCAATTTAAAAGTAGTATACCTTGAAAAAGAGTGAGGGAAAGACTTTCGTCCATTTTGTTCACTGGAAAAAAGAGGAAAATGCAAAAAACCCTTTCCGGATCACCTGGGGTGTATCAGAAAAGGAGAACGGACAGGCCGAAGGAAGCGAGAAGAATGCCGGATCCCCTGCGGATCCACAGCAGGGCTGCCGGAGAGATCATGGTCCCCAGACGGTCCGCGGTTCCGCAGAGGATGAGCCACCATGCGGCCGAGCCGGAAAACACCCCGGCCACGAGCGTCCAGGGGGACAGTATGGGCCCGAGGCCCGTGAAGATGGCAGAGAAGCTCAGGATGGTCATGGGGTTTGTGAGGGTGAGGAAAAGAGTGGAAAAATAGTCTGTCGTCCCCGGAGCAGTCCGGGCAGGCTGTCCTTCCGCGGGGGGAGCGGAGCGGTCGAGGAGAGCCCGAAGGCCGAGATAGAGCAGGAAGAGCCCCCCTACGGTCCGGAGAGGCCCGTTCCATTCCAGGAGAAAGGACGACAGGGCGGCCAGCCCGAGAGCCGCTGCCAGACCGTAAAGACCGTCTGCGGTCGCCGCGCCCAGACCCGAGAGAAAGCCGGAGCGGAATCCTCCATCGAGGGTGCGCCGGATGCACAGGATGCCGATGGGCCCCACGGGAGCCGCGATGGAAAAGCCCAGTATCGCTCCCCGGAAGAACAGCAGGACTTCGCCGGGAACAGTCATGGCCTGTCGGGAAGGGGAGCGTCGGGGCGGTCCCTGGGAGTGGACAGGACCACGGATGTCCTGGTGGCCGCCACTCCGGGACATCCCTTCAGCCTTTCGGAGATCAGCTCCTCCAGGTGGGTGGTGCCTGAGCAGGCGACCTTCAGCAGATAATCGGAGTTTCCCGTTACATGGTGGCATTCCCGGATTTCAGGAAGGGATGCCGCCAGGTCCAGGAACGCCTCCCTGAAGGACGGATGCCCGAGGGTGACCTCCACGAAGGCCGTCAGCCCGAATCCGGCGGCGGCGAGGTCGATCCGGGGGGCGTACCCCAGGATGACCCCGTTCCGTTCCAGCCTGCGGAGCCTGTCCGCCACGCCGGGGGCCGACAGGCCGCAGTCCTTCCCCATTTCCGCCAGGGTCGCCCGGCCGCTGTTCCAGAGAACGTTCAGCAGCCGGAGATCCGTTTCGTCGAGAATGTTATTTTTATAAGCCATAATTGGCCATTTTACTTAAAATAATAAAGAAGTCAACGGAAAGAATCTTGTTTTATTAGGCACCCCTCCTTCTTTCGGCCGCCTGCGGCGATGGCGAGCATGTCCGACAGAAGGGCCTGCCCGGTCTCCTCCCTTCCCGCTCCCGGGCCGATGATGGTCACGTCGCCGAGGGTGTCGGTGGTGAAGGTGATGGCGTTCGTGGCCCCCGAAACGCCGGCCAGCGGGTGGGACAGGGGAACCTCCTCCGGCGCCACCGATGCACGGACCTCTCCGTCCTGGCGTGAGGCCTTCGCCACCAGCTTGATCCGGTATCCCCGGGCCAGGGCGTCCTCCACGTCCTTCTTCGTGATCCCCGCGATCCCCCGGCGGTCCACCGATGAAAGGGAAAGGGGGGAGCCGAGCACCACCCCGGCAAGAATCTGGGCCTTCACCGCCGCGTCCCAGCCGTCCACGTCCCCGGACGGATCCGCCTCCGCATACCCCCGATCCATGGCTTCCCGGAGGGCCTCGCCGTACTCGAGCCCGTCCTCCATGCGGGTGAGGATGTAGTTGGTGGTACCGTTCACTATGCCCTTGGCCTCCAGGACATCGCAGCCCGCCAGGGATTCAAGGGCCAGGTTGAGGGAGGGGGTCCCGCTCATCACCGAACCCTCGAACCGGTAGCTGCAGCCCCGTGCTTCCGCCAGTTTTTTCAGCTCCGGGAAGGCCAGGGAGACGGGACCCTTGTCGGATGTGACCACGTGCCGTTCCGCTTCGAGAGCGGCCCGGGTGAGCGACAGGCCCGGCTCGCCGTCCTTCAGGTTGGTGGGGGTCACGTCGATCACCATGTCCACTCCGGGAAGCAGCGCCGCCTCCACCGGAGAAACGGAGTCCGAGCCCAGGGGCTCCCCCCGGCCGACCCTGAGCAGAAGATCCGCCAGGCCGATCCCTTCGGGGCGGACCAGGGCGCCCTTCGTCTTTCCCACTACGGCCAGCGTTCGGCATGAAAAGCCCCACCTGGAAGCGAGCTCCTGTTCCTTTTTCACCAGCAGCCGGGCCAGCCCCTGACCCACGTTGCCGAACCCCACGAAGCACAGCCCCCATTCTTTTTCTACGCGCATTGAAATTCCCCTTTCTTTTCGATGAATTCTTCGTGCAGGGCGCGGAGTGCGGGCTGCGCGTCCTTTTCATCCACAAAACAGCTTACGGAGAGCCCCGAAGAGGTCAGAAGGTGCGCCGGAGCGCCGAGTCGGCCGAGGACCTTCAGCATGGCCCTGCCGATCTCGGGGTGGTTTCCCGCCCCGGGCCCCACCACGGAGACCCTCGCCGCACCGGGGTTCACCGATGGAGATTTCCCCGACATCCTGCGGCATATCTCCGCCGCTTCCTCCAGCCGCTCCCGGCGGATGTAAAACAAGGGACACCCCCGTTCCGCGGCGGCCAGAATATGGATGCCCCGCAGGAAAAACTCCTCCGCCACGTCACAGCCTCCGTTCCCGCATCCCTCCGCTGAAAGAAGGGCGATATTTTCGTCCGACACCACAGCACACGCCCGAAACGCCTCATCCACCGTTCTTCCCATGATCCACGTTCCCTCCCCTTCGCCGGAGCCCACCCACAGGGGCAGCTCCAGCCGTTCCGCCATCTCGATGCTCCGGGACTGCATCACCTTCGCCCCGAGGAAAGTCATTTCGAGGCATTCCTCCCAGGAGATCCGCCCGATCCTCAACGCCCCGGGGACCTTCCGGGGATCCGCCGAGAATACCCCGTCCACGTCGGTGAAAATGCGGCATGAATCCGCTCCCAGGGCTCCCGCCAGGGCGATGGCCGAAAGGTCAGACCCGCCCCGCCCCAGGGTGATGGTGTCACCCGAGGCTGTAGCCGCCTGGAAGCCCGTCACCACGGCAACCCGCCCGGAGGCGCAGGCTTCTTCAACCCGGACCGGGTTGACGGACAGGATGCGCCCTTCCCCCCAGGGACCCCCGGCGAGAAATCCCGCCTGGGCGCCGGTGAAGGAAACCGCAGGGCACCCCTGCCTCCCGAGCTCCATGGCCATAAGGGCCGCCGACTGCTGCTCCCCCGTGGCAAGTAGCTGGTCCAGCTCTCTCCTGTCCGGCGTCCCGCCCGACGTTTCCCCCGAGAGGGCGATCAGGCTGTTGGTGGTGCTTCCCATGGCCGACACCACCACGGCCACCCTGAGGCCCGAGCGGACAAAACCGGCGATCCGCCCGGCCCCGGCCCTGATCCTTTCAGGGTTCGCCACCGACGTTCCCCCGAACTTGAGCACAACGCCTTCTCCTTTGTTCCACACGGGCTTTTCCCCCTCTTCACAGAATACAAAAAAGCCGGGGGCCTTCTGTACGAAGACCCCCGGCTGAAGCTGTCGGTGCGCGACGGATCAGGCGCCGACCTCTCCAGGAGGGTCGCCGCTAGTCATCGTCATGGCACAGGCTGCGGGATTATGGGGAACTGCTGGTTTCATGCTCACGGCGGCGTCTCCTTTCCGGTCAGGCTGAAATTGACAAGGATGATACGCCCCGAAAGGCCGCCTGTCAACGGAAAACTTCACATTTTTAACAAAGCAGAGAGAAAATCAGGTGCATTATCCGCGGAGGCCGGTGAAAACCAGATTTCAGCCAGGGATACGGGCAAAAAAAGAAGGGGCGGACTCTGCCGCCCCCCGGGAAAGAAATGGATGTGATCAGAGCCTGTGGGCGCCCGCCGCCACGAAGGACAGCCCGGCCTTGGTCAGGGCTGCCGCCGTGTCGTTCACCGCCTTGTGCTTCATCAGGTAGTTTTTCGTGAGGGCGTCCATGTCGCCGGACGATTCGATCTCCTTCTTCTCCCTGAAATAGTCGAGGATATCCGACGGATGGGCGAGAGCCTGCTCATCCTCAGGGTTGCCTCCCTCGTGTTTCGCCGAGATGTTGGGCACCGTCTTCACCAGTTCCAGGAGGCCGTCGCGCCTGTTGTAAGGCTGGCGGACGATGCTCTTCCACGTCTCGGTGATGTGGTGCTCGATCCGGACCTGGTCATCCAGGCCGAGGGATCTGCGGATCTCGGCAGCCTTCGCCAGGTGGGCGTCGTCGATGGAGTTGGACAGGTTGAATCCCGCCAGGGGGGTGCTCCCGTCTTCCCGGGCGAACAGCCTGGCCGCCAGAAGGGTCCAGAGCACGGCGTAGGGATTGTCGTTCCCCATGAAGACGGAGATCTTGAACCGGATGTCCACGCCCAGGCGGTACAGCAGATAGCCCAGGAACACTGTTCCGGAGTTGATGTTCAGGATCTCGTCCACACCGTAGTTCACGTAGTAGTACAGGGCTTCCTCCACCCACCGCAGGGGATGGCTGTTGGGCTGGCCGATGCCGCCGAAGTAGCCCGTGATGGTCTCCGGCCCGCCGAGGTGGATGTTCGACCCGTCCACGCCCTTGGTATCAAGGGTTTCCACGCATGAAGCCCCGAGGATCTTCGCGGCGGCATGCACGGCGGGAAGGTCGCCCCCGTCGGCTTCCTGCTCCTTCATCTTCCGCACCCGGATGAACCGCCCGGGGACCACCTCGCCCTTTTCCACGCTCTGGCGCACCTCGGCGAGAAGCCATGGGAAATACTGCATGGCGCTGATCTCCAGGGTCGCAGCCCGGGAATGGTCATAGTCCCACGAAGGCCTGCCGGGATTGACCCGTGAGCGGTAGTCCGACAGGGAGACCAGCTTCCCCTCGTCGCGGATCTCCGCGAGCCATTCAAGGTCCTTCACGTAGGGAGAATTGATCCGTTCCAGTTTTTTGACGAGATTTTCCACCTTTCCCGCTTCCCGGGCCCGTTCGTTGATCTCGCTCACCGAGCCGAACTTCGCCACGATCCGCTTGAGGTCCGAAATCGCCCCGTTTGCGGGATCGGAAAGGAAAGAATTGAGGTGCGCTACCGTTTCTCCGCTGATCTGGAATCCGCTGTTCTGCATTGCAAAAAACCTCCTCGTAGTGTGTTTTTGCCATAAAAAAAGCCGGGGACCTTCGAAATTTCGAAGACCCCCGGCTGAAGCTCAAAGGCACGCAAAATCAGGCGCCCACGGCTCCAGGAGGGTCGCTGCGCATCATCATGACAAAAAGGGCGTCGAACAGTGCAATGTTGGAGTGCGATGTCACGGGCGGATCCTCCCTGTACGGCGTAATAGTGTATATAAGGCATGGTAACTGAGCTCTCCGGTTCTGTCAACCTGAAATCCGAGAATGGCAGTAGACATTCGGAGCCAAAGGTTGACGGAATGTTCGAATCCTTGGTGTTATACTTGATGGAATTTGATGGCATTTGCGGCTCAAGGGAAGTCGCCGCCGCAATTCTTCCGGAATCGGGGTGAAAGGATGTTCGATGCGAGGAAATACCAGGAACAGGTCATTTTTGAGGCCGTGAAGGCCGCAGGAGGCGAGGAGGCGGCGGAGAAGGTCGTTTTCGGAGACAGCGGGAAAGCTGTGTCCGAGGACAACGCCGCCTGGGTGAAGGGAACCATGGCCCGCCTGGAGAGGGAGTTCGACCGGGAGACAGTGAAGCGGATCCGGAGAAGCTGCCAGTGCGGGTATGGCATGGACGAGCGGATCGAGTTTGCGAAGAGCCTTGTGGCCTGCTCATCCAGCATGGAGGAATTTGCCGGGCATGTGCGGGCCAGGGAGGCCGGCCTGTCCTGCGTGGACGGGGAGCTGTACCTTCAGTTTCCTTTCTGCCCCTGCCCCATGCTTGCCGATGTGGACAGGCTGGAGACGGACACCTGGTGCCAGTGCACCACGGGGTACAGCAAGGTCCTTTTCGAATGCGCCTTCGGCTGCGAGGTGGACGTGGAGCTTCTGAAGAGCGTCAAGATGGGCGATGAAATATGCCTGATGAAGATCTCTCCCCGGGGTGAGGTCTGGAAATCCTGAGAGCCTTCACACTTTGGCAGCCGGGAGGAGCCCGGAAGGTTTTTCAGGGGGCGGGCCTGATGTAAGGATGCCCGGCACGCTGTGCCGGGAAGACCGGTAGGAGAAGAACATTCGGTCTTGACAAAATAAAATTTACGTTCATAATATATTTATTGAATCAATCAATTATGATAAGAGGAAAAGTTGTCCCCCGGAACCTTCCAAACAAGAATGGAAAAAGCTGCAAATTCCTGTTCCAAATACAGTTCTGCCCCCGCGCCTTGCAACCGGTACGGAACAGGGAATCTTCATTTAAGAGGAGATGATGCCGCTCCCGCTGCAGACAACAGGGCTCCCCTGCCGAAAGGGGATGCGGAACGAAGGCGCCTCCCCCGGGGAGGATGAAAAGGGGCAGCGCCCCTTGAAGAAAGCTGAAGAAGGAGTGTGGATCGTCATGAAGAAAGTGCTTCTCGCTCTTTTCGCTCTTGTCCTGGTCTTCTCCTCCGCCGCACTTGCAGCAGATCTCGTGGGCGTGGCCATGCCCACCCAGTCCCTCCAGCGCTGGAACGAAGACGGCGCGAACATGAAGAAGATCCTCGAGGAAAAGGGATACAAGGTGGATCTTCAGTATGCCGAGAACAACGTGAGCACCCAGATTTCCCAGCTTGAAAACATGATCACCAAGGGATGCAAGGTCCTCATCATCGCCTCCATCGACGGGACCGTCCTCTCCGACGTCCTGGCCAGCGCCGCGGCGGCCAAGATCCCCGTCATCGCCTACGACCGTCTGATCCGCCAGACTCCCAACGTGGACTACTACGCCACCTTCGACAACTTCAAGGTTGGCGTCATCCAGGGAAAATTCATCGAGGAAAAGCTCGGTCTGAAGGAGGGCAAGGGGCCCTTCAACATCGAGTTCTTCGGCGGTTCCCCCGACGACAACAACGCCTATTTCTTCAACGGCGGTGCCATGAGCGTGCTGCAGCCCTACCTCGACAGCGGCAAGCTGGTGTGCCAGTCCGGCCAGACGAAGATGGAGCAGATCGCCATTCTGGGATGGAAGTCCGAGGATGCCCAGGCCCGGATGGATAACCTGATCTCCAAGTCCTACACCGACAAGAAGCTCCACGTAGTGCTTTCCCCCAACGACTCCCTCGCTTACGGTGTCGCCGCTTCCCTCGACAACAACGGCTACATTCCCGGCAAGGACTGGCCTATCATCACCGGCCAGGACTGCGACAGGGCCAACGTGAAGAACATGATCGCCGGCAAGCAGTCCATGTCGGTCTTCAAGGACACCCGTGCCCTCGCCGCCAAGGTGGCGGAGATGGTGGGCGACATCATGCAGGGAAAGGCCCCCGAAGTGAACGACACCAAGACCTACGACAACGGCGTGAAAGTTGTTCCCTCCTACCTGCTTGAGCCGGTCTTCGCCGACGTGAACAACTACAAGGCCCTGCTTCTCGATTCCGGGTACTACAAGGAAGAAGAACTGAAGTAGCGCTTCCTTTCTGCCGGGGGGCGGAGCGCTCCGCCCCCTGAAAACACCGGAGACGGGGGCTGACCTTATGGCGAAAGAACTCCTGCTGATGCGGAACATCACCAAGACCTTCCCCGGCGTGCGCGCCCTGAAGGATGTCTGTCTCGACGTGGAGGAGGGCGAGATCCACGCCATCGTCGGCGAGAACGGCGCCGGCAAATCGACACTGATGAATATTCTCTCCGGGGTGTACCCTTCCGGAGAATACGAAGGGGAGATTCTCTTCGACGGCGAACCCTGCGTCTTCCGGTCCATCCGGGACAGCGAGGACAAGGGGATCGTCATCATCCACCAGGAACTCGCCCTGGTGCCCTACCTTTCCATTGCGGAAAACGTCTTTCTCGGCAACGAGCGGGCCCGACGTGGCGTGGTGGACTGGGACGAGACCTACACACGCACCGCCGGGCTTCTTGAAAAGGTTCACCTGAACGAAAAGCCGTCGGTCCTGACGAAGGACCTCGGGGTGGGCAAGCAGCAGCTCGTGGAAATAGCCAAGGCACTCTCCAAGCACGTCCGGCTGCTCATCCTGGACGAACCCACGGCCGCCCTGAACGACGAGGACAGCGGGCGCCTTCTCACGCTGCTGCTGGACCTCAAGGCCGAGGGTATCACCTCCATCATCATATCCCACAAGCTGAACGAAGTTGAAAAGATCGCCGACCGGATTACCGTGCTCCGGGACGGCGCCGTCATAGAGACCCTGGACAACGGGGAGCGGACCATCCGGGAGGACCGGATCATCAAGGGAATGGTGGGCCGGGAGATCGTGGACCGGTTCCCCAAAAGGGACACCCGCCCGTCTGACGAGATTGCCCTGGCAGTGGAGAACTGGACCGTCCGGGACCCCCTCCGTCCCGACTGCCTGAAAATTAAGGGCGTGAGCTTCACCGTGCGGCGGGGCGAGGTGGTGGGCCTCGTGGGCCTCATGGGCGCGGGGCGGACGGAATTGGCCATGAGCATCTTCGGCCGGTCCTACGGCATGGACATCTCGGGACGGATCCTCCTTGGAGGAGAGCCTGCGGAGCTTCCTTCTCCGAAGGAGGCCATCGGCCGGGGCCTGGCCTATCTCACCGAGGACCGGAAGTCCTCGGGGCTGATCCTGATCGACGACATCTGCCGCAACATCTCCCTGGCGAGCCTGTCCCGCCTCTGCGGGCGGAAGGGCGTCATCGACTGCAACCGGGAGGTGACGGCGGCGGAGGGGCTCCGGAAGCGGCTCGGGATCAAGACGCCCAGCATCTTCCAGAAGACGGGGAACCTGTCCGGGGGAAACCAGCAGAAGACGGTACTCGCCCGGTGGATCCTGGCCGACCCCGACGTGCTGCTTCTCGACGAGCCCACCCGGGGCATCGACGTGGGGGCGAAGTACGAGATTTACTGCATCATCAACGAGCTGGCAGCGGCAGGCAAGGCCGTAGTCCTCATCTCCTCCGAGATGCCCGAGGTGCTGGGGATGAGTGACCGGATTTACGTGATGAACGAGGGGCGGATCGTGGGCGAGCTGTCCCGGGAGGAGGCCTCCCAGGAGGCCATCATGAAGTGCATCATGCAGAGCAATCGGGAGGTGGCCTGATGGAGAAGATGAAAGAGATGTTCATGGCGAACATCCGCCAGTACGCCATGATGGTGGCGCTCATCTTCATCGTTATTCTTTTCCAGTACCTGACCGGGGGCGTGCTGCTCCGGCCCCTGAACATCACCAACATCATCCAGCAGAACAGCTATATTCTCATCCTCGCCATCGGCATGCTCCTGTGCATCCTCACGGGGAACATCGACCTCTCGGTGGGCTCCGTGGCGGCCTTTATCGGCGCCGTGGCCGCCACCATGATGGTCACCTGGAAATGGCCTGTGTTGCCCTCGGTTCTCATTTCCCTGCTCCTGGGCGTGCTTATCGGGTGCTGGCAGGGGTACTGGATCGCCTACTTCCGCATCCCGGCCTTCATCGTCACCCTGGCCGGAATGCTCTGCTTCCGGGGGCTGACGCTGGTCATGCTGAGGGGACAGACCATCGCCCCCATGCCCCAGTCGTTCCAGAAGTCCATTTCCACCTTCATCCCCGACGTGCTCGGGGGCGCGGACCTGAACTACACGGCTCTCGCGGTGGTGGCAGCGGCCATTCTCGCCTTCGCCTTCGCCGACCTGAGGAGCAGGCGGAAAAAACTGGCCTGCGGCTTCGACGTGATTTCCTTTCCCCTGTGGGCGCTGAAGATCCTCACCATGGGAGCGGTTCTCATGGCGTTTTCCTGGCAGCTCGCCCGTCACCGGGGTCTTCCGGTGGTGCTGGTGCTCCTTGGCTCCCTGGTGCTGATCTATTCCTTCATCACGGGAAAAACGGTCTTCGGACGGCACGTCTACGCTTTCGGAGGAAACGAGAAGGCGGCAAAGCTCTCAGGCATCGACACGAACAGGGTGTTTTTCCTTGTCTATGCCAACATGGGACTCCTGGCGGCGGTGGCGGGGCTGGTCTTCATGGGCAGGCTGAACGCGGCGTCCCCCATGGCGGGCACCAACTTCGAGCTTGACGCCATCGGCGCGTGCTACATCGGCGGCGCCTCGGCGTCGGGGGGCATCGGGACCGTGGCCGGGGCCATCATCGGCGGGCTCATCATGGGCATCCTGAACAACGGCATGTCCATCGTGGGCGTCTCCATCGACTGGCAGCAGGTGGTCAAGGGGCTGGTGCTTCTCGGGGCGGTGGCCTTCGATGTCTATACGAAGCGACGTACTGCACGGTAGCGCGGCCTGCGTGGCTTCCGGCTTTTTTGGAACCACGGAGGGTGGAGAGCGGGTGTTCCTCCACACACTGGCGAACGGCGGCGTTACGGTGCGGTGCCTCGATTTCGGCGGGGCGGTCCATTCCATCGAAGTCCCGGACAGGTCCGGCCGGGCCGATAATGTCGTCCTGGGATTTGACGGTCTGAAGGAATACGAGCGTGACCGCTCCTGGTGCGGTGTCCTCTGCGGCCCCGTGGCGGGGCGCATCGCCGGGGCTTCCGTCCATCTGGGCGAAAGGGAGCTTTCCCTGGAGGCCAACGAGGGAACCACCTGTCTCCACAGCGGTTCCGCGGGCTTTTCCAAAAGCGTCTGGAAGGGTATGACCTTCTGCGACGGCCTTATCGCGGGCATTCGCTTCTCCCTGACCACCCTCCCCGGGGAGTGGGGGTTTCCCGGGGTGCTTTCGGCGAAGGCGGTCTACACCCTGGACGGCGGAGGAGGGCTCTCGCTGGAGTGGGAGGCGTGGTCGTCGGAGGACACGATTTTCGCCCCTACCTTCCATGGCTATTTCAACCTCGGCGGTCAGGATTCCGTTTCGGTGGAGGATCACCGTCTGCTTCTCCGGGCCGGGCGGTACATGCCCCTGGACGGGCAGTCCCTTCCCCGGCTCCCCGAGCCGGTGGGAGGAACGCCCTTCGATTTCCGCTCCTCCAGGCCGCCCCTTCCCGTCGACCTCTTCGACCATCCCTTCCTTCCCGACGAAGGGCGGGGGATTGATATTCCCTGCGCCGTCCTCGACCACCCGGCGAGCGGGCGGCGGATGGAGCTTTTCACCGACCAGCCCGCCGTGGTGTTCTACGGGGGGAGATCCCTTTCCCCGGACCAGGTCTTTTCAGGGGGCCGGGAGGGCAGGCCCGGACTGGCGGTCGCCCTGGAACCCCAGTGGTACCCCAACGCCGCCGCCCTGCGGAGCCTCCCTCTCCCTGTCCTGAAGCAGGGGGAGCGGTACACGGCCAAGTCGGAGTGGCGTTTTTCCCTTCTTCCCGAATAGCCTTTCCTACACCTTCACCCTGTACAGGAAATCTTTCAGGGCCGCTCCTGCCGGAACCATGGGGAGGATAAGCTCCTCCCTGGGAATGCGGCAGTCCGCCAGGGCCGGTCCCGGGGCGGCGAGCATGTCCGGAAGCAGGCCTTCCAGTTCGTCCATGGACGTACAGGTGTGTCCCGGCACGCCCAGGGCCTCCGCCAGGGCGGCGAACCGGCAGGGGGAGAGGGGCGTGGTGCCGGAGTACCGTTCGTTCCAGAAGAGTTCCTGCCACTGGCGGACCATGCCGAGGGCGCTGTTGTTCAGGACGAAGATTTTCACCGGGATGCCGTACCTGGCGCAGGTTTCGAGCTCCTGGCAGTTCATCAGGAAGCCGCCGTCTCCTGCGAAGCAGAGCACGGGGGTGCGGTTTCTGGCCAGGGAGGCGCCCATGGCCGCCGGGAGGGCGTACCCCATGGTGCCGAGGCCCCCGGACGTGAGGAAGGTTCCGGGCTCGTTCGTTTTATAGAACAGGGCGGTCCACATCTGGTTCTGCCCCACGTCGGCCACCACGGGCCACCGCCCCTTCGCCGCTGCCCGCACGGCCTCCAGGACCGAGGACGGAACGAAGTCCGCTGAGCCCGGGTCGGAGAGGGGGTACTCCTCCTTCCACCGTTCCACCGTGGCCGTCCACTCGTCCCGTACGCATTTCCCCAGCTTTTCCGCGACCGTGCCGAGGATGGCCTTTGCGTCGCCGAGGAGGTGCACCCGGCATGGGACGATCTTGTCGAACTCCGCCTCGTCGATGTCGCCGTGGATGACGGCGGCGTCTTTGGCGAAGCAGTCGAGCCTGCCGGTGGTGCGATCGCTGAACCGGGTGCCCACGGCGAAGAGGACGTCCGCCTCCGAAAGGGCGAGGTTGGCCCAGGGTGTGCCGTGCATGCCCGCCATGCCCAGGGAGAGGGGATGGTCCTCGGGGAAGGCCCCCTTCCCCATGAGGGTGGTGGCCACGGGAATAGCGCATTTCTCCGCCAGGCGGAGGAGGAAGTCGGAAGCACCGGAGGAGAGGATGCCGCCCCCCGCGAGGATCACCGGCCGCTCTGCGTTTCCGAGGAGGTCGGCGGCCTCGTCGGCCCGGGACAGGTCGGTCCGCGTCTTCAGGCGGCCGTCGCCGAAAAGAGGGTGCTCAGGGTAGACGAACTCGCCCTCGGCCTTCTGGATGTCCACGGGCAGATCCACGAGCACGGGCCCGGGGCGGCCCGAGACGGCGATCTCGAAGGCGCCCTTCAGTGCTGCCGGGAGCTCATCCACGGAGCGGACGAGGAAGCTGTGCTTCACCGCCGGCAGGCTGCTCCCGAAGGTGTCCGATTCCTGGAAGGCGTCGGTGCCGATGAGGTGGGTGGCCACCTGTCCGGAGATTGCCACGAGGGGAACGGAGTCCATGAAGGCGGTCGCCAGTCCGGTGAGGATGTTGGTGAACCCCGGGCCGGAGGTGCAGATGCACACCCCCGGTGTTCCCGAAGCGCGGGCGTACCCGTCCGCGGCGTGGGCCGCCGCCTGTTCGTGCCGCATGAGGATGTGGGCGAAGGGGGCATCGTAGAGGGCGTCGTAGAGGGGGATGACCGACCCTCCCGGTATACCGTAGACGCACTTCACTCCCTCGATTGCAAGGGCTTCCACCACCATCCTGGCTCCCGTCATTTTCATGGCATTCTCTCCTCTCTCCGTTTCCCTTACAGCGTCAGGCGTCGGGGGCCGACTTGGCGTCCATCCAGGGCATCATGGCCCGGAGTTCTTTGCCCACCGCCTCGATGGGGTGGCTCTTCTCCTGCTGCATCCACTTTTTCATCCGGGGGCGGCCGCACTGGTTCTCGAGCATCCAGTCCTTGGCGAAGGAGCCGTCCTTCACGTCCGCAAGGAGAGCCTTCATGGTCTCCCTGACTCTGCCGTCAATGACCTTTTTGCCGGCGGTGAGGTCCCCGTACTTGGCGGTGTCGCTGACGGAGTAGCGCATCCAGCCCATGCCGCCCTCGTACATGAGGTCCACGATGAGCTTCATTTCGTTGAGGCATTCAAAATAGGCGATTTCGGGCTGGTATCCCGCATCCACGAGGGTGTCGAACCCCGCCTTGATGAGCTCGGTGATGCCGCCGCAGAGCACGGCCTGTTCGCCGAAGAGGTCGGTCTCCGTCTCCTCGGCGAAGGTGGTGCAGAGAACGCCGGCCCTGCCGCCGCCGAGGGCGCAGGCGTAGGCCAGTCCCAGTTCCCGGGCGTGTCCCGAGGCGTCCTGTTCCACGGCGAGGAGGCAGGGAACGCCCCGGCCCTCGGTGTACATGCGCCGGACGAGATGGCCGGGTCCCTTGGGGGCCACCATGAAGACGTCGTTGTCCTTCGGGGCTTCCACCTGGCTGAAATGGACGGAGAAGCCGTGAGCGAAGGCCAGAGCCGCGCCCTTCTTCAGGTTCGGGGCCACCGACTCACGATAGACGGTGCCCTGGACATGGTCGGGCATGAGGAACATGACCACGTCGGCGTTCTGTACCGCGTCGCCGACGGAATGGACCGCAAAGCCGTCTCTCTCGGCAGTAGCCCGGGATCTGCTGCCCTCGTGAAGCCCCACCACCACGGAGACCCCGCTGTCGCGCAGGTTCTGGGCATGGGCGTGCCCCTGGCTTCCGTACCCGAGCACGGCCACCGTTTTTCCCTCGAGAACCTTCATGTTCGCATCCCTGTCGTACAGTACTGTTGCCATCTTTTCCAGCTCCTTCGCGTAATGAGATTGTGTGCTGCCGTCAGTTTGTTCCAAGAGCCAGGGGGCCGCTTTTCACCGATTCCACGAGGCCGAGGCCCCGCACGTTTTCAAGGCAGTCGTCCAGCAGGACGCCGGGGCCCATCATTTCGACGATGAGGGATGAGCCGCGGTCCTCCGATACCGAATGAGGGTAGCCCTTCATGACGTCGAACAGGGTCTCCCGCTCCTCCGGCGACGGGGCGAACTTCAGGAGCATCATGCACCGCTCCACGCACCCGCCGGCGCTCAGATCCTCCACCTCAACCGTCTCCACCATCTTCCGGATCTGGCGCACGGCCTGGCCCGCCTGCCGTTCATCGCCGCCGATCACCAGGGTGTACCGGGCCATTCCCGGGCGCTGGGTCGCCCCGGCGGTCACGCCCCGGACCTGGAATCCCCTGCGCTCCATGAGCCCCGAAATGCGGGAAAATACCCCCCGTCCTTCCTCCGTCACTACGCCTATGGTCCGTTCCATGCGCCTCTCTCCTCCTTCGTGAAAAATGCGGGGATAAAAAAAGGGACCCCCGCTGAATGTGCGGGGGTCCCTCGGAAGTGCCTTCGTCCGGCTACACGACGAGAAGCGCTCCGGGAGGGGCCCCGCAGCGAATAATAATGACGGCGATAATTATGGAAACGGCACTGGCCGAACACACGGTACGGGTCATTTTCTTCACCGGAACTCCCTCCTTCGCTTCTGCGTTGTGTGATACCATGTTTCCCGGCGCTGTGCTTAAATTACTGGGCAACCCTCCGGAAATTGTGGGTAATCCTACAGGGGTTTTTCCGGACTGTCAAGAGACTCAAAAATAAAAGAAAATTCGAAAAATACAAGGGCTGGAGGGAGTTTTCATGGACAAGGGAAAGCTGCAGCATTTCCGGGAGAAGATCGACACTCTGGACAAACAGATCGCCGGGCTCATCGCCGAGAGGGCGGAGACCGCCCGGGAGATCGGCAGGGCCAAGGGCGGCGCTCCCGTGTACGATCCCGTCAGGGAAAACCAGGTCATCGGGAGGGTGCTTCTCGCGTGCCCCGACCTGGACCCGGAGGCGGTGACCAGAATTTACCGGGAATTAATCTCCCTGTGCCGGGGAGTGCAGTACCGTCCGAAGGCGGCCTTCCTCGGACCGGAGGGGTCATTCTCCCACGAGGGAGTGTTCGCGGCCTTCGGCGGGACAGTGGATCCCGTGCCGTGCCCCTCCTTCCCCGACGTCTTTGCCGCGGTGGACAAGGGGCTGGCCGACTGGGGCGTGGTTCCGGCGGAAAACTCGCTGGAGGGAACGGTTCTCCCCACCATGGACGCCTTTGCCTCGGCGGCGAAGGATATAGTAATACATAATGAAGTATCTATTAAGGTTGATCACGTGCTCGCTTCGGAAGGGACATCCCCTGAGGATATTCGGGAAGTTCTTTCTCATCCCCAGGCCCTGGGACAGTGCAGGGAGTGGCTCCGGGCGAACCTGCCCCGGGCGGAGCAGGTGCCCGTGGCCAGCACGAGTGCCGCGGCGGCGGCGTGCGCCGGACGGCCTGACCGCGCAGCCGTCTGCAGCGCCCTTGCAGCGGAGCGGTGCGGGCTGAATATCCTCGCTGAAAAGATCCAGGACCGGGGAAGCAACAGGACCCGTTTCTGGGTGGTGGGGCGGGGAACACCCCGGAGGGGGGAGCGGAACAAGACCTCGTTCCTGTTCAACGTGGAGCACAAGCCGGGGCGGTTGTTCTACGCCCTGGAGCCCCTCTACGAAAACGGCCTGAACCTTACCCACATCCAGTCCAGGCCCCTTTCCGGGAGCCCCTTCGAGTACTATTTCTTCATCGACGTGGAAGGGTTCCTTGAGGATGAGCCGGTACGGAAGGCTCTCGATACCATGAGGGAGCGGACGGTCTTCCTGCGGCTGCTGGGCTCCTATCCCTGCCGGTGATTCCGGGGAAGGGCGATTCCACGGACCACAGCACCGCCGCCGTTCCGTAGAGGTCTTCCAGTATCCTGTCGGTCACCGACGAAACGGGGAATTCGTCGGTGGCCACCCTGATGTGGCAGTGGGAGTAGGCGGGGCGGCGCTTGATCATGAGGGCCCGGACGTTTCCCCCGTCCAGCAGGGGGCGGGCGCCTTTCTGCTTCTCGGCCCGGGAGAGCACCGTTTCAGGCCGGACGTCCAGGATAACGAGCTTCGCCCGGGAGAGGACCATGCCCCGGAGTTCCTCGTTCACCAGGGCGCCTCCGCCGAGGGAGACCACCTGGCGGCTTCCCTCAAGGGCGCCGGCCACGGCGGCGAATTCGTATCTCCGGAAGGCGGGTTCGCCCAGGATGGAGAAGATCTCCGGAACGGTCATCCCTGCCCGCTCCTCGATCACCCTGTCCGTGTCGGTGAAGGTCCATCCGAGCCTCCGGGCGAGTTCGCTTCCCACGCTCGTTTTTCCCGAGCACATGAACCCGCCGATGAAAATGTTGTCCCGTCCAGTGTCATGAAGGCATGCAGTCATGGAGATTCCACCTTTCAGCGTGTTTTCTGTAAGCCTCGAACCGTTCCTTCAGGTCCTGCATCCGGTCGCTTCCGAACTGCTCCGCAGCCATGGAGCCCACGATCCATGCCGTCATGGCCTCGGCCACCACGCAGGCCGCCGGGACGGCGCACACGTCGCTCCGTTCGCTGTGGGCCGCCGACGGCCTTCCCGAAACCGTGTCGAAGGAGAGCAGTCCCTTCCTCATGGTGGGGATGGGCTTCATGGCCGCCCGGATGAAAATCTCCTGCCCGGTGCTCATGCCGCCCTCGATGCCCCCGGCGTGGTTTGTCTTCCTGGCCCACCGGCCGTCCTCCACAAAAATGGGGTCGTGGACGTCCCGCCCGGGGAGACCGGCGCAGCGGAAACCGTCGCCGAACTCCACTCCCTTGACGGCGGGGATGGCCATGACGGCCCCGGCGAGGTGCCCGTCCAGCCTGCCGTCCCACTCGGTGAAGGATCCTATGCCTGCAGGAAGGCCGGTAACGGAGACCACGAAGGTTCCCCCGAGGCTGGTTTCCTCTTCCGCCGCGGCGGTGATGCGGGTCTCCAGGGCCGGCTCGTCCTCCTCCCTGGCGACGCCGAGGTCGGAGAGGGCGGCCCGGTGCCATTCACCGTCGTCAGACGGAAGGGAAGCCGCCACGCCGCCGATGGACTCCACGGCGCTGCGGACGGTGACGCCCAGTTCCTTCAGGACGAGGGCCGCCAACGCTCCGGCGAGGGTCCGGGGAGCGGTGGTGCGGGCGCTTGCCCGTTCCAGAATGTTTCGCATGTTCTCCACGCCGAACTTGATGCTCCCGGGGAGATCGGCATGCCCCGGCCTGGGAGCCGTGACGGCCTTTTCCCTGTCGGCGGCGGGAGAGATGCTCCAGGGGTTCATCACGCCGTCCCAGTGTTCCCATTCCGCGTTTTCCACGGAGATTCCCACGGGTCCGCCCGTGGTGAGTCCGTTCCGGATCCCTCCCCAGAGAGTGAGTTCATCCCGCTCCACGTTTTTTCTGCCTCCCCTGCCGAACCCGCGCCTCCTCCGGGCCATGACGCCGGAGAGGTCGTCCCGGGAGATGGAAAGCCCTGCGGGAAGCCCGTCCACTACCACGAGAAGCCCCCTGCCGTGGGACTCTCCGCTGGTGAGGAATCTCCAGGCCATGGTCAGATGCACCCCCCGGTGAGCCGGTCGAGGGTGGAGAAGAATCCCGGGTAGGAGATGGCCACGCACTCCGGATCCTCGATGTCCACGGGGCTGTCGGCGGCGAGGGCCGCCACGGCGAGGGCCATGGCAACCCGGTGGTCGCCGGAGGCGGAAACCCTTCCGCCCGAGAGCCTGGACGGCCCTGTGATCCTCCATCCGTCCTCGAGCTCCGTCACCTTCGCTCCCAGGGCCGAGAGTCCTTTGGCCACCGCCACGATCCGGTCGCTCTCCTTGAAGCGAAGCTCCATGGCGTCCCGGATCTCCGTGGTGCCTTCCGCAAGGGCCGCAGCCACAGCGAGGATGGGAAGCTCGTCGATGAGCTGCGGTATTTCTGCGCCGGAAACCTCCGTCGCCCGGAGCCTGCTGGAGTGAACGGTGATGGTGCCGGCGGGTTCGCCGCCCCAGAGGCCCGACCGCTCCACGGAGAAGGCCAGTCCCATGCGCTCGAGAACCCGGAGAAGTCCGGTGCGGGTGGGGTTCAGCCCCACGCCGGGAAGGGAGATGGACGAATCGGGAAGGACGGCGGCCGCAACGATCCAGAAGGCGGCGGAGGAGAAGTCGCCGGGAATGGTCCATTCCGCGCCCCTGAGGGGCTTCGAGGGTGCCATGGTGATGGAGTGTCCGTCGATGTAGAGGGGGATTCCGAGGTGGGCGAGCATCCGTTCCGTGTGGTCCCTGGAGGCGAGGGGTTCGATGACGGTGGTGGGCTCGTCGGAGGAGAGGCCTGCGAGGAGAAGGGCTGTCTTGACCTGGGCGCTCGCCGTTTCGAGGACGTGGGTGGCTCCCCGGAGGCGCTTCCCGGTCACTTCCAGGGGGAGGGAGGCTCCCCCTTCGGGACCGTCGATGGCTGCTCCCACGGACTGGAGGGGCTTCACGATTCGGAGCATGGGCCGTTTCGACAGACTGGCATCCCCCGTAATGGTGGCCCTGACGCCGGGTTTTCCCGCCAGGAGACCGCAGAGGGTCCGGGCCGTCGTGCCCGAATTGCCGGCATCCAGCGCCGAGGAGGGAGAGGACAGCCCCGAGGGAGCGGAGACGGAGAGGGTCGTTCCCTTCCGGTGGATGTCCGTTCCCGCCTTTTCGAGGCAGGAGAGGGTGGACGCGCAGTCCGCCCCGTCGGAGAAATTGTGCGCCGTAATCCCGTCCACCGAGACCGCCCCGAGCAGCGCCGCCCTGTGGGATATGGACTTATCGCCCGGGAGTGTGACCGTTCCCGTAATCTTTTTCGCCGGATGGATTCTCTTCATTGCCTGCACGCCCCTTTTTGTGTGGTGTGAAAATAAAAAAGACCGGATCTCGGCTGGAAACCGGATCCGGTCTTTGCTGTTCTTTCTTTTCCCCCCTCGGGGGGCGGTCGTTGTGCCTGTGCTGCTGACCCCTTATCCCCCGAAGCTTTGAGAAGCAAGCCGTCGATCGGTTTCCAGAACAGGACAGACCAGGGGATAATAATAATATCCCTGGTCGCAGCTAAACGCGAATTCAAACACGAAGGTTGCGTTTATCCTGGAAATCATCGGTCTGCTTCTCCTTTCCCCGAAATTTGGGAGCACGATACAGCTTTTTGTCCGCCTTGTCAAGGGGATTCTTTATCCAATTACATTAATGAAAAATAAACATATATCAAATGTTTTTTTAATGAAAAAAAGATGCTTTTCCCGGGAAGAAGGTCTCTTTCCGCAACAACGCCCCGAAACCGGGGTGTCCGTCCGGTGCCGCGGGCAGATTTCGCCTGTTCATGTTATGGAGCTCTCTCTCTGGAAAGCCGGTTGTCAAAAGAGAGCAAAATCACCCAAAAATAAAAAAAATCAGCCGTAACTTATCAAAATATTGAATAAACCCTTGAGTTGTTTATATACTTAAAGATAAAGAAAGCTATTTTGTCAAAATCGCAAAAGGAGCTGGTTTCCATGGATGTGTTCAAAGGGGTGGACATGGCTGTGAAAGGAAACATCTACGAGGAAGGGAAAGTCACCAGCAGAACCTACTGGACGGCTGAAGGCGAGAGAAAGACTGTGGGGATCATGCTGCCCGGCAGCTACTCCTTCTCCACCTCGTCCAATGAAAAGATGGAGATAACCAACGGCAGCGTCGAGGTACAGCTCGCCTCCGGCGGGGAATGGACCGGGTACCGTGAAGGCGGCTTCTTCCTGGTGCCTGCCGGAGTTTCGTTTCAAATCCGCTGCGACGGTATTGCCGAGTATGTCTGCAGCTATTCCTGAGAATAGCTGAACAGCATTATTTGTATCTATCGAAGGAGGGTGTTGCTGTGGCTTTTCGAAAGATGTGGCTGAAGATCAACGGCGCGAACCGGATTTTCATCTGTGACCCAGAGAAAGACTCCCTGGCCGACGTGCTGCGACGCCTTGGGCTCACCAGCGTCAAGGTCGGCTGCGGGACGGGGGTCTGCGGTTCCTGCTCGGTGATTCTTGACGGGCAGCTCATTCGCTCCTGCACACGGAAAATCGCGAAAGTGCCGGAATACAGCGAGGTCATTACGCTGGAAGGGATCGGAACCCCGAAGAATCTTCACCCCCTGCAGGTCGCCTTCATGAAATTGGGCGCCGTCCAGTGCGGCTTCTGCACGCCGGGATTCATCGTGTCTTCCTACGCTCTGCTCCTGGAAAACGCCGACCCGACGCGCAAGGAAGTGAGAGCGTGGTTCCAGAAACACAAAAACGTCTGCCGCTGCACTGGGTACAAGCAGATTGTCGACGCAGTCATGGAGGCGGCGAAAGTTATCCGGGGCGAAGCGGCCATCGATGAAATCGGGCCGTCCTATTCGACGGAGGACGGATATTACGGAAAGCCCGTCGTTCGTCCTACTGCTCTTGCAAAGGTCTGCGGCCTTGCCGATTACGGCGACGATCAGGAACTGAAGATGCCCGCGGACACTCTCCATGTTGCCGTCGTGCAGCCCCGGACGGCCCATCATGCCAGGATTCTGGAGATCGACATTTCCGAGGCTGAGAAGATGCCGGGCGTCAAAAAAGTCATCCTGGCCGCCGATCTCAAGGCCGCCGGCGGGACGAACATAATGGCGGAAGGCCAGATGCACGAGCGCACCACGGTCATGGCCCCAAGCCGTGAAGTGCTCAACGAAACGAAAATATACAGGTACGGCGACGTTGTGGCCCTGGTGGCGGCCGACACGAAGGACCGGGCACGGGCGGCCGCGGCAAAGGTCAAAGTGAAGATCGAGCAGCTTCCCGAGTACCTGAATTTCCTCGAGGCGGTCATGCCGGACGCTCTGCGCATTCACGAGGATACGCCGAACATCTTCTGCATCCAGCCTCTCCTCAAGGGAGCGGGGCTCGAGGAGCCGACGAAAGTCGCCGAAATAATTGATTCCTCCCCCTACAGCGTCGAGGGGAGCTTTTATTCCGCCCGCCAGCCCCATCTCACCATAGAAGGGGACAGTGTGCAGGCCTATTTCGACGAGGAAGGGTACCTTACCTTCCAGTGCAAGTCCCAGGGAGTGTACTCCTCCATCGGCCGCATCGGAAACTCCATCGGCATTCCGAAGGACAGGCTGCGGGTGGTCATGAACCCCACCGGCGCCAGTTTCGGCTGGTCGACGAATGCCGGCGACCTCTGTCTGGCCGGAGCCGCAGCAGCAGTCCTGAAATCTCCCGTCTCCCTGTCGATGAGCTACGAGGAGCACCAGCATTTCTCGGGAAAGCGCTGCCCCTGCCACTCCAACGGACGGGCGGCCTGTGACGAAAACGGAAAAATAACCGCGGTGGAGTTTGATTACGGCATGGACCACGGCGCCTACTCCTGGGGCGGGGACGACATCGTCACCAAGCAGCCCCGGTTCGCCTTCTTCCCCTATTACGTGCCCCACGCGGCCGGGCTGTCCCGGATCGCCAACACGAACCACAACTTCGGCACGGCGTACAGGAGCTACGGTTCCCCCCAGGCCTACACCCTGAGCGAAGCCCTGATGGACATGCTTGCCGAGAAGGCGGGGATCGACCCCTTCGAGTTCCGGTGGAGGAATATTGCCCGGGAAGGCCAGACCAACATCAACAGCTATCCCTTCCGCCAGTACCCCATGGAAGAGATGATGAACATCATGCGCCCCCACTACGAAAGGGCCGTCCGGGAAGCGAAAAAGGGCGACACTCCGGAAAAGCGCCGGGGCGTGGGCCTTTCCTGGGGCGGTTTCAACGTCACGGAAGGCGGAACCGACAAGGCTACGGTCGCCATCGAGCTGAACCCCGACGGCACCTTCACGAAGTACGACACCTACCAGGAGCTGGGACAGGGCGGGGACATCGGTTCCCTCATGCTCACCCTCGAAGCCCTGAAGCCCCTCGGGGTGACTCCGGAGCAGATCCGCCTGGTGCAGAACGACACCAGGCTCTGCCCGGACTCGGGCATGTCCGGCGCAAGCCGCACCCACTTTATGAGCGGCAACGCCACCATCCTCGCCGCCGAAAAGCTGATTGGGGCCATGCGGAAACCGGACGGGACGTACAGGACCTACGACGAGATGAAAGCGGAGGGGCTGGAGACGAAGTACTTCGGCACCTACTCGAATACGTCGGTGCCTGGGCTCTGCAGGCTTGACCCCAACACCGGCATCGGCGACCCCACTCCAGCCTTCACCTACTGCCTGAACCTGGCCGAGGTCGAAGTGGATACGGCCACGGGCAAAACGACCGTGCTCCGCTTCACCTGCGTCAGCGACGTGGGGAAAGTCGGAAACATCGATTCCGTCAACGGGCAGGCCTACGGCGGCATATCCCATGCCATCGGCTTCGCCCTGGGCGAGAATTACGACGATGTCAAGAAACACACGAACATCGCGGCCTCCGGCGTGCCCTACATTGAAACCATCCCGGACGAACTCGAGGTCATCTACTACGAGCGTCCGGACGAGAGCGGTCCCTTCGGTTCTTCCGGCGCCTCGGAAGGCTTCCAGTCGTCGGGCCACATGGCCGTACTCAACGGGATATACAACGCCTGCGGAGTCCGGATCTACGAGATGCCCGCCTCCCCTGAAAAGGTCAAGGCCGGTATCGATACCCTGGCCGCGGGCGGAAAGATCACTCCCCCGAAGAAGTATTTCCTCGGCTCCGATCTGTACGAGGAACTGGAGAACATTCGGGCCAACCCTGTCCAGGCAGGGCCTGAAGATTACTTCGTTCCTCTCGGAAGCGGTACTGCAGAGCGGTTCTTCTAATCTCACAACAGGGCGGCGGGTGTGCATTCCCTCCGCCCTGCTTTTTCTCTGCTGCTGCCCGGCCCGGACATGGTAGAATTTCCCCGGAGCAGTCATTGGCCGGGATCCTGGCGATTGCCGGAAGAAGCCCTTTTTCGGAGGATGCTCATGGAAAAAATTCTGCGTCAGACGTACAGCGTGTGCCCGGTATGCCTGGAAAGGATACCGGCGGTTCACGTCGCCCGGGGCAGGGAAGTGCACCTGGTAAAACAATGCCCCCGGCACGGCGGCTTTTCGGCGGTGATCTGGCGGGGGCTGCGGGACCTGGAGGAATGGAGAGGGGACCAGCCTCCCATCGCGGAAGGGGAAAACGAACAGTGTCCCCACGCCTGCGGGCTCTGCCCCGACCACAGGCAGGACACCTGCTGCACCGTGCTGGAAGTGACCAGGCGCTGCAACCTGAAATGTACCTTCTGCTTCGCCGAGGGAGGCGAAGGGGAGGATATTCCTTTCGAAACCCTGCGGGGCCGCCTGCGGGCCCTCGCGGTCCCGGGCAAAACCCTCGTGCAGCTCAGCGGCGGGGAGCCCACCGTCCGGGATGATCTGCCCCGGCTTGTCTCGGCGGCCAGGGAAGCGGGCTGCCGGCATGTGCAGCTCAATACAAACGGCCTGCGCCTCGCCGAGGATGAAGAGTACGTCCGCACGCTTGCGGAGGCGGGCCTTTCCTTCGTTTTTCTGCAATTTGACGGCACCGGCGACGACGTCTACAGGGCCCTTCGCGGACGGGATCTCCTCGACGTCAAACTTCGGGCCATCGACAACTGCGCACGGTTCAACCTGGGCGTGGTGCTCGTCCCGACCCTCGTTCCGGGGATCAACACGGGGGAAATAGGCAACATCATCAGGTTCGCCGTTTCCCGCACCCCTGCGGTGCGGGGCGTCCATTTCCAGCCGGTGAGCCATTTCGGACGAATTCCCGCACTTCCGTCGGACAGCATGCGCTTTACTCTCGACGAGCTGCTCGCCGCCATCGAGGAACAGGCGGGGGATCTGGTGCCGAAGAATTCCATCATTCCTTCCCGCTGCAATCACCCCCTGTGCGGATTTCATGCCGACTATGTTGTCACGAGCGGGGGCAGGCTGCACCCGCTGCACAGGGAGGGAGGGCAGTGCTGCGGCAAGATCGTTTCGGCCGACCAAAACCGGTCCTTCATCGCCACGAAATGGGAGCGGCCTGAACCTCCGAAATCAGCTTCCCGGAACGACGGCGACGGGGAGAAGGGCTGCTGCGCAGCGGACCTGAAATCTTTCGACGGTTTTCTCTTGTTTGCCCGGAGGTACAGCTTCACGCTGACCGCCATGGCGTTCCAGGATGCGGGCAACCTCGACCTTGAGCGCCTGCGCAGGTGCAGTCTCCATGTTTTTGACGACGGCCGGTTCGTTCCCTTCTGCTCCTATTACCTGACGGCCCAGGGGTGACGGGGTCCAGATGGAAAAAAGAATCCGGGACATCAAGGATCGCTGCCTGGAGAAGGAAGACCCGTTCTGCGCTTCGGCCTGCCCGTTCCGGCTGGACGTCAGGGAATTCATCGGCCGGATGCAGCGGGGCGCCTTCAATTCCGCCTTCCGCCTTTTCTCCAACACGGTGGGTTTCCCCGCCATCGTCGCCGCCCTGTGCGACCAGCCCTGCAGGAACGTCTGCCCCAGGGGGCGGGTGGATGCCCCCATCTCGCTGAACCTGCTTGAAAAGGCCGCCATCGCCTATGCGGCAAACACAGGGCCGAACAGCTACAACCTGCCCCCGAAACAGGGCAGGATCGCCGTGATAGGGGCGGGGATCAGCGGCCTTGCCTGCGCCCTGCGCCTGGCGAGCAAAAAATACGCCGTTGATGTGTACGAGCGGAGCGGCCGTGTCGGGGGAGCCCTGTGGAACGTCCTCGACAGCGCCGTTTTCCTCGAAGATATCCGGCTGCAGTTCTCGAACGAAGAGTACGGCCTCTTCCTCGATCACCCGGTTTTAGACATTGGCCCCCTCTTGGAAAAGTACGACGGCGTCTATATCGCCACAGGGAGCGGGGGGGACAGCTTCGGCCTGGGACGGGAAGCGGGCCCCGATGAAGGCATTCCCTTTGCGACCAGCCTTCCCGGGGTATTCCTCGGCGGTTCCCTCACGGGGGCGACTCTCATGGAAGCCCTGAGCCAGGGGCTGAAGGCCTCCCTGTGCATAGAGGACTTTCTGAAAACAGGGGAAATGCGCAGCGCGAAAAAAAACAATCCTACGAGGATGCGCCTGGCGCCGGGGGCGATCGTTTTCACCCATGCCGTTCTCCCTGCATCGGGGGAACAGTATTCCAAAGAGGAGGCTGCCGCGGAAGCCTCCCGCTGCATCCGGTGCCGGTGCGACGCGTGCATCCGCCACTGCGGCCTGATGAGCTACTTCAAAAAATTCCCCGGACGCATCGCCGAGGAGGTCCAGATCACCGTCACCCCGGGCACCCTCGACGGCGACGGAACGGTGGCGACCCGGCTCATCGCGACCTGCAGCCAGTGCGGGCTCTGCGGCGAAGTCTGTCCTGAGAATATCGACATGGGAGAATTCCTCCGGGCGGGCCACCAGGCCATGCATGAAAAAGGAGCGATGCCCTGGGCATTTCACGAGTTCTGGCTGCGGGACATGGCGTTCGCGAACAGCAGCCGGGCTTCCTTTTCGGCTCCTCCCCCTTCCGGGGAGAAATGTACTTCCGTCTTCTTTCCGGGATGCCAGCTCGGCGCGTCCGACCCGAGGTATGTTTCGGAATCATTCCGTTTTCTGCTCGGCCTGGAGCCGGGAACGGGGCTCACCATCGGCTGCTGCGGCGCCCCCGCTCTGTGGGCAGGGGACATGGCCCTGTTCCGGAAGGTCTGCGAAACATTGCTGGAAAACTGGCGGCAGGCCGGCTGTCCCCGGATGATCCTTGCATGCCCGACCTGCCTGGAGATGTTCAGCCGCTATCTGCCCGAAATCGACTGCGTCCTGCTGTACGACGTTCTCGCCGGGGCGGGACGTCCGTCCCCGGAGCGGGGAGATGGAACGGTGGTCTCCGTCTTCGACCCCTGTGCCGCCAGGAACCGGGAAACGTCACAGCAGGCGGTGCGGTCCCTTCTTCGGGAAGCGGGCTTCAGCCTTGCCGCTCTTCCCTACGAGGGCAAAATCGCCCAGTGCTGCTCCTACGGGGGGCAGATCAATATCGCCGCGCCGAAATACTCACGCTGGCTGGCGGAGAAGAGAAGCAAAGACGGAGAACATCCCTATATCGTCTACTGCTCCAACTGCAGGGATGTTTTTCTGCAGGCGGGGAAGCCGGTCCGCCATATCCTGGACGTCTTTTTCGGCCTGAACGGAGAATCCGCCGGACCTCCGGCCTATGATGAGCGAAGGAAGCGGCGGGAAAAGCTGAAGGAGGATCTTGTGAGGAAGTACTGGCCGGAGCTGGAAGAGCCGGGAAAAGAGGGTGCCATGGACAGCCGAAACGTTTTGACCATCCCGCCGGACGTGCGGGAAAAAATGAACGGGGACCGCCTCCTCGAGGAGGATGCCCTGGCCGTTATCGAACAGTGCGAAGCGAGCGGGCGCAGGGTGCTGGACCCAGCCACGGGTCATTGCCTGGGGTACGGGGAGATAGGCTACATGACCCAGTGGGTGGAGTATGCCCCGTCACCCGAAGGGTACGTTCTCTTCAACACCTATGCCCACAGAATGAAGATCGAGCTGGAGTGAGATGGGCCATGGAAGAAAAGACGAAGCTCATGTGCGGTAAATGCGGAGTGGAGATGGCGCCGGCACCGACACAGTTCAGCTACCTGGGCCATGTCTTCCGTACGGAGGTGCTCCGGTGCCCGTCGTGCGGGCAGGTGTTCATTCCGGAAAGCCTGGCCAGGGGACGTATGGCCGAGGTCGAGACGATACTGGAGGACAAATAGCGGTTTTTTTGAAAAAACGTACCGCTGAAAAAGAGGCTCCCGCCGCCCGGCTGCAGGGAAGGAATGAGCCCGGGACTCCGCCGGGCTCATTCCGTGTTTCCGGAACCCGCTCCCGTTGGAAAAAGGTCCCCTGGAACGGCCCTCCCTATCCCCTTCTCCAAAGGCAACCTCCGTGATAGTATGGCCTTGCACCTTGACAGAATGTTTGTGCAGTTTTGGCGTGTCCCGGCTTCCCGAAGGAGGAGGTGACCGGCATCATGTCCCTGTCCGCATTTTTCCGCTGGCTTGAGAGGCACTTCAGGAACAAAGCGCTCATGATCCTGTTTCTCGCCGCCCTGAACCTCGGAGTTTACGCCCTTGTCCTTGCAACGGGGGGCATCAAGTACGTCTACTCCCATTCCATGTACATCCCCATTCTCCTGGCGGGCTTTATTTTCGGCGCCAGGGGAGGGGTTCTTGCCGGCCTGGCCGGCGGGTTTGTCCTCGGTCCCTTCATGCCCATCGAAACAGCCACCGGCGAGCCCCAGCTTCTGTTGAACTGGCTCTACCGGACAGGGCTGTTTACCCTGATCGGCCTGTTCAACGGGGTTGCTGTGAAAATGCTCCGGCAACAGCTCACGGAGAACGAATGGCTGGCCCGGCACGACCCATTCACCCGGCTTCCCAACAGGGTCGCTCTCATGGAATACATCGAGGCATCCGGCAGGGAAGGCGGGGAAGCTGGAAGGGCTTCTTCCGCCCTTTTCGCCGTTTTCGCAGAAAACCTCATGGAGGTGGGGGCCACTTTCGGAGTCCGGATTACGGACGAGATCATGGTGCAGATGCATGACCGCCTGCAGGGTCTCTTTCCGCACGGGACTCCCGTTTTCAGCACCCAGCCGGGGGAGCTGTCGGTGATCCTGCCCTGCGGGAGACCGGAGGAAGCCCGGGATGAGATGGGCCGCATCTCGGCGGCGATGAAGGAACCTTTCGTTCTGCCGGACATGTCCCTGCACGTGGAAGCAGTCGCAGGCTGCGTGATGCTCGAGGACAACGGGGAGGACGGGCACTCCGTGCTCCGGAAGGCGGACATCGCCGCCCATACCGCTGGACGAAAGGGGCAGGAAAGCCTGCTCTATGACAGCGAGCTTGACGGAACCATCGCGGAAAACCTGGAGATGCTGGGTGCCCTGAAGGGCGCCATGGAGAAGGGAGAGCTGCTTCTTCACTACCAGCCGAAAGTGTCCATGAGGGACGGCGGGGTGGTAGGTGCGGAATCCCTGCTGCGGTGGGGGCACCCTCTCCGGGGGCTCTTGTATCCTGCTTCCTTCGTCCCCCAGGCGGAGAAGAGCAACCTGATGAACGCCCTCACGGAGTGGGTGATCAATGAGGCGCTGGACCAGTCCGTCCGGTGGAGGATGGAGGGGATCGTCCTCTCGCTCGCCGTGAACGTGTCGGCCAGGGACCTTATGTCCCCCCGGTTCGCTGAGATGATTCTCGAAGCCCTCACCCGAAGGGGCCTCGACGGAGAAAGCCTCGAGCTGGAAATAACCGAAAGCGCCATCATGGAGGATCCGATCCACGCCATCGGGGTACTGAAACGCTTTTCCGATGTGCGGGTGGTCATTTCCATCGACGATTTCGGCACGGGGTACTCCTCCCTGCAGTATCTTTCCCGTTTCCCGGCCACGGTAATCAAGGTGGACCAGTCTTTTGTCCGGAATCTCCGCTCCGACGACGGCGCCCGGCATATTATCGACGCGGCGGTGCGCCTCGCCCACGCCCTGGGGATGGAAGTGGTGGTGGAGGGTGTCGAGTCGGAGGAAACTTTTGAGATGCTCCGGGAGATGGGCTGCGACATCGCCCAGGGATACGGCGTTTCACCGCCCCTTTCCGAAGAAGATTTCCGCAGCTGGTATTTCAGCAGAATGATGAGCGGCTGATCCTAGGCGCGTTTCCCCGGGTGCTGCAGTAAAAAATGAGAAGAGAACACGCAAAAAAACGGCACCCCCGGTTGAAGGCCGGAAGTGCCGTTTTTTTGTTCCTGTATCCTTCCGCCGTCGTCAGGAATTTTCCTGGCTGATCATGCGGTAGACGATGGCCCCGAGGATCGCTCCGGCGATGGGGGCGGCCCAGAAGAGCCACAGCTCGGAAATGGCCCATCCTCCCTGGAAGACTGCAACGCCGGTGCTCCGGGCAGGGTTCACGGAGGTGTTGGTCACGGGGATGCTGACGAGGTGGATCAGGGTGAGGCCAAGGCCGATGGCCAGGGGCGCGAATCCCTGGGGGGCCCGCTTGTCCGTGGCGCCGAGGATGATGATGAGGAACATCATGGTCATGACCACTTCGGTGACGAGGGCGGCCATCATGGAGTAGCCTCCGGGTGAATGCTCGCCGTAGCCGTTGGTCGCAAAGCCCGCGGTCACGTCAAAGCCCGCCTTGCCGCTGGCGATGAAGAAGAGGACCGCTCCTGCGGCGATTGCTCCCAGGACCTGGGCGATGATGTAGGGGATGACCTGGGACGCGGGGAAGCGGCCGCCGGCCCAGAGGCCGATGGAGACCGCCGGGTTCAGGTGGCAGCCGGAAATGTGGCCGATGGCGTAGGCCATGGTCACCACGGTGAGGCCGAAGGCCAGGGACACTCCGAGAAGGCCTATTCCCACGTTCGGGAAGGCCGCCGCGAGCACGGCGCTGCCGCACCCGCCAAGCACAAGCCAGAATGTACCGAAAAACTCCGCACCATATTTGTTCATCTTCCCATCTCCTTTTGACTGACGGATTCCTTCCGACAGCGTGAAACACCAGTTTTCTGCAGGCCTGATCCAGCATCATTCTGCAGGGGAGAAACAGAACATATCATTATGGAACATTAGAGGGTAGTCCGCCTTTTTGTCAAGGCGGAAGGGGGGTTCTGTGCGTATTGTTTTTTGGGTGAAATGGTGTCACTGGGAAATAAAAGACCGTTATTTCTTCTCTTTTGGGGCTTTTCTGCATTGTTCGGCGGATATGGCGCAATCGCCGCCCGGCGGACACCACGAAACGGCCCGGGGGAAGGCCCGCCGGGCCGTTTCGGGTCAGGGAAATCAGGGGTGGGGAAGCCCCAGGTCCGCCTCCATTTTTCTGAGCTTCGCCGCGCTGATGCCGATGCCCCCGCAGACCACCACGAGAACGGTACCGGCATTGCCGAGGAGGGGAGTGTTCTCGTACAGGGCCGAGAGGGAGACGCCGCATGCCGGTTCCACGAGCACTCGGTGGTCGTCGAGGAACCTTGAGCAGGCGGCCACCGCAGACTCGTCAGGGACGACGTAGGGTATGATCCGGTGATTCCGGGTCAGTTCGAGGGCCTTCGGGGCCACTGCACGGGCCCCCAGCGAAGTGGCCACGGATGTTATGCCCTCCAGCTCGACGATCTCCCCCGCCGCAACGGCGGCGGCGAAGGAGGCCGCCCCTTCGGTCTCGCAGGCAAGGACCGGCACATCCCCCCAGCCGTTGCGGTCCATTCCGGCAACCACGCCGCAGAGCAGGCCGCCGCCACCCACGGACAGCACGACGGCGTCGGGCTTCGGTCCCTGTTTCGCCGCCTCGTCGATGAGGGTGCCGTGCCCGTCCCACATGACGGGGTCGTCAAAGGCATGGATGTACTTCGACTTCGGATCCTCCCCGGACATCTTCAGGGCGAGCTCGTTGGATTCCTTCCAGCTCTTCCCGGAGACGATAACCTCTGCCCCCAGGGCGGCGATGGCCTTCTTCGCCTCTTCGGACGTGGTTATGGGAACGATGACGGTGGTGCAGACGCCAAGCTCCCTCCCGGACCATGCGGCGGCGTAGCCGGCGTTTCCGCCGGAGGGGGAGATGAACCGCGTCGCCCCGGCTTTGGCCGCTTCCTCGCAGACCCGGCCGATCCCCCGCAGCTTGAACGATCCGGCGGGCTGCATGTTCTCCATTTTCAGGAACACCTTCCGCCCCGAGACGGCGCCCAGGGGGATGGATTCCAGGAGAGGGGTTTCCCTGTGGAGTGCCATGGCTTACTGCCAGGAGAGGGCGTATCTCGCCATGACTGCCGGGCCGATCCAGAAGACGCTCTCGTTCACGTCGAATTTCGGGTGATGGTGGGGGTAGTCCCTCTCATCTCCGAAGGTTGCCGGCAGGAAGAAAAAGGAGCCCGGCACCTTCTCCTGGAAGAAGGCCATGTCCTCTCCGCCCATGGTGGGTTCCACCACCTCGTGGACCAGGTCGGCGCCGAGGATGTCCTCCATGGCGGCCTTCATTTTTTCCGTCATCCCGCGATCGTTGATGAGGGGAGGAGGGCCGTAGGTGAAGGTGATGGATGCCTTGCCCCGGAGAGCCTCCGCCACGTCGGTGCAGATCGCCTTCAGCCGTGTCTCCAGGTGTTTCCTCGTCTCCGGCGAGAGGGAGCGGATGGTTCCCCTGATGGTGCAGCTCGGGGCTATGATGTTGGGCATGGTGCCGCCCTGGATCGTGCCCACGGTTATGACGGCGGAGTCCAGAGGGCTCGTCTCCCTGCTGACCACGAGCTGGAGCAGGGAGACCGCCTGGCATGCCATGGCAACGGGGTCTATTGTCAGGTGAGGCGTTGCCCCGTGTCCGCCCTTGCCCTCGAAGGTGACGGTGAACCAGTCGGAGGCCGCCATGAGGGCGCCGAAGCGATAGCCTGCTTCACCGGCACTGAATCCTTTCCAGAGGCTTCCGATGTGGAGGCCTATAATGCCGTCCATGGCGGGGTTCTCGAACAGTCCGTCCTCGATCATGGCCGGGGCTCCCTTTCCGTCCTCCTCTGAGGGCTGGAAGATGAGCTTCACCGTTCCCTGGAGTTCATCCCGGCACTCCGTGAGGATTTTCGCCGTGCCAAGGAGCATTGATGCGTGGGCGTCATGGCCGCAGGCGTGCATGTTGCCGTTGGTGGCGGCGAAGGGAAGCCCCGTGTCCTCCGTCATATTGAGGGCGTCATAATCCGCCCGGATGCCGAGGACCTTTCCGGGTTTTTTCCCCTTGATGAGGGCCACGATCCCGCGCTTGCCGTTCCCGTGACGGATCTCGTCAGCGCCCATTTTGCCGAGCTCGTCCACGATGAGCTTCTCCGTGGCGGCAGTGTTGAAGCCGATTTCCGGATTGGCATGGAGCGTGCGCCTCCACTGGGTGATCTGGCCGTTCAGTTCCTGCGCTTTTTTCTTTACGTCGAACATGGATACCATCTCCTTTTGTTCATTACATTGCTTCAGAATGGAACCTTGCCGAAATGGATGATATCATGGACCAAAAGTATTTCAAAATACCCTGCACCTCCGTTTTTTCCGGGATAAGCTGTTTTTCCAGCAGCCTCACAGGACGGAAAAGAATGGTTGCCGGCATTGTTCAGGATGAACAAAAACCGGGGCAGGGAGGAGGAGTGAAAGGGAATGGAGAAAAAGGACCTGGGAAGGGTGATCGATGAAAAAAGGGATTTTTTCATCGATGTGGACCGGAAAGTCTGGGAATATGCCGAAACGGCATTCACGGAGTTCAAATCTGCAGACGCCCTCTGTGAAGCGCTCGAGGCCGGGGGCTTCACCGTCGAACGGCCCGTTGCCGGGCTGGATACGGCATTCTGCGGTTCATGGGGGCAGGGAAGCCCGGTCATCGCTTTCCTCGGAGAGTACGATGCCCTTTCCGGACTCAGCCAGAAAGCGGGAGCCACGGAAAAAGAACCTCTTGTTCCCGGAGGCAGCGGCCACGGATGCGGGCACAACAACCTCGGCGCGGGAGCACTGGCGGCGGCGGTCGCTTTCAGGGAGTACCTGAAGAACACGGGAATGGAGGGGACGGTGCGCTATTATGGGTGCCCCGGTGAGGAAGGCGGCTCGGGCAAGGCCTTCATGGCAAGGGTCGGTGTCTTCAACGATGTTGACATCGCACTTACGTGGCATCCCGGTTCTGTAAACGCGGTCTATCCCTTCAGCTCCCTGGCGAATTTCCAGGTGGCCTACCGGTTCAGAGGGGTGAGCGCCCACGCGGCTTCCTGCCCTCACCTGGGACGCAGCGCCCTGGACGCGGTTGAGCTGATGAATATGGGCGTGAACTACCTCAGGGAACACGTGGTTCCCGAGGCCAGGATGCATTACGCCATAACCGACCCGGGCGGCTTTTCCCCCAACGTGGTGCAGCCCAAGGCGGAGGTGCTTTACCTTCTTCGTGCTCCCAAGACGCCCCAGGTGGAGGAGATCTACGAGAGGGTGAACGACATCGCCAGGGGAGCGGCCCTCATGACGGGTACCAAGGTTGAGATCGTCTTTATCAAGGCCTGCGCGAACGTCATCCAGAATAACGTGGTGGAAGAGGTTCTCTATCGGAATTACAGTGAGCTGGGTGTTCCCGCCTACTCGGACGGGGACAGGGAATTCGCCCGGAAGATTTTCGAGGGGATCGCCCCATCGGAACGGAGCCAGGACCTCGACCAGTACTCGGCTCCGGGTGGAGCTGCCGGAAAAGAAGCCGCACGACGCCTCCGTGAACGTCCCCTCGCCGACGAGCTTCTTCCCTACGGGCCGAGTGAATTCGTCCAGCCCGGATCCACTGATGTAGGAGACGTGAGCTGGAATGTGCCCACAGGGCAGATCTGGGTGGGAACATGGCCCAATCACACGCCCGGGCACTCATGGCAGGTTGCTTCCTCGGGAGGAGTTTCCCTGTCCCACAAGGGGATGCTCCACGCCGGAAAGGTTCTGGCCGCTGCCGCGGTGGACTTCCTTCACGATCCTGCCCTTATCGAAAAGGCAAAGGAAGAACTTAGGACCCGTCTCGACGGAAACGCGTACCGGTGCGCCATACCTGATGATGTCATGCCGAGGCCGATGAAAGCAGCAAAATAAAGAGGAGGGACGGAGGCTATTTCATGAAAGAGATTTTCTACACCATTTCGGACGAAGTGTTCTCGTTTTTCCCCGGCTATGTCCGGGGAGTGGTCGTCGGAAGGGATCTTGAAAACGGTCCCTCACCCGAAACTCTTAAAGCCATGCTTCGCGACGCGGAGAACTCCCTGCGGGAGCGCATGGGAACGGCAAACCCGGCGGAGCATCCGCGCATCGCCTCGTGGCGGGAGGCATTCCGGAAGACGGGTGTCAAGCCGGCGGAGTTCCGTTCATCCATAGAGGCCATGGCCAGGCGGGTGGTGAAGGGACAGGAGCTTCCTTCAATCAACGCCCTTGTGGACATAGGCAACGTGCTCTCCCTCCGGCATCTTGTCCCCACCGGGGGGCATTCCCTGGACGACGTGAAGGATGACATCGCTCTCAGGCCCGCCGACGGGGAGGAGGTTTTCGTTCCCTTCGGAGAGACAGAGGAGGAACATCCCCTTCCGGGGGAGTTCATCTTCGCCGAGGGCAATACGGTCCTCACCCGGCGGTGGAGCTGGCGGCAGGCGAATCATACCCTCACGCTTCCGGAGACGAAGTCCATCGAGTTCAACGTGGACGGTCTGCCTCCGGTGGAGAGGGGCGAAGTTGAGGAAATCTGCGGCGAACTGGAGGAGCTTGTGAAGCGCTTCTGCGGAGGGACATTCCGCAGGGAGATCCTGTGCGCTTCCAATCCCCGGAT